>Ga0302326_10000716_pt1 | contig 87915 bp, 81 predicted proteins | sample Palsa_T0_3_FD_202264 | JGI IMG/M metagenome (GOLD analysis project Ga0302326, IMG submission 202264) | Peat permafrost microbial communities from Stordalen Mire near Abisko, Sweden - Palsa_T0_3 | ecosystem: Environmental > Terrestrial > Soil > Palsa > Peat permafrost | place: Sweden: Abisko...
AGCTGCGAGTGGTGGTGCAAGTGGTAGCTCGATCCAGAATGTGCTGCCGCTCCCCGGCGTGCTTTGGACGCCGATCGTCCCGCCCATCATTTCGGTTAGTTCGCGAGCAATCGCGAGACCCAGCCCGGTGCCGCCGTAGTCGCGTGTCGTTGTGGCGTCGGCCTGTTTGAACGGTTCGAATATGTAGGCCTGCGCGACCGGAGCGATACCGATGCCACTGTCGGTGACCTCGACGCGCAGGACGCTGGCAGCGTTGACGTCCTTTGACGCTCGGGTGCTGGCACGGACGGTGATTTTGCCTTGACTGGTGAACTTGACAGCGTTGGAGGCTAGGTTGAGGAGGATCTGCCGGAGGCGCCGGCCGTCCCCGTGTGTTCGCTGCGGTACGTCGTCAGCGATCTGGACCGTGAACTTGACGCCTTTTGCCTCAGCTTGGAGCGACGCGACCGCGCAGGCCCGCTCGATGGTTTCGCCAAGGGGGAAGTCCGCTTGCTCGAGTTCGAGCTGACCGGCTTCGATCTTTGAGATGTCGAGGATGTCATTGATGAGTTCGACCAGCAGCTCGCCCGAGCGCGACACCTGGACTGCGAGTGAGCGTTGGTCCTCGTCGAGTTCGCTGTCGAGCAGCAGCTGAGTCATGCCGAGCACGCCGGTCATTGGAGTGCGGATTTCATGGCTGATATTCGCCAGGAATATGGACTTCATGTTCGACGCCTCGACCGCCTGATCGCGCGCAGCAGCGAGCTCGGCCGCATCCCGATTGCGCTCCGTTACATCGAGGCAGAGAGCGACCCGGCAGTCGTGTCCGTCGAGCCTCAGATCGCCGGTGGTGATCTCGACGTCGATGATCGTGCCGTCCTTGGATCGATGGCGCCACTGCTGGGCGCCCTCGAACCCTGACGATTGCAGGCCCTCGGCGACGGCGGCGTCCTCCGCCGGCACGAGGTCGTTGATCGTCATCGCAAGGAACTGCTCGCGCGAATAGCCGTAGGCCGCAACGGCCGCGTTGCTGACGGCGATCAACTGCAACGTATTGCGCTCGTACGCCAACATCGGCTGCGGGCTGTGCTCAAACAGCAGACGATGCTGCAACTCGCTCTCTTGTAGCGCCTGCTCGGCTCGTATTTGAGCCGTGACGTCGTGCGTGATGCCCCAGGTGCCAACGATCTCGCCGGTGTCGTCGCGCAGCGGCAGCCTGCTCGTTTGGGCCCATTCGTCGGGGCGGTCGTCGAACGTCTCGTGCATGACCTTTGCGAGCGGCTCGCCGGTCTCCATGACATGCTCCTCGTCGGCGCGCGCGTCAGCGGCATGCGCCTCGCTCGCGAAATCGAGATCGGACTTCCCGATCACCCCACCGACGACGCCCTGCTGCTCCACGACCTTGCGCATGCCCGCGCTGACGAGCACGAACCGGCTGTCGCGATCCTTGAAGAAGATCCGCTCGTCCGGGCTTGCGAGCAGGTTGCGGATGCACAGTCGCTCGGTCTCCTCCTGCGAGAGGTCGCCGAGTGCCGTATCGAATCGCAAGTTATTCACGTGTCACCTGCCCCCAGGGCTCCAGACACCTTCACTCTCTCTATCGGCCCGCGCGTCGGCGACCGTGAACGTCTCCCAGGGGCGCTCACTTCGCGCACGGGCACAGTTTGGGGCGTGGTCGGCGAGCTCGGCGTGCGCGGGGTCACAGGCCTGCGGAACGACGTCGTGTTCGGGCGCGCAGTAAAAGGGCCAACGACGTCTGCGAGGCCAGCACATCCGGGACGGCCCCAACCCACCGCCCGCGCTATTGCGTGTGGGTCTTATCGATAGGAGATGAACTCCAGCAATGTCCCGTCTGGATCGCGGAAGTAGATGCTCTGGCCCTTGCCGGCGGCGCCGTTGCGCTCGACAGGCCCTTCCTCGACCGGAACGCCGCGTTCGCCGAGGTGCGAAGCGGCCTCGCTGATCGGGCCGTCCCAGACGAAGCACAAGTCACTGTTCCCGGCCCGCACAGCGATCCGCGCAACCTGTGCGGCTGTGACCCCGGGGCCGTGGACGTTCAGCTGCTGTGCACCGAAGCGATAGGCCCACCCTACCTCGCGCGCAACAAGCTCGGCACCGAGGACGTCGCGGTAGAAGCGGTTGGAGCGCTCCCAATCAGTTACGGCGATCACGCAGTGATCCAGTCGAGCTTCCACGCCACGATCGTAACCGGCCACGGGCACAGCTACTGCGCACCGCGACAGCGTCGTCTCAACGACCGGAGATTGGTCCTTTGATTGAAAGCCCGAGGGCTCGCGAGTCCGCGCGGGCTAGAGTGCTGGTCGTCTCAGTGGTCGCGATCAACTCCTTCGCAGACGCCCGGTCGCAGCAGGTATCGGGCGCCGGTTGCCGACGTCCGGGGCTGCTCCCGGGTAACTCCCATCCTTAGAAAGGCTGAGGTCCATGCAGATCGGCGTTGTTTACCCCCAGACTGAGCTTCGAGGAGATCCGGCCGCTGTTCGGCAGATCGGTAGAGCGGTCGAGGACCTGGGCTTTGACCATCTGCTCGCCTACGACCATGTGCTCGGTGCGGTCCACGCCGATCGAGCACGTCCGCTGACCGGCCCGTATACCGAGCGTGACCCATTCCACGATCCCTTCGTCATGTTCGCCCACCTGGCCGGGATCACCGAGCGAATCCAGTTCGCAACTGGGGTACTCGTCCTTCCGCAGCGCCAGACGGCGCTCGTCGCGCGGCAGGCAGCCGATGTTGATCTGCTGTCCGGGGGTCGCCTGCGACTCGGTGTGGGGATCGGTTGGAACCACGTCGAGTACGAAGCGCTCGGGCAGGGCTTCGGTACCCGCGGCGCCCGAGAGGAGGAGCAGATCGAGCTGCTCCGCCTTCTGTTCACAGAGCCTGTCGTCGACTTCGCGGGGCGCTTCGACCGCGTCGACCGAGCCTCACTCGTGCCGAAGCCCGCGCGGTCCATCCCGATCTGGCTCGGTGGATCCTCCGAAGCGGCCTACGATCGCGCCGCCCGTCTCGCCGACGGCTTCATCTTCAGCGGCGGTGCCATCGACCGTACTGTTGACATCTGGCAGCGACTGCGAAAACGCGTGCTCGAACACGGCCGAGCGATCGAGGATTTCGGCGGTGAGTATGTCGTTCGTCCTCAGGGTGCTGGCGTGGGGGAGCTTGCCGCCGTGATCGATGCGTGGCGCGAGGCAGGCGGCACCCACGTCTCGCTGGTCACGATGGGCCTCGGCTTGACCTCGGCCGATAGCCACATCGACTACCTCGCCTCGATCGCCGACGCGCTGGGCCACGAGAATCGCGAGTAGGCGCCAACCCCTTCCCTGCTCACTGCACCGGCGTCGCGCGTGTACGGTGCGCTGCTACGCTGGGCTGGCGCCGCGCAGGGAGTGGCGAGCGGGGCCCGGCGGAGCGAACACTCTCGCGGCCAGCGCCCACTGCGCTCTGAATGCGCCTGAAGACGCCGCAGCTGCCTAAGCCGGTTTTCCGAACGAAACCTCTCGTCTCCTCTTCAGATTCCCGACCAGGCCGCCGGACGGCTGGCTCGGCCCTGCTCCAGCACCCCGACGGAAACGTGCTGCCGCAAAGACGGGTGACATGCCACCGGTCGTAGTCGCCGAGTCGCTGACGAAGCGCTTTGGCGAGGTGCTCGCCGTTGACGACCTTTCCTTCGAGATCGACTCCGGCACGATCACGGGATTCCTTGGCCCGAACGGCGCCGGGAAGACAACGACCTTGCGGATGCTGCTCGGTCTCGCCGCGCCGACCAAGGGACACGCGCTCGTGTTCGATCGAGCCTACGGAGAGCTCGAGTACCCGGCACTCCGAATCGGCGCCGTGCTCGAGGCAACCGACTTCCACCCCGGTCGATCGGGACGTGATCACCTACGGATGCTCGGCCAATCTGTCGGCGTGCCTGACTCGCGCGCTGACGAAGTCCTCGCGCTCGTCGAGCTACGCGATGCAAGCAGACGCCGGGTAAAGGGCTACTCGCTCGGGATGCGCCAGCGGCTCGGGCTTGCGGCGGCGCTGCTGGGCGACCCGGAGCTTCTCGTACTCGACGAGCCGGCCAACGGGCTTGACCCCGAAGGCGTGCGCTGGCTGCGCGACTTCCTGCGCAGGTTCGCCTCGGAAGGCCGCACGGTACTCATATCGAGTCATGTCCTCGCCGAGGTTGCGCAGACCGTTGACCAGGTCCTAATCGTCAGCCACGGGCGGTTCATAGTCGAATCGTCGCTGGAAGAGCTCACGGCACGAGTCAGCGGCGTCGTTCGTGTGCGTAGCGGCGATTCGCCGCGGCTAGCCGCGGCGCTGATCGCCGAGAGTCTCAAACCAACCAAGAGCGACGAGCACACACTGCTCGTGCCTGGGGCAACCAGCGCGCGCGTTGGTGACATTGCCTTCGCCGCGGGTGTCGCCGTTCACGAGCTCGCCACCGAAGGCTCTTCGCTCGAGGAGATCTTCCTGCAGCTGACCAGCGACGAGCAATCGTGATCGCGCAGATCAAGGCAGAGCTGCTGAAGGTTCGCTCAACGCGCACGACGGCCGGCTTGCTGCTCGGCATGGTCGCATTGATCCTCCTCTTTGTACTGCTCACCGGGCTGTTGAGTAGCGTCGCATCGCTCTCGAGTGCGGAAAACCAGCGCCAGCTGCTCAGCATTGGCGCCCTTGCGGGTGTGTTCTCGGCGCTTGCGGGCGTGCTCCTCGTGACGAGTGAGTACCGCTACGGCACGATTCGCCCGACGATTCTCTTCACGCCAAGTCGATCGCGCGTCATCGGCGCGAAGGTGCTCGCTGCCACGCTTGCCGGCGTCGGGTTCGGGATCGTCGGCGAAGCCCTCGGCTGGGCGATCGGCTATGCGATCCTCAGCGGGCGAGGCATCACTTTTGCCCTGAATAGCGGCGACTGTGTGCAGCTGGCACTCGGCGGCCTTGCCGGCATTGCACTGTGGGGCGCGATGGGTGCCGGGCTCGGCACGCTCCTGCGAAACCAGGTAGGCGGAGTAATCACGCTCCTCGCCTGGGGCTTCGTCGTCAGCCCGCTGCTGTTCGGTCTGGTGCCGTCCGTCGGGCGATTCATGCCCAGCTATGCGCAGGACAGCCTGATCGGCCTCACGACCAACCATCTCCTCCCGCCAGCCGCGGGCGGGATCGTCCTTGTAGCCTGGACCGCGCTGCTCGCCTCCGCCGGCCTGGCCTTAACCGCACGACGCGACGTCACCTAGCTACTAGCTGGCTGTGACTGTCGCTCGGAGAGGGATCTCACGCGACCGCGCGGCGGTACACCCGCGTCGCCCACGTCAGCGTGATCGCGGCAAGCGGGACGAGCACTGCGAAGGCTTGCCATGTCGCTCCGCCCGAGAACGTTCCGACTCCCAGTGAGCGTGCGGCCGTGACGAGGTAGTAAAGCGGGTTGAAGTGGGCGAGAACCTTCATCCAATCGGGTCCGATCGAGATCGGGAGGAGCACCCCGGCGAGCAGCAGCACCGGCAGATTGAGGCCATTGATCACGGCGGCGAACGAGCTGATCTCTTTGGTGAGTAGCGCCATCGCGACCGAGAAGCCCGCCATCGAGAGCATGAACAGCCCGAGCAGCACGCCTAGCACGAGGAGTCCCGCGACGTGCACGTGGAAGCCGAACGCGGCGCCGACCCCGATGAGCAGTAGATCAAAGAGGAACATCCACCCGAGACCAGACACCAACGGGCCGAGCAGCAGCGCGAGCCGGCTGGTGGGGGTGACGCGAAAGCGCTCGACGACCCCGGCTTGGAGCTCGAAGATCGTCCCGAATCCCATTGCTGTACCGCTGCCCCATGCCAGTAGTGCGAGGATCGCCGGCAGGAAGTGGTCGAGCACGTCTGTGCCGCCGACATAGGGGATGTTCTTGAGTAGGGGCGTGAACAGCGCCAGGTAGAGCAGCGGCGTTGAGAACCCAACGAACAGCCAGACGGGGTTGCGTAGGTTCTCGAGCGTGGAGCGCCGGCAGAGTAGTGCCGTGTCACGGGCGAGCTTCATGCGGTCACCTCCTCGCGCGCGGCGGGACCTCCATCACGCAGCGAGCGTCCGGTCTTGGCAAGGAACACGTCGTCGAGCGTCGGCTCGGAGAGGCTTATCGATCGCAGGCCAACCCGTTGAGAGTCGAGCAGACGGAGGAGCTCGGGAAGTGCGGAGGCACCGTCTTCGACGTAGCAGCGGAGCTGATCGTCATCGGCCTGCGTCACGCTGCTGACGAAGGGTGCGGTCGTGAGCAGCGCACGCGCCCGCTCGTGCCCGTCTCCCTCTTCGGCAACACGCAGAACGACGGAGTCGCCAACCACCTCGCGCTTGAGCTCGCGCGGACTGCCCTCGGCCACGATCTCGCCGTGGTCGATGATCATGACGCGGTCGCAGAGTGCGTCGGCTTCCTCGAGGTAGTGCGTCGTGAGCAAGATGGTCGTGCCGCGCTCGCGCAGCCGGCGCAGGTGTTCCCAGAGGTTCGCGCGGTTCTGCGGGTCAAGCCCCGTGGTCGGTTCGTCGAGGAACAGCACCTCCGGCCCGTGGACGATGCCGAGCCCGACGTCGAGCCGCCGGCGCTGGCCGCCGGAGTAGGTCTTGACCCGGCGATCGGCAAAGCTCGAGAGATCGAGCAGGGTCAGAAGCTCGTCGACCCGCGCGGCGACATAGTCGTTTTCGCGGCCATAGAGACGGCCCTGCAGCTGCAGGTTCTCGCGGCCGGTGGCGAGGTCGTCAGCGCCGCCCAGCTGGCTGACGTAGCCAATCCGCTTGCGGACGTTCTCCGGCTCGCGAGCGACGTCGAGGCCTGCGACCGTCGCGCTACCCGAGTCGATCGGCAGCAGCGTCGTGAGCATTCGCAGGGTGGTTGTCTTGCCGGCGCCGTTCGGGCCGAGGAAGCCAAAGATCTCGCCCTCGGAGACCGCGAAGCTGACGCCGCGCACGGCTTCGATCGGGCCGCCGCGCGAGGCGAACTGCTTGCGCAGGTCGTGCGCGTCGATGACATCGGTCATGCGTTGCTCCCTTTCGCTTGAGCGACCGGCTGGTCGAGAGGCTGGGTCCATGGCGCGCCGGACGGCAGCGGCGGATCTGCCATATCGGCCGTATGGATCGTGCGCCACCATTCGAGGCCGCCGAGCTCGCCCGAGGCGATTTCGGCGATCAGTTGCTTGACGTAGTCGAGTTCGGCCTCGCGCATCTTCACGGCGTACTCCGCTTCGACCAAGAACAGGCGCGGAAGACCTCGGCGTTCGACGAGCTCGAGGAGCCCGTACGCGTCGCGCGCGAGTCCTGACTCGAGCTCGAGCGCGCGTTCATTCAGTAACGCGACCGCCTCGTCGGGAGGGAGCGCGGGCAGAAAGGAGAGCGCCGCCTCGAACGCCGGGTACTCCTTCAGCGGCCGGGCGAGCAGCTCAGCGAGCCAGTCGTGTGCCTCGAGGCGCCCGGCGTCGGTGATCCGGTAGACGGTGCGTTCCGGTAGCCGACCCGCACGCTCAACCTCACTCGTCTCGATCAGGCCACGCTTCTCAAGCGATCCGACGACCGAGTAGAGCGAGCCGTAGTTGAGCCGCACACTCTCGTCCTTGTGGCGCTGGCGCAATGTGGTTGCCACCTCATATGGGTGCATCGGTCTTTCGTAGAGGCACACGAGTACCGCTAGGGCGAGCGGATTGTTGCGTCTGCGAGCTACCACGAACTCTCCTCTGGGTCAGATACTCGATCCAAAGTATCACGTTCAGAGCACGAGCGCGGTTTCGGGTGTGCTCGGAGCAGAAATTTGCTCTCGAACCAACCTCGCATCGCGCCCCGCTAGCCGCTCCACCGACCGGCCTGTTTGGTGAGACAGTCAAGCGAGCGGAGAGCTCGGGGAGGCACTCCAGGCGGCGTTTGCCCACGACGGCGACAGGCGGGCGCTTCGCGCACCGTCTAAACGCTTGACTCGCTACCCGGGCGGATGATCCCTGTTTCGTAAGCGAGCACGACAGCCTGCACGCGGTCGCGCAATCCGAGCTTGTCTAGGACTCGGCCCACGTGCGTCTTGATCGTCGTGCTCGATACGACGAGCTGCTCCGCGATTTCGGCGTTCGACAGCCCGCGGGCGACTAGTCGCAGGATCTCGAGCTCGCGTGCGGTGAGCTCGTCAAGCCCGGGCGGCGGCTGGGGCGTGCTCGGGTGGTCGCGGACGAACGATTCGATCAGTCGGCGGGTGACCGATGGGGACAGTAGCGAGTCACCCTGAGCGATGACGTGTATCGCCGAGAGGAGCTCTTCGGGCGCGACGTCCTTGAGCAGGAAGCCGCTGGCCCCGGCGAGCAGCGCATCGAAGACATACTCGTCGAGGTCGTACGTGGTGAGCACCAGCACACGCGGCGGATCCTTCGCGGCCACGATCTGTCGCGTTGCCTCGAGACCATCCATCACGGGCATCCGGATGTCCATCAGGACGATATCCGGGCGGCTGCGCCGACTCGCCACGACGGCTTCGCTGCCGTCTTTGGCCTCGGCGATGACCTGCAGGTTAGGGTCGGTGTCGAGGACCATGCGAAAGCCGGTTCGCACGAGGGCTTGATCGTCGGCGATCAGGACGCGGACGCTCATGCGGGGACTGCCGCTCTGAGTGGCAGCCTGGCCCGCAACGAGAAAGCGTCACCATCGCCGCGCGCGGTGCGTAGGCTGCCGTCATAGAGCCCGACCCGCTCGGCGATCGCCTGCAGCGCCTCGTCGAGGTCGCCGACCGGTCCGTCACCGCTGATCTCAAGCGCGAGTTCGCTCGGCTCATAGCGAACTGTCACGACAGCATTGCTGCAGTGATGGTGCGCCGCCTGGAGCAGCACCGTCTCGATCACGCGGTAGGCGACGAGGTCGACGCCGGGCGTCAGATCGATCGGATCGCCCAGCGTGAACAGCTCGCAGGCCAAGCCCTCGTCGGCGATCGACTCGACCAGCGCCGGCAGCTGGCCGAGTCCCGGTTGGGGCGCGAGCGCTCGCGGATCGTCGTTCTTCCGCAGCATCCCGAGTAGGCGCCGCAGGTCGGCGAGCGCCTCGCGGCCCGTGTGCTCGACGTTGAGAATCGATTCGCGGGCTCGGTCGGGATCGCTGCGCAGCACCATGCGCGCGCCGCTTGCCTGGACGACCATCACGCTGACGCTGTGAGCGATGATGTCCTGCAGCTCGCCGCCGATCCGCGAGCGCTCCGCGATGATCGCCGCGGCCTCGCGCGACTCCTGCTCGATCGCGGTTTGCGCCGCGAGCTCGCCAAACGCGGCGGCACGCCGACTGCGCTCCCCCATCACACGCCCGGCGACCCAGCCGGGGAAGATCAGCAGGCTGACGTAGAAGAGGGCGTAGCTGATCGCGTTGAGCCCGCTCGGCGGTCCCCCGGTACCCGGCAGCAGGGCGACTCCCACCAGCGGTGGCAACGCGAGCAGCAACGCGATAACGCTGCGGCGGGCGTTGAGCCAGGAACCCGCCGAGTAGCCGAGCGCGAGCACTGGCACGACGGCGCCGCCCAGGTAGTGCAGGACTTCGCCGCCAAACAGGGTCTGGATCGCCGCTACCGAAACGCAGAACACCAGCGCGACGCTCGGTACTCGACGGCGGACGGCGATCGGCGCGGCGAAGAACACGGCCGCGACGGCGGTGGCGAGCCGGTGGGACTCGGGGACGCTGCTACTCAGCCACGCCTCGAGCTCGAGCTCGACGATCATCGCCAGCGCGAAGATCGCATCGACGCGCATCGGGTCGAGCCCCGCCACGCGCTCGCGCAGCGCTCTCATGCCACGAGCTCGCGGACGAGCGGCAGCCGCGCGCGGACGGTGAAGCCGCCCCCGGCGCTGGCACCGGCGTAGATGCTGCCGCCGTGGAGTGCCGCGCGCTCGCCCATGCCGGCAATCCCGTGCCCGCCGCAGTCGTCCCGCGCGGCGGGGCCGCGACCGTCGTCTGAGATCTCGAGCTCCAGCGCGTCCTCCGCCCAGCGCAGACGAACCTCAGCACTCGCGGGTCCAGCGTGCTTGATCGCGTTCGTAAGCGCTTCCTGCACGATCCGGTACGCGCAAAGATCGAGCGCGGGAGAGACCGCCGCCGGCTCGCCGTCGACCAGCAAATCGGTTGCAAGGCCTGACGCGCGTGTTCGTGAGAGCAGCTCGCCGAGGTCGGCGAGCCCCGGCTGCGGCGCCAACGCGCGCAGATCCTGCTCGCCGTCGACGACTCCCAGCAGCCGTCGCATCTCCGCCAGAGCCTCGCGGCCGGCACGCTCAACGGCTCGCAGTGACGTCTCCGCTTGCTCCGCCTCTCGATCCATCACCATGCGAGCGGCGCCGGCCTGGATCACCATCACCGACACGCTGTGCGCGATGACATCGTGCAGCTCGCGCGCGATACGTGCCCGCTCGCCGTAGGCTGCCTCGCGCGCATGCAGCTCGCGCCCCGCGTCGAGCCGCTCGACGATCTCCCGGTACTCATGTTCACGCGCGGCACGGCGGCGCAACATCCGCCCGAGCGCCCACGGCAACAGGATGGCGAGCAGGCCGGTGCCGAGCAGGGTTCCGACGTCCGCGCCAGGCTTCGTCGCGGTGTTGACCGAGACGACAACGAGCGCTAGGCCGAGCGTCCAAAGCGAGTTGCGTTCACTCGCGAACGCCCCCAAGCCATAGAAAAGGAGCAGCAGCCCCGGGATCAATGCGACCGAGTTCGCGTGGTTCAAGCGCGCGACGCCGAGCGCGGCCTGGACCGCCATGATCGCCAGCACCACGACGACGCCCTGCACTGACCAGCGGCGTCGGAACGCCACCGCTAAGGACACAACGACACCGCCGAGCGCGCTACGCACGCCTGTCCCGTTGAGCCAGACCTGGAGCTCGATTTCGATCGCCAGCGCCAACCCGACCAGCGCGTCCAAGCGGCGGCGGTCGACGCCGCGCAGTCCCACCAACAGCCTCTGCGCTGCGAGCATCCCGGGAACCTAGCGCCGGAGCGCGGCTACGGCATCGTCACTGAGGACGATCCAGCCTCATCCTCGCGGACGACCGGCGCGATGCTCCAGATCGTCCCAGCGGACGACGCCGAATCGGTCGCACGGCCGACGACAAGGCACGCCTGCCGCCATACGGTGGCGGCCAGACATCAACCACCATCAGGAGAGGAGCAAATATGCATGCCGAAACGCTCGATCGCGGTCACGCCCGGAGTAAAGGCGTCTGGATACTGAGCACACGAACCTGGATTGCCCTGCTCATTGCCGACGTCGTGCTTTGGCTGATCGCCGACTCGCAGGGCCCTGATTTGCTCGCCTTTAACGCCACCGGGACGTTTCTGCACTTCCTCCAGGTCGTGTGGGTCCTGTCGTTGTTCGGATTCATCATCCTGGTGTTGCTCGGCGTCAGCGCGCTGGTCAAATCGCGACTTTCCCGGACGCGCTAGCGCCACCCATACCGACTCACACTAGGGAGTCTGAAAGGCGCTCCCAAGAAGCGCGCGGTCGCAACGTCTCACGTCAGCTAAAGGCGAGCGGGACACGGACCGCGCGATTACGGCTTCGTGTCTCGGGCCTGCCTCGACATCGTCCTGAGGGTTCGACGCAGCATCAGATATGACCAGCCGCCGCCGACCACCGGGACGAGCAGTCCGATCGCCTGATGGAGCAGCACGGCGGCGACTGCGGGGCCGTGAGCGACGCCGTAGAGGATCAGCATCCCCACCATTCCTCCGATCGTGCCGACCGCGGCGGGTAGCGGAATCGAGCCACCCAGCGCGCCGATGATGTAGGCCAGTACGACGACGCCAAACTCGGGCAGCGGGTGGGTGTGGACGGCGAGGAAGGCGCTCCACAAGACGAGGATGTCGAAGAAGAGGTAGGCCATGACGCCGAGTACGGCGCGGTAGTTGCCGCGGTCAAAAAGCAACCGTTTCGTGTCCTCGACCGCTTGCGCGAGTGCGACGATCGCGCTGGCGATCCGCGCGTGCTTGGCCGGTCTGCGCGTGGCGCTTCTTGCGATGTGGCGGGCAACGGCGGGAGTCGCCGCGAGTCCAGCTGCGGCTACGAGCGCTGGGAGCAGCGTGAGCAGCAGATTGTGTGTGCCCGGCAGGACCCCGGCCGCCAGCGCGAGGCCGAAGCCGATGAGCGCGAGCCCGTCGACGGCTGTGTTGAGGAAGCTGAGGTTGAGCTGGCGCTCCGCGATCAGCTTGGTCGGCATGCCGAAGCGGTGAAGGATCCAGGCTCCCACACCCGCGCCGCCCCAGGCGCCGCCGGGGACCAGCAGCCCGCCGCCCAGCTGTGTCCACGCGACACGCTCGTCAGTCCGGTGACTGCGCCCATCGCCCGCCAGCAAATCGCCTGGGTCAACGATCACGTGCCAGGAAACCACGAAGCCGATCTCCGAGATCACCTCGAGCGCGACCGCTCCGACGAGCCATTCCCAACGCACATGCTCGAGGCTCGCCAGCGCCTCCTTCAGGCTCGGCACAAGCTTGAGCACCAGGTAGGCGAGCGCCAAGTACCCCAGCAGCTTCAGCATCGACCGACCGAGATGCCGCTTCTCGTGGCGGGTTGCGCGCTCGACCTGGGGGCGCCCCATCGGCGCGCGTGCGGACCGCTCGACTCCCGCCTCGGCAGCGTTTTCCACGCTCAACGACCCCTCTGCAGTAGCCCCACGCGCGCAGCATTACAGGCCAAACAGTCTCGGCGCGATCGACCCCGGCGCGCCACCTTCGTTGCGCTTCACGGGTGCTCACGGGTCGGACACCTGACGCGAGCACGAATATACTTGCGCACGCAAGTAGTTGCTATACTGACGCTATGGAACTTGGAATCGCAACCTTCGCGGACCTGGCCTCGGGTGTCAGCCCGAGCCAGCGCATGCGCGAGCTGATCGAGGAGGTCGAGCTAGCCGACCAGCTGGGGCTCGACGTTTTCGCGATCGGCGAGCACCACAGGCCGGACTTCCTCGTCTCCTCGCCGGCAACCGTCCTCGCTGCGGCCGCGGTGCGCACCGAGCGCATCCGGCTCGCGAGCGCCGTGACGGTGCTGAGCTCCGACGACCCGGTGCGCGTCTTCCAGCAGTTCGCCCATGTCGACCTGCTCTCCGGCGGACGCGCGGAGATCATCGCCGGGCGCGGCTCGTTCATCGAATCCTTTCCGCTCTTCGGCTACGACCTCGACGACTACGACGAGCTCTACGCCGAGAAGCTCGATCTGCTGCTGAAGATCCGCGAGAGCGAGTACGTGAGCTGGTCAGGGCGCCACCGCGCGCCGCTGACCAATGCCGGCGTCTGGCCGCGCCCGCTACAGGATCCACTACCGGTGTGGGTCGCGGTCGGCGGCTCGCCGAACTCGGTGGTGCGCGCCGGGACGCTCGGGCTGCCGCTGGCGATCGCCATCATCGGCGGTCCCTACGCGCGCTTTGATCCGCTCGTGGATCTCTATCGCGAGGCCTTCGCCGCCGCCGGCCACGATCCAGCCGACGCGAGGATCGCGATCAACACCCACGCCTTCCTCGCCGAGACCTCGGCGAAGGCCGACAGCGCCTTTGCTCCGTCCTATCTCGCGATGATGAACCGCATCGGGCGCGAGCGCGGCTGGCCACCTTCCGGTCAGCGCGAGTACGAATCGCTGCGCTCCCCTGCGGGCGCGCTCGCCGTCGGCACACCCGATCAGGTCGCCGAGAAGATCCTTGCTGAGCACGCCCTGTTCGGCCACCAGCGCTATATCGCCCAGATGAGCGTCGGCGCGGTCGAGCACCGTGATGTCCTGCGCTCGATGGAGCTCTTCGGTAACGAGGTCGCGCCCGTGGTACGCGCCGAGGTCGCGCGGCGCGCCCCCGGCGCTGTGGCCACCGCACCGGTCTGAGCGCCCGCAAAAGTGCTAGGTAAGGCTGCTGTGGAGCGTCCTGATGTCTGATGGGCTGACGAGCGCCGGGATCGCGCGGCTGCACGCCGCCGCTGAGCGGCATCTCGGCGCAACCGCCGTTCCGGGACTCGTGGCCCTCGTGGCGCGCGGCGAACAGGTTTATGTCGAGGCGCTCGGGAACCTCGCGCTCGACGGGGAACCGGTCGCGCGTGACTCGATCTTTCGCATCTCGTCGATGACCAAGCCGATCACCGCGGCGGCCACGCTTGCCGTCGTCGCCGAGGGACTCCTCGGGCTTGACGAACCAGTCGACCGACTCCTTCCCGAGCTCGCCGATCGTCGCGTGCTGCGGCGGATGGACGGCCCGCTCGCGGACACGGTCCCCGCGACCCGGGCGATCACGACGCGCGATCTGCTGACCTTCACCTTCGGCTTCGGCATGCTGATGCGGATGTTCATGGCAGCCACGCCGTGGCCAGTCGTCGCGGCCGATGAGGAGCTCGGCCTCGCCACCGTCGGCCCGCCGAACCCCGCCGTGCAGCCCGACCCGGACACCTGGATCGCCCGCTTCGGCACGCTGCCGCTGCTGGCCCAGCCAGGCGAGCGCTGGCTCTACAACACCGGCTCCGCGGTGCTCGGCGTGTTGCTCGCGCGCGCCACCGGCCAGCCCTTCGCCGACGTGCTGCGCACGCGGATCTTCGAGCCGCTGGGGATGCGCGACACGGCCTTCTGGACGCCGCACACCAAGCGCCTGGCCACCGCCTACCAGCCGACGCCGGACGGGCTCGTTGTCTGGGATGAGCCGGACGCTGCCTGGAGCCGGCCGCCAGCGTTCTGCGACGGCGGCGCCGGCCTCGTTTCGACCGTCGATGACCTTCTCGCGTTCTCGCGCATGCTGCTCGCCGATGGCGCTCCGGTGCTATCGCCACGCGCCGCACGCGAGATGAAGACCGATCAGCTGACCGCGGCGCAGAAGGAGCACGGCGGCCTTGGCTTCGACTTCTTCGTCGGGCGCTCCTGGTCCTTTGGCCAGGTGGTCCTCGACAGCGGCGCCTTCGGCTGGGACGGCGGCTTCGGCTCCTCCTGGCTGACCGATCCGGCCGAGGAGCTGACGATGATCGTGCTCACGCAGCGCATGTTCGAGACCCACCAGGCGCCGGCGGTGCACGGTGACATCCAGGCGGCGGCGTACGCAGCGCTGAGCTGAGTCAGCCACCGCCACGACGGTGGCTGGCGGATCAGGCCGCTCCGGCGGCGGCCGGCGAATTGACAGCGGCCTGCGTGCTGTCCAGTGGCCGGCCGGCGAGTGCTCCGCCCGAGCAGTCCTCGCTGCGCACGCGGCGCTGGGGGTTTCGGATTCCCGCAAGGCCGAGCAGCCCACCGAGTGCGACGAGCACCACGGCGATGCCGATTCCAACGTGGAACGCGTGCACCGAAGCCGCCTGCACCGCGCGCGCGACCTGGACGCCGGCGCGCGCGGGGTCGACGCGGGCGAGCGTCTGCTTGCGGGCTTCGGCGAGCGCGCGAGCGGCCAGCGGCGAGAGTCGGATGTGCTCGAGGCTTCGGCTGAGCGTTGCGCTGAACTGGGCGGAGATGACCGCTCCGACTGCGGCGATCGCGACCAGGCTGGCGATGCGCGCGATCGCGTTGTTGACGCCGGAGGCGATGCCGGCATTCGATTCGTCAGCGTCAGACAGCACCGTCGCGGTGAGTGGGGCGACCGTCGCGGCGAGTCCGATCGAGAACAGCACCAGCGCAGGGAGGAGGTCGGTGAAGTAGTCGAGATGGGCGTGCAAGCGGAGCATCAGCGCGAGTCCGGCCGCCGCGACTAGCGGTCCGAGGCCCATGAAGAGCCGCGGCCCGACGCGGTCGGCGATCCGCCCCATGCGCTTGGAGAGGAGGAACATCACGATCGTCGAGGGCATCAGCGCGAGACCGGCCTGCAGCGCGCGGTAGCCGGCGACCTCCTGGAGGAAGAGCACGAGCAGGAATAACGTGACGCCGAGGCCGCCGTACATTGCAAACGTCTGCACGTTCCCGACGGAGAAGTTCCGCCGCCTGAAGAGGCCAGGCGGCAGCATTGGCGCCGGCGTGCGCCGCTCGTGCTCCAAGAACGCGGCGAGCAGCAGCAAACCGCCAAACCCGGGCGCCCACACCTGGGGGCTGCTCCAGCCGACGGCCGGCTCACGGATCAGCGCCAACACCGGGCCGGCGAGGCCGAAAAACGTGAGCGCGGCGCCGAGCCAGTCGACGCGCGCGTGCGTAGCGCCGCGAGCCCGCGCGGGCACGGCGAGCGACACCAGCACCAGCGTCACAAGGACGAACGGAACGTTGACGGCGAAGATCAGCCGCCAGGAGACCGCATCAACGAGATAGCCACCGGCGAGCGGCCCAACGACAGTCGCAATCCCGGCCCATGCCGTCCACGAACCGACCGCGGCTGCACGCTCCTGGCGCGGGAATGCCGCCACGATCACGGCCAGCGCGCTCGGAGTCAGCAGCGCCCCGAAAGCGCCCTGCAGCGCGCGGCAGGCAACCAGCACGCCGATGCTGGGGGCGACCGCGCAAAGCAGTGAGACGACGCCGAAGCCGCCGACGCCGAGCGAGAACACGCGCCGCTCGCCGAACACGTCGCCGAGCGAGCCGCCGATCAGGATCAACGAGCCGAGCGAGAGCAGGTAGGCGTTGGACACCCACTGCTGGCCCGCCAGCCCACCGCCGAGGTCGGCGCGGATCGCGGGCAGCGCGACGTTGACGGCCGTCGCATCCAACCCCGTCACGAACGAGCCCATGATTGCCGCGAGCAGCGCGAGCCGCTTGCGGCGTGCCGTCACGGTGAGCAAGGGGTGTGTGCTGGCGCGCACATGAACATCCTCTCGCTCCAGCAGGGCGCCCGCAAAACGGGCGCACCGCGCGGCTGCTTATCGCTGCGCCCCGACCCGCTCACTCAGACGGTCGTAGTTCAATCGCATCAGCTCGATCACGTCGCGGACGTCGCGCTCGCCGGCGATCCTCCGCGCGGCCGGACCTTCCCTGTCAGGAAAGACGGGGTGGGGGACGATCCGGCCCTCCGCCATCAGCTCGGCCCAGACGCTCTTGGGGAAGACGAAGTGGGCCGCATGGTCGCTATGCAGGTGGCCGATCTCCCGCTGGCCGACCTTGAACGCAAACTCGCCGCGTGTACCCCAACCCGCCTCTACACCGTCCCACGAGGTGACCGTCTCTGTGATCTGCTCGCTTGCTGACCGTGCCGTCGTCGTCATCTGCGCCTCCTCAGCGTCACTCGACCCAACCAGAACACCAGCCTACAAGCTCAAGTTAACTTGAAGTCAAGCGCCGAACCTGATTTTCTGCATCCGTGGAGTCCGTGCTCACGATCGGCGAGGTCGCGCGCCGCAGCGGTGTCGCCACCTCCGCACTGCGCTTCTATGAGCAACGCGGCCTGATCGCCTCGCAGCGAGCCGGCTCGGGACACCGTCGCTACGCGCGTGCGGTACTGCGCCGCATCGCCTTCATCGTCTTTGCCCAGCACGTCGGCCTGACGCTCGATGAGATCGGCACCGAGCTCGCCAAGCTGCCCGCCGATCGCGCCCCCACGCGCCGCGACTGGTCGCACCTGTCGACCAAGTGGACAGCCCGGATCGACGAGAACATCGCCGAGCTCGAGCGCCTGCGAGCGGGGCTGACCGAATGCATCGGCTGCGGCTGCCTCTCGCTCGAGCGCTGCAAGTTCACCAACCCCGACGACCGCGCCGCCCGCTTCGGTCCCGGTCCGCGGTACTGGATCGGCGACGCGCCACTACTCTAACACGCGGATTCTGGGGGCGGTCTGCGTGATTCGCGACCGTCGCTCTTCACGACCACGCGCTCGCCCACGACCGAGCGATCGCCAGCTGCCGATCGCCCGGCCCTGACCCGACCCTCGCAACTTCCTACTCTTTGCCTGATGGCCGAACACGAGCGAGTGTCTCTGCATCCTCTGGCGTGGCTCCGCGCCCGTGATCCCGGCCTGATGGCGCTCCGCCGCGCCGGGCGCGCGGCGATCGTCATGCCCGGGATGTTCGCCCTCGGCGACAAGGTCATCGGCAACCCGACCGTTGCGACCTTCGCGGCCTTTGGCGCCTTCGCGATGCTGCTGCTGGTCGACTTCGGCGGTCCGATGCGCGACCGCCTGCGAGCACAGGCTCTGCTGGCCGTCGTCGAGGGCGTTTTCGTCGCTGTCGCGACGCTCGCTTCGCACTCGCTGGCCCTCGCCGTCATCGCGACGGCGCTCGTCGGCTTCGCTGTGCTGTTCTCGGGCGTCGTCAGCTCCGTCCTTGCCGGCGCCACGACATCGCTGCTGCTGGCGTTCATCCTGCCCGTCTCGCGCGCCGCCACGGCGTCGGCGATTCCCGACCGCCTCGCCGGCTGGGGCCTCGCCTCCGCCGCCGCGCTGCTCGCCATCGGGCTCTTATGGCCGGCGCCGGCGCGCGACCCGCTGCGTGTCCAGGCGATCGCGGCGTGCCGGGCGCTCGCGGCGAGGCTGCGCGCCGACGCCGCCCTCGTGCTTGGCGGCCCGGAGGCGCCGAGCAAAGAGCAGCACGAAGCCGCGGTGGCCGAGGCGAGCTCGGCGGTAGCCGAGCTCCGCCGAGCCTTCTTCGCCACCCCCTATCGCCCGACCGGGCTGACCACAGCGGCGCGCATGGTCGTGCGCCTGGTCGACGAGCTGACCTGGCTCGATGAGATCGTGCTCGCGTCCGCACCACGTCGCGACGGCAAGCCTGCGCCGCGTCCGGTCTGCGAGGCGAGGGCCGCCGCCGCGTCCGTGCTCGACGCCGCCGCGGGCCTCCTCGAGACTCCGCGCGCACCCTCCACCGAGTTGAACGCCGCCCTCGCCGCGCTCGCGGCCTCGGTTGGCGCACTCGAGGGCGGCGACGCCCTCGACCTGCCGGGCGACAAGGCGCCACGGCGCTCGAACGGACGCGCGCTGGACGCCCGGATCCACGAGTTCATCACCTCGCTCGACCCGAGCTTCAGGGCGCTCGAGCTGGGCTTCGTCGTCACCCAGATCGCCGCCAACGTCGACGTGGCGGCCGCCGCCGAACGCCGCAGCTGGCCGGCCAAACTCATCGGACGAACACCCGAAGGATCGTCCACCACCGCGCTGTCGGCCGCGCACGAGCGCGCCGCCGCCCACGTCGAGCGCCACTCCGTTTGGCTCCACAACAGCCTCCGCGGCGCCGCCGGCCTCGGCCTCGCGGTCCTCGTCGCCCAGCTCACCGGCGTGCAGCACTCCTTCTGGGTCATCCTCGGCGCTCTGTCGGTGCTGCGCTCGAACGCTCTCAGCACCGGCCAGAACGTGCTGCGCGGATTGCTCGGAACTGCGATCGGCTTCGCCGTCGGCGGCGGTCTCGTCGCGCTGATCGGCACCAACACGGTCTTGCTCTGGCTTCTGCTGCCGCTCGCGGTCCTGATGGCCGGTCTCGCCCCGGCAGCTATCTCCTTCGCCGCCGGCCAAGCCGCCTTCACGCTGACGCTCTTGATCCTCTACAACATCATCGCCCCCGCCGGCTGGCAGGTCGGCCTCGTCCGCGTCGAGGACATCGCGCTCGGCGGTGGCGTCAGCCTCGTCGTCGGCTTGCTGCTCTGGCCCCGCGGCGCCGGCGCTGCTCTCGGCACCGCTCTCGCCGGGGCCTACACCGACAGCGCCCGCTACCTCGCCCGCGCGGTCGAGTACGGGATGGGCCGCTGCGACCGCGGCTCGCCAACCCTGCCGCCACCGACGGCCGAGGCGACGCGTTCGGCAGCTGCCTCCCGCCGGCTCGATGACACCTTCCGCGGCTACCTCGCCGAGCGCGGCGCCAAGCTCGTGCCGCTCGCGGAGGTGACGAGCCTTGTCACCGGCGTGACTGGTCTTCGCCTCGCCGGCGACGCCGTGCTCGACCTCTGGCAGCGCGACAGCGCCTCGGACGGCGACCGCGCCGCCACGCGCGAGCAGCTGCTCGCCTCAGCCGCGCTGATGCTCGACTGGTACACGGGCTTCGCGGCGGGCCTCGCCGGCATCGCCACAGTCCCCGAGCCGCTCCACGCCGACGAGCTCGCCGACGGCCGTCTGATCGAGGCGGTGAGCCAAGACCTCCGTCGCGAGGACGGGCACGCCAGCGCCACCGCCGCGCGCATGATCTGGACCGGCGACCATCTCGACGCCGCCCGCCGCCTGCAGCCGAGCCTCGTCGAACCCGCCCGCGCCGTCGCCAGCGAGCGCAGCAGCACAGCCCAGCTCCGAGCGTTGCTCCCCTGGCTCGCGGCGGTCGAGAAGACCACGTAGGTCGCCCGAAGCCAGCGGCCCGGACCAGGCCCGACGCGGATTTTGACCGCATCGCCGCGGTGACGGGCCAGCCCTGCGCTTGGGTTGTCCCCGCCGGCTCGCTCGACTGAGAACGCTCGCGCCGCCGCTCGCCCCGCCCCTCGCCCCGCGCCGCCCCTCGCCTCGCGCGCGCTGCAATAGTCCCGCCATGCCAAGCGCGCTCGCCCGCCTCGACCCCGGTCTGCGCAACCTGCGCCTCGCGGTCATCGCGATGGTCGCGACGCTGCTGAGCTACGCCTGTGCGCTCGCGCTCAAGCACGCCGAGCACCTGACCCTCAACCTCGTCGTCCTCGCCGTCGTGCTCGCGCTCTCGCTGAGCCGCACCGACCGCGCCAGCGAGCCGGGCGAGCGCCTCGTCGCGATCCTCCTGCTGCCGCTGGTTGCGGTCGCCGCGAGCGACGTCGGCACGCTTCTGGCGCAGCACGCGACGATCGGCGACGCGCTCTATGTCGCGGCCGTCTCCGGCGCGATCTGGCTGCGCCGCTTCGGCTCCCACCTGGCCAAGGCCGGCACGCTCATCACCCTGCCTTTCGTCGCGATGCTGATCACACCCGCCGTCCCGGGCGTCGGCCACCCAGACGTCCTCTGGGCCGCCGCGATCGGTGTCATTGCCTACTTCTGGGTCGCCGTCATCCGCGTCACGGCCCAGCAGACCGGATTCGTCACTCGCCCGACCACGCCGACCACGCCGACCACGCCCGCGCGGCCCCAAACCGCGTCGCGTGCCCAACGCCAGCCAGCCCGCCGCCGCCTCCCTGCCAGCACCCGCATGGCGATCCAGATGGCGGTCGCCCTCGCCGCCGCCTTCGCAGCCGGCCGCGCGCTCTTCGGCGTGCACTGGTCCTGGCTCGTGATGACCGCCTTCATCGTCTGCTCGGGTAACCGCGGCCGCGGCGACGTCGTCTACAGGAGCGCGCTGCGGATCGGTGGCGCCGCCACCACCGGCACGATCGCCGCCACCCTGATCGCCGGCACCTTCGCGCCCGGCGACGTCGCCTCGGTGATCGTGATCTTTATCGTCCTCGGCCTCGCCACTTGGCTGCGTCCCTTCAACTACGCCTTCTGGGCCGCCGGCATCACGAGCGTGCTCGCCCTGCTCTACGGCTACTTCGGCGAGACCGGCGCCACCCTCCTCCCACACCGTCTCGAGGGGATCGTCATCGGCGCCGCGATCGGCATCGCCGCCTCCTGGCTGATCCTCCCGGTCCGCACGACCGACGTGCTGCGCCGCCGCACCGCAGACGCCCTCGCCGCCCTCACCGACGTGCTCACCGCGATCACGACAGCGCCGGCCGAACTCGAGGCCCGCGCCCGCCGCTTCGCGCACACCGTCACCCAGCTCGACGAGATCGCAAAGCCACTCGAGGCCCACCGTTTCCTCAGCGCCATCCGCCGTCCCGGCCCCCACGTCGCTGACGCCCTCGACGCCGCACGAGACGCGAACGCCGCGGTCAGCGCAATCGTCACCTCGACCGCCGCCAATCCGGACGCGCTCAGCGACGCGGCGGTCACCGAGCGCGCCACCACGATCCTCAAGGCGCTCGGCAGAACCCGTCGAGCCCTCGGCGGACGCCCCGCAGAGCCGCCGAGCGCCGACCACCCCGACCCCGGGCCCCCCGTCCCCGACTCATCCCTCGAGCAGGCCCTCACCGACCTCGACAGAGCGCTCGCCACCTTCGCGCGCAACGCCATCGCGGATTTGGCGCGGTCGGCGTAGTCCGCGACCGCAGCTCTTCACGAAGATCCGCATGACCGACGACCTAACCGCCCTCCGCGCGACGATCCACGGCAAAGTCCAGGGGGTCGGCTTCCGCTACGCGACCCGCCGCCGCGCGCAGGAACTGGGCCTGCTCGGCTGGGTCGCCAACGGCCCCGACAGCACCGTCGTCGCCCATATCGAGGGCCCGCCGGCAGCCGTCGAGGAGCTTCTCGCATACCTGCGGCGCGGACCACCGAGCGCGCACGTTACGGACGTCGAGACCGAACAGACCCCCGTCGAGGGCCACGAGCAGTTCGCGATCCGCGGCATCCCGGCGGGCGTGTTTGTCGTCCAGGAGCACGCCGCAACGACCCACCACTTCGACCTCCGCCTCGAAGTGGCCGGTGTCATGCGCTCCTGGGCACTACCCAAAGGGCCCTCGCTCGACCCCGCGGTCAAGCGCCTGGCCGTGGAGGTCGGCGACCACTCGATCGCCCACAACACATTCGAGGAACAGGGCCGCGTGATCGTCTGGGACCGCGGCACCTACGAGCAGGGCGGCCGCGTCCCCTGGCCCGAAGCCCTCACCCGCGGCCACGCCGTCTTCGTCCTGCACGGCCAGAAACTCCACGGCGGCTTCGCGCTGCAGCGCACGCGAGCCGCAGACAAGCCGCAGTGGCTGCTGATCAAGCGGCGCGACGCGGACGCGCGGCCGGGGTCGGACATCGTGGCCCAGCGCCCGGAGTCGGTCCTCAGCGAACACACGCTCGACGAAGTCCTCGATTGAAACGGTGGCGCAGCAGCGCGCCACGCTCGCACCGGAACCAGGGTTAGAGTCGCAGGCCCTCTGTCGTGCTCGTCTCCCGGGGCGTCAGCCACGTGCCGATCGCCGTCAGTAGCTGGGCGCTGTCGATCGGCTTGCGGACGTAGTCGGATGCTCCGGCAGCGAGACAGCGTGCGTGCTCACCGTCGTCCTTGCCCGTGACCGCGATGATTGGAAGGTCCACGAAGCGCGGTTGCCGGCGAATCGCGGCCATCGTCTGATAGCCATCCATGACCGGCATCATGATGTCCATCAGCACGATCCCGACGTCGCTTCGCTGCTCGAGCGTGCTGAGCGCAGCAATGCCGTTCGTTGCCGCAACGACGTTCAGCGTTCCGCGCTCAAGCAACACGGTCAGGGCCAATGCGCTGCCTGAGTCGTCTTCGACGATCAGCGCAGTGTGGCCCGCGAGGGCGCCCCGGTAGAAGGTCTCCTGAGGCGACTCGCCGGCTGCTAGCCCGCTATCCGTGTTCGCGTTCGGTGCAGATCGGGGATTCCAAGGGGGATTCCAAGACGAACTCATGTTCAACCTCCGCTTCGTGCTGCGGACGGATTGGACTGAGGTCATCGCCTTGCCTACCGCTGCACCGGCCTCAAGTCCCCCGCATTGGCGTCCAGGGCTCGGCGCGGTGGCCGGAATCCAACTAACAAATGCGGTGTCGGCCGAATCCGCGCTCGCCTTGAACCGTGGGCGCCTGCGAGCGGGGACGCCGCTCCTCTCACGAAAGTTCCCGGGGCTTGACCTTGACGTTGGGGTAGGCCGCACACTTGTGGCACTGTCCCGCCAACGAGGGGAGTGCGCAGGTGGATCTGATGAGCATCGGGGAGTTCGCGAGGCAGTCGCGCCTGTCGCCAAAGGCGCTTCGTCTCTACGACAAGCTCGGCCTGCTCGCGCCGGCGCGTGTGGATCCCGATTCGGGCTACCGCTTCTACGCGGCCGCTCAGCTCGAGCGGGCGCGTCTCGTGGCCGCGTTGCGTCAGCTGAGCGTGCCGCTGGCCGAGGTAAAAGCGATTGTTGACCTCGATCCGAACGAAGCTGCCGCGCGCATTCGCGAGTACTGGGCGGCTGCCGAGGCTCAGCACACGGCCCGGTGTGAGCTTGCCGGCTACCTCGTTGACCTCCTCAACGGAAAGAGGTCTGTGATGTACGAAGTCAAGACTAGAGATATCCCGAGCCGGACCCTGCTGTGCCGCAAGCGCAACGTCAAAGGCGAGGGCGAAGCGTGGGCGTTCGGCAAAGAGTTCGTGGCGCTGCTACGCGAGCGCCAACTGCCCCGGATGGAGGGCCTAGCCGGGGCCACGTTCTGTATCTACTGGGGTGAGGTGAGCGATGACAGCGACGGTCCGGTCGAGTGGTGCCGGCCCGTTCCGAATGACCAGGCGACGACACTCGCGGCGGCGCTTCCCGAACTGCGCCTACGCAGCGAGCCGGCGCACCGCGAAGCGTTCGTCCACCTCGGTCCCGGCGGAGAGACCAGCCCGGCCCAGTGGAAGCTCGTCTCCGAATCGCTCCGCGTATGGGCCATGGAACACGCTGTCAAGCCGATCGAGCTGGGCGCCAGGATCACCTACATCGCGAGCGCGCCGGTGACCGAGACCAGCGCCCCCGAGTGCGACTTCGCGGTCCCGATCAGTTGATCTAACCCGCTGCGCCGCTGTAGCGCATGAGGCGGGCGCGTCGGCAAGCACGTCCGACGCGCCCGCGCTGCGGCTTGTCGTGCCTCACGTGGCTCGCGCGAAAGCTGCGAGCAGCCGCCTCGCGGCGGTGTGGAAGCGTGCGGGGTCGCCGTAGGGCCGCGCGACGAGCAGCGCTCCCTCGAGGCCGCCAAGAACGACCTGGGCGCCCTCGCCCGGATCTCCGTGGAACTCGAGCGTCCCGTCTGCCCGGCCCTGCGCGAGCACCTGCGTGAGCCAGGCGTGGTTGGCGTCGAAGAAGCCAACGATCGCGTTCGCCATCGGCTTGGGGAGCGTCTCGTACTCCGCGGCGAGCATGCCGCACAGGCACATCCGGCCGTCGTCGAGAACACCCGAGTAGAGCGCGGCGTAGGCGGCGAGCTTGTCGCGAGCATCCTCCTCGACTTCGTCGATGTTCTCCAGGGCACCTGCGAAGCGCTCTGCGTAGCGCGTGATCAGCGCTTCGCCAAGCTGGCCCTTGCTGGCAAAGTGGTAGTGAAGGCTCGCCTTCGTGATGCCCAGCTGCTCGGCGATATGCGCGTAGCTGAAGCCGTTGAAGCCGCGAGTCTGGGCCAGCGCCTCCGCGGCGTCGAGGATTCGATCCGCGGTGCCGACGTCGATCTGATTCACGGTCATCGACTAGCCGCAATTTCGACGCGAAGGCATCTTGACATCCTATCTACTAGAAGGTAAGACTGGGTCGTTCGATTGTTCGAAAGGGGTGGTAATGGAGTTGACCGAGCACAAGACCTTCGCCTCGCCAGACGAGACACGCGAGTTTCCCAACGGCCGCGCGGAGATTCTTCAAGTCGCCGGGTCCGACATCGGCCGGTTGGTCCTGGAGCCCGGATGGCGCTGGTCCAACGACGTCAAGCCGATCGCCCAGACCGACAGCTGCCAGGCACCGCACTTCCAATACCACGTCAGCGGACGGCTCGCCATCCGCATGGATGACGGCACCGAGTTCGTTGCCGGCCCCGGCGATATCACCTCGCTCCCCAGCGGCCACGACGCCTGGGTGGTCGGTGAGGAGCCGGTCGTCGTCGTCGATTGGTATGGCGCCAGCAACTACGCCAAGCAGACCTGAGCAATAAACCGAGCGAAGGGGTAAAGACATCATGACCCGCAAGATTGCCGACTGCCGGCGTTTCGAAAGCGACAGCAACTGCTCACTCACGATCATCGGCGAAGAAGACGAAGTCCTCGCCACCGCCGCACAACACGCCACGACCGTACACGGCCACCAAGACACACCTGAGCTGCGCATCCAACTCCGGCAGCTGCTCGAACCCGAGAGCAGCTACATCGCCGGCGTACGCCAACCAGAGCCCTTCCCCACCAGCTAGCAGAGGCCCACCGTCCGACAGTCGCAACCGGGGGCGCCGTGGCGCCCCCGGGCTGGCGCAACACCCACCGTATGACCTGGCCGAAACGGCTGCTCTCGCCGCTGCCCAAGATCGTGGCTCGGCCTGCGAGAATGCAAGCTATACCGGGACTGCGTGACGATGAGCGGCACCTCGCAGCGCATTCCCGGTAGCCTGCCCGATCCCAGCCGCGACGCTGGGACGTCGGACCCGTCCCTGCCATTTGACCACATCGTCGTGGTCATGATGGAGAACCACTCCTTTGACAATGTGCTCGGCGCGCTCCCTGCGTACGGCCAACCGCGGGCAGACGGACTGACGTTCGTCGACGGCAAAGCGACCAACAGCAACCCCGCACCCGACGGTGCGGCCGCAGACGCCGATCGTGTCTATGCGTTCCCGCTCACGACCACACAACAGGGGGCGCACGTCGACCAGTCATGGAACGCGACGCGCACGCAAATCGACGGCGGGACCATGCAGGGCTTCGTTCGCAGCGCATCGTCGCAGCAGCCGATGGGCTACTACACCCCGCGGGTCCTCCCGTTCGCCTACTCGCTGGCCAACACGTTCGCGCTAGCGAACCGCTGGTTCTGCTCGGCACCGTGCCAGACCTACCCCAACCGCAGGTTCCTGATGGCCGGTACCGCCTACGGCGACATCGCCACGAACGGCGTGAGCCTGCAGGATCCGCCGCCGCCGAACGGCACGGTCTTCGACAACATGACCGACCACGGCGTGTCCTGGCGCAACTACTTCACCGACATGCCAGCCACGGCCATGATCCCCACGATCATCGAGCGACACTTGGACAGGATCCGACCGTTGCAGGAGTTCTTCGACGACTGCGAAGCAGGAACTCTGCCAAGTGTGAGCTTCGTCGATCCCGAGCTCGGCATCATCACTGACGTCGGACGCGAAATCGCGAAACTCCCGCACATGCAGCTAGTGGGCGCCAACGTCGAGCAGCTCGGTGGCAGCGAGGAAGCGCCCCAGGACGTCGCGTTCGGCGAACGCTGGGCCTACCGCGTCGTCAAGGCCGTGCTGCGCTCACCAGGCTGGCCACGCACGCTACTGATCTACACCTATGACGAGCACGGCGGCTACTACGACCACGTCTCGCCACCGGCGGCAATCGCACCAGACGCGATCCCGCCTAACCTCGAGCCGGGAGACGCGCCGGGTGGCTACGACATCTACGGCCCCCGCGTGCCGGCGATCGTCGTCTCGCCGTATGCGCGCCCTCACGCCGTGAGCGACACGGTCTACGACCACACATCCGTGCTCGCGACGATCGAGGCCAAATGGAACTTGCCGGCGCTCACCTACCGCGACGCCAATGCCGCACCAGTCTGGGATCTCCTCGACTTCAGCGCTCCGGCCTTCCCAAACCCGCCAAAGCTCAAGCGACCGCGCGGCATGCTGCGCGAACTCATCATTGACCTTTTCAGGCAGGCGACACGTCGTGTCCATCCGAGCGGGCCGCCTTCGGTCCGTTAGTGGCCGGCGCGGGCTGATGCGCCGCTAACGCGTCGCGTGAGAACGCGACCGCGTCGTGCACGAAGCGCGACACGACCAGTTGGCCCTTTATGTGAAGCGTTTGACGAACGCTAGCGCTGTGTCGGCGACTTCTCGCCAACCGCTGTCGATCGTGAGTGCGTGGCCACGGTTGGGGATTTCGACGATCTCGGTCACGCCGCTATTTCGTTTCTGCCTCTTAAACGAGGCGTTAGCGATCGCCCACGGTACCGTGTGGTCCTTCTCGCCAGAGATGATCAGCAGCGGTCCACGGTCTGGATTCTTGCTGTTGACCTTCACCTCGGTCCAGGGGTTGAGATTCGCCGTTGCGGCCTGGAAGAGCGGGATGCCCGAGGCGGGAACCGCGAACGTCGAATACAGCTCCTTCGCCTCGTCCTCGCTGACGGCATTGGCGAATGCGAAGCGGAACTGTTCGTAGGTAAGGGGGACCGCGCGGTTGCGGTTCGCGGGGTTGCCGAGTACCGGCCGCGCCGACTTCAGCGAAGAGATCGGCAGCGGAAGCACACCCCGGAAAGGGGCGGGATCGATCGCGACCGAGGCCGCCGCGAGTCCGCGGCCTGCGAGAATCTGCGCGAGAAGCCCGCCGAAGGAGTGGCCGACGATGGCCGGCTTCTTCGAAAGCCCAGCGATCAGCTCAGCGAAATGGTCGGCGACGTCCCCCACCGTCTTGTTAGCAAAGGCGTCCGGACTGGCGTTCGCTTCCTCAACGGTCTGGGGATCATCCGGCCAGCCCGGGGTCAGCGGTGCGTAGCCCGCCTCCGCGAAGACGGTCGCCCAACGATCCCAGCTGCTAGGTAGCAGCCAAAGCCCATGCACAAAGACGATCGGAACCCGTCCGTCCTCGTTCGCGCGTATGACCTGCTCCGCTTCGTGATCGGTGATCATCGGTACCTGCCTCCGTCGGTAGTCGGTGGCTCGCCGGCAACCTCGCCGAGAACGTCTCGCCGCGAGCATCATGCCACCCGGCGAAGGGTCGAACCGAGCGGCGCTTCGTCCGCCAGGGGCAGACATCTCGCCCCGTGCCGCGCCCGCCATCGCGGCGAGCTGGAGACAGAGCTCGCCGAACACGCGCGGTGGCTCCTCCGTTCGCCGAGGACCATGAGCAACGCGAGCGCTCATCGCGCAAAACGGCCAAATCAGCCGAAGGCGATAACAGCACCCGTGTGCGCTGAGCGCAGGGCGGCGTCGATGATCTCCGCTGTGAGCAGGGCGTCGGCGATATCGACGGGAGGAGGTGCACCGTCGAGCAGCAAGGCCGCGATACCGGCGTAGAAGAGCCCGTAGTCCCCGGCGTAGGTCGGTAGGGCGCGCGACTCGGGGCCGGTGCTGACACGTCCCCATGACTCCATCGGCTCCTCGCCCCAGCCCGGGTCGGTTGGCAGGCCCTGTGCGATCAGCGCCGCTTCCTGAACGTCCATTCCTGACTTCGTGTAGGCGCCGGCACTTCCCAGCAGCCGAAACCGAGGCCCCTGGTCTGCCGCAACCGCGCTCGCCCAGAGGTGCACACTTGGCCCGTTCGCGTAGCGCAGAGCGATGAATGCGTCGTCGTTGACCTCGGCGCCAGGACGCCGGCTTGCAACCTCCGCGTAGACCGCGTCGGGCCTCCCGAACAGTACGACCGCCTGGTCCACGAGATGGGTCCCGAGATCGTGGACGATGCCCGCCGCGGCGCTCGGTGAGCTGTCGCGCTTCCAGGCGCGGTCGGGATCGGTGGATACCTGAGGCTGCCAGCGTTCGAACCGCGACTCGAACGCGTGGAGCGTGCCGAGCTCACCAGCGCCGAGCAGTGACACGACAGTGCGAAAGTCGCCATCCCAGCGCCGGTTGTGGAAAGGCACCACGACGGTGTTGGCCGCTGCAGCGAGCGCGGCGAGGCGTGCCACCTCCTCAGCGCTTGGTGCGACCGGCTTGTCGACCAGGACTGGCCGGGAGTGCCGCAGCACAGCCTCGGCGAAGCTGACGTGGGTTGCGTTAGGCGTCGACACGACCACGAGGTCAAGGTCGTCGATCTGGCCCAACAGCTCTTCGAAGCTCGCTAGGACCGCGACGTCGGGATAGCGGGCGAGCGCCTGCCGTTCGCGTTCGGGGTTCGCGGTCACCACGAAGGCGAGATCGAGACGCGGCTCGGCGGCGATGAACGGCGCATGGAAGACGGACCCGCCAAGGCCATAGCCGACAAGGCCCACCCGACCAACCGTCCGTTCGCTCACGTCTTGACCCGCGTAACGACAACGGATACAAGACGCGCCCTGAGCGCAACCCGTCGGCGAGACAGCAGCGCCACGCCCCGAGCCGGCACGCGTCCGCTATGCGCGAGTAGCACGGTTCGAAGCCTACGCCGGATCGCGCGCGCACTGGATCTCGGGCTCGGGAGTACGGTTCGCAACGTGGAGTCGCGTCTTGCGCGCAGGTGCATTGTGGTTGTCGTTCTCGTGTGCGCCGTTGGTTTCGCGGCAGGAGCTTGGGCTTCGACCTCGACACTCAAGCGCGTCTCGCCGCCTGGTGGCGGCTACAGCGTCGAGCTCCCGAGCACGTGGCGCTTCGCTAACGCGAGCTACCCCTCAGACCACGCGACGCATCTCTGGTTCGATCCGGTCAACGCGCTGCGAAAGATGCTGGTCGTGCTCAGCGGCTGCGTCGGGTGCGCAGAGACGGGCGACAAGCCGAACCCGGCGGCCGGTGTGCCGCCGGGCGCAACGCGTGTGGTGCACCTGGGGGCATCGGAGGATGCGTTCCAGAACTTCACTGACGACGATCCATGGGTCGCTAACGGCATCTCGATCGTCACGCGACACAGAGGGCGCATCGATGGCTACGTGAGCGTCGAGCTCTGGTTGCCGCCGAGTCAGCACGCGCTCGCCACCACCATCCTCAACAGTTTCCGGCTCGCCGATTGAACGTCGCCGGCGTCAGCAGCTCTTCAGCGGGCCCGCCTGATTCCTGCGAGCGAAACGATCGAAGGCGGAAGCGCCCGCGTATATTTCGCTCGATGGGGCCGGGCTCGTGAACCTGCGTCGGCTCGGGACGGGCGGTCCCGAGGTCGCGGCGCTGGGCCTCGGCTGCATGGGGATGTCGGGCGCCTACGGGCCCGCCGACCGTGGCGAGGCGATCGCCACAATTCACGACGCCCTCGAGGCCGGCGTCAGGCTGCTCGATACCGGCGACTTCTATGGCATGGGCCACAACGAGCTGCTGATCGCCGAAGCGCTCCGCGGGCGGCCCCGTGAGGACTACCTGCTGAGTGTCAAGTTCGGGGGGCGGCGCGGTCCCGACGGTGCGTTCATCGGCTTTGACGCGAGTCCCGCGGGGCTCAAGACAGCGCTGGCCTACTCGCTCGTGCGGCTCGGTGTCGAGCATGTCGACATCTATCGTCCGTCGCGGCTTGATCCGCAGGTGCCGATCGAGGAGACCGTCGGCGCAATCGCGGAGCTGGTCCAGGCCGGCTACGTGCGCCAGGTCGGGCTCTCGGAGGTCGGGGCCGAGACGATCCGCAGGGCGGCGGCCGTCCATCCGATCTGCGATCTGCAGATCGAGTACTCGCTGATCTCGCGCGGGATCGAGGCGGCGATCCTGCCGGCGTGTCGCGAGCTCGGGATCGCCATCACCGCCTATGGCGTTCTGAGCCGCGGCTTGATCAGCGGCCACTTCGCCGCCGACCGCGAGCTCGCGCCGGGCGATTTTCGCACGCACGCTCCGCGCTTTGATCCGGCCAACCTCGCGCACAACCTGACGCTGGTCGACGCGCTGCGCGTGATCGCCGATGCGAAGGGGGCGAGCGTCGCGCAGGTCGCGATCGCCTGGGTGCTCGCGAAGGGGGAGGACATCGTCGCGCTCGTCGGCTCGAGTACGCCGGCGCGGCTCCTCGAGGCGCTCGGAAGTCTCGAGGTGAAGCTGAGCGCCGATGACATCGCGGAGCTCGAGCGTGCCGTCCCGGCCACTGCGGTGCTGGGGGATCGCTACCCGGCTTTGGGGATGGCGAGCCTCGACAGCGAGCGTGCCTGATCGGCTTCGCCGTGAAGAGCCCGCCAGCGACCCACACAGACCGCCGCAAAATCCCACCGATGCTCGCCGCGGGGACGCCGAGGGTCTAGGCTGCGTTCCAGATACGGCCTGAGGAGGAGCCATGAGTGAGGAGACGGTCAAGTATCTGCTGTCTGAGCGGGAGATCCCGACGCATTGGATCAACCTCCTGCCGGACCTGCCGGGCGAGCTGCTGCCGCCCCTGAACCCGGGGACGCTCGCGCCCGCCGGGCCGGATGACCTGACGCCGATCTTTCCGATGGGGTTGATCCTCCAAGAGGTCTCGGGTGAGCCGCAGGTCGAGATTCCGGAGGAGGTCCGCGAGGCCTACAAGCTGTGGCGCCCGACGCCGCTGTTTCGCGCGCGTCGCCTGGAGCGTGAGCTCGACACGCCGGCGCATATCTACTTCAAGTACGAGGGTGTCTCGCCGGCCGGCTCGCACAAGCCGAACACCGCCGTCGCGCAGGCCTATGAAAACGCGCAGGCCGGCGTCAAGCGCCTCGCCACGGAGACTGGCGCGGGGCAGTGGGGCTCGGCGCTCGCGTTCGCGTGCTCGCTCTTCGGGTTGGAGTGTGAGGTGTTCATGGTCGGCTCGAGCTATGACCAGAAGCCCTACCGCCGCTCGATGATGGAGACCTGGGGCGCGACCGTCCACCGCTCGCCGAGCACGCTGACGGAATCCGGGCGCAGCCAGCAGCAGCACCCGACCGGATCGCTTGGGATCGCGATCTCCGAGGCGGTCGAGGTCGCCGCTTCGCGTGATGACACCAACTACTCGCTCGGCTCGGTGCTCAACCACGTCTGCCTGCACCAGACGGTGATCGGCCAGGAGGCGATGGCGCAAATGGCGATGGCGGGCGAGGAGCCTGATGTGATCATCGGTTGTGTCGGTGGCGGCTCGAACTTCGCCGGGTTGACCTTTCCGTTCGTGCGTCGCGTCCTGCGTGGCGAGGCCAAGACGCGCTTCCTCGCCGTCGAGCCGGCTGCCTGCCCGACGCTCACGCGCGGGGTCTACCGCTACGACTTCGGCGACACCGTCGGCCTGACGCCGCTAATGGCGATGTACACGCTCGGTCATGACTTCGTGCCGGCGCCGGTGCACGCGGGAGGACTGCGCTACCACGGCGACTCGCCGATGCTCTGCGGGCTCGTGCGCGCGGGGGTCGTCGAGGCGCGGGCTTACCGCCAGAACGAGACGTTCGAGGCGGCGGTGCGCTTTGCGCGCAGCGAGGGGATCATCCCCGCACCCGAGCCGGCGCACGCGATCCGGGCGATGATCGACGAGGCCGAGGCGGCGCGCGAAGCGGGCGAGGCGCGAGTGATCCTGTTCGGTCTCTGCGGGCACGGCAACTTCGACCTGTCCGCGTACGACGCCTACCTCGCCGGCGAGCTCGAGGACATCGAGTTCTCTGAGCAGGAGATGAACGCCGCGCTCGCACGGCTGCCGGAGGCGCCGGCGATCGCTTGACGCCGGCGATCGCTTGACCCAGAGAGAGGAGATCTGATGTCAGTTGCAGTGCTCGTAGAGGTCGAGGGCACCGGGATCGAAACCTACGACGCCACGAATGCCGCGATGGGAGGACTGTCGGAGAATCCGCCCGACGGCCTGCTGGCTCATATGGCTGCGGCGAGCGAGAGCGGGGGCTACTTCGTTCTCAATGTGTTTCAGTCATTGGCTGCATGGGAGAGCTTTCGCGACGGGCGCCGTGCAGTGGCGCTCCGGGAGACGATGCCGGAGGGACTTGCGCCGCCAAAGGTCTCGATCTGGGAGTTGCACGCGTTTAGTGCCTTCTGAGCCCGAGCGATCTGCCCCGCGTGGTTACCTCGTCCGCCGGCGATGAGTGCCGGGCGGGGCAAATAGCGGCTTGATGCGTTGGGTCAGCTGGGGGGCAGTCAGTTGCCGCCCGTGGCTTGGCCTTCGAAGAGGTCGGCGACCTCGTCGGCGTTCATCGGCTCGAGCAGGCTCTCGCGGAGCATCTCGTCGACATCCGGGAGGCCCCCGGCGCGCAGCTCCTTCAGGCCCTCGTCGAGGTCGTACTCGGTGCGGTGCAACTCGACGGTCGGACCCAGGAGCGCCCAGTATGCGCCGACCGTTCCCTCGTAGGGCATTCCGACGCTGCCGGCGTTGATCACCCTCCAGCCGTTGACGCGGCGATCGAATTGCCGGTGGGTGTGACCACAAACCACGACGGGCTCGCTGACGCCGTCCAGCATGTCTCGGAGACGCGGTTCCGGTGTGGCGGTCGTGATCATCTCGGCGTCGCTACGCGGCGAGCCATGGCAGAAGAGCGTCGTGCCAAGGCCGTCGATGTCCAGAACCACGTCCGGCGCAAAGCCAGCGAGAAAGCGGGGCTGGGGCTCCGAGATCTGTCCGGCCGAATACGAGGCCGCACGCATCGACGGGTCTTGCTCTGCGTCGAGATCGCGCCGTCCCTGATCGTATGCCGCGACGACCTCGCGATCAGCGTTGCTGCTGACAAAGCGCGCGCCGTCGCCGAGTGCCATCAGCTGCGTGACGGTCTCCGCGGGCAGCGGACCGGCGGCAACATCACCCCCGACCACGACCATGCCGACGCCCTCACGCGCGACATCGGCCAACACGGCGCGGAGCGCCGGAAGGTTCCCGTGAATGTCGTAAAGCGCCGCTACGCGCATTCGAGCCTCAGTCGAATTCAGTGGGGAGCGACGGGTTGTTGTGATGCGCGAAGACGCGTTCGATCTGCTGGGCAGTCGTGCGGCCGGTTGAGAGGGCGGGGAGCTTGTCGGCTGGGAAGAACTCGACGCCGTCGGTTTCGTCTGAGGCATGCGGGACAGCGTCGCCGATCAACTCGCAGGCAAATATCGCCTTGTAGATGCATTCGATGTGCGGCGGGTAGTTGCGACGAGCGCGATCGTAGAGCGCGATCAGCTTCGTCGCTCGAACGTCAACGCCGGCCTCCTCACGGGTTTCTCGAGCTGCCGCTTCGCTCGGAGACTCTCCCGGGTCGGCCCACCCGCCGGGAAGTGTCCAGCCGCCGTCCGCAACCTCACGGACAAGAAGGATGCGCTCAGAGACGACGATCGCGGCCCGCACGTCGACCTTCGGCGTCGGGTGACCAGACCCAGCCGCGAAGAGCCCTTCGATGATGTCCGGGTCTGCGTCGCTGTTTGCTGCGGCGAGTTCTGCCGCGATCCGCCGCACCTCCCGGTAGCGGTCGCGATCGTAATCGTCGGTCGCGTAATTTAGGCCGGACTGCGCGATCGTTTGCAAGGACCGCACCCACGCCAGCCATCTCGGTTCGGAAGACGCCACAAGCTCAGCTTGACGAATCTCGACGCCAGCCAGCTCGGCGGCTGCTGGAAGCCTCGCCACCGCCAACCACACGGCCGTGAGCCGCGGCGGGCGATAGCCGCGCCGGGCGGCTGGTTGACGACGCGTACGATGTGAATATGGTGCCGGCCTCAAAGGTTCCGAGGTGGGCACGCTTGGCGCAACGCACGCTCAGGCATCCTGCCGACCGCACGCCGGGGCCCGAGCGTGGCCGTTTTGAGCGACTGGCGGAATCCGGTTCTTTTCTTGCTGGCTCGCCACTCTTCTTTGCGGTCTGTCTGGTTGTGATCTTGGTCTGGGCGATCGGGTTGATCGTGGGAGCGAGCGATCGTTTCGAGATCGCGGCGAGTGGTCTGGTTTCGGTACTCACGCTCGTGCTTGTGGCGTTGCTCAAGAACGCCGAGCTTCGGTCTGAGCGCGCGATCCAGCAGAAGCTCGATGCGATCGCGAGTTCGTTGCTGCAGGACAAGCGTGGCGGCGACGAGGCGGCCTCCGAACGTGACCTCGAACAGGCCATCGGCGTTCACGAGGAGATCTGACGACGACCTCCTAGACGCCGCTGGCTGACGCGTTCTCGCTACGCAGGTAGTCGACGGCGGCGAGGTCATCGTTGCCGTGTCCAGCGGCGACGGTGCGCTCGAGTCGGTCGTGGACGACCTGAAGGAGGGGACTTGGGGCAGTCAGCTCCGCTGCCAGATCGATGTCCTTCAACGCGAGTTGCACAGCGAATCCGGCCGAGTAGCTACCGGCGTCCATCGAGGTGATCTTCTGCAGCTCGTAGGGCATGGCCAACGGGCCGTCCTCGAGCGCCGTCACGAATGTCGCGTGGTCGATTCCGAGCGCGTCACACAGTGCGAGCACGTCGCTCATCGCGACAGTCGCCGCTGTCATCCAAGCATTGACCGCGAGTTTGAGAGAACTGCCCTCGACCCCGGTTCCGGCATAGAGCACCGCGGACCCGAGAGCGTCAAGCACAGGACGTGCACGGTCGAGCGCGCCATCATCGCCGGCGACCAGCCAAACGAGCTTTCCCTCGTGGGCCGGCGTTGTGCTGCCGGAGACCGGCGCGTCGAGATAGGCGACGCCGTGGTCCCCAGCCAGGGCGGCGAGAGCGCGGGCGCTGCGCGGGCCGACGGTGCTCGCCTGCACCCAAACCGCATCCTTTCCGACCTCGGCGATCGCATCGGCCATCACCGCGGCGACGGCGTCGCCGTCGCGAAGCACCGTGATCACAACCGACGCATCGCTGACCGCCTCAGTCGCCGTGGCGACCGCCGTAACGCCCCGCGCCTGCGCCGCAGCCGCGAGAGCTCGCTCCGGCGTGCGGTTCCACAACCGAACCGCGTGGCCTGTTTCGCCGAGCCGAGCCGCCATCGCCGCGCCGAGCGCACCCGCTCCAAGGACGGCTGTAACGCGACTGTCAGACACGAACGGTGAGGTTACCCGTACCCGCTCGAGACGAAGGGCTGGATAGCATCGGAGTGTGCGGCGCATGCCTGCTGGGGACGTTGACTACGAGGCCTACGGTCACGGCTACGCCGTTCAGCGCCGCGGCGATCCACGCATCGCTGACGCCATACACGCCGCGCTCGGATCTGCCCGCACGGTCTTGAACGTCGGTGCGGGTACTGGCTCCTACGAGCCGGAGGACCGCCACGTGGTCGCTGTCGAGCCGTCGGCGGCGATGCGTGCGCAACGCCCGGCCGAGCGTGTTCCAGCGATCAACGCGACTGCCGAGGACCTGCCGTTCGACGCCGGCGTGTTCGATGCCGCGATGGCCACGGTAACCGTGCACCAATGGTCCGATCTAAGTCAAGGGTTGGCAGAGCTGCGCCGTGTGACGCGGGGACCAATCGTGATCTTGACCTTCGACCCAGACACTCTGGATCGTTTCTGGCTAGCCGACTACGCGCCCGAGGTCATCGCGGCAGAGCGGCGGCGTCAACCGCCAATAAGGGAGCTTGTGAGCAGGCTTGGGTCGGCCACCGAGGTACGGTCGATACCCGTGCCCGCGGACTGCCTCGACGGCTTCAAGGAGGCTTATTACGCGCGACCCGAGTGTTTCCTCGACGAAGCCGTCCGCCGATCGCAGTCCTCCTGGAGTTTTGTAGAACCGGCAGTACAGGCACGCGCCCTGGCTCGCCTCAATGCTGACCTCGCGTCTGGTGCCTGGGACGAACGCTACGGCGCGCTAAGAACCCAACCTGAGCTCGACGGCTCCCTGCGGCTCGTCGTCGCGCCACCCGGAGCACGGGCGCAGCAGTAGCGGCAGCGCCGTGGTGTACTGGAGTTGTGAGGCGCGCGGGGGTCAGCCGTTTGATCGTTGTGTTGGCAGTCGTGTCTGCTTCGATGGGTTTCTCGGCAAGCGCTCTGGCATCTTCGCGGCAGACTGCGGAGGCCCGAGCGCTTGTGAAGAGCTTCGCTGCGCGGGAAGCGTCTTTGAAGGCGCCGGGCGCTTACCAGGCCAGTCCGGTTCTGACTGTCGATGGGCGCAGTTGGCTGGTGTTGGAGGGTGCCGACGCTCCGAGCGCTTTGAATCCACGTGTAACCGCCTCGCCGTATCCCGACGGCATGGTGCTGATCTACCGCTGGACCCCGCGTGGCTGGTCTGAGCAGGCGAGCGTGCGGGGCTGGTTCGGACCGATCGGTGGTTGCTGCGGGATCAGCGCCGTGTCGGTGACCGGTTCTGCCGACCCGGACTTCGCGCTCGCCGCGGGAGGCGCGGCCGACACCAACTGGCTTGCGGTGGTGTCTGATGTCGGCGGGCGCTGGCATGCCATCCCCTTCGACTATGGCTACTCGAACACAACCGTCGTGAACGGCGACGTCGCGCGCGGCGGCGTAGCAACAGAGGTCGACGCGAGCAGTGCCGCCGGCGGACCGACCACCTCGCTTTACGAGACCTATCAGGACGGCGTGTTTCGGCCAGTTGCGCCGCCAGGCCGGTCCGCAACGTGCAGCCGCTCAGCCCTGGAGTCGGCCGCTGGCGATGGCCAACTCGAAGTGTTCGAGTTCTCGAAGGTCGCCTGCGCGGACGGGTGGGCGATTGCGCTCGGCACGGGTGCCGGCTACACCACCCAGGTCGTCGGCCTGTTCGAAGCTGAGGGGACGCGATGGCGCGCGGTCGAAGTCGACAACGGAGACAGCCTCGGCTCCGACCCCGGCATCTACGACATCCCCCTCTCCCTGCTTCGCCAGCTCGCAGCCGGGTTCGGGCCGAGCCTGGCGCCGGCACTAGCCACCGCAGCACTGATCGCCGGGCCGGCGATGACCGGATACGTCTACCTGAACGGCGTCATCGCCGCTGACGGCGCTGACTGGTACGTGAAGGAGACCCCGACCGGTAGCGACGCATCACCCGGCGCCGACGCCCAGATATATCGCTGGTCGGGCTCCGCGTGGGTCCAGCAGGGCAGAGTCGACCAGCTCCCGACATCCCTGAACTACTTTCAAGCAATCTCGGGCGGCTGGTTCGAAGCGATCACGACCGCGGGCAGCACCACCCCAGAGTTCACGATGCAAGGGGCAAATGGGCCGGGCACGACAGTTTTGAGCGACCTCGGCGGCAAATGGCACGTGAGAACAGCTCAACCGCTGCGAAGTAAGCGTCTTTCGTGGGCGTCTCGTGACTCTGGGATCATCTGCCGGTGGTCGTCGAGCATGCGCACCTGCCGGTAAGGCCGGGCCAGGAAGCCGAGTTCGAGGCAGCGTTCGAGCACGCGAAAGCGATCATCGCGAAGATGACCGGCTTTCGGTCGCTCACGCTGTCACACTGCATCGAGCACCCAAGCACCTACCTGCTGCTCGTCGACTGGGCCCGCCTCGAAGACCACACAGAAGGCTTTCGTGGTTCGCCCGAGTACGAGGAGTGGCGCGCACTGCTGCACCACTCCTACGACCCGTCGCCAACGGTCGAGCACTACCAACAGGTCAACGCCGCATAACCACGCCCAGGCGCTAGGCGTCCGATCGCGGTGCTCAAACGCCGAGAAACGCCTCGAGCATCTCGACGACAAAGGCATGGTCGTCGGCCTGCGGCAGGCCGGAGACGGTGACGCTGCCGACCACGCCGACCTCGCTGATCCGAATCGGGAACGCGCCGCCGTGTGCTGCGAACAGCCGTGGATCGACGCCCAGCTCCTCGTCCAGCGCGGACCCGCGCGCTGCAAGCCGCCGCCCTACGAGGTATGACGCCGCAGCGAAACGGTTTACGACGTTGACCTTGCGCTCGATCCACGAGTCGTTCTCAGCTGTGGTGCCCGGTAGCGCGACATGGAACAGCTGCTGGCCGTGGCGCCGGATGTCGATCGTGACCGGCAGCGACCGCTCGGTCGCTGCCGCCACCATCGCGCTGCCCAGCCGCCACGCGTCCAAGTTGTCGAAGCGGGTGAACACCAGCCGTTCCTCTTGAGCCTCGAGCGAGGAGATCAACTGACGCTCGTCGTCGTTCATGCGTTGGCTGGCTCCAGCACGAGTACCGGGATCTCGCGGTCGGTCTTCGTCTGGTACTCGGCGTAGTCGGGCCATACCTCGAGCGCGCGCGTCCACCACAGCGCACGCTCCTCGCCCGAAGTCTCCCGCACCGTGTAGTCGGACTTGGACGCCCCGTCCTGCAATTCCACGAGCGGATGGTCCACGAAGTTGCGATACCAGGCCGGATTCTCCGCGGCGCCCCCTTTCGATGCGACCGCTGCATATACGCCGTCGTGCTCGATTCGCATAACCGGGTTCTTGCGTAGTTTCCCGGAGCTCGCGCCGACTGAGGTGATCACGACGACCGGAACGCCTCGCAGCGTCGTGCCGCTCGTCCCACCCGAACGCTCGTACTCGTCGACCTGGTCGCGGGCCCATGCTGCGGAGCTCGGCTCGTATTCGCCCTGTAGTGGCACAGCGTCTCCTTCTGGAGTTGGTTAGCGACAGACTAAAACCATCGCAGCCTCGGCGAATGAGCTCGCGGGCAGGGGAGCAAACTTGGGCGCCCTGAACGGGCGGCCCGCGCCGACCGGCGACAGCGGAGCGCGACTCGATCGCTGCCGTTACGGCGACTGGATCTTTGCGATCGCTGCGAGCAGCTCGTCACGCAGATCCTTGATGCCGCCATCCGTATGGACGTTGAGCGCGTCGATGATCTTCACCGTGTCCTCGTAGGTCTGCTCGCTGCGCGCGTCCGAGGCGGCGGACTGCACAGCCTGGCCGACCATGATCACCGAGAGAAGAACGAGCTGGAGGAACGTTTGCGCGATCCACGCGATTAGCCCCTCGCCGCCTGGCTTGAGCGCCGGCCTTAGCCCAATCAAGGCGATGATGCCGAACACATATGCACACCACATTGATCCGACGAGCCGGGTGATGAGCACGGCGATCTTTGCGTTGACGCCGTCGACCTCACCCATCGCCGCCTTGATCCTCGCGGGCGTTGGGTGCACCGCTGCCAGATAGTGCAGGTGGCGAACAGGCGGAGGCACATTGGTCGTAGCCACCACCGAAGGCGCATCTTTCGTAGCCACTACGCGAGACAGTAGACATCGAGACGGACGCCGCGCGCCGTCCTGCCGGAGACCGTGCGCACAGGGAGATGGTTGCCTCCGCGGGAGTGTTAGCGAGCGGCTCAGGCGCTCCTCCCGGGCCGGCCAAAACGCTGCTACAGGTTGACTGTTGACGTCGACCGCAGCGGCGTTCTCCTCGAGGTAGGTGCGCCGCTTGGTGCCGGGTATCGGCACCAGGTCATCGCCTTTGGCCAGCACCCAGGCGATCGCCAGCTGGGCGGGCGTGATCCCCTTTTGGCTCCGAGCGCAAACCTGACCTCGACTAGCTCCACGATTCAGCGCGACGAGGGTCGTCAGCTCTGACCCTGGGGTGTCTTTCCATGCGCGTCTGCGACACGGAGACTGGCCTGCACAGGCAGGAACTCTCGGCGGCAACGCCACGACGACTCAGGAGACACCATGTCAGACCGAAACATTTCCGCTCTCAACGCAGAACCGGCGCTCGGTGGTCCCGCCGCGATTGAGGTGGCGTCAATGTCTCGCCGCCCTTCCGCGTGGCTGTGTCGTCTGTCGTTGGCTGAGCTGCTTTGCGCTGCGCTCCTCGCAGTCTCGGCCCTTTGTGTTGCTGGCCCAAACCTCGGGGGACAGGCTCAAGCCGCGACCTCGCAGGGCCAGGCGATCGTGAACGCAGCTGCATCGATGGCCGGCAAGCCTTACTGCTTTGACGGAGGGAATACCTCTGGCCCCACCCATGGCGACGGCGGATCAGGCTGCGTAGCAGCGTCAATCAAGGGCTTCGATTGCAGTGGCCTGGCTTTGTATGCCGTCTACCAAGGGACAGACCGAGAGGTTCATCTCGCGCACAAGGCAAGCGAGGAAGCGACGGCCGGTGGACAGGTCATCAGCAGTCAAGCCGATCTCCAACCCGGGGACCTCGTGTTCTTCGGCGGCGGATCTCTGGCTCACGCGGTGCATGTGGGGATCTACGCCGGCAATGGCGAGATGTGGGACGCCAATGACTACAACGTGCCCGTACAGCGGCACAGCCTCGCATGGGAGGAGCACGGTCTCAGGTTCGACGGGGGCGTTCGCTACTGGCACGGCAACGCTACTTCTGGGTCTGGTGGACCTGCACCGACGTCGACGCCAGCTCCGGCTCCGGTTCCGACGCCGGCTCCAGCTCCGACGCCGGCTCCAGCTCCGACGCCCGCTCCGACGCCGACGCCCGCTCCTGGGTACCTTGAGACGTCTGGCAGTGTGGTTCACACCTGGAGTGACTACGGGGATGCGGGTGGTTCGCAAGGACCCGAGATCCCGTCGAACGACACAGTGCAGGTTGAATGTGCGGTCACCGGGTTCGCGGTCGCCGATGGCAACACCTGGTGGTACCTCGTCGCGTCGAGCCCGTGGAACAGCGCCTATTACGCCTCCGCAGACGCGTTCTATAACAACGGCGAGACTTCAGGGAGTCTCCTCGGCACGCCGTTCGTCGACCCCAGCGTCCCCGAATGTGCTGGGTCGGATGGCTCTGCGCCGACGCCAACCCCGGCGCCGACGCCGCCTCCGACCTACTCGGAGACGTCTGGAAGTGTGGTTCACACCTGGAGTGACTACGGGGATGCGGGTGGTTCGGAAGGACCGGAGATCCCGTCGAACGACACAGTGCAGATTGAGTGCAAGGTCACCGGGTTCGCGGTCGCGGACGGCAACACGTGGTGGTATCTCGTGGCGTCGAGTCCGTGGAATAGCGCCTATTACGCCTCCGCTGACGCGTTCTACAACAACGGCGCGACCTCGGGCAGTCTGCTCGGCACGCCGTTTGTCGACCCCAGCGTGCCCAACTGCTGAGGTTCTCAGACGGAGCGGAGTGCAGAGGAGCGCCCGGAGCAGCCTGCCCCGGGCGCTCGTCACGGCCATTCGCGTTGTGTCGCTACGACTGGACTATGACGATGCTGGTGTCTGCGATTCCATCTACCCTGGCGTTTGTGTCGACGTCCGATGTGCCGCCGGATCCGTACGCGATGCACGCGTCGACTGCCGAAGAGCTGAAGGCCCGACTGGAAGCGGAGCGGTCGGCGAGTTCGTTCCTCGGGTTGCGGGACGCCGAGGGCCACCTTCAGCTTGTGTTGCTAACCGCCGAGCTTTTAAGGCTCACGATCGGGCGCCATCCGGCAAGCGACGTGGTAATCGCTTGGGACGAGGAAGTGTCCGGGGTTCACGCCGAGCTCCACCGAATCAGCGACGAGTGGACGATTGTTGATGACGGACTCTCCAAGAACGGAACCTTTGTCAACGGTAAGCGAATCGTAGGACGCCAGCGCTTGAGGGATGGTGATCGCATCCGTGTGGGGCAAACCATCGTGCGCTTCACGAGCGCAGCGACGGCGTCGCGAGACGCAACCCGCAGTGCCGCTGATGCTCGGCGAGTCGACGAACTCACCGAAGCCCAACGGCAGGCGCTGGTTGCGCTCTGTCGCCCGCTTCTTCTCGGCGGGGACGTCGCCGTTCCGGCGTCTAACAAGCAGGTCGCGGAGGAGCTCTTCATCAGCGAGCAGGCTGTCAAGGTACGGCTGCGACAGCTGTTTGATCTCTTCGGCCTCAAAGATCTTCATCAGAACGAGAAGCGAGCCATGCTCGCGCAATCTGCGATTCGGTTCGGACTCGTGTCCCCACGCGACCTCTGATCGCGGACATTCTTTACCCAGACAACACGACGCGGCAATAGCCGAACTCTGACCTGCTTCGCGTGGGCCGTAAGTGCCCTAAGGGCAGGCCTCATGGGTGCCGGCTGTCGTGAGACAGCCCGTAGCCTTCAACACGATCGTTCCACGGCGAAGGCTGGACACGTACTCCATAAACCGCCCAGTTGCCGGACTGAGCGCAACCGTCACGCTAACCTCGTGCCCCGAGGTCACCCACCAGTCCAAATCTTGGTAGGTCCTAGTCGTGGCGGTGCGAGTCTCGTGCAGGGGCTTCGCCTCCCGTTTGCACCCACAAGTGATATGGAAGTTTGCGCCGCGCGCGATGTTTGTGACCGCCAGGTCGACGAGAAGCAGAGTTCGCTGGCGGTCATGCAACTCGACCTTGGCGATCGGCTTGAGGTCAGGCAATGGTAGAGCCTGCTCAGGGGCAGGCACTACTTGCGGGACGACCGGCAGTACTTGTGGGACGACCTGTGGGACGACCGTGTAGGCGATGCTTGCCATGGCCGTCTGACCGTCTTCGCTCGTGGCCGTCACGGTGTAGGTATGCGAACCGGCGCTGGATGTATCTAGCGTGCCGCTGCTGCCCTTATCCCCCACCGAGTCGACGCAAGAGATGATCCCGGGGCCGTTTGTGCCCTCGCTACAACCAAACGCAGTTGGGACGACCTGGCCGGCCGTGTAAGTGCCTCCGGGCGCCGGCGCGGAGATCGAAGCGGTCGGCGGGTCGAGCGGCGTGATCGTCACCGACGGCGTACCGGTCGAGGCCGGCTCGAAGCTGGTCCCAGGCGGGCCGTAGCTCGACCCGCCGCCACCGCCGCCCGCGCCCGGAGTCGGGGAGCTGGTGTCGTAGCCGCAGCCGCCCCCTCCGCCGCCGTAGTAGCCGCCGCCTCCTCCTCCGCCACCTTCTGAGGCTAGGCCACCCTCGCCGCCGGTTCCCACGTACGGCGCGCTCTGGCCCGCGCAGCCCGCCCCGGCTCCGTCGCCCGTCCCCCCGGCAGCGCCGCCTGTCCCGCCCTCGGTTTGTGTAGCACCGCCGCCTCCACCACCGCCGGGAGGGACAATCCCATAGCCGCTAGGCGTTTGGCCGTTTGCGCCGGATTCGCTGGCGTCGCCGCCTGCACCCCCCGCAGATCCGTCAAAGTTACCGCCGCCGCCTCCTCCTCCCCCGCCGCCAGCGACCAGGAGCCGCGAGCCGAGCGACGCAGAATCACCGCCACTTGAACATGCAGTACCACAGGAGACCGTGCGAACGTCCGACGCGCCGCCGCCGCCGCCGCCGCTGTCTCCGCCACCTAGTGCGCTTTGGAAACCGGGCGCGCCGCCGCCGTTGAAAGCGCCCTGTTCGGCGTACACGGCGCTGCCGCCAACCTCGACGTATAGTTCCTCCCCGGCGGTGACCGAGAGGTCGCCGCTCACGTCGGCGCCGTCGGCGGCAACACCGCCCGGCGGCGGAGTTTCGTCCGAGGCGAGACCGTTCCAACCGCCCCCGTTGCTACCCGCGCCACCGATCGCAACGACGTTGATCTCGTCTATTCCAGCTGGCACCGAATAGCACTGCTCGGCGCCCGTGTAGCTAAACGTCAGCGAGCTCGTCGAGCACCCGGCGGCTCCGGCTGATGACGGCATCAGCGAAACGAGTGTCCATAGCGCGCCGACCGATGTCGCAACAACAGCCACCCGCACAAGCGCATGGCCGCGACGGTCGCTGGCTACTTCGCGCGCGCGCATGGACGTTCGACTGCGCTCAGGCTGGGCGAGGCAAGGTTGGAGCCGCGCGTACCCAAACCCCACCAGCCTACGGAAGGCGCGCATGACGGCAGCAGGGGTAGCGATCATCCCTCAACCGGTGTGCGAGCGCCTTTCCGTAACAGCACGCGCTCGGCTCAACTGAGCCCCGTAGCGTTTTCTGTCGGGATTTGAGTTGGAGGCTTCTTGTGTGTCGGGACAATCGTCGTCACAGTGTCATCAGGGATAACCACGGTGACTGTCTTGGGGTGCGGGATGGGGGGGAGGCTAGAACGCGTGATGGCGTTGAGCGGGGCAGTGGGGAAGCCTTCGATGTCGAGCGTTTTGGCTGCGGCTGTAACGCTGTAGCTGGCTGCGACGAGGCGTATGGTTGCGGTCGCATATTGCGCCCGCTGATTGTGGTCTGCGGCCTGAGCTAGCGCGCGCCAGCTGCTCGCCTCGCTTCTGAGAGCGTCGATGATGGCAACTGTTGCGCGGCGGTTTCGCGGGGGCACGGTGGTTGTTGCAAGCGTGGACGCCGCCTTGGTCTCGGCAAGCGCGATATGGCTTGCAGCAGCGGCCCGATCGGATAGACGCGTCGCGCTGAGACCGCTCAGACCGGTACGTGCGATGCTGGCCGGGCGTAGGTCTTTGGCCAGCGCCTTGGCGAGTGTTGCGTTGGGGCCCGGCGCCTCGATGGTCGTGCCGCTAACTGTGACGGTGTCGGCGACAGTCACACAGTCCGCTAATGCACGCGCGGTTCCGCGGCACAGGATCGCCAGGTCAGCGGACTGGGTGGCAAGTACGAATGCGAGAGTGTGTGCACCGGTCGACGGGGTCCACTCGTAGCGCCGCGCTGTGTAAGGGCCGAGCCCGGCAGCGGACTGGTATGTGGGTGCTTGTAGCAGCCGGGCAAGCTGGGGTGGGACGCCGCCAGGGATCACAGCTGAACTGACGAGTTGTCCGGCGGACAGCGTCGCGCCCGAACTGGTGAGCACCACTGGCGCCGTGAACAGCCGCGCGTCCGCGGTGGAAGCCGCAGCGGACAGCTTCCACGGCGAAGAGTAGGTGAGTGATATGAGGCGGCCGTGGACCGTTCGGATGCTCTGACCGCCCGAGATCGTAAGGACTGCAGTGAGTGCCGCGGCAGCCATGATCACGAAACCCGCCGCGGCGAGCGGCCAACGACGTCGGTGGGCACGAGCGGGCTCGGCTGGGATCAAGGGTGGTGCGCGTCGCCGATCGGCCGTGGTCGCCTCCGCTTTCTGTTGCGCCTCTAGGCGCTCCCGCGCGGAGATCAGTTCCGTCTGGCCGCCGGGCCGCTTAGACGCCGCCACCTCCGGTGCACGCCCGTGTGTTTCCGCGGGGGCTGGAGTGCGTGGTCGAGGTTCCGCGGACGCTCCTCGGCCGGACGCGCCGTTGGCTTCCGAAGGCCTTGTAGGAAATGCCGGGATGCCGTGGCGTCGCCGCGCCGGGAGCTCCCCGAGTACGCGGGCGGCCGCGTCCATCAACTCGCCTGCCCTCGGATAACGATCTGCTGGATCCTTCGCCATGCCGCGTGCGATCACCGCGCTCAACGCGGATTCGGCCGTGTCACCTGCCGGCAGAGCTGGTGGCGGCTCGTTCAAGTGTGCGTGCATTACGCCGGCATCGGTCTCCCGCGGATAGGGCACCTGCCCCGTCAAACACTGGTAGAGCACCGCCGTGAGCGAGTAGATATCGCCGGCCGCGGTTGTGGGCTGTCCTAGGATCTGCTCGGGAGCCGCATAGTTCAAGCTCCCGACGAAGCCGCCGGCTGCTGTCAGACCATGGGTCTGAGGTCCCTTCGCCACGCCAAAGTCGGCGAGATAGGGGTGACCGTTCTCGGCCAACAAGATGTTCTGAGGCTTCACATCGCGATGCACCAGTCGTGCAGCGTGAGCCACATCCAGTGCTTTGGCTATCGGACGCAATACATCGACCGTGTCCTCGGCAGACAGCCCGCGCTCATGCATTTGCTCGCCGAGCGTCGTCCCCTCTACTAGGCGCATCGCCAAATACAGGCGCCCTTCGGACTCCCCCGAGTCGTAGACCGCGACGATGTTCGGATGATCCAACGCGGCCGCGTGGTGGCCCTCACGCCGAAACCGCTCCCGGTAGTTGGCGTCGCCACTCAGCTGCGGCGAAAGGACCTTCAGCGCTACAGGCCGACCAAGCGAAAGCTGCTCCGCTCGATAGACAACGGCCATACCACCAAAGCCGATCACGTTGACGATCTGAAAGCCGCCGAGCGTGTCACCCGGAGAAAGAATCGTGCTCGCTCTCACCACCAAACAGCTCCTCCCGGCGTGGTCTTCGCCCCCGGCCCCGCGCTGCGCCCCGATCATACGACGATCAGGCGCATGCCCCACGGAAAAACGTCCGTCCTGGCGGGTTCGAAAGCCACCTCTCGTCGGACCGAGGCCGGCCAGCATGCGGCGAACGGTTAGCTCCTCTAGCCGAAGCCACTTACCTCCACCGGCGTCGGGCTTGCCAGACTGGTGTCGGTACCGTCGCCTAGCTGGCCGACGGCGTTGCCGCCCCAGCAGTCGACACTCCCACCCGACAGTAACGCGCAGGCTTCGTCACCGTTAGTCGAGATAGCGGTTGCGTTGGTGATCCCGCTCACAGGCAGGGGTGTCGTGCTACACGGCGCGAGCCCGGCGCAACTGTCCGGTCCGCCGGTGGTGCCGTCCCCCAACTCGCCCTCGTAGTTGTCGCCCCAGCAGGCGATGCCGCCAGCAGATAACAACGCGCACGCTAAGTCGTCGCCAACTGCGATCGCAGTTGCGTTCGTCATTCCGGTCACGGGCACGGGTGTGAGGCCGCCGGTGTCGGTGCCGTTTCCGAGTTCACCCATGCTGTTATCGCCCCAGCAGTCGACGCTGAAGCCGTCGAAAAGCCCGCCCAACTGCAAAGCGCACGCTGAGAGGGAGCCCGCCGCGATCGGGTAGCGTGCTACGGGGATCGTGGTTGCGTTGATGCCTCCGCTAACGGCCACAGGCGTCGTGCTACATGCGATGACGCCACACGCGTCGGGGCCGGTCTCGTCACCATCCCCCAACTGATTGCGCTCGTCGGCACCCCAGCACTCGAGGCTCGACAGCAGCGCACATGCCGATTCGGCGCCGACGGAGATTGCTGTCGCGTTGGTAACTCCAATCACCGGCACGGGCGTCGTGCTGCAAGCGACGTCGCCACACGCGTCCGGGCCGGTCGCATCACCGTCCCCCAGCTCACCCGAGAGGTTCGTGCCCCAGCAGTCGGCAATGCCGCCCAACAGCAACGCACACGTTGATTCGTTGCCGACGGAGATCGCTGTCGCATTGCTGATTCCGCTCACAGGCACGGGCGTCGAACTGCTCGTAGTGGTGCCGTTTCCGAGTCCGCCGTAGGTGTTTGCCCCCCAACAGTCGATGCTGCCGGTCGATAGCAACGCGCATGCGAAATCGCTTCCGACGGAGATGGCGGTGGCGTTGGTGATTCCGGTTACAGGCACGGGGGTCGTGCTACACGGCACAGTGGTGCCGCCGGAGTTGCAGGTGTCTGGTCCAGTGTCGGTGCCATCGCCTAACTCGCCGTCGAGGTTCTCGCCCCAGCAGTCGATGGTGCTGTTCGAGAGCAGAGCGCACGCTGAGTCTTCGCCGACGGCTACCTGTATCGCGGTGTTCGTGCTGCCGCCGGTCGATGTACCACCTCCGGTTGATGTGCCACCTCCGGTTGATGTGGTGGTTGTGACTGTGGTTCCGGGTAACAGGGTCTTTACGCTCGACGGGCACGGCTCGGCCTTATTGCTCGTTGTTAGGCAGCCGTCGCTGTGAAACACGAGCTGTCGTTGTTGTGGATTTGGCACGAGCACCATGTAGCGTCCGATCGCTGCCCTCTTGGTCAGAGTCACATGGATCGCATGCCCCGGGGTCAGCAGCCAGTCGACGTCGCGAAACATCCTGCTCGTCGCGGTCCGCGTCTCATGAAGAGGCACCGGACGCCTCTTGCAGCCACACGTGACCAGCAGCTCCGCGCCGCGGTCGATGCTTGTCACCCGCAAGTCGACGACCTCGAGAACCTTCTGGCCTTTGTACGGCGTGACCGTGTTGTTTGACGACAGAACCGGCAGCGGCAACACCACCGAACCAACACCACCGGCGTTCGCCGACGCCAACCCAGCCGACAACAACGCTAGGGCTCCCGCCACCGCTACCAACACGAGCACCCACCGCCACGTGACAAACACGCGCAAACCCCGCATAACGCCAGCGAGTCTAGCCGCCCCCCGCACACACCACACGGGCAACAATTTCCGGACAAAGCTAGGTCTCTCTCGCCGCTAATCCCGAACCGAACGCGTCGAGACCGACGGAAGAAGAGCGGGGCCGCGCGCGTCTGCAGCAGACGCGCTTGACGCTACCGTCAGCCGAGCCCGCTCACCCGCACGGGCGTCGTGCTGTTATCGGTGCTGCTGTTCCCGAGCTCGCCATAGTCGTTCTCGCCCCAGCAGTAGACAGTGCCGCCCGACACCAGAGCGCAGGGCGACGAGGAGCCGCTGGTGACGTCAGTTGCGCTCGCTAACCCACTCACCGGCACGGGTATCGAGCTGTCGTCGGTGGTGGCGTTTCCGAGTTCGCCGACGTCCCCGTTGCCCCAGCATTCGATGCTGCCAACTGACAGCAGGGCGCACGCTGAGCCGTCGCCAAGCGCGATCGCAGTTGCGTTCGTCAACCCGGTCACCGGCACGGGCGTCGTGCTGAGCTCGGTGGTGGCGTTGGTGCCATTCCCGAGTGCGCCATAGTCGTTATCGCCCCAGCAGTCGACTCCTCCGCCCGAGAGTAGCGCGCATGCTGTGTATTCGCCGACCGAAACGGCGGTTGCGTTGGTGAGCCCGGTCACCGCAACCGGAGTCATGCTGCAAGGATTGTCATAAGCACAACTGTCCGGTCCCGTGTCAGTTCCGTCGCCTAACTCGCCGTCCGCGCTGTTGCCCCAGCAGTCGATGGTGCCGCCCGTTAGTACCGCACAGGCGGAGTCTGCGCCGACTGCGATGGCGGTCGCGTTGGTGATCCCACTTACTGCAACCGGTGTTGTGCTGCTAGCGGCGGTACCGTTTCCGAGCTCACCGAACAGGTTAATTCCCCAGCAGTCGATGGTGCCACCCGCGACTAGCGCGCAGGCTGAGTCTTCGCCAACTGCGACGGCGGTCGCGTTGGTAATCCCAGTTACCGCAACCGGTGTCGTGCTGGTGGCGGCGGTACCGTTTCCGAGCTGCCCGTAGGCGTTTGCCCCCCAGCAGTCGATACTGCCGCCCGGGAGCACCGCGCACGCTGCCTGATCGCCAACCGAGATCGCGGTGGCGTCGGTGATTCCGCTTACCGGCACGGGCGTCGCGCTACACGGACCGTTGCTGCAGGCGTCCGGTCCGGTGTCGGTGCCGTCGCCTAACTCGCCGTCGAGGTTCTCGCCCCAGCAGTCGATGCTGCTGTTCGAGAGCAGCGCGCAGGCTGATTCTTCGCCGGCGGCAATCTCTACTGCGCTGTTCGTGATGCCGCCTGTACCTGTTCCGCCTGTTCCGCTTGTTCCTGTGCCGCTTGTTCCTGTGCCGCTGGTGCTTGTGACCGTGGTGCCCGTTGGGATGGTCGTGACACCGGACGGGCAGGGCTGGGGAGTCTTGCTTGGTGTGAGGCAGCCATCGGTTTGAAACACGAGCTGATGGTGCTGCGTGTTGGACACGAGCACCAGGTAGCGCCCGAGCGCTGGTGGCTCGGTTACCGCGACATGGATCGCGTGCCCTGGGGTCAATAGCCAGTCAACGTCGCGAAAGGTTCTGCTAGTAGCAGTCCGCGTTTCATGAATGGGCACGAGACGCCGCCTGCAGCCGCAAGTAACCAGCAGCTGCGCGCCGCGCGCGATCTTCGTCACGTGCATCTCGAGCACTTCGAGAACCTTGTGGCCTTTGTATGACGTTATCGTGGTGCTCGATGTCAGAGCTGGCAACGGCAACACAGTCGGGCCAGTATCGGCTGAGGTCAAGCCGGGTGCCAACAGCGGGAAGCCTGTCGTGGCAAGGACCGCCAGCACCCAACGCCACCCCAAACCTCGCATAACCGAGAGAGCCTAGCCACAACCGACACCACCACGTGGGTGCGTTCTTAGCCAACTGCTTGTGTAGCACTTCTTCGTGACGGCGTGAGTATTGGGGTCGAGGGCGTTTCACCGGCTTGCCGGAATCGCTGCGGTCCGGAGGGGTGTATGCGTGTCGCCAGAGGCCAGTCCGAACAAACAGCGGCGCCGAGCCGTCGCGGCTACGGGAGACCGCTCACTTGCACCGGCGTGTCGCTCTCGGTGGCGGTGCCGTTGCCGACATTAGAGCCCCAGCAGTCGATCGCGCCGCTGTCGAGCAGCGTGCACGCTGACTCGCCGCCGACCGAGACTGCGGTGGCGTTCGTGATTCCGCTGACCGCGACCGGGGTCGCGCTGTCGATGGTCATGGTGCCGTTGCCGAGCTTGCCGCCGCCGCCGTAGCCCCAGCAGTCGATCGCGCCGGTGGCGAGCAGCGCGCACGCCGACCCGTAGCCGGCTGAGATTGCGGTGGCGTTTGTAATTCCGCTGACCGGCACCGGGGTCGCACTATTGGCGGTGGTTCCGTTCCCCAGCTGGCCCAGGGCGTTATAGCCCCAGCAGTCGATCGCGCCGGTGGCGAGCAGCGCGCACGCTGACTCATCGCCGACTGCGACCGCGGTGGCGTTTGCGATTCCGCTGACCGCCACGGGCCTGTCACTCTCGTTGGTGGTGCCGTTGCCGAGCTCGCCGGCGCCGTTATAGCCCCAGCAGTCGATCGTGCTGGTGGCGAGCAGCGCGCACGCTGAGTCCTTGCCGGCTGAGATTGCGGTGGCGTTTGTAATTCCGCTGACCGCCACGGGCCTGTCACTCTCGTTGGTGGTGCCGTTGCCGAGCTCGCCGGTGCCGTTATAGCCCCAGCAGTCGATCGCGCCGCTGGCGAGTAGTGCGCACGCTGCGACTCCGGCTGAGATTGCGTCGGCGCTCTTGATCCCGCGCACCGCCACCGGTGTATCGCTCGCGGTGGTGGTGCCGTTGCCGAGCTCGCCGCTGTCGTTAGAGCCCCAGCAGTCGGTTGTGCCGCTGGCGAGCAGCGCGCACGCGGACGCGTCGCCGACTACGACCGCGGTGGCGGTTCTGATTCTGCTGACCGCCACCGGGGTCGCGCTGTTGTTGGAGGTTGTGCCGTTGCCGAGCTCGCCGCCGCCGTTATAGCCCCAGCAGTCGATGGCGCCGCTGGCGAGCAGCGCGCACGTTGAGTCGTTGCCCGCGGCTACTTCCGGGGCATGGATGGTCCCTGTTCCGGTGCCCCCACCGGTGCTTGTGACCGTGGTGCCGGGTAGGAGGGTCTTGACACCGGAGGGGCAGGGTTGGGGGGTTTGCTTGCGGTGAGGCAGCCGTCGGTTTGAAACACGAGCTGATGGTGCTGCGTGTTGGACGCGAGCACCATGTAGCGGCCGAGCGCTGGTGGCTTGGTCACCGTCACATGGATCGCATGCCCCGGGGTCAATAGCCAGTCAACGCCACGAATAATTCTGCTAGTAGGAGTCCGCGTTTCATGAATCGGCACACCACGCCGCTTGCAGCCACAAGTGATCAGTAGCTTCGCGCCACGCGCGATCTTCGTCACGTGCATGTCGAGCACTTCGAGAACTCTGCGGCCCTTATACGAGGTGATCGTGTTACTCGACGTCAGAATCGGCAGCGGCAACACCGCCGGGCCAGCACTGGCTGAGGTCAGGCCGGGCGCCAGCAGCGTCAAGGCCGCCGCGGCAAGCGACGCGACCACCCAACGCCACCTCAAACCCCGCATAACGAAGAGCCTAGCCACAAACGACACCATGCACGTAGGGGGTTCTTAGCCTGTGCATAGGCAGCATTTGATCCCGGCGCGAGTTGACCGCGTGTGAGCATTCGCTCGTGAGGCGAATCTGGTGGCCAGGTCGAAGGGCTGCCTGAGCGCACTGCGCGGTGAATGGGGGCTGGTCATAAGGGGTGTCTCGGTCTTACCCTTGGTGTCCTTGCGTCGCACGCGCGGGGTTGGGAAGCTCTCGGTGTGATCTTCAAAGCCCGTCGCAATGTGTTTGGCGGGAAGGGGATCGAAGGGCCGACACGCCGCTTGGTGTAGGGGCTCGTTGGTGTTCAGCGGGGTTGCCGATCGGCGGTAGATTCCGCGAGATTTCACAAGAAAAGGAAGTGGTTTGATGTCCTTGATCAAAGTCACAGCCGAGGATCTGACCTCGACGGCAAGTTTTCTCGGCACCTCGGCGCAGTCGATCGCCGAAACCAATTCGGCCGCGATGAGCCAGGTCAACGCGCTCGTTGGCGGCGGCTGGTTGGGGGCCGGCTCGACAGCGTTTGAAGCCGCCATGCAGGAGTGGCAGACCGGCGCCGCACAGGTTCAGGACGCGCTCTCAAAGATTGGGAGCCTGGTCAGTACTGCGGCGAGCAGTTATAGCTCGACGGACTCCCAGATCGCTTCGTCGTTCGGAGGCTGAGTCCCAGATGCCTGATGCAGCACCGTTTACCGTCTCGCCCGATTCGTTGGCCACGCTCGCCGGCAAGATATCCAGCCTTGCCGGCGAGCTGAACAGCGTCATGTCTACGGTCGGCAACGGGGACGCCGCGGCCGCCGGAGACGCCGGTCTCGAGCAAACGATCCGCGACTACCTGAACTGCTGGTCCTCGGGTCTCGGCGGATTGTGTGGGCTACTGGACCAATTTCAACAAGCGCTGACCAGCGCCGCGGTCGGCTACAGCGGCACGGACGGCGCCGCAAACAAAGGATTTTCTTAAATGAGTGACACCGACATCCCAGGCAATACCGGCGAGCTCGTAGCCCTCGCGACGCAGCTACGCAATGCAGCCGACACCGTGCAGACGGTCAAGGTTGGAGTAATCGACGACCTCTCGGACTGGACCGGAACAGGAGCTACCGCGTTCCGCGGTGTGCTGGAGCAGTTCACGCCCGCGTTCGAGCGCGCCGATGACGCGCTCGCCTACGGTTCGACCGCCATCTCGAGATTTGCTGACGAACTCGTGGGCTTCCAAACGAGCGCTGCGAATTATGGACGCGAGATCGACGCCAGCCAGGAAGCCCTCGACAACGCCAACGCCCGGCGCGAAGCGGCAGAACAGGCAGTCGAACGCGAGATCCGCGCCGCCGCACACAACCCGCTGCACGCCATCAGCGTCGCCCTCGACGCTGCACGTTGGGAGCTCGACGAAGCCAGCGCGCTCGTCGATCGCTGCACGCTCGATCTCGACGATTGGCTCAGCAGTGCATGCGCCAACTACAGCGCCTACCAGAATGCGGTTCGCGCGTGTGCCGCTGCAATCAACGACCTCATCGGCACCAGCAGCACGATCGCGATCCATAACGGCGACATCCACATCCAACCCATCGGAGACGGCACCCTCAATCTCGGCGCACGAATCACCAAGGCGATGGCAAGCGACCTAAGTGGAGACGCCTCGCCGCCGAGCGCTGGAGCGAACCCGTCGCCGAGCGCGGAGAGCGCAATTCAGTGGGCCCACAATCAGCTTAATAGCGGGAACTGGAACGAAGCCTGCCTGGGGTTCGTTACGGCTGCCTACGCCCAACGACCTGGGCCAGAAATTAACCTCAACGATTCCTTAGAGCCGCACGGCGAGTTCGACGTCGCTACCGGGCAAGACTTTCCCAATCAGTTCTGGGACAGCATCAAGCCGGGTGCGGGCCAGCTACATCCATCGACCAACACGACAACCGGCACGTGGGGTTCGATCGTGGCCGCGAACGCAGGGCTGAAGGGCAACGCTACCGCCGCGCCGCCGCCTGGAGCGCTGGTCTTCTTCCAGAGTCCCGGCGGAGAGCCAGGGCACGTCGTCCTGAGTCTGGGGAACGGCAACCTTGTGTCTACTCCCGACGGCTGGGGCGATCACAACGGGTATAAGGGCGTCGTCCATCCCGAGACGATGTCAGATCATCCCGCGTCGACGTACATCGGATGGTGGCTGCCGTCCCAGTGATGCGTGCGGCGTGTTTGGAGGTGTCGTGACGCCGGCCACCTCTGGTTTCGGCGCGTCGACCAACCTTGCTGCGTGCTTCTCCTCACCGACGCTGCCGCCCAGTGTTTACGACGCGAGCTGCACCAGCTCCGCCACCCCACGTGCAACCACGAAGCCGCGGCCGGGGCCCATTGGCAGAGCCACACGGCGCGGTAGACGGGCTCCGAGAAGATCGCCGTCCGTGAGGAGGTCGGGCTGGAGCAGTAGGCCGTGGCCGTCCTTGCGGATCTCGCGAATCCACGGGATGGCGATACCGCGCGCGCTACTTGTCTCCACGCCCGCGATGACCGTGACTCCGCCGTCACGACCAGCTCGGACGATGCGCTCGAGCTTGGCGGACAGGAGCGGATCGGCGAGTTCACCGCCGTCGTCGATGAAGAGAAAAACGGGGGGCGCGCCCGGCTCCTCGGTCTGTGACTCGTCCGCGAGTGTTGTGATCAGCTGCGCGCACGAATCGGTGGCGGTTGCGACCTGCTCCCAAAGGTCCAGCTCGCGGAGCGGACTGCGGCGCGGCGCGAGTAGCCATAGGCGTGGCGTCGGCGCAAGGGCACTCAGGCCGAGAGCCAGCGTTTTGAGCGCTGTACTGCGTCCGCTCCTGTAGGACCCGACAACGAGGAAGTGAGTGTCCGAAAGGTCCACGTGGGCGGGCACGAGGTTGTTGTCCGCGAGACCGATGGGGATTTGCTCGGGCGAGCGGGCCGGACCGAGCGATGCTCGAGGCACCGTGCTCGGCAGCGTCACGACACGTGTCGCGTCTCGGTTCGCAGGCCCTAGCGCCTGCGCAGCGTCGCTGACATCCAGTTCACCGTCCTCGTTAGTCGGCACTGCGACCTGGAACTCCGAGCTGTCCGTCGTAAAGCCGCGTCCAGGTGGCAGTTGTGCGCCCCGTACGCGCTTTGCGTCCAGGCCCAGTGAGATCAGGTCCTCGTGACTTGGCATTCGAAGGACCAGCCGCTGACCGATATGGGCGGCGAGCAGCGAGGACACCGCCCCACGGCGCGACGCTGTGAAGACCACGTGCACCCTGGCGGGGCGCCCGCCGGCAACGACCCTCTGAAGCTGCTCGTACGCAGCGCCGGCGCCTGGCTTTTCGTGGAGGTGAACAAACGCGCCGAGATCGTCGAGCAGCAGAACGGTCCGCCGCGCCACAGTCGGTGCACTGTCCTGTGCGCGTCCGCTTGAGCGCGTCTCGATCTGCCGCAGCAGTTCGCGAAACAGCCGATCCACGCGCTCCTCGTCCTCGACCCGAATGACACCGCCGCAGTGCGGCAGCTCCTCAACGACCGCCAGGCCGCCGCTGCCTGCATCGAGCCCGTAAATTCGTAGTTCGTCGGAGGTGTGGCGTTGTGCCAGGCTGAGCGCAGTAGTCGTGAGGAGCGTTGTCTTACCGCTTCCGCCGGCCCCGAATACTGCGACGTTGCCGACAGCCGGGAGATCGATCACCAGCGGATCCTGGCGCTGGAGATGTGGCAAGTCGATGAGTCCGACCACGGCGCAGCCCGGAGCGCCAGAAGTGGCGGGCAGCGAATCGAGCGAAAGCAGCGGCGGCAGCGGCGCAAGCCACGGCGGAGATGGGAGCTCGATCCGCATGTCGCGGAGCACGTCATGGGCTACCGCCCCCAGCGCGGTCAGGTCGTTGTCGTCGTCGCTATCGAGCTTGCCGTTGCCAGAGGCGGCGGCCGATCCGCGTGCGCTAACCGTGAACGACGCCAGCTCGAGCTCACGGTGCTCCGGCTCCATGCTCCGCCCGCTCACATACGCCGCTTGGAACTCGTGCAACTCGCTGTGTCCTGTGCGGGCGAAGCCTCGACCGCGGTAGCGCTCGCCGCTCGGGATTCGCGCCGCGAGCGGGCTGGCGATCACGTCCTCGCTTTCTCCGTCGTCAGAGACCCTGAGCGCGATGCGGAGGTTCGTGTTCGCCCGGATCGCTGGCGTAAACGCGTTGCGAAGCGTCTGCGCCGCCAGCACCATGTGGACACCCAGGCTGCGGCCGCGCTGCGCGATGTCGACAACGCCGTCCACGAACTCCGGAACCTCGTCGCGCAGCTTGGCGAACTCGTCGACCGCGATGACCAGTAGCGGGGGCGCGTGCTCTCGCGCGCGGCGCTGCAGCTCGTTCAGATCCTTCGCGCCGTAATCGGCCAGGATCCGCTCTCGTCGCTTGAGCTCGGCTTCGAGCGATACGAGCGCCCGCTCCGCCAAATGCTCGTCTAGATCGCTCACCACGTCGACGACATGCGGCAGCGCGGCGCACGGCGCAAACGCAGATCCGCCCTTGTAGTCGACCAGCAGGAACACCAGGCGGTTGGGCGGTGCAGTCGCTGATGCGGCGGCGACGAACGTCCGCAGCAGCTCGCTCTTACCTGACCCGGTGGTGCCCGCGATCAGGGCATGGGGGCCATCGCGAAGCAGATCCACTGTGAACGGGCCGTCGACGCCGACGCCGATCGTGGTATCGAGCCTTCCGCGCCAACCCTCCCAGCGCCGCCGCAGATCCGTCGAGTCCGCGAGTGAGAGCTGAAGCAGTTCGAGCAGGCTCACGCGTGGCGGTATGTCGCCAGCCCGGGCGAGCTCGCTGATGTCTTTGATCGGCGACAGGGCGCGGGCGACGCGCTCTGCGGTATCGCGGTCCACACCGTCCGCACTCACGTCAGCGACCTTCTGGCCCGAAGCGACGTCTGTGACCATCACCTGCGATCGCGAGTCCTCTGCCTCGACGATCGAGCCGGTCTGGCCCGGAAGGTTGCGGCCGGTGCGTCCCAGCCAGACGGCGATGACGCCGTTCGCGGCCGCATCCGCCAAACTTGCGCTGACGAGCGCGCGATTGACGCCTGCATCCTCATCGACCAAGAGCAGCAAAGTTGTCCGCCGTGTAGCGTCGGCGACCTTCGCCTGACTTTTCCGGTCGGCAACGAGGTCGCGGACATCGACGAGCAGATCTTCAGACTCCGCCGTGCCCTGAGCCCACGCAAACTGGAGCCCGACGCGCTCGACATCGAAGTGTGGCAGCCACTTGAGCCACGTCCAGTCCGCGACGTTCTCCTCCCCAACGGCTGCAGCAATCGCCAGCTCTCCGGGGCTGTGCAGCGAGGCCGCCTGGAGTAGCAGGGCGCGGGCGACACCCTCGGTGACGAAGCGCGGGCCGACCAAGCCAACGGTCCCAGCCACCCGGAGGTCAACGACGAGCGGAACAGAAGGCACGTTGCGCCGTGAGGCGAGCGTCTCTTCGGCTGAGGCGCGCAATGCGGCGTCGCCCTTGCCAGGGATCATGACCCGTGCGCGCGCCGGAAGATCGGCGACTCCGAGCCGAAGCGAGAGAAAATCCCGATCGCCGGGGCGGCGCTCCCAGACGTCATGGGAGACCGTCTCGATCCGCTCGAACAGAGTCGCCATGTCGGGCGCCTCCTGGCGACGCTGCGTTACCTCCTCCTCGAGGGCCTTGTCGAGTTCGCGGGTCGCAGCCTCGAGATCAGCCCGAAACTCGGCGGAGCCGCGACTGAAGGACGTTTTGCCGCCTCGACGGTCCGTCAGGTACGTGCTCACCGCCATCATTGGTGACAACGCACAGATCACAAGCATGAACGGGCTGCCGAGCACTGCGAACATCGCGATGCCCATCACGAACGGCACCACCGCGGCGGCGAGCGGGAGCCGGGCCTTGCGCGCGCGGGTCGGCGGCTCCATCAGTTCGCGCTTGAACGGCTCCACAGTCGCGTTGACCCTAGGCGGGCGATTGAACTCGATTCGCCCCCGCCGTTCGACCAAGTCATGAGTTGAGTCCACCATGAGCGAGCTAAACCGAACGAGCGTCCGACCCAGTTCCAACTCGTCGCGCGCCCGCAGTTCGTGTGGGGACCTCGGGCGCAGAGCCTGACCGTCAATTGCGACGCCGTTGGAGGAATCGAGGTCGGTGACCGTGACAGCGCCGCCGCGAATGTCGACCGACGCATGTTCGCGAGACAGCGACCGGTCGTCGATGAAGATATCCGACGTCGGATCCCTGCCGACCAGGTAGGTCCCTTCGCCCAGGCTCCAACGCTGGCCCGCGCACGGACCGCCCGTGACCATCAGCTCGACGGTTGGCGCACCGCCGACTCGGGTCGGCTCACTCGGTGACGCCGCGAGAATCAGGCGATCCCCCCACCGAATTCCGGCTCGATCGAGCGGTAGTCGCTCGTCCAGCAAGCGTTTTTGTCGCTCGCTCCACACGCACTCGTTGCGGTAACCGTTCATCCGCTGCGCGACCGCCGTAACGAGGTCACCGACGAGATCCGCCTCGGAGGCGTTTACCACGACGTCTTCCTCCTCGGCGCCGTAACCCACCGAAATTCTCAGCTCAAACCTCGCACCTGCCGACAGATCCCGGCCCTCAGCTGCATCGCGCGTCGCGCTCCGCTCACTCATGCGTGAAACGTACTCGTGACGGACACGAAGAGTGTCGCGATTCGTCGAGCTTTAGCCGTGAAGAATCTGCCCGCGCTCCTCGGGAGCCGCCCGGACGCTGCTACAGGTTGATTGTCGCCATGCCGGCTTCGTTGTAGCGCTCGCCAGCGACCGGCGGCAACTCGGCGTCGATCCGCGCGAGGTCTGCCTCGCTCAGCACGACGTCGACCGCAGCGGCGTTCTCCTCGAGGTAGGTGCGCCGCTTGGTGCCGGGGATCGGCACCAGGTCGTCGCCTTTGGCCAGCACCCAGGCGATCGCCAGCTGGGCGGGCGTGATCCCCTTTTCCTCGGCGAGCTCGGCGACCTTGGCGGCGAGCTCGAGGTTGGCGTCGAGGTTCTCGCCGGTGAAGCGCGGTCCGCTGCGGCGGAAGTCGCTCGCGTCGAGCTCGTCGGGTGACTTGAAGCGGCCCGAGAGGAAGCCGCGGCCGAGCGGGGAGTAGGGGACGAAGCCGATCCCCAGCTCACGGCAGGTCGGGAGCACCTCGTCCTCTGCGTCACGCGACCACAGCGAGTACTCGGTCTGCACCGCGGTGACCGGATGCACCGCATGGGCGCGACGGATTGTCTCGGGCGCCGCCTCGCTCAGGCCGATATGGCGCACCTTGCCTTGCTCGACGAGCTCGGCCATGGCGCCGACGGTCTCCTCGATCGGCACGTTCGGGTCGACGCGGTGCTGGTAGTAGAGGTCGACGTAGTCGGTGCCGAGCCGCTTCAGCGAACCTTCGATCGAGCTCTTGACGTGGGCGGCAGAGCCATCGAGCGGCCCGAGCGTCGAGAGGTCGCCCGGAACCGTCGTTGGCTCGATCCGCCGGGCGAACTTGGTCGCGATCACGTATTCGTCGCGGTGGCCCTTGATCGCGCGGCCGACGAGCTCCTCGTTGGTCATCGGGCCGTAGAGCTGGGCTGTGTCGATGAAGTCGATACCGAGCTCCAGCGCGCGCTGGATTGTCGCGACCGCCTCTCCGTCATCGGCCGAGCCGTAGAACGCCGACATCCCCATACAGCCGAGCCCGAGTGCGGAGACCTCGAGCGAACCAAGCTTGCGCGTTTTCATTGCTGCTCCAATCGGTGAGGTGAAAGCCGATTTTGGCACGCCGGGTCGCTCGGCTTGCGGGCGGGCGGCCGGCCAGGATCGCAGCGTGCGCTTGCGTCGTGAAGAGACCGCCTGCGCGCCGCACAGACGCCACAAACCCCGGGGGCTTGAAGCCTTACCAGCTCCCGTTCTTGCAGGCTGTGCTCGCCGAGCCCGTGCAGCTCTTCGTCGCCGTGCCGCTACCTGACTCGCCGAGACTGAAGGTGTCCCCGGTCGTGGAGGTCACGGTGACGGTGTAGCCGGCGCCTTGGCCGAGCACCGTGACGCCGCCCGGGACTGCGAGGTAGGCGTTGCCTTCGCCAGGGCCGACCTGGACCCCGCTCGCCAAAGCATGGATCGCCGTCGCGGTCATGCCGGCGTAGCTGCCGTTGTGGTTGGTGCCGAAGGTCACTGCCGCGGTGGACGCGCCGAGCGCAACTGCCTCCGCGGTCTCGTCCGCAGCGAGCGCTTTGGCTGGCGACGTGGTGGCGCCGGTGGCCGAGCTCGAGCCTGTCTTGGAGGGGCCGGTGGCGGCGCTGGCCCCCTTGTTGGGCGTCGTGGCGGTGGTTGTCGTCTTTGGCGGAGTCGTCTTGGGCGCCTTGGATGATCCGCCGCAGGCAGCGAGGACGAGCGCCGCGACGAGCGCGGCGAAGATCCACCTGCAATGCGTCAAGCCCATACCGCCTCCTTTGGCTGTCGGATCGAATGTACTGCGAGCGACGGCGCCCGTGTCTGAACGCTATGCAACAAGACTCGGCGCGGGGTGGCCGCCGCCGTGATCAGGCGGCTGTTTGTGCAGCCACGTTTGACGGCGCGTGGCGGTGCATGATGTAGGACGCCCCGATGAAGAGCGCGGCGGCGTAGGCGAGATTCGATGGAATCGCGGCGCCGACTGAACTGACCCCGTCGACCGAGCGTTGCAGCAGCTCCTGTGGGCCCCAGAACGGGAGCACCCGCGCGATCGCCTGAGTGGGCTGCAGCGTGAGCTGCACGCCGACCACTCCGATCAGCACCAGCACACCCTCGAGCTCGTGCGGCGCGAGCGCGCCAACGGCGAGGCCGAACGGGACGCTCGTGAAGGCGACGAGGCCGACGCCGGCGGCGAGCAGCCAGGGGTGGGGCGGGCCTGTGCCGAACACCATCACGACGCTGAACACCCCCGCGATCACGATCCCGAAGAGCTCGAGCAACAGCAGGCGACCGAGCAGCAGCTCGTAGGGACGGTAGCCCACGAGCACCAATCGCTGGTCGACTGGGCGCGCGGTGAGCGCGACGAAGATCGAGGCCCCGGCGATCGAGAAGGCCATTGCGATCCCGCCCGTCGTCACAGCGTTTGTGCCGTTGCTCGAAGACGCTCCGTAGAACGCGAGTGGCAGGGCGGTGAGCAAGCCGAGCGCGAAGCCTCGCCGCGCAAGCTCGCGCCCGGTCATCTGGGCCGGCACGAGGATCCGGCGCAGCCTCACGATCGGGCTCCGGTCAGATCGCGCGGGATCGTCATTTCGAGCACCCGATCGACGTGGGCCGTGTCCTCGAGCAGATGGGTGACGACCACGACGCCCAGGCCGTCCGCGGTCCAGCGCGCCACGTGCTCCCAGAAGCTCACATAGGCGCCGTGATCAAAGCCCTGGTAGGGCTCGTCGAGCAGCAGCACGCTGGCACCGCCGAGCAGCGCCAGCGCGAGGTTCACCTTTTGGCGCGCGCCGCCCGAGAGCCGTCGGCACTGACTACGCTCGGCGACCGGAAATGCGAAGTCTGCGAGCAGCGCATGACCCTCGTGCAGGGCCTCTTCGCGGGTCATGCCGAGGGCTGGCGCGAACAACGCGAGGTGCTCATCGGCGCTCAGCAGATCAAACAGCCCCGGCTCCTGGGGACAGAAGCCGACGCGCCCGCTAACGGCGACCTGACCGCTGTCCGGGGGGATCACCCCGGCGCAGATCGCCAGCAGCGTGCTCTTCCCCGCACCGTTCTCGCCGACGATCGCGACGGTCTCACCCGCTTCCACCGTCAGCGACACGTCATCGAGGACGAGCCTGCTGCCATAGGACTTGCGGATCGCGCGGGCCTCGAGTTGCGATGCTCGCTGTGGCTGGGGAGCGCCTGTGTCTACTACTCGTAGGCGCTCGGCCGGAAACGGGATGCTCACGAGGTCCTCACGCGGGAGAACCAGGCTAGCGCCTTGCTGGTTCTGCCACGCCGGTGGTTGCCGCGGAGCCGGCTGGCGCGAGCTCACTGACTCGTCCAAGCGCGCGGTCAGGTGACCGTTTGCTGACCGTGGCTCCTTCGCGACAGCCATCAAGGTGATATCGGAGTGCGGCGTCCCGCGCTTTAGATTGCGCCGTCGGGGGTGGTTCTGCCGGACCCGCGCGCGGCAGGCGCGCTGCTCAGAAGCCGGCGGGCGCGCCAGGTGCGGGGCGCTGGGTGAGCACCTGGTAGATCCCCGTGAAGCCAACGCGGAAGCCGTTGCGCGCCGCGCGCAGATAGAGCCGCCAGACACGCACCCGCTCGGCGCCCACGAGGCGCGCCGCCTCGTCTAGATGCGCGTCCAGGCGTTCAATCCAATGGTCGAGCGTTTTGATGTAGTCAGCGGCGAAGCCTTCGACGTGCCGCGTAAGCAGGCCGGCGTGCTCGAGCGCTGAGAGGACGCGCGAAAGATGCAGCGGCGCAGCGTCGGGGAACACGTAGCGCTCGGAGAATGGCCCGGCCTCCGGGTCGCCGTGACGCAAACGGGCGATGCCGTGGTTGAGCAGGCGGCCGCCCGGGATGAGCAACGCCGCGAGCCGCGAGGCGTACTCGTCGATCGCCACCGAGCCGACGTGCTCGACCATGCCGATGCTTGAGATCGCGTCAAAGCTTTCGCCGGCGAGCTCGCGGTAGTCGGCGACGCGGATCTCGACCCGCCCGTCGAGCTCGGCGCGCGCGACGCGCTCGCGGGCAAGCCTTGCCTGGGGCTCGGAGAGCGTGATGGCGACGACGCGGGCGCCGTGGTCGGTCGCGGCGTGGATCGCGAAACTACCCCAGCCGCAGCCGACATCGAGCACGCGGGCACCGGGGAAGAGCCCGAGCTTTGTGCAAACGAGTTCGAGCTTCGCTTGCTGGGCGTCCTCGAGCGTCTCGGCGCCGCGCGAAAAGATGCCGCAGCTGTAGGTCAGGGACTCATCGAGGAACAGCGCGAAGAACTCGTTCGAAACGTCGTAGTGATGGCGCACCGCGCGCAGGTCGCGCTCTGGGCTGTGGCGCCGACCGCGAGGGCGCAGCTCGATCTCCGGTACCGGCGGCGGTCGCGTCAGCCCGCTCGCCGGCAGCGCCGCCAGCCCGAGTTTGAGTTGGGCCCGCGTATCGAGCGGTGGCGGGCTCCAGTTCTCAAGGAGCGCCATTGCGGCGTCGAGATCATCGACATCGATCAGCCCTGAGACGTAGGCGCGGCCGAGTCCGAGCTGGCCCGGCGCGCGCAGCAAATGCGTAACCGCTCCTGGGCCGCGCACGCGGAAGGTCGGGCCCGCGCCGGTGCTCGATTGAAGGCGCGTACCGTCCCAGAACTCGATCTCGAACGGCCGCTGCGGGAGCGCGTGGGCGAGCTCGCGGCGCAGGAAGCTGGGTGTCGCGAGCGGTGCCAAGGATCGAACCTTGCCACACGGTCCGCGCGGTGGGCTCGCAGCGCGCTGGTCTCGGGCTCGGCGGGAGGCTCCTCGCCGCTTCTGCCGGCTGGGCGCGATCGATTGGTCTGGACATTGGGTCGAGTCGGCGCCGGCGCCCTGTTAGCCTCGAATGAGGGTGCGCCACTGCAGATCGATCCTCCTCGCTGCCGTCCTCGTCAGCGCTCTCGCCGGCGCCGCGGCTGCGATCGCTTCCGGGACGCAGTCCCTGTCGGGAAGCCAGTACTCGCTCGGCAGGGGCACCGGTGGCTGTCCGGTGTTCCCGGCCAGCAACGCTTGGCACAAGAAGGTGAACAAGCTTCCGCTGAGCCCGCTTTCGAGCGCCTACATCGCGGCGATCGGGGCGAATCTCGATCTCCATCCGGACTTTGGCCATGAGCGCGCCTACGGGATTCCGTATGCGGTCGTACCGACCGATCAGCCGAAGGTCGCGATCCACTTCACGGCCTACGGTGGCCAGTCGAATCCCGGTCCCTACCCGATCCCGGCGGGTGCGCCGGTCGAGGGCGGCCAGAACGCGAGCGGCGACCGCCACGTGCTCGTCTTGCAGTCGGGTACCTGCAAGCTCTACGAGCTTTGGGACGCCTATCCGAATGCGAATGGCTCCTGGAACGCGGGCTCCGGCGCCGTCTTCAACCTGCGCTCGAACAAGCTGCGGCCAAACGGCTGGACATCGGCCGACGCGGCTGGCCTATCAATCTTTGCCGGCCTGATTCGCTACGACGAGATCAAGCGCGGCTACATCAACCACGCGATCCGCTTCACCGTGCCCGAGACGCAGGCCGGCTTCATCCATCCGGCGACGCACTACGCGTCGGGCTCGACCAACCCCGACCTGCCACCGATGGGATTGCGCCTGCGCCTCGAGGCGAGCTACCCGATCGCGGGCTTTCCGCGAACCGACAGGATCATCCTCCAGGCGATGAAGACCTACGGGCTGATCGTCGCCGACAACGGCAGCCCCTGGTTCTTCCAGGGCGCGACCGACCCGCGCTGGAACGACAACGTGCTCGACGACTTGAAGACCGTGCCGGGGAGCGCCTTCCAGGTCGTCGAGACCGGGCCTATCCTCACCAATGGCTGAGCAGGTGTCTTCGCAAACCCGCCCGCGTCGTGCCGGCGGCTCGCTCGGTCTGCACGACCTTCTACGCTGAGGTGGTGGCGAGCGCCGTCATCACGAGAGGGCTCCTGATGCGGTCTGCCCTGAACCGTCAGGCCGCGTCGCGCCGCACGGAAGGCCTCGATTGCCCTCCTAGAACGGGTCTCGGCGGCGTCTAGCCGCCCAGGCGCGAACTCGCGGCCGCCGCGTCGTGTTCCTCCTTGTTTTCATTGCTCGCCGCCTCGTGTTCGTCGCGATCGCCCTGGCGATTCCCCTGGTCGCTGGCGAGTTCCTCGCGCGAACGCTCGTCAGCGCCGCGGTGAAGAATGCGATCGTTGCGCGGATCGGCGGCGGGACGGCGCAGATCGGGTTCGGCTCAACGCCTGTGTTGCTGCAGCTGGTTCACGGCAACCTCAATGACGTGAGCGTGAGCGAGAAACACGCCCACCTCGGCGATCTGCCGTCGCTCTCCTTCAACGCCAAGCTGACCGACGTGCACCTCGCTTCGGTCACGCACTTGGAGGGTGCGATCGGCGAGATCACGGCGCAAGCGCACCTCGACTCGCACTCCGTCCGTGACCTGCTCGCGACACCCGCTTGCGTCAACTCGCTCGCGCCCTATCTGCTCACGGTGCTGAGCGAGCGGCCGCGCGTGACGATCTCGACCGGCCACATCACACTGCTTCCGCCGCACGGCGACGCTGTAGCGCTGCGGCTGTTCCCGGCCGCGGTCGGGAACACGCTCTACTTTCACGTGACCCGCCTCGTCGTGAATGGGACGCGGGCTGCCACGGCAACGCTCGACAGTGTCGCCGCCAGGGTCAATTGCACGCGCACCCTCACCAACCTCCCGTTCGGCCTCGTCCTGCAGGGGGTGAGCGCCAAACCGGACACGCTCGAGCTCGACCTCGGCGCCAGCAACGCCTCGTTCTCAACCACCTAGGCCGCGCGAGGCCTGTCACGGGCGGTGCCCCATTCCCGCTCGCTGCGGTGGCGGCCTGCCGCTGCCCCGGGCGGGCCGGGCGGGAGCCGGCGGCGGAGTACTCTCGATGTATGCCAGAACGCATGCCCGAACGCGACATCCACGCTGCCCGCCGCCGTCACTCAACGCACGGGGCGGAGCGCTCGCGCGCGCCGGTGGGCGCACGGATGTACGGTCCTTCGGCTCCGCTCGCGCGCAGCGCTCCGGGGCCAGCTGAGCCACGGCAGCGACGGCGCACGCCGTGGGTGCTCCGCTTCACGCGCTACGGGCTTCCCGGTCTGATCACCCTCGCCGGTGTGGTGGCAATGTGCTTTGGTACGCCGACCGCGCTGATCGGCGGCTCTGGTCTGATCGGGGCCGGACTCTCGACAGCGATGGTCAGCTGGTTCTACCGGATCGGTACAGAGAGCGACGCGACGCGTGAGCGCGAAGAGCAAGCGCGCCGCTATTTTGCGCGCTTCGGTCGCTGGCCCGACGGGCGCTAGCTAGTAGTTCCAGCTCCCGTCGCCGCCATGCTTGACGAGCACGGTTGCCTTGCCGCCGCCCCAGGGGATCGTCTCGAGCGAGGACGGCGTTCCCTCGAAGCCCTTATCGATCAGGATCGTCTCGCCATTGCGTGAGATGCCATCGGGGATGTTGCCGTCGGCGATGCCGTCGAGATCGCGCACGACGGGCTTGGCAGATGACAGATCGACGGTCCACGCGGCGCTCGTATCGGTGCCCTGGAAGTCGGCGAGCAAATGCGAGCCGGTTGCCGAGAAGGCGACCGGGACCAGGCCATCGACAAGCGGGCCGACGGACATGTGCGTGAGCTGCCGAGCCCCGGCTCCACTCGGCTCGATGAACCACAGCTCATAAAGTGGTGCTTTGGCGGTGCCGCGCGAGCTCTGGCGGACGAACACGATCCCTTTGGGACCCCACAGCGGGTCCGTGCTGTGGCCGCCTGCGGTGATCTGGTTGACATGGGTGCCGGTGGCTGAGCACGTGTAGATGTCGTCGGGCGCCGTCGTCTGCATCGATTGTGCGAGCGAGTAGACGACGTCGTCTGAGCCCTGCTCCGAGAAGCTCGCGCCCCCGATCGCGCCCTTCGCGATGGCGTGGGTCACGCCGCTCTCGACGTCCAGGGAGATCAGCGGCCCGGTATCGCTCAGACCGCCGGGGGTGTAGATGAGTAGCAGCTTGGAGTCGGCTGACCAGCCGAAGAGGGAGATCAATTTGGTCGAGCGGTAAAGCACGCGAGCCGACCCGCCGCCTGAGGGGTAGAGCGAAAGCGTCGAGTCGCTGCCTGATCTTGTTGAGGTGGTGCGCACCACCGCAACCGAGCTGCCGTCTGGCGAGATCAGCGCCAGCGAGCCGTGGCCCAGCGTACGAACGTCGCCCCCGTGCACGTTCGCGATCGCGACGCTCGGGTCCTCCGACTGTGGGTTAGCGACGAAGGTCAGGTACGTCGGGCGCGCGTATCTCGGGCGGGCGGCGCCGGTGCTGACCGCTGCGAGCATCCCGCTCAGCAGCAGCGCCGCCGCGAGCGCGCCGGCGAATTCGCGTAGCGCAACCCGTGTGTTCGATCTCATCCGTGCGCCTTCCCCTCCGAGGTGTGCGGACGCCCCGCCAAGCCGCACAATGCTACGTGGAGCGCCCATCGGTAACGCCCGCGGCCGGCGGCCTCGCAGGAGGCTAGCCGTTCCAGCTCGGATCGGCGCCGGCGCTGACCAGCACGGCCTGTGGCTCGCCCGCCCAGGGGAGTGACTCGACGTCGGTCTGTTGGCCGTCCGCGTCGAGCGCGCTGAGCAGGATCCTCGAGCCGTTGCGCGAGAGCCCCTGGGCGATGAACTGTGCCCCGTCAAATGTCAGACGGTGGGCGACCGGGCGCGCCAGCGCAAGGTTGACGGTCCACACGTCGATTGCGTGAAACGCGAGGTAGGGCGAGGAAAAGTTGGCAACGACGCGCGCGCCGTTGGCTGACAAGCTGAGGGCTGCGCCGGCGGAGTTTGGTGCCGGCGGGCCGGCCACGATGTGTGTCAGTTTGCGCAGCCCGCGGCCGTTGGGTTGGATCAGCCAGAGTTGATAGCGCGGAGAGCGGCTTGCGCTGCCGAGCCGACCTAGACGGGCGAACACGATGCCCTTTGCGCCCCACGCCGGCTCGGCGTCCAGCCCCGAGCCGGTGATCTCGCGTCGCGCCGAGCCGTTGGCGTTAGCCGTAAACAGGGGGACGACGTTGGCATCGAGCTGAGCGAGTGTGGCGTCGGCGTAGACCAGCCGGTCGGGCAGGACCGGCGCAAAGCTCGCCCCGAAAAAGTTTCCTGCGGCGATTGTGCGGAGCGTGTCGTTCGTCGTGTCGAGCACGAGCAGTTCGGACTGCTCGCCCCCGGCGCTGATGCTGTCGGCAGTGAGCGCGACCAGGCGCGAGTCTGGTGACCAGGCGAGCAGCTGAATGTGCGCAGCTGACCACTGCGGCGGGCGCAAGTGCGCCGCGACGCGCGCCACGACGCGTGTCAGCGAGACCGTGTGCGCGCGCTTGGTGGTGGCAATGTGGTAGATCGTGAGCGCCCCGGTGGAACCGCCGCCGAGCGCGGCCACGAGCGAACCGTTCGGTGCGAGCAGGGCCTGCGTTGCGCCGCCGAGCGGATGCGGGTCGGCACCGCCAAGGCTCGCAAGCACGAAGGTCCCCGACGCATCGCGGTAGACGAGCCCAGTCTGCACGGGTGGCGCGATGGCGGTGTGGCTGCACGCGCTAAGCGCGCCGGCGAGCAGCACGACGGATAGGAGTCTCGCCCTCCTCCGACGCGACGTGGTCGCTCGCGGGGCGAGCCTAGCCACCCCAGCTGGCAAATGCACCGGGGGCGGCGAGAACCGTTGGCGACAAGCCCGACCATGGAACCGCCTCGATCGAGAGGCCTGAGAAATCGTCGTCAGAGAGGTTGCTGTAGCCGTTGGTCAGCAGAATCACCTTGCCGTTGGGTGAGATCGCGTTGCCGATCGTGGCTGCGCCGGGCGGCCCGAGCTCGCGGGCAAGCACGTTCTTGCTGCTCAGATCGACGACCCAGGCCTGGGCGGTGTTCTGGCCGATCATATTGGCGAGCAGGTGCTTGCCGTTCTGGGAGAGCGCGATCGGCTCTAGGCCCGAGAACGGCGCGTCAACGGCTACGCGTGTGAGCTCGACGGGGTCGTGGCCATTGGCTTCGATGATCCAGAGTTGGTAGGTCGGGTCGGTTGACGTCGCGCGCGCGTAGATAATCCCGTTCGGTCCCCACAGCGGACTTTGGCTGGACCCGTCGTGGGTGATCTCGGTCGAGGCGCCGCCGGTCGCGGCAACCGTCCACAGATTGACCGGCGCGCTCACCAGCAGCGAGCTGGCAAGAGCGTAAACCAGCCGCCTGGAATTCGGCGCGAAGCTCGCGCCGGTGATGGCGGTCCCCGTGCCACCTCGCGCGACCGTGCGGGCAGCACCGTCGCGGGGCACGACGACCAGCGCGTCGCCGTCGATTACGGCGATGTCGTTCGCGTTTGGCGACCACGCGACGAGCGTCAACTGGTCTGAGGATCGCAGCAGCGTCCGTGACCGCTCGCCTTTGGTGAGGATGCTGTAGAGGATCAGCGACGATCCGTGTGAGGTCTGGGAGACGGGACTCGTCACAGCGGCGACGTACTTGCCGTTGGGTGAGAGGATGGCTGGGCCGCCCGGGCCGAGCATCTGCGGATGGCTACCGTTGGCTTCGGCGAGCACGACCTCCGGGGCCGTGCTCGTGGCGCTCATCGGCGCGATGTAGGTGAGCCGCCCGGCTGCGCTAGCGAGCGTTGTGCGCTGTGGCGGCTTGGCGCGCGCAGCCAGCGGCCGCAGGCCGAGGAGCGCCAAGCACCCGCAGAGGCACGCGGCCGAGGCGCAGATCAGCCACAGCCGGCGAGGAAATCTGGCGGCCCGAGTTACTTGCACCTGCTCCTGCTCCTGTCCTTCCAAAAGTCCGCGACGACACAAACGTAATCGTCATCGTACGCAGCGCTAAGGCGACGCGTCGCGGTAGCTATCGTGGGGTTGCCCGCCGGCACGCTCGTCCGCGTCGGTGGGCCGCGACCATGAGTCAGCCCCTCCGCCTCAGCGTCCTCGATCAGTCCCCGGTCGCCGAAGGGCGCAGTGGCACCGACGCGCTCGCCGAAACGCTGGACCTCGCGCGCCTGGCCGACGCGCTTGGCTATCACCGCTATTGGGTGGCCGAGCACCACGGAGGTCCGATGCTCGCCGGGCCAAGCCCCGAGGTGCTGATCGGTCCGATCGCCACGCTCACCCGTGGACTGAGGGTGGGCAGTGGTGGCGTGATGCTTCCCCACTACAGCCCGCTGAAGGTTGCCGAAAACTTCAGCGTGCTGAGCGGCCTGTTTCCGGGACGGATCGACCTTGCGCTCGGACGCGCGGCCGGCACCGATCCGCTGACCACGTTCGCCCTGCAGCGCGACCGCCGCCAAGCGGCGCCCGATGACTTCCCGGCGCAGCTTGTTGAGCTGCTCGGCTACATCGAGAACCAGATGCCCGCTGAGCACCCTTTCGCGCGGCTCGCCACGACACTTCCCGGCCGTCCGAACGCTCCCGAACCGTGGCTACTCGGCTCCTCCGCGGATAGTGCGACCTGGGCGGCCGAGCTCGGGTTGCGCTACGCGTTCGCTGACTTCATCAACCCGGCCGGCGCGGCGATCGCTCGCGGCTACCGGGAGCGGTTCACCGCTTCGGCGCGCCTGGCTCGTCCCGAGCTGGCGGTCGGTGTTTGGGTGCTCTGCGCCGAGAGTGCCGAGGAGGCCGAATATCTCGCCTCGAGCAGCCGGATGGCTATCACGCTGCTGCGTCGCGGTGAGCTGATCACGGTGCCGCCGCCGCAGAAGGCGACGCGCTTCCTTGCGGCGCAGGCGGGAGCCGAGGTCACGCAGCAGCGCCGGCGGCGGATGGTGCTCGGCGAGCCGCAAAGCGTGCGCGCCGGGCTCGAAGCGATCGCGGCGGAGTACGGGGCCCAGGAGCTGATAGTCGTGACGATCACCCACGACCACGCTGCGCGGCGGCGCTCCTACGAACTGTTGGCCGAAGCGTTCGAGCTCGAGCACCGGCCTCCAGCCGAGCGCGCGGCCGCCGCGTAGCGGACCGACTCCCTCGGCGCCAGACAGGCACTACAGTTCCGCGCCATGATGCGCCTTTTCGGCTTGCCAGCCACTGCGTGCTCGCCCAGCCGATGAACCGCCGCTGGTTGGCGCTGACAGGTGTGCTCGTGGTGGGAGCCCTGTTCCTCGGGATGATCGTCGCGCCAGGTCATGGCCTCGCGCTCGCGAGCTACGCCGACGAAAACCTGTCGGCGCTCGTGCCCAACGGCTGGCACGACGAGCAGCTTGTGGCTCCCTACGGCACGGCGGTCCTCGCCTGGGTCGACTCCGGCAACCCGCACGCGAGCGAGGAGGTGCGGGCCACGGCGTCCTCGCACCTGACGCCTGAGGCGCGCGCCCACGCGCTTGCGCTGAGCCTCCGCCACACCGCCGGCTACGTTCAGTCCTACCTCGGGCCGGTCGAGTTCTTCGGCGGGCGCCCCGCGTGGGAGCTCGAGTACTACGTCGGGCACTATCCCCACGCGACGTTCGAATTCAACGCCTGCTCGTCAGCGGTCGCGATGACGGTGACGGTCAGCGCCTCCGGCCTCATAGCGTTGAACAACGAGCAGCTCACGCTGGCCCAGGACGCCGAACCGAAGTGCGACGGGCCTGCATTCACCTCGCCGGATCGCGCTGACCTCGCGATCCCGCTGCGGCTACCGACGTAGTCCGCGCCGTCAAGCGCCGGCATCGGCGAAGCGCAGCACCTCGTCGTTGAACGGCACCGGTCGCTCAACCATCGGCATGTGGCCCGTGTCTTCAAAGATCACAAGCTCGGCCTCCGGGACCAGCGCTGCGAGCTGCTCGCCGTCACTGCAGGGGACGAGCATGTCGTTGCGGCCGTGAATTACCAGCGTTGGCACGGCGATAGTGCCGAGCTCCTCGCGGATGACGTGGGCGCTGAGTGCGGCGAGCGCGCCGGGCGTGCCGGGCGGGCGCACGCCGCCGGTCAGCTCGTAGAGCATGTCCGTGGCGACGCGGGTCGGGTGGCGCAAGACCGCGGCAAACCCGAGGTGGCGCGCGCGGGGACGTCTTAGTGTGCTGTTGACACCTTGCGGCAGCGCGGTGGCGAGCCGCCCGACCGCGGCGATGGCGAGCTGCGCGCTCTGTGGGCTGACCTGGGCCGGTCCGAGGCAAGCAGCCGAGACGAGCACCAGACGCTCGACGCGTGCGGGGTGGCGCAGCGCCAGCTCGACCGCGACGGAGCCGCCGAGCGAACTGCCGACGATCACGGCAGCGTCGAGCTCGAGCAGGTCGCAGACGCGGTCGAGCGCTCGCGCATAGCCGTCGATCGAGATTGGCGCTAGCGGCGGCTGCGAGTGGCCGAACCCTGGAAGGTCGACAGCGACGACCCGACGATGCTTGGAGAGACGGGGGATGTTCTCGAGCCAGTTCTGCCAGCGGCCGCCGAGACCGTGAATCAGGAGGATCGGCGCACCGTGCCCAGAGCCGATCGCCGCGAAGTGCACTCGGCGCGCGTCCACCGTCATTGCGCGCAGATACGCCGGCCAGTGCACATCGCGCCAGTCGGGACGGTCGCTGGCGCCGTAATCCCAACCCGCCGAGGGTGCCGAGCGCAAGCTCGCCGGACGGGCGTGCGGTGCAAGGATTCGTCGATGAGCGACCATCGCGTGAAGGGTATTGGCGATCGAGCGCCGAGTCTGCGCGGGCGCAGATGACGCTCGAGAAGGCGCGCTGGTGGGTCATACGTCCAGCCCACAACCGAAAGCCGGCGACCTACCGCTGCCCGGTGTGCGGTCGCCTGCTGCCGTCACTCAGCGAGCACATGCTGTTGCTTCCAGAGGGTGACCCGGCGCGCCGCCGCCACGCTCACACTGCCTGTGTGATGCGTGCCCGCCAAGCCGGCCGGCTGCCGTTGCGCGAGGACTGGCTCGCCACACAGCCGCGGGCGCCTAGCCTGTGGCAGCGCCTGCGTCGCGGCGCGACGCGGGGTCGCGAGACGCCGCCGCGAAGCTGAGCAGCCGCTACTGGCGTCGCCGCAGGTCATACGGCGCTTCAGAAGGCGCGCCAGCTTCCGATGTTAAGAGAGGAGAGCCGACGCAGCGGGGATGAGCCGACGGACCAATCCTCCGCGAGAACCGAGCCAAAGGCCGAGCGCGCGCGTTGTAGACCTAGGGGGCGAGGAGCCCAGCAGTTCAATGAGCAAGTCCAGCCGACCATACGCAGTCCTCACCGCGCTTGCGGGTGTGGTCGTTGCGCTTTCGATCGGACTGCCAAACGCGCAGGCGAGTGCGACCGGCGGTGGCGTTGCTGCTCCACCCGCGGCCCCAACGTCCACCGGATCGAGCACCCCCACGCCGACCACCTCGGGTTCGAGTACGTCCAGTACGCCCACTACTACTGCCAGCAAGCCAGTTGCGAAGGCGAGCAAGCCGGCGAGCGACGCGAGCGCGCCGCAACCGACGCCAGTAATCAGCAAGGTCGATTGCTACCGCGTCGGCTTGACGACCTGCGCCAAGAAGCACCCGCGCGTCGTCCAGATCGACGGTGAGCTCGTGGTCCACGGACAGAACCTGAACGGCACGCTGACGGTCTATTTCCCGCGGCCCGCCGTGAGCGCGGCGAGCACGGCGAGCGTCCAGTCGGTGGGAGCGAGGCTCCGCCCGACTCGCCATGGTTGGGCCGTGACGATCCCGGCCGGGGTTGAGAGTGGCCGAATCTTCCTCAAGACGCGTTCCGGCGGGCGCTCCAAGCGCTACGGACCGGTAACCATTCTCGCGGCGCCACAAGTGCCCGGGTCGGACGCCCCACTGGCTGCGTCGGCGTTCGACGGAACCGGCATGTGGATCTGGTACCTCGACCAGTCCGACGGGGGCAGCCTTGCGGCCATCGCCACTGCGGCCAAGGCCGCTGGGATCACGACCTTGTTCATCAAGAGCAGCGACGGCACCAACGCCTGGTCGCAGTTCACGCCCGCACTCGTGCAATCGATACACGCTCTAGGGCTCGACGTGTGCGCCTGGCAGTACGTCTACGGCACCTATCCCGCCGTCGAGGCTGCGCTTGGTGCGCAGGCCGTCGCCGACGGTGCCGACTGTCTGGTAGTCGATGCCGAGAGCCAGTACGAGGGCAACTATTACGCGGCACAGACCTACATCGACGATCTGCGCGCGAGCATCGGCCCGAGCTATCCGGTCGGGCTTTCGTCTTTCCCCTACGTCAACGAGCACGAGTCCGAGCCCTACTCCGTGTTCCTCGGTCCCGGGGGCGCGCAGTATGACGTGCCGCAGGTTTACTGGCACGCCATCGGCACGACACCGGCTGCCGCGTACGCTCAGACATTCGTCGAAAACCGCATCTATGGTCGGCCTATCGTCCCCGTTGGTCAGAGCTACGGCGGCGTCTCGGCGGCGCAGATAACACAGTTCCGCCAGCTCGCGGCCGCCTACGGTGCCACCGGGTTTTCCTGGTATAGCTGGCAGGCGACGAGCAGCGCCGGCTGGACGGCCCTCGACGCGCCGTTGACCGTAGGCTCCCCAATCACGCTCCCGACAGCATGGCCGCTACTGAGCTTCGGCTCCCAGGGTGACCAGGTCGTTTGGATGCAGGAGCATCTCGCGGCGGCGGAGCCAACGACCCCGACGACCGGCGAGTTCGATACGACGACAGAGGCGGACCTCGAGGCGTTCCAGGCCGCCAACGGGTTGCCGCAGTCAGGTGAAACCGACGGACCCACTTGGGAGGCGCTGCTCGCGCTCACGCCGGTCGCCGTCCAGTACCCGAAGCCGCCGCCAAGCACGGGCCCGACTGGTACGACCGGGACGAGCGGGGCGAGCGGCACCAGCGGCTCGTCGGGATCGAGCGGCGGCACAGGCCCGAGCGGCGGCACGCCCGCCTGATCGCTCGCGCGGCGCCGCCGCCTAGTTGGATGGGCTCAGAGCCGAGCGGGTCGGGTCGGCGACGGAGGGAGTTCGCGACCGGCGCGGCGGCGCGCGTCAGCTCGATCTGAGCGGCTCTTGACGGTGGTGACGGTTATCACTCGCAATCTTTGCCACGAACGGCTATGTTGCCGCGTGACGGGAGCGAGAGCGATGGTATAGAGCAGCGTCGGCGCCGACGCTGCTCTACCATCGACCTAAGTGCCGCGCGCGTTTTGAGTGGATGCCGCCGGCAAGGCACCTGGTTGCGGGAGCGAGCCGCTAGGTTGCGGGAGCGAGCACGAAAAGCTCGACCTCGAGGTCCGGACCGACGTGGCTGTCTGAAAGAAAGCTCGTCACGCGACGGCCGGTGAGTTCCTCCACTCGGGCGATGAACTTGTCCTGCATCGCGTTCTGGAACGCACTGCGATTGTCGCGGACAGCGCGGTGGCGTTGTAGTTCGATCATCGTCTTCTCGACATCGGTGTAGACGCCGCCCATGACGCACGCCAGTAGGTCGTCGCCCATCATCTGCGTCTTGGCGCTGACCGGTGCGCGGTGGTGGTAGCGCGTGTGCAGCACCACCATGGCGTCGGTTACGGCTTCTAGCAGCGCGTCGCCAGTGAGGCGTTTTTCGGGGGCCGCCATGCGGCCTCCTCTCTCGCTCTCCTTGGTCCGACACGCGCGGGGCGAAGGGCTAAACCCGACACACAATCGAGCAACCAACGATAGCAGCGGTTTCCGGCTAGCATTTTCAGGCGGCTCGTGGGGCGGCCCGGGCCGAAAGGAGAACGGCGTGACCGATCCAGATACCGCGCAGGAACAAGGCAGCGGCACCGCGCTGACCGCGATCTCCGACGGGATGGTCAAGCTGCTGAAGGAGTACTACGGCGTAGGGCCGACCCAGGCCAAGACCTACTACCACGACGACCTCGTCGTCTGCCTGATGCGCGGCGGCTTCACTCGCGTCGAGCAAACGCTGCTCGAAGGCGGACGCACAACGGCGGTGATCCAGCAACGGATGGAGTTTCAGGAGGTGATGCGCGATCGCTTCGTCGCCGTCATCGAAGGCGCCACCGGGCGCACCGTGGTCGGCTTCATGAGCGGCAACCAGCAGGATCCAGACATGATCTGCGAGGTCTTCGTGCTCGCGCCGACCGATTTGCTGAGTAGCAGTGAGCAGCGCTGAGCCGTGTCCGATCGACGCACTGGCTGGCTCGTGCGCTAGCATCGATTCCTTGAGGGCATGAGCGGCGACGTTTGACCGTTTGGCGGTTGGGCAGCGCCTTCTGACTTCTGTGCTCGCCGTATTCGCCTGCGACGTGAAGGAGTCAGACATGGAGGGAGCCGTGGCCGTCGACGTCGCCAGCGTGACCGAGCCTCGTCGGCGAGGCAACCCGCGCGCTTGGTGGGTTGCACCACTCGAGCCCTACGCCAAAGCCGACATGGGCCGCAGCCTGATCTGCCTGGCGACATCGGTCCTTCCCTACCTGGCGCTCTGCGTGGCGATGTATTTCCTACTGAGCGACGTCTCGATCCTGCTCGCGCTCCTTGTGGCAATCCCCGCCTCGGGGTTCATGCTGCGGACCTACATCGTCTTTCACGACTGCGCCCACGGCTCGTTCCTGCCCACCAAACGGGCCAACACCTGGCTCGGAGTCGCGGTGGGACTGCTCGTCTATTCGCCGTTTGAGAGCTGGCGCCACGAGCACTCGGGTCACCACGCGACAGCGGGCGATCTCGACCGGCGCGGCGTCGGCGACGTGCAGACATTGACGGTTAGCGAGTACAGCTCTTTGCCCCGCAGCAAGCGGCTCGGCTACCGGCTAATGCGTAGCCCCTGGATCATGTTCACGATCGGGCCGGTTTGGGCGCTCGCTATCAACCCGCGGCTGGTACCGCGGCGCAAGCGGCGGCGGTTACGCGACAGCCGCCGCAACACGAACATCGGCCTGCTCCTGATCGTCGGCGGCCTGATCTGGCTGATCGGTCCACTGGCATTCCTCGAGATCCAGCTGCCGGTGGTCGTGATGGCGGGGGCGGCCGGCGTCTGGCTCTTCTATGTCCAGCACCAGTTCGAGGGTGTCTACTGGAAGCGCTCGCAGGACTGGAGCTACGCCGATGCCGCCTTGCGCGGCTCCTCCTACCTGAAGCTGCCGAAGGTCCTGCGGTTCTTCACCGGCTACATCGGCCTGCATCACGTCCACCACCTGAACCCGCGTATTCCCAACTACAACCTGCAGCGTGCGCACGACGACAATGAGTTCCTCCACCAGGTGCCGACGATCTCACTGTGGGACGGTTTGCGCAGCGTCCGCCTCAAGCTGATCGACGAGGACGCAGGGCGGCTGGTCACCTTCGCCGAAGCGCGCGCTCGAATCGCCCTGTCGCCGAGCACGCAGTAGCGCGGCGCGCGTGCCAGCTGGCTGGGGTGGGCTAGGTTTAGCTCGTGCGCCGGGCCATCGTTCTTGCGGTTGAGCGGTCGGCGCACCCCTGATGATCGGTCGACGTCTGCCGGTGTGGTGGCCGCTGGCGGCGCTGACGCTGTTGGCTGGTGCGCTGCGCTTTTCGACGCTCGACCTCCAGAGTTTTTGGTACGACGAGGCGTTTACGCCGGTGCACGTACTGCACGCGAGCCTCGTTGCCACGTTGCGCTCGATGGTCCACGACGAGAACACGCCTCCGCTGTGGTTCGTGGTGATCTGGGCTTGGTCGCGCGTATTCGGGACCGGCATGGTGGCCCTGCGCTTCCCCTCAGCGCTCGCGGGGACGCTGACCGTTCCGGTCGCGTGGGCGATCGGGCGCGAGCTCGCTGGTCGGGTTCCCAGCGCTCGCCGGGTAGCCGCCGTTGCGGCCGCCCTCGTGGCGGTCAATCCGCTGTTCGTTTGGTACTCGCAGGAGGCGCGCGCGTATGCGCTATTCGTCTTCCTGGCTGCGGTGACGATGCTGTGCTTCCTGCGCGCCGAGCGGGAGCCGACGCCACGCCGCCTGGCGATCTTCGCCCTGAGCGGCGCGTCGGCGCTGCTGACCCACTACTTCGCCGTCTTCTTGCTGATCCCGATGGTGGTGTGGCTGTTAGGAAAGCGGGCCCGCTGGCGCCTGACACTGCCCGCGGCCGGCGCGCTGACGCTCGTGGGACTCGCGCTGATTCCGCTGATCCTGGCCCAGGGTGGCCACGGCACGCAATGGATCACATCGTGGGCGCTGGCCAGTCGCCTCCAGGCAATTCCCCAGTACTACCTGACCGGCTATTCCGGGGCCCCGCTCGGACACGCGATCGAGCTGGGGGTAGCTCTCTTGATCCTCGCCGCCGTCGGCTTCGGCCTTTGGCGCAAGCTCACGTCGCGCGAGCGTGACGGGGCGCTGCTGGCGCTGGCAATCGCCGCGGGCGGCGTGCTGACCCCGGTCCTGCTGGCCCTAGTGGGTGTCGATTATCTGGCGCCGCGCAACGTCGTCGCGGCGATGATTCCAATCAGCGCGTTGGTCGCCGTGATCGTCGCGGCGCAACGCACCGGCCGAACGGGCATGGCGCTGGCCGGGCTGATCGCGGTGGCCTTCGCCGCGCTCAGCATCGATGTCGATTTCAGCCCGCGTTTGCAGCGCAGCAACTGGCGCGGTGTCGCTCGGGCGCTATCGGCCGAGCTCGTCGCGCCGGCCGCCGAGGGCCGGCGCGCGAGCAGAGTCTTCACGACGGTGGAGCTCGGCTCGGCGCCGCTCGAGTACTACCTGCCGCCGCTGCACAACCTGACGCGCGGTCAGTCGGTGACGACCGACGAGATCGATGAGATCGGCTATGTCCCGCTGCAGCCCGGCGCGGGCGAGGCTCCGGCGCCGGGCTTTCGCCTGCGCGCGCGACTGGACGTCAACGGCCTGATCGTCTTCAGGTTCACTTCGCCAACCCCGCGGACGATCTCCGAGGGCGTGCTCCTGGCCCACGCGATCACACTTCAGCACCCCGAGGTGCTCGTCCCCGGACGCGGTCACACGAGCGCCGGCGTGCCCTAGCCGCGTGCGGGCCCGCCGGGTCGGCGGGGTCCGGGCCGGGCGGCGCAGCGCCGAGTGCTCGCGGCTCTCCGGCCGCCGCGCCCGACGATGGTCTCGAGGAGCGGCCCGGCGCTAGGCTTGCGCGCATATCAGCGGTGCCCGATATCGCGATCGTCTCGCTTGGACCCACGATGGGATGGCGCCAAGCCGACGAGGTGCTCGCGAGCATGCTCGAGCAGGCCGGTTGTTCCTGCGAGCTTGTCGCGGTTCGGATCGGCCGCTCCGATGCACTGCGCGTAAGCATGGCGTTGACCGACACAGTCGAGGCGCTCGCGTCGCGCCGCGCTGCGGTCGGTGTGGACGCGCGGGCGATCATCTTCTCGACCATCACCGCAGCGCTATTGCAGCGACCGCGCGTTCCCTACGCGGTCCGCTTCGACACCGTCGCTGCGCTGTCGCGGCCGGGCTTGGGCGGCGTCTGGCAGCGCCGGCGCGAACCGCGCGTGCTGGCGCGGGCGCGCGTGCTGCTGCCCTGGAGTGAGACCGCGGCGCGTACGGCTGAGCGACTGGTCGCGGGCACGGGGATCACGCCCGGTCCCGCGGTGATCACCCTTCCAGTCCCGATCGAGCAACTACACGGGGCTGCCGAACGGGACCTCGCCGCCGTCGCCTACGCCGCCAACCCCGACAAGCGCGGCCTCGACCTGCTCTGCGAGGCCTGGCGGCTGGCGCGTCCGCCCGACGGATGTCTGCTGGTCGGCGGCATCGATCGTTCCCAGGCCGAGCGCTGGTTGCGCCGGGCGGGGGTCGAGGCGCCGCCCGGCGTGCAGTGGGCGGGCCCGCTCTCGCGTGCGGAATGGCTGACGCGCGTCGCGCGCGCTCGTGTGTTCATCAATGCCTCCCACTACGAGGACTGGGGGCTTGCCCAGCTAGAGGCGCTGGCCTCCGGCACGCCACTGGTGACCGTGCCCACCCCGGGGCCCAATGAGGCGCTCGCGCTGGCCCGCAGCCTTGCCCCCGAGCTGGTGGCCGACGAGCGGAGCGCGCCGGCCCTCGTCGGAGCGATCCGCGCCGGCCTCTTGCTCAGCGACGAGCGTCGAGTGGCCTACGCGAACGCGGCCGCGGTGATGCTCGAGCGCTACCGCCCGGAGGTCGTAGAGCGCCAAATAGCTCAGGAGATCGTGCCCGCGCTGCTGGCCAGCGCTTCATAGATCTCGGTCCAGATGCGGGAGATCGCCTCGTAGCCAAAGCGACGGCGGGCATTTTCGGCCAGCGCCTCCCGGTCGATCTCCGCGGGATCGTCGAGCACGTGCGCGATCGCGGTGGCGAGCGCTTCGGGGTCGTGCGGCGGGCAGAGAACGCCACCGACCTCGGCAACAAGGTCCGGTATGCCGCCCACCGCTGTGGCGATGAACGGCAAGCCGCTCGCCGTCGCCTCAATCAGCACGCACGGGAGGTTCTCGAACAGGCTGGGGAGCACGAAGAGGTCTGCCTCGCGCATGAAATCCGCGACCTCCTCCTTGGACCGCTCGCCATCGAAGCGCACCGCCGCGCCGAGCTCGAGCTCGAGTGCGCGCTGCTCGAGCTCGCCGTGAGACTCGCCCTCGCCGACCAGGTCGAGCGTCACTTCGCGGTCGCGACGCAGGACGGCGAGCGCCGCGAGCAGGTCGACTTGCCCCTTCTTCGGCACCAAGGCGCCCACATTCAGCAAGCGCGCTGCGTGATCGGCTGAGCTCTGCCGCACCTCTTCACCCGCCGGGTGGAAGACCTCCGTGTCGACGACGTTGGGGACGACACGCACCGTTGCCCTCGGCTGGAGGGCCTGCACGTGCCGGGCGAGGTCTTCGCTGACCGGTGCGACCAGATCGGCGTGACGGAAGACGAGGCGAGCGGTAAAGCGGTCATAGCCGGTGACGAGACCTCGCTGGAAGCCCGTGTAGTGCTCGCTGACCACCACCTTTGCACCGCTCAGCGCCCCGAGGATCAGAGCCGGCAGACCCGCCGAGTAGACGTGGGCATGCACGATCTCCGGACGCCAGCCCTGACGGCGCAGTCGCCGGAGCGCCACCAGCATGCCGACGGTCTGGCAGCCCATCGCAGCCGGGCGAAACCGAGGTCGCCGGTAGCGGACCCGCAGAGTGCGCAGTCCGTCCTCGTGCGCGTCGGTGAGCTCGAAGACGGCGAAACCCGGCGCCTTCACGGCCTCGGAGGCCAAGACGATGACGTCGTGCTGGCGGGCGATCGCCCGCGCCTGTTCGCGGCAGAAGATTCCGAACACCGGCCGGTCCGGCCACGGGTACCACTTGGGCACAACGAGCACGCGCATCAACGCCACCGGCGAGTTTCTAGCGCGACGACGCGCATAGTGACCTCGCTTCCGTCTCAGCCGTAGGACTGGCGGACGCCTTGGGCCAGATCTGCGCACTCGATCCACCTGCGCTGCCGACGAGCGCTAGCAGCACACTCGGCGTCGCCAGTCGCGGCATGGGCGATTCGAAACAGACCAGCGTGTAGGTACGCGTGGTTTTGGTGCCCTCGAGCGCGAAGCCTGGCGGAGCCGGCGGAGTCGTCGGCCCGTGGTTTGACTCGTTGATACGGGACACCGGCTCCACCACCACTACCTCGCTCGTCGGCCAACCCGCCGGTGGAACGTAGGCGCTACCCGGTCGATAAAGGGCGATCGGCATGTTGCCGAGGTTGGGCGTCACGACGACCTCCGCAGGGGTTGGCGGCCCAAGCACCTTCGCCACGGCCCGGTAGTCCGGTCGCTGCAGCTTGGCGTTGACCGTGTCATCGAGCGTCACGGCGAGGAAGAACACCGAAGCCAGGATCGCCCCGGCAGTGCCGACGCGTCCAGCCCTGGCGGCGCCCAAGATCAGTGCCGCTGTGATCAGCAGCACGGTGAGGGCGGGCATCACGTTCTTGGAGATCAGGTAGTGAAGACCGCCCACGTCGAGCAGCAGCGGGATGAAGAGCGCAGCCCCGCCGGCACCGGCAGCGAGGATGACCCCACGCCGTTCTCGGCCCGTCAGTCTGCTCGCGGCGTAAATCATCGCGACCCCAACCGGCAACGCGACCAAAGTCAGCTCCCAGTTCCCGGTCGGGGCGATGGCGCCGCTCACCGACGCCTTGACCACCTCCTTGATGCGGCTCCAGAAGGCGATCTCGGCGATCCATCCGGTGCGCGGGCCGGCTTGGCTGATGATCAGCGGGATCAATGCCGTCCCGACGGCAGCGACAGCGCCAGCGGCGATGATCGCGCTGCGCCGTCGGGTCACATACACCAGCCACACGGCTTCCGGGGCAACCAGAAATGCGGCGAAGTAGTGGCTGAGGACGGCGGCGGCTGAAGCCACGGCCCAGGCGGCCATCCGCGCCGCGTCCGGTTGATCCAGAGCGCGGATGAAAGCCCAGAACGACAGCGCACTCAACAAGGCAAGCAGCGCGTATGTGCGCGCTTCCTGCGAGTACCACACCTGCAACGGGTTCACAGCGATCAATAGCGCCGCGAACAGCCCCGCTCCCTGCGAGCCCAAGCGGCGAGCGATGAAGAACGCGGCCGGGATCAGCGCGGTTCCGAGCAGCGCTGAAAGCGAACGGATGCCGACCTCGCCCAAGCCAAAGACTCGGGTCCAAAACCAGGCCAGCGTGAAGTAAAGCGGCGGGACCGACTCGGTGGCCGGCAGCACGTGAAAAAGATGGCCCAGCGATCCGCTGAGGTCGACCCCGACCGTGAATGATTCGTCGTAGTCGAAACTCTGGACATTGAGCGTGGCGAAACGCAGCAGCGCCCCCAAGGCGCAGATCACCAGTAACGTCGGCGTGGCGCTCTGTGGGTAGCGCAGCGCGCGTGCTGCGATCCGACGGGGATCCGGCGCTGTCGTCACCGGCGCCGATGCTAGCGCAGCGTCCAGGGACGCTTGACGTGCGAATCGGCCTTCCTGAAGGCGCCCGAGTAGACGAGATTGCGCGGCGGTTCGTACGTGCGCTGCGGACCCGGGTCAGCTTGCCAGCGCCACGTCGGTCCTCCAGTCGAGCTCTGAGATCGCTCCGCCGCTGACCGTGACACCGCGCGCCCGGGGCACGCCGGCACTCCACAGCGTGTAGGTGCCCGCGGGCAGGCGGTCGAAGACGGCGGTGAAGGCGGCGCGATCACCGATCCCTCGCTCGAGCACGTCCTTGTGGCTGCGCTTGTCGTCCGCTCCGGCGACGCTGATCTCGATCTCGCTGCCGTGCAGCGTCTCGTCGGTGTAGACGATGAGCGCGCCGAGGTCCTCGCCGATGTCGAGGATGACGTATTCCGGATGCGGGCGGGCGGAGTAGTTCTCGTGCATGGGAATCGAGCGTTTGCGCTAGCTCGACGGCGTGTCGTAGCCGTCGTAGGGATCGCCAACGTAGGGGAATGTCGACAGGTAGCGGCCGGGCGCTGGCGTCAACCCCTGGGTGATCAGCGATGCCGCCGCGTCGGGCGTGTAGCTCTTGTCGACGAGCGGATAGGTGACGCCTGCGATCGCCCGCAGCTCGATCGTTACGACGTCGTCGGCGACGCGACGGCCGTTGGGGAAACCAGCGGCGTCGCCTCCGATCAAGCCGAGCGGGTTCGGCGAGGCTGCTGGCGGCACCGCGACGTTCAGTCGCAGCATGTCGGCGAGTACCGTGCCCGTGTTGTTCTGGAAGCCCGGGACGATCCCCGCCGGCAGGCCGGTCAAGAGGATTGCCTGAAGGTCGGCGCGGCTGCTCGTCAGTGCTGCCAGGTTCGGGAACACCTTCGGGTAGAGCACCGGCAACAGTTGCGCAAGCTCCGGATGTTGCACACCGGCGGCGAAGTCCTGGTCGTTGACGGGTTGGCTCGCGTTCCAGCGATCCTTCTCGCCGAGCGGCACAAGGACCTCGTTGAAGAGCGGGTTGCCAAGCCGGGAGACCTGAACCCAGGGGCCGGCATCAGAACATTCCTGCTGGCCCCAGTCGCGGAGTCGCATCTTGCGGCGAGACGCCGCGCCCCAGATCCCGAGGACCGCCTTCGAGCTCATCACGTTGGTCGGCTTGCAGCCATCGACGGTCAACTCGCTGATCGGGACCTGGATCGCGATCGAGTGGATGTTGAGCGCCTTGGTCGCGTCGACGCCCGGCGCGGCGGCGGTCGGGATCAGCTGGAGATTTTCGAACGGCCGCAGATCGCCGAGGTCGAAGATCGAACCGAGGTCGACGAAGAACGGGTCGTTGCGCTGGCCGGCAAAGACGACCTCGCCGCTGGACAGCTTGTGCACCGCGGCGGCACCGAGCGCTGCGTAGTCAGGTGTCGAGCGCGGCCCAATGTTGCACGGCGGGCAGGCAAGCATGGTGCCGAGGACGCAAGTCTGTGGATTGTCTGAGCACGGGTTCTCGATCCGCGTCAGGGTGTAGAACTGGCGCATATTCCAGTTTGGATCGCTCAGCGAAGAGATCGGCCCCGTGTTGTAAAGGAACGTGTTCGGATTGCTCAGTTCGGTCTGGAAGCTGAACTCGTAGGTGATCTCCGGCAGCGCGTCACCGTTGTTGTCGATGTTGATCGAGTAAAGGACGTCGTCGCCGAAGGAGAAGAAGTTGGGTCCCCCTGCCGGCGACTGAAGCGGGACGTAGTTGGTGATGATCGTGACGGTGTCGGGCACGTCGGGGCTGACGAACGCGTAGGTGTCGGCGTTGTCGGCAACGGGGTCCTGGCTGATCTCGGGAGCCTCGCGGTGTGACGACATTTGGTTCTCCTTCTCGTTGAGCGGTCGGGTTAGCGAGCGGCGTCGAGCAGCCGCTGCGTCAATTGGGGGTCGCGGTAGGTGGTCTCGCGCTGGCCGGAGAGCACTGTCACTTCGCTCTTCGCGGCGTCACGCACATAGGCCATCACCGTCTCGCTGGGCGGTGGGCCGGATGGCTTGACGATGGCTGCGTCCGTGCGGGTGCTCGTCGGGCCGCCGAGCGCCGCCGAGGCCACGTGCGGACCGCCGATGACGAGAACCGCGCCCGCTGCTACGCCAACCGAGCCCTCCAGGAACGCCCGCCGATCAAGAGCCGGCGCCGGTGTGGAGGCCTCGCCCACTCCTGCGAGCGCCGCTGTCCGGCCGCCCGGGGTCAGCGGTATGGCCTTGAGAAATGAGCGTCGGGTGTTTGACGACATTTTTTTGCTCCTCTCGACATCCGAATGTGGGAGTCGAACGTAACAACGACAAGGCCGCCCACACATAACTGCGACTCGGTTGCAAATCGGGCTCGGGATGTGGCGTCGGTGTGCCGTCCGTCGTTAGCAGCCAACCTCACGAGGGAGCAAAGATGTCGAGCGCTCGCACGAGCCTTACTTCGTCCTGCCCAAAATCGACACGTTCACGGTTGAGCCCCGGCGAGTGGCGGACCGTGGCAGGCATGGCAACGGTCGTCATCGGCCTGCACGCACTCGGCTTCTTCCTGCTGTTCGCGCTGGTGCTACCGCACCACTATCGCCTCGGCACGAGCGGCGCGTTCGCGATCGGCACTGGCGTGACCGCGTACACGCTCGGCCTGCGCCACGCGTTCGACGCCGATCACATCTCGGCGATCGACAACACGACGCGCAAGCTGATGGGCGAGGGCAAGCGACCACTCAGCGTCGGGTTCTTCTTCTCGCTCGGCCATTCGACGATCGTCTTCTTGCTGGCGTTCGCCTTTGCAATTGGCGTCAAGGCGCTCGCCGGTCCAGTCACACACAGCCATAGCCAGTTGCACGCCGTGACCGATTGGATCGGCACCGGCGTGTCGGGGGCGTTCCTCTATCTGATCGCCGCGCTCAACGTGGTCATCCTTCTCGGCATCGTCGGTGTGTTTCGCGAGATGCGCCACGGGCGCTACGACGAGGCGCAGCTGGAACACCAGCTCAACTCGCGTGGGCTGATGAACCGCGTCTTCGGCCGCTTTACGCACACGATCAAAGAGCCTTGGCAGATGTATCCGGTTGGCTTGCTCTTCGGCCTCGGCTTCGACACCGCGACAGAGGTTGCGCTGCTGTTCCTTGCGGCCGGCGCAGCCGGCGCAGGGCTGCCCTTCGCCGCGATCGTGTGCCTGCCGATCCTCTTCGCCGCTGGGATGAGCCTGCTCGACACCATCGATGGCTCATTCATGAACTTCGCCTACGGCTGGGCGTTCTCCCAGCCCGTGCGCAAGGTCTTCTACAACCTCACGATCACCGGTCTGTCGGTTGCCGTTGCGCTCGTCATCGGGACGATCGAGATCGTCGGCCTGCTAGCGCAGGAACTCGGTGCCCAAGGATCGTTCTGGGCCTGGTGGGAGAACATCAACATCAACACACTCGGCTTCATCATCGTCGGCATGTTCGCCGCGACTTGGGCGATCGCCCTGGCGATCTGGCGTTTCGGGCACATCGAGGAGCGCTGGTCCCGGGATCTCGCGGCGCCGGAGCCGAGCGAGGGTCCGTCATGACTGATGCGCCACAGGTGACGACGCTGGCCTGCGAGAGCATCGACGACGCGATCGACGCGCTGCGTGTCCGGGGACTCCGCCTGTCGTCGATACGGATGCGGCTGCTGGAAGAACTCTTCGCGGTGACGCGCCCGCTGTCGGCCGAAGACCTCGCCGCGCGCCTCGATCTCGTTCTGACCTCGGTCTATCGAAACCTGGAGACGCTCGAGCGCCATGGCGTGTTACGCCATGTCCACCTCGGGCACGGTCCCGGGCTGTATGTCCTGCTGGTCCGTGGCGAGCTCGAGTACATCTACTGCCCCGGCTGTCGAACCGCGCGAACGGTGCGCCCCGATCTGCTCGACCCGGTGCGCACGCACATCCGGCGACGCTTTGGCTACGAGGTGAGCTTCACACATTTTGCTTTGATCGGTCGCTGCCCCAGCTGCGTGGGCGATCCCGCCGCGGAGTGACGGACTCGCGACCGGTTACGCGGCGCGGTGCTCTGCCCAACGGTCGAGCCCACGGGCGTCGAGCGCGGCGTCGAGGCCGAGCGTTGCTGCGCCGCGCAGGGCGCCGTCTTCGTCCCAGGTAGCGTCGCGGATGACGGGGGGTGTGGCTCGTCGGAACTCCATCATGCCGTTGGTCAGGGCTGCGTCAAAGGCGTTTGGTGCTGCCTGTCGGAGCGGCGCGGCGAGGCCTCCGAGGGTGACGATTTCGGGGTCGAGGGCGTTGATGAGCCCGGCCACGCCGGCTCCGAAGGCGGCGGCACAGCGTTGCGTGGCGCGGCGGGACGGTACATCCTCGGAGCTGGCGGCGATCACCTCCTCGGCGAACCGGCGCGGGTCATCCGGTGCCGGCTTGGCGAGGTGGCGCGCCATGGCGCGCCCGTCGAGCTCGAGCTCCCAGCAGCCGCGCGCGCCACATGGGCACTGCAGGCGCCGGTCGCCGAATGGTAGGTGCCCGAACTCGCCGCCGGTGCCTGTGGCTCCGGTGAGTGGTTCACCGTCGATGATCAAAACTCCGCCCGCGCCAACCTCGATCACCAGGTGCAGCAAAATGCGGGTCCCGATCAGGTCGGGTGTTCGCGCTTCGGCGACGCCTGCCAGGGTCGCGTTGTTGCCGATCAACACCGGGAGGCCGGTTCCTTCTGCGATCGATGCGACTTCGACGGTCCGCCAGGAGAGTGCTGACGCGTGGACCAGTTCGCGCCCGCGAGTCGCAGCGGGCACGGCGATCGACACGACCCGCAGTCGATCCCCGTGGAGCGACTGCAGTTCGGTGAGGGCGGCGCGAAGCCGCTTCAACACTGCGGCAGCGCTGCGGCCGGCGGTGCGTCCGCGTTGGATGATTGCTGGCACGCCGTCGACTCCGGCGAGTGCGATGCGCCAGTCGGCGTGGCGAATGTCGATTGCCACCACCAGTGGCCCGAACGCATGGGGCCGCAGCTCCGTCGTTGGTCGCCCGCGGCCGCGGGCAGCCGCAGGCTGCTCGTCGATCAGCGAGAGCTCGCGAAGGCGTCCGATCAGCTCGGTTGCCGTGCCACTGTTGAGGCCCAGCCGCCGAGCCGCAGCTGCCCGAGTGATCTCCGGCTCGCGGCGCAGGAGAGCGAGGAGCTGCTCAGCGCC
>Ga0302326_10000717_pt1 | contig 87868 bp, 86 predicted proteins | sample Palsa_T0_3_FD_202264 | JGI IMG/M metagenome (GOLD analysis project Ga0302326, IMG submission 202264) | Peat permafrost microbial communities from Stordalen Mire near Abisko, Sweden - Palsa_T0_3 | ecosystem: Environmental > Terrestrial > Soil > Palsa > Peat permafrost | place: Sweden: Abisko...
ACACCAGCCGACTCGCGCGATCCAACAACTCGATCGGATACTTCCTGGCTCTTGGCATGACGCGGGACTTCTCCTTCCGCCAGGCAAAACCTGGCATCAAAGTCTCCGTCAAACCCAGGATGGCTCACCAGGCCGCGCACTTGTGTGAGTGCCCGAGTTCTGCGCGCCGGCGTTAGGCCGCTCTCACGAGCTCGTACGTGACGAAGGCGAGGCCGTCGCCGATGGTGGTGGCGTTGACGACGTTGTGCGGGTCGTAGCGGTCGTTGACCGCGCCTACAAGTCGTTCGACACAGGCCGGTAGCGAAGGTAGACCACGCGAGCACCAAACGTCTGCGTGTCGACCAACTCCAGGTTGATCGTTTCGTCGAGGGGCGGGAAGTAGGGCGTGCCGCCCCCGAGTAGGACCGGGCTGACGAACAGCCGCCACTCGTCGATCAGCCCCAGTTCCATACACGCGCGGGCGAGACCGGCGCCGCCGACGGCGATGTCCTTTCCCGGCTGTTCTTTGAGCCTTGCGACCTCCTCGCCGACACCCTCCCGGGACAGCCTCGCGTTGCCCACCACGCTTTCGAGCGTCGTGGAGAACACGACCTTCGGCAGGTCCTTCCAGATCTGGGCGAACTCGACGTGGCCCTCGGGCCAGGTCTCCTGCGCGGTCTCCCAGTAGAGCATCGTTTCGTAGAGCCGCCGTCCGCAGAGCTGCACGCCGGTCTCCTGCACGTGCTGGGTGTGGAAGGCGAACAACTCCTCGTCGGGCACCGACCAGTCGATCGCGCCGTCCGGCCCAGCGATGAAGCCGTCCAGCGACACAGTCATCGAGTAGATCAGCCTGCGCATCAGATCCTCCCTCGGCCGGCGGCCAATTCTTCCGTGGAAAATAGTCGCCCCACGCCTTTGCTCGTCAGCGAGGCGGCTGTCTTCGCGGCCTACGCGACTTGCCCGCTGCTGACCCGGCGCTGACGACGTTCCCGCTGCCTGCGCTGAGGTCGCGCGAGGACATCGAACGGCCTCGTACGCTCAACCTCGAGGCGAGTGCGCAGATGCTCAGCTGACGATGGCTTTGCTTGTGGCGTTGTCGAAGAAGTGGAGGCGTTCGGGGTCGAGGTGGAAGCGTGCTCGGCTCCCGGCGGCGAGTTTCGCTCGTGCGTCGACGCGGGCTACGCCCTCGCCACCGATGGCGACGAGGGTGCCCTCGCTGAGGCCGGCGGCTTCCTCGCCTTTCGCTTCGCTGATGTCGATTTGGTTGGCGTCGGTGGTGAAGTGGACGAGTCGCTCGGAGCCGAGTGCTTCTACCAGGTCGATGTCGCCTTCGAACACGCCCGCGTCTGTCGTGGGTTTGGCGGGGTCGAGAAGCGGGAGGTCCTCGGGTCGGATGCCGACCGCGACGGACCGCCCGGCGTATGCGCGCAGCGCGGGTCTCGCGGCGTGAACCGTCTCGGGCAGCGAGATCGTCTGGCTGCCGATGAGCACGGACTTCGCTCCCTCACCGACCGTGCCCTCGAAGAAGTTCATCGCCGGTGAGCCCATGAAGCCGGCGACAAAGATGTTCTTTGGCTTGTCGTAGAGCGCTTGCGGGTCGTCGCACTGTTGGAGCACGCCGGCGCGCATAACGGCGACACGGTCGCCCATTGTCATCGCCTCGACCTGGTCGTGGGTGACGTAGAGCGTCGCCACGCCTAGGCGTCGCTGGATGCGGGCGATCTCGGCCCGCATCTGGACGCGGAGCTTTGCGTCCAGGTTGGAAAGCGGCTCGTCCATCAGGAACACGCTCGGCTCGCGTACGATCGCGCGCCCCATCGCGACGCGCTGGCGCTGTCCGCCGGAGAGCTGGCCCGGCTTGCTGTCGATCCATTCGGTGAGGCCGAGAAGCTCGACCGTTTCGTCGACCTTTGCCCTGATCTCCGCCTTGGGCACCTTGCGAAGCTTGAGCGCGAAGCTGATGTTCCCCCTGACGGTCATGTTCGGGTAGAGCGCGTAATTCTGGAAGACCATCGCGATGTCGCGGTCCTTCGGCGCGATGTCGTTGACGACGCGCTCGCCGATGCGCAGGTTGCCGTCAGTGATGTCCTCTATTCCCGCAACCATTCGCAGCGCCGTCGTCTTGCCGCATCCAGACGGCCCGACGAGGACCATGAACTCGCCGTCGGCGACGTCCAGCTCGAGCTCGTGAACCGCTTCGAAGCCGTTTGGGTAGACCTTGGTTACCTTGTCGAGGCTGATCGACGCCACTGTTCTCCTTTCCCGAGAGGTGCCCGCACAGGTCCGTGAAGGCTCGCATGCAGCACGGCTATCGCGCTCACTTGAGCGCACCAAGAGACAGGCCGCGCACGAGCTGCTTCTGCGCGATCCATCCGGCCGCGATGACCGGCAGGCAGCAGAGCGTTGCCGCTGCCGACAGCTCAGCCCAGTACTGGCCTTCGTTCAATTGGAAGCCACTGAGGAACACCGGCGCGGTCCCGTTTGTGTTGGTCAGGAACAACGCGAAGAAGAACTCGTTCCAGGTGAAAATGACGCAGATCAGCGCCGTTGCAGCGATGCCCGGAAGGAGGATCGGCAGGATCACGCGCGTGAGCTCGACGAAAACACCGGCCCCGTCTATCCGTGCCGATTCGAGCAGCTCCCTGGGGATCTCGAGCAAGAACGAGCGGACCATCCACACGGCGAGCGGCAGGTTGAAGCCGGTGTAGAGGATGACCAGCACCCAGTCGTTATTGAGCAGGCCCAGGTGCGTCGCGATGACATAGATCGGCACGATCGCCGCGACAAAGGGAAGCATCTTGGTTGCGAGGAAGAAGAACAGCACGTCCCGCCAGCGCTTCACCGGGCGGACCGCAAGGGCGTAGGCGGCAGGGATTCCCATTGCGAGCACGAGGATCAGCGTCGCGACCGTGACGAACAGCGAGTCCTCGAGCGCCTTGGGGATCCCGCCGGTGAAAGACGTGCTGTTGATCACCTGCGAGAACTCCGTGAGGGTCGGGCGGAAATTCAGCGTGGGCGGGTCTGTGTAGGCGTTGCTTTCGTGCTTGAACGCGGTGATGACCATCCAGAGCACGGGGAAGAAGAGGATGAACGCCAGGATCCAGGTGACCGCGGTCCAGAAGTGCCCGAGCGCCCACTGACGCGTACCGCGCTTGTGACGCCGACGGCGGTCGACTCCCTTGGTCTTGGCCATGTCAGGTCCCCTCCGCAACTTGGAACAGGCCGGACAGCAGGCGCAGCGCGAAGACAGCGATGATCTCCGTGGCGATCACCACGATCACGCCGGCAGCGGCGCCGAGCGAATAATTGTCAGCGTTCTCCACCTGCTTGTATATGTAGTAGGCGAAGTTTGTCGTCGCGTTGCCGTTCCCACCGCCTCCCTGAGTGAGGATGAAGATCTCGCCAAAGGTCTGGACGATGTAGATCGAGCCGAGCAGCAGCCCCAGCTCGATGTAGCGACGCAGATGCGGGAAGCTGATCGAGACGAAAGTTTGGAAGGCATTAGCGCCGTCGACGCCGGCGGCCTCGAGTGCCTCGAGCGACTCGCTCTGCAGCCCGGCGAGCACGATCAGCATCATGAACGGCGTCCACTCCCAGACCAGCACCGCAACGACTGACGGTAGGGCATACGTGCTGGCCCAGGTCACCTGACCGATGCCGAACCACGACACGATCCAGTCCAGAATGCCGAAGTAACTGCCGTAGATCGTGGTCTGAAACAGCAAGCCCGTCGCTACCGGGATCACGAGGAACGGCGTAATCAACATCGTGCGGACGATGCCGCGACCACGGAACTTGCGATTGATGAGAATCGCGAGCGATGTCCCGAGCAGCATCGAGAGGATCACCGCCGACGCCGTCATCTCGACGGTGACGACCGCTGCCTGGCGAAACATCGGGTCCGACAAGACCGTGCTGAACGAGGAGAACCCGACGAACTTGTTCGACCCCGGCACCAGGCTGTTCCAGCTGCGGAAGCTGTACCACAGGGTCACAAGAAACGGGACCTGCGTTACTACGATCATGTAGATCAACGCAGGCATCAACGGCAGCCGCCGCACCCACACCTTGCGCCGCTCCGAAGAGGGCGAACGCTGCCGGCGGCTCGCGGGTGCACCGCGATCCGCCGGCAGCTGCTGTGCCGTGGCGAGAGCGTCACTCATGATGGCGAGACACTCTTTGCCGACGACGCAATTCGCATTCCTGTTACTTGAGTAGTCCGGCCGACGTGACCGCGGCCTTGGCCTCCGTCTGGCTTGTCGCCAACGCCTGAGTCACGGTCTCAGTGCCGGCGATCGCCGCCTCGAGGTTGTTCGACACCTCGTTGCCGAGGTTGATGAACCAGGGTTCATCGACGAACTGCACTCCCCCGTACGGAATCGCCACGTTGGGATCGGTCGAGTGGGCGGGAGTCGCCGTATTGATCGAATTCAACGTGATCTTGTAGAAGGCAGCCGCTGCCTTCTGGTAGTTGGGGTTCGAGTACGTCGAGTAGCGCGTACCAGGGTTGATGTCAGCCCAGCCGAATGGCTGTCCGCCGACCTTGGTCTGCGTGCCGCTGTAGTCGAGGTACTGCTTGCTCGTCGCCCACTCGAGGAACTTGAGCGTATCTGCCTGCTCGCCCACGCCCTTCGGGATGCTGAGCGACCAGGTGTACAGCCACCCGGAGTGGACGCCAGAGGCGCCCGTCGTCGCATTCCCCGTTGGCGCGTAGGCATAGCCGGTATCGGCTCCGACGGTCGGGTATGTGGTCGTGATCAGGCCTGCGGCCACCGTCGCGTCATACCACATCGCCGCCTTGCCCTCGCCGTAAAGCGTCTCGCATTGCGGGAAGTTGTCCTGCGACGCGCCCGACTCGCCGGCCGCCTTGATCAGGTTGACGTAGAAATTCCACGCCTGCTCGTCGGGAGTCGAGGTGAGCTGCGGCTGCCACTTGTCGTTGAACCACGAGCCGCCGAACGTGTTGACGATCGTGTCCATGACGGCGAGGTTGTCGCCCCACCCGTTCACGCCACGCAGGCAGATGCCCGCAACGGACGGGGTGTTGACCTTGGCTGCGATCGCCGCCACTTGAGCCCACGTCGGGTGCAGCGGCATCGTCTCGCCGGCCGCCGCCAGAATGCTCTTGCGGTAGTAGAGCATCGAGGACTCGCCGTAGAACGGCACCGAGTACAGGTTGCCCTTGTAGCTGAGCGAATCGCGGATCGGCTTGAGCAGGTCGTTGATGTCGTAGCTCGTGTCTGCTGTCAGCGCCGGCGTGAGGTTTTGCAGCCAGCCATTCTTCGCCCAAATCGGTGTCTCGTAGTTCGAGATCATCACCGCGTTGAACTCGTTGGCATGGGTGCTGACGTCGGTCTCGACGAGCGCTCGCTCGTTGTTCTCGTTCAAGGTGTCGAAGTCGACCTTGATCCCGGGATAGAGCTTGTAGAACTCCCCGATCAGGTTCTCGATGTTGAGCATGTTCGAGTTCGACTCGATGGCGATCTTGATCGTCACCGTCTTACCACTCTTCTTCACGCTGTTCGCCTGCGCAAAACCAGCGTACGTGCCGCCCAAAGCGGCGACCATCGCGATCGCTCCCGCGAGAAATCCGATCTTGCGACGCCGCGGTGCGTTGCCCAACTTGCGACTTGCTCTCGGACCCGCTGACAAAGCGAGGCTACGCCTCATTTTGTACATCACCTTCTCCTCTCTAGTGTCCTGTGTTAAAGCGCTGGACTTTGCGCCTTCCCACCGCTGGGACGGCTAGCCTTTCGCCGCTCCCTCGCCAGCACGCACTGCAAACGACCGAACTCCTTCCGCTCCTCTCTCGTTGACGCACAAAACACGCCCACTGCTCGTCGCCGGGAACCGATCAGCGATTGCGGCCACTGCCGCCTCGCTCTCGATGGTCCGGCGAAACAACCGCGATGGCTGTTTGTTTGTGGTATCGCTAACGCAACAAACGGAAGGTCTACCACAAGGCCTCCGGACGTGTCAAGCCGTTACTGCGCGGCGGACATCGCACCCGGCCACGACGATGCGAAGTGAACTCCATGACCGCCTCATGCCCCTAATCCATAAGCCATGATGCACACGTGGCGGGTCCTCGAGGCGAGCGGCGCGAGCTCGCGCAAGGCCCGAGAGCCAGACTTGACGCGCGGAGGCCAGCGGCCTACAGTGCGGCTTTCTATGGTACCGATACCGCCTTTTTGTGTCATGGGTCACCGACTGACATGAGGGTGACGATTCGTGACGTCGCGCGCCGGGTTGGCGTCTCTCCGATGACGGTTTCGCGCGTGATCAACGCCAAGGGGCGCGTTAGTGAGGACACACGCCGCCGTGTCCAGGGCGCGATCGCTGAACTCGGATATGTCCCAAACCGACTCGCAAGTGGCCTCGTTCAGCGCGCGACGCGAGTGTTCGGCGTGATCGTGCCGGACGTCGGGAACCCCTTCTTCACGCTCGTGGTTCGGGGCACCGAGGAGGCCGCCTGGCGCGCGGGCTACCACGTGATGCTCTGCAACACCCAAGCCGACCTCGAGCGCGAGCGGGGATACATCGAGGACATGCTCGCGTTCCAGGTCGACGGTCTATTGATCGCCGCTGTGGGCGACCGATCGCAGCCCCACCTCAAGCTGTTGACCCGCAACGGCGTGCCCTTCGTCCTTGTCGATCGCGCTGTCGCTGGATTCAAGAACGACCTGGTGCAAGGCGACAGCGTTGCCGGAGCCCGCCAGCTGATCGAGCATCTGATCGGACTGGGACATCGCCGGATCGGCATGATCACCGAACCAAGCGGCGTATCCACGGCGCGAGATCGCTTGCGCGGTTATCGTGAGGCGCTGGCAGCCGCCGGCATCGACTTCCTCCCCGAGCTCATCGTCGAGACCAGCACGATCGACCCTCAAGTCGCATACCAAGCGACACTCGACCTGCTCGACCTCGTCGAGCCGCCCACCGCCCTATTCGCTGTCAATAACATCGCCGCGATCGGCGTGGCGGCGGCGGCGCGCGCGCGCTCGCTCGAGATTCCGCAGGACATCGCCCTCGTGTGCTTCGACGACATCGACTACGCGTCGCGCTTCCATCCGTTCCTGACGGTGATGGCCCAACCTGCTGAGACATTCGGGACGATCGCGACCCAGCTCCTGCTCGACCGGTTGGCGGGACGAGTCGACGAACGACGCCGGGTCGTGGTGCTGCCCGCGGAGCTGGTCATTCGCGAGTCGTGCGGCGCTCGCCTGACAGTCTCATGACCTTCGGCGGCATCGAAGCAGGAGGCACCAAATGGGTGTGTGGGATCGGCGATGGCGCTGCCGCGGTGCTGGAAACCGAGACGTTTCCGACGACCACGCCGGAAGAAACGATTTCCCGAGCTGCGCAGTTCTTCCGCAGGAACGGCCTGGTCGACGCATTGGGCGTCGGCTCTTTTGGTCCGATTGACGTCCGCCGCGCATCCCCAACGTGGGGGCACATCACCACCACGCCAAAGCCTGGCTGGGCCGGCACCGACCTCGTCACACCACTGCGCGCGACGCTGCATATCCCCGTCGCGTTCGATACCGACGTCAACGCTGCCGCGCTCGCTGAATCGCGCTGGGGCGCGGCCATCGGGCTCGAGACCTTCTGCTACATCACGGTCGGCACCGGAATCGGCGGCGGCGCAATCGTGAACGGCCGGCTGCTGCACGGCTTGATCCACCCCGAGCTGGGACACATGCGCATCCCGCATGACCGCGCGCGGGACCCGTTCGATGGTGCCTGCCCCTACCACGGTGACTGCTTCGAGGGGCTCGCCTCCGGGGAGGCGATCCGCCAGCGTTGGGGTCGCCCGGCTGAGGACCTGGCCGGGGAGCCGGCGGTCTGGGAGCTCGAGAGCGAGTATCTCGCCATGGGGTTGATGAACGTGATCTGCGCGCTCTCGCCGCAGCGCATCATCCTCGGCGGCGGGGTGCCGAAGCAGCCCACGCTGCTTCCCCTCGTCCGTGATCGACTAATCGAGCTGCTCGGCCAGTACTTCAATGCACCGGAGCTGACGCGGCCGGAGAAGATCGAGCAGTACATCGTCCCGCCAGGTCTCGGCGATCTGGCCGGCGTCCTTGGCGCCATCGAGCTCGCGCGGAGCGCGGCCTAGCGCCGTTGTGGGCAAACACTCTGCGGATCTGGCCGGTAACGCTGAGAGGCTCCTCGCGGGGTCGGTCGCTGTCCCGGCGCCGACCTATGACCGGAGCCAACTGAGCGTCGGGATCGTGCACTTTGGCGTCGGCGGGTTTCACCGTGCGCACCAGGCCATGTATCTCGATCGGCTGATGAACGCCGGCCAAGCCTACGACTGGGCGATCTGCGGCGTTGGCGTGCTGCCGGCAGACCGCCGGATGCGGGACGCGCTCGAGGCTCAGGGGTACCTCTACACCCTCGTTGAGAAGCACAACGACGGTGTCCACACGGCGCGCGTCATCGGCTCGATCGTCGACTACCTGTACGCGCCCGACGATCCGGCCGCCGTAGTCGATCGTCTTGCCAACGAGACGACCCGGATCGTCTCGCTGACCGTGACCGAAGGTGGCTACAGCATCAACGACGTCAGCGGCGAGTTTGACCCCCAAACCCCGGAGGTCGCAGGGGACCTCGAGGCCGGAGCGCTGCCGCGAACGATCTTCGGCCTGATCACCGAGGCCCTGCGGCGACGTCGCGAGCGCGGGACGTCGCCGTTCACGGTGGTCTCCTGCGACAACCTCCAGGGAAACGGGCGCCTCGCCCGCAAGGCCTTCACGGCGTTTGCACGCTTGCGCGATCCGGAGCTCGCCGACTGGATCGAGCAGGAGGTCCGCTTCCCCAACTCGATGGTCGACCGCATCACGCCGGCGACGACCGAGGCCGACCGCGAGGATCTTCGCGCTCGCTTCGGCATCGAGGATCGCTGGCCGGTGGTCTGCGAGCCGTTCGTCCAGTGGGTGCTCGAGGAGTCATTCTCGGGCGGACGGCCGCGCTACGAGGACGTCGGCGTGCAGATCGTCGACGACGTCGAGCCCTACGAGCTGATGAAGCTCCGGCTGCTCAACGCCAGCCATCAGGGGCTCTGCTACTTCGGGCGCCTGTGTGGCTACGAGCTGGTGCACGAGGCGGCTCAGGATCCCCTCTTCAGGCGCTTTCTCCGTGGCTACATGGACCACGAGGCGACGCCGACCTTGGAGCCGGTTCCCGGCATCGATCTCGACGACTACAAGGACACCTTGGTCGAGCGCTTCTCCAATCCCGAGGTCCGCGACACGATCGCGCGACTGTGCGCGGAGAGCTCTGATCGGATCCCGAAGTGGCTGCTGCCCGTGATCCGCATCCAACTCGCGCGCGACGGCGAGGTCGCACGTTCGGCGGCGATCGTCGCCAGCTGGGCGCGCTACGCCGAAGGCATCGACGAGCAGGGCATGCCGATCGACGTCGTCGATCGGCAGCGCGAACGCGTGATGGCTGCCGCCAGCCGCCAGCACGAGGAGCCGCTGGCGTTTATCGCCGACCGCCAGCTGTTTGGCGATCTGATCGATCACGAGCGCTTCGTGACCGCCTATCTGTCGGCGCTGAGCTCGCTGCGCGACCGTGGCGCCCGGCTGACGCTCGCGGCGGTCGTCGAGCAGTACGGGTGAGTAGTGCGCTGTTGAGCGCTTAGGCCGCTCGCCGGCGGGCTAATCAGCGAGACCGCCGAGGCCGGCGGGATCCCAGGGCCGCGGCAGACAGAGCCGATCGCGCCAGCGGTGCGGGCAGACGTGTACCTGCCAGGTGTGCCGGGTGACCTCGACGCGGGCGAAGCGAAAAACGAACGGAACGCGGCCGAGCTCCGCGCTCACGCTGTCCGGTTCGGTGACCGCGAAGGACAGCGGCAGGTGAGTGGGGCGCGCCTGGAAGTTGTTGCACCACAGCCGCCAGCTGCTCTCGTACTCGGCGACCAGGTCATCGCGGAGGTAGACGCGCGGCCTGAACAGAGCGACGCCGGGACGGCGGCCGCGCCAGTGCCAGGCCGGGGCCGCTGCCACGATCCAGGCCTGGTCGACCTTGCGCTCGCCGACGGCGCAAGCGAGCTTGGCGATGTCCCAGGCGCAGTTGGCGAGCGTGTCGCCCGACTGGCACCACTGGAGCTCGAGCGCGACATCGCCGTCGAGAACGAGCTCGAGCGGCCCGACCTCCGGCCAGTGCCTGAGATCGAGCTTGGCCGAGGATGCGCCGGTCGCGGCCTCCAGCGCATGCTGGAGGTCTTGCTCCACCATCGTGGTGGCAGGCTTCTCGCTCGCCGCGAGCTCGAGTGCGGGCAACGCGGCCTCGAGCGCGTCTCGCGCCGGTCCAGGCACGCGTGCGAATCTACTACGGCTCGATCCTTTGGGCGCACCTTGACCAAGCTCAGCGGTGCCGATCGCCGGGAACCATCAACCGTCGGACCACCGAACTGCTAGCCTCAAAGGGCGGTCGGCACCAGTTGACCGCGAGGCAGCTCACTTGGGTCCCGCAAATGCGGTTCGGGTTTGCAGTCTCCGAATCGTCCGCGGCCCACAGTGCCGCCAAGGAGCAATATCGCATGTCAAAGCAGTCTTTCGTCGAGCTCGGCGTGTCGAGCGCCGTTGTCAACGCCCTCGCGGCGCGCGGCTTCACCGACCCCTTTGCAGTACAGCGCCTCGTGATCGGCGATGTTCTCGCCGGTCGCGACGTACTCACAAAATCACCAACAGGCTCGGGCAAAACGCTCGCCTTCGGGATCCCGATCGCCGACCGCGTCGCCGCCGATCAACGCCGGCCCGCCGCGCTCGTGCTCGCCCCGACGCGCGAGCTGGCGACCCAGATCGTCGAGGAGATCACCGCTGTCACACACGCTCGTGCGCTGAAGGTCACGGCGGTCTACGGCGGTGTCGGCCTGACAAAGCAGGCGCGCGACGCCGCTCGCTCGCACGTCTTGGTGGCCACACCGGGCCGGCTCGAGGACCTGTTGGCGCGGCGCGCCTTCAACCTCGACGCGGTGCGCATCCTGGTCCTCGACGAGGCCGACCGGATGCTCGACATGGGCTTCCGCCCGGCCGTCGACCGGATCGTCGCCCAGTGCCCCAAGGACCGCCAGACGCTGTTCTTCTCAGCCACGCTCGACGGCGAGACCGGGCGCATCGCCAAGGCCTACACGCGCGACGCGACGCGCCACGAACACACGCCGCCCGAACGCCACGAGAGCATGGCCGTCGAGCACCGCTTTCTCGCCGTCGAGCACGATCGTCGCGTCGACGTCCTGGTCGACGAGCTGCGCAGCGAGCGCGACCTCGCGCTCGTGTTCGTACGCACCAAGCGCGGCGCCGACCGGCTCGTCAAGCGGCTCGGAGCACTCGGGGTCGAAGCCGCAGCGATGCACGGCGACAAGTCCCAGCGCCAGCGCGAACAGGCGCTCGCACACTTCCAGTCCGGGCGCGTGGACACGCTCGTCGCGACCGATGTCGCGGCGCGTGGCATCGACGTCGCGCGGATCTCGCACGTGATCAACTTCGACCCGCCCGAGGACCGCGATTCCTACGTGCACCGCGTCGGGCGCACCGGACGCGCAGGTCGCCCCGGGGTCGGCATCACCTTCGTCGGCGCCGATCAGCGGCGCGATATGAGCGCCCTGGCTCACGGACTGGGCATCGAACACGGGCTCGGCGCCGATCACGGACCCCCTGCTGGAGCGGTCGCGCGCCGCTACGACGGCAGCGCGAAGGCGGGCCGGCCGGCGCGCCATCCGCGTGGTGCGAGCCACGGCGCAACGCGCAGCTACGGGCATCGCAAGGGCAGCCGCTGACAATCCGGCACAAGACGCGACGACCGAGCCGCCGTGGTAGCACGGGGCCGGTCCTAGCGAGAGAGTAAGGTGGAGGTATGGCCACTAACACTGAACGCGCAGCCGAGCAGCGCAAGGTCAAGCTCGAAGAGATGCAGCGGCAGATCAAGGTCGGCACGCTGCGGGTGCGCAAGATGACGGTGGCGGAGCGCGAGCTCAACCCACCGGTTCCACGCAAGGAACGCCGCCGCTCACGCTGATCGGTCGACCGATCGGGTTCGCGATCGGTGACGTGGGTCAGAATCGGTGCAGCTACAGCTCTTGGCGGCCGCCATACCCGGCGTCGAGCTCGTGCCAGTAGGCGATGTCGTCCTCGCCATCGATCCAGCAGAGGTAGACCTCGCGGCCATCGCGGATCGACGGGAAGTCGATCAGGCCGCGGTCGAGGTCGCGCAACAGTATGTCGCGCTCATCAAACGCCGCGACAGCCGCCTGCAGCTCGATGAACGCCTCACCGACCTGCTTTCCGACCGCGCCGCCACCGTTGCCGACGGAGCCCCCGGCGAGCGCGTGTCGAGCGTCCTCGTCAGTCAGGCGCTGGCGCGCGTCGCGCATCTCCGCCAGGCGCTCGGCCACCCACTCCAGCTCGCCGCGCGCCTCCTCGTAGGTGTAATGGCGGTCGTGTCTCACCGGCCCATTCTGGCGCTCGGCGCTGCTCGGCGTCGCAGGGATCAGCGGGCGGCTGCCCGGCGGTCACTCGGACCGCAACGCGTATCAGGCGCGGGAGCGCTCGGCGTCGAGCGCGAACTCGTCGAACATCGTGCGCGTGCGCTCGAGCACCGCGGCGGCGATCCGCAGATCCTCGTCGCTGAAATCAGCCAGCGCGGCGTCCCAGCGGAGCTGGTATCGCGCGCGACGGGCGGCGACGAGCTCGCTGCCGCGAGCGGTCAGCGAGACCAGCACGATGCGCCGATCGGACTCCGAGCGGGTACGTTCGATCAGCCCGGCGATCGCGAGGGCGTCGAGCATCTCAGTCGCCGTTCCCGGGGCCACGTCGGCGCAGCCCGCGACCTCACTCGCCGACAGCTCTCCGCCACGCTCGGCGAGCCCGAACAGCAGGCCGTACTGCGCATAGCTGAGCTCGCCTGAGTGGTGCGTGTCGCGACCACGCAGCCGCCGCACCGCTCCCATCGCGCCCTTGAACGCTGCGCCGTACAGGGCGAGCGCCGCGTCGCGTGCGACCGTGGGGCGCTTCGGCGCGCGGCGTGCGGTCGCCACGGGCGGCGCCGTGGCCAACGCTCGCGCTGTCGGCGGCGCGGGCTTCGCGCCGCGCACCGCACTCACGCCAATGCCTCGGCGAGCGGCTGGGAGCCGGAGGGCGTCGTACTGTCGCGCTTGCTCGCCGCCAGGTCGCGACGGGCCTTGCGTTCGGCCCGCAACAGAATGATGCACGGCACGATCGCCACGGCGATGATCGCCGCGCCCCACCAGAAGGCGGTCCCGTAGGCGCCGGCAGCCGCGCTCAGGGTCAGCGGATGATGCGCACTTGCGAGCGTGCGCTGCAGGACGACCGCGAGCACGGCGGTCCCAATCGAGCCGCCGACGCGCATCAGCACGGTCAGCTGGGGCGCGGCGTCGGGCAGCTCGTCGCGCTCGAGCGAGGCGAACGCGGCAATGAAGGCCGGCATGAAGGCGAAGCCGATGCCAACGCCACGGATCGTCTGCTCGATGCCGAGCGCGACCATCGAGGTGTGGGCGCCGATCAACCCGAACGGGATCCCGGCGAGCGAGGCGACAATGACGCCGAAGATCGTCAGCGGTCCGCCGCCGATGCGGTCGGCCATCCGCCCGACGATCGGCATCACGATCGCCATGCCGATTCCCTGGGGAGCCAGCAGCAGACCGGTGTCGAGCACGCTCTCACCGCGGATGTTCTGGAAGTACAGCGGCAGCAGGATCATCACGCCGAACAGCGCCGCGCCGAGGAAGAACATCGCGCCCGCGGCCGCTGCGTAGGTGTTACGCCGGAACAGGCTCAGGTCGAGCAGCGGCTTGGGCACGCGCAGCGCATGCCAGACGAAGGCCGCGATCAGCAGCACGCCGGCGATGATCGAGACGAGCACCTTGGCGGAGGAGAAGCCACCGGTCGCGCCGATCTCCGCCAGCCCGTAGGTCAACAGCGGCAGGCCGCCGGCGAGCAGCAACAGGCCCACGAAATCAAGTCGTGGCGGCTGCGCGTCACGGTTGGGCGCCGGCAGCATCCGCACCGCGAGCACGGTGGCGATGATGCCGATCGGGACGTTTACGTAGAAGATCCAGCGCCAGCTGGCGCTGTCGATCAGCAGACCACCGATCGTTGGCCCGAGGATCGGGCCGAGCAGCGTCGGCACCCCGGTCACGGCGAGCACGCGGCCCATGCGCTTGGGGCCGGCGGCGTCGGCGAGGATCATCTGACCAACCGGCATGATCATGCCGCCGCCGACGCCCTGGAGGACACGGAAGAGGATCAGCATGTCGGCCGACGTCGCGAGCCCGCACAACGCCGAGCCGGCGGTGAACAGGACGATCGACATCAGATAGATGTTCTTCGCGCCGAAGCGCCGCGACGCCCAGCCACTGATCGGGATGACCACGGCGAGCGCGAGCAGGTAGCCGGTGATCACCCACTGGATGTCGACGAGCGGGCTGTGGAGGTCGTTGTGCAGGGTCTGCAGCGCGACGTTGACGATCGTCGTGTCGAGGATCGACATGACCGAGCCGAGCACGACGACGATGGCGACGCGCCAGACCCAGGGATCGATACGGTCAAGCTCAGTGGTCTCAGGCATGGGCGTGCTCCGCTGTCGTTGAAGCTAAAAGGTTCGGCTCCGAAGCTTAGGCGCCGAAGCTTTTTTTGTCAAGGGGCCTCGCCGGCTCGCCCTTCGCGCGACCGGCCTCGCCGACGTCGAGAAGGCGGTGGTAACGCCGAGCGCGTTCGAACTCCGGGCCCTTCAGCGGCCACCACGCCCAGCAGGCAGAGCCCGGCCGGCGAAGCCGCGCCGGCGAGCCTAGTGCCGGAAGTGGCGGCGGCCCGTCATCACCATCGCGATGCCGGCCTCCTCGGCCGCCGCGACGACCTCGTCGTCGCGGACCGAGCCGCCAGGCTGGATCACGGCGACGATGCCAGCTTCGATCGCCAGCTCGGGCCCGTCGGCAAAGGGGAAGAAGGCGTCCGAGGCAAGCACCGACCCGGCGAGCGAGTCCAGCTGAGCTTTCTCGATCGCCAGACGCACCGAGTCGACGCGGCTCATCTGCCCGGCGCCGACGCCGACCGTGGCGAGGCCGCGGACGAGCACGATCGCGTTTGAGCGGACGTGCTTGCAGACCCGCCAGGCGAACAGCAGGTCATCCCACTCGTCCTCGCTCGGCGCACGTTTGGTGGCGACCGTCATATCCTCGCGCCGCTCGACGGACGCGTCGCGATCCTGGACCAGCAGGCCGCCGGCGACGTGCCGGACCTCGGGCTCGCCGACGGCGGCGCGGCGGTCGCCCTGCTCGAGCAGGCGCACGTTCTTCTTCACGGTCAGCAGCTCGAGCGCGTCCTCGTCGTAGCCGGGCGCGAGCAGCACCTCGATGAACTGCTCGCGGAGGGCTGCGGCCAGCTCGCGGTCGATGCGCGTGTTGAGCACGATGACGCCGCCGTAGGCACTGAGCGGATCGGCGGCAAACGCCTTGCGGTAGGCCTCGAGGCCCGAGCCGGCCAGCGCAGCGCCGCACGGGTTGTTGTGCTTGACGATCACGCAGCTCGCGCCACCGGCGCCGCCGACCAAGCCGGTTAGATCCTCGGAGAGCCGCCGCGCCGAGTCGAGGTCCAGCAGGTTGTTGTAGGAGAGCTGCTTGCCGTGGTGCTGGCGGACCATCGAGAGCAGATGCGTGCGGGCGCCCGCGGCCGAGTAGTAGGCAGCGCGCTGGTGCGGGTTCTCACCGTAGGAGAGGTCGACGACCTTCTCGTAGGCGCGAACGTAGAGCGGCGGGAACTCGTCGACCTGTCGCTCGGCAAACCAGCGCGCGATCGCTGTGTCGTATCGGGCGGTCGCGGCAAATGCCTCGGCAGCGAGGCTCGTGCGGGTCTCCATCGACAGGCGCCGATCCGAGTTGCGCAGCTCTTCGAGCACCGCGTCGTAGCTCTCCGGGCGCACGACGACGGCCGCGTAGGCGTGGTTCTTCGCCGCCGCGCGAATCATCGTTGGGCCGCCGATGTCGATGTTCTCGATCACCTCGGCATCGCTGGCGTTAGCGCGCGCGACGGTGCGCTCGAACGGGTAGAGGTTGACGCATACCAGCTCGACGAACTCGACCTCCTGCTCGTCGGCCTGCCGCAGGTGCTCGGGGTTGTCGCGGACCGCGAGCAGCCCGGCGTAGAGCTTCGGGTGGAGCGTCTTGACGCGTCCGTCCATGATCTCGGGAAAACCGGTGAGGTCGTCGATCGCGCGAACTTCGAGCCCGGCCGCGCGCAGCTCCTTCGCCGTGCCACCGGTCGAGACGATCTCGACTCCCAGCTCGGCGAGGCCCTGGGCGAACTCGACGATCCCGCGCTTGTCGGAGACCGACAGCAGCGCGCGACGCACTTGAACAGCGCCGGGCGCGATCGCGTCAGCCGCGCCGCGGCTCGCTGTGATGTTCGTCTTCGATGCGATGGGGCCGAGAATAGCGGCTCAGTCCGCAGTGTCCGGTCGCCAGGGTCCGGCGCGGTCCAGGCCGCCGCGGGGTGGGCGGCGCCTGGTGCTACGGTCCGCGGTGTGCGGGGCTCGCAGATCTGCGCCGTCGCGGCCGTGGCAGCGCTCGTTGCGCTGACGGCACCGGCGTCGGTGGCGGTGACGACGGGGGCGAGCGGTAACTCCGCGACCAGCGGAGCCACGGGCGCCACCTCGACATCGGCGCCGCTGCTGCCGGCGCCGAAGATCGTCAAGGACATGATCCCGTTCGGGCCGGCGCGCAAGCAGCAGATGCGCGAATACGCCGAGACCCACTACGGGATCGACAGCTACCACATCGTCGGCCCGCACCTGGTGATCTGGCACTTCACGGCGAGCGCGACGTTCCAGAGCGCGTGGAACACGTTCGCCGACGACGTGCCCGACGTCCAGTACCACGTGCTGCCGCAAGTCTGCGCGCAGTTCGTGATCGATACGAACGGAACGATCTACCAGCTCGTGCCGCTGGACATCATGTGCCGCCAGGTCGTCGGACTCGACTACACGGCGATCGGCATCGAGAACGTCGGCTTCTCAGACCGCCAGGTGATGGACGACAAGGCCCAATACCACTCGGCGCTCGAGCTGACGCGCTGGCTGCGCTGCAAATTCAACCTGCCGGTCAAGAACGTGATCGGCCACAACGAGAGCTTGTCCAGCCCCTATTACATCGAGCACGTCGCGTCGTGGCGTGGCCAGACGCACCAGGACTTCAACCACGCCGACATGAACGTCGTGCGCGCCGCCGTCGCCAAGCTGCGGTGCCGCGCGAGCGCGACTGCGGCCGCGCCCTAGCGTCGCGCCAGCGCGAGCTTTGGGAAGCGGCCACCGGTCGAGCGCAGGACGCCGCGCGCGATCAGCTGATCGACCTGGGCCAGCGTCTCGGCGCTCGAAAGGTGTGCGTAGGCGCCGTAGAGCTCGAGCGCGTCGTAGCCGTTCTGGGCGATCAGCTTGGAGCGCCCGCCGCGGAGAATCTCGACGGTACGAGTGCGGCCGACCGCCGGTCGCGCGGAGACGACGATTTCAACAATGGCTTGATCGAGGGCTTGATCGAGATCTCCGATCTCGATCTGCGCCGTCGACATCGGGCGCGATCGACGTGCCCTCGTCGCTTGCCCATTCCGCGAGGACGCTGACCGTTGCCGCCCGCCCGCGTGCTCGAGCCCCGGAGGAGCGGCCGAAGGCCGCGACGACGGTGCACAGACGTCGCAGCACGCCACGCCCGCCGCGAGCCGGGTCACACCCCGGTCGCCGAAGTCGCCAAAGTGCCGTTGGATCGCCTCGCGGCGGCAGCGGTCACCTTCGACGAAGGCCCAGATCGCGCGGTACTGCGTCCAGCGCGCCTGGCGCGCCTCGCCGGGGGCGGACTGCCCGATGAAGTGCACGTGCAGGCCCTTGTCGCGGCCGGCGGCGAACAGCAGGCAGCGCGCCGGCTGGCCGTCACGACCGGCGCGCCCGGCCTCCTGGTAGTAGGCCTCGAGCGACTCCGGCACCGCCGCGTGGCAGACCGTACGCACGTCGGGCTTGTCGATCCCCATGCCGAAGGCATTGGTCGCGACGACGACCTCGACCTCGTCGGCCATGAACCGTCGCTGCGCCTCGGCACGCGCTTCGCGCTCCAGTCCCGCGTGATAGGCGACGACGCCGACGCCGAGCGAACGGGCCAGCGAGCTGGCGAGCTCTTCGGTACGTGCGCGGGTGCCGGCGTAGACGATCGCCGGGCGTGCCGCCGGGTCGGCCAGCACCGTCGCGATCCGTCGCTGGCGATCGGGGTCCCCGGTGGAGGGGACGACGATGTAGGAGAGGTTCGGGCGGTCAAAGCCGGTCGTCACGCGCACCGGGTCGCGCAGCCCCAGCCGCGCGATCACATCGCCGGCGACGCGCGGCGTCGCGGTCGCCGTGCAGGCGAAGATCTGGCGCGCGCCGAGCGCGCGCGCCGCGGCCGGCAGCTCGAAGTAATCGGGGCGGAAGTCGTGACCCCACTGCGACACGCAATGCGCCTCGTCGACGACGAACATGCCAACCTCGACGCCCTCGAGTGCCGCGACAAAACCGCTCGTCGTGAAGCGCTCCGGTGCGACGTACAGAAGCCGCACATCCCCTCCCCGCACTCGCGCCAATGCCTCCCGATTGTCAGCCAGATCGCGCTGGCTGTTGATCAGAACGGCCTGGCCACGCGCGACGCGGTCGAGGCCCGCGACCTGGTCGGTCATCAGCGAGACGAGCGGCGAGACGACGATCGTCAGCCCGTCGCGGATCAGCGCCGGGAGCTGGTAGCAGAGCGACTTGCCGGCGCCGGTCGGCATCACGACCAGCACGTCGCGGCCGTCGAGCGCGGCGCGCACGACCTCCTCCTGGCCGGGGCGAAAGTCGGCGTGGCCGAAGTGCTGGTGCAGCGCGTCGTGGAGATCAGTCATCGCCGGGCGATGCTAGCGTCGCCCACGGCTGTCACGGGTGTGGTGAGCCGGGCGAGGACGCCGGCGTCAGCCGGCGCCCACAGCCACCATTGGCAGCTCGAGCGCGTACTTGCCGCTCGCCGTCTCGCTGCCGGCGAGCGGGTAATCACCGGTGAAACAGGCGTCGCAGTGGCGCTCGCGCGATTCGCCGATCGCCTCGTAGACGCCCTCGATAGAGAGGTAGGCGAGCGAGTCGGCGCCGAGCTTGGCGGCGATCTCCGGCACGGTCCGCTCGTGGGCGATCATCTCCTCGCGCGTGGACATGTCGATGCCGTAGTGACAGGGGTGCTTGATCGGCGGTGCAGAGATCCGCAGGTGCACCTCGACGGCACCGGCATCGCGCAGCATCCGCACGATCTGAGCGGTCGTGTTGCCGCGCACGATCGAGTCATCGACAACGACCACGCGCTTGCCCGAGACGACCTCCGGCAGCGGGTTGAACTTGAGCCGCAGGCCGTGCTTGCGGAGCTCCTGACCGGGCTGGATAAAGGTCCGCTGGACGTAGCGGTTCTTGACGAAGCCGTCGTCCTGGGGCAGCCCGCTGGCCCGCGCGAAGCCGCGCGCCGCGGCGTTGCCCGAGTCGGGGACGGGGATCACGAGGTCGGCCTCGACCGGTGACTCGCGGGCCAGGATCTCGCCCATCCGCCCGCGCACGACCTGCAGCGCCGTGCCGCCAAAGCGCGAGTCCGGCCGGGCAAAGTAGATATACTCGAAGACGCAGAAGGCCTCGCGCTCGGGCTCGATCACCTGGGTGGCGATTAGCCCGTCCTCGCCGAGTGAGACGACCTCGCCGGGGCGCACGTCACGGACGTAGCTGGCGGCGATGATGTCAAGCGCACAGGTCTCGCTGGCGAAGCAGTAGCGCGGGGCAATGTCGCCGTTGGCCGGCGCGAGCATGCCGATCGAGAGCGGGCGCAGGCCGAGCGGATCGCGCATCGCGATCACGCGATCCTTGGTCATCAGGACGGTCGAGAAAGCACCCTGCAGCTGGGGCATGACGGCGGCGACCGCGTCCTCGATCCGCTCGGCCGGGTTCGTCGCGATCAGCGCGGCGATGATCTCCGAGTCAGACGTCGAGGCAAAGCCCACGCCCTGCTCGCGCAGCGCCGCGTGCAGCTCGACGGCGTTAATCAGGTTGCCGTTGTGGGCGAGCGCGAGCTCACGGCGGTTGCCCCTGCTGCCGGCGGCACGCTGAACCGGCTGCGAGTTCTCCCAGGCGTTCGAGCCGGTGGTCGAGTAGCGCACGTGGCCGATCGCCAGCTCGCCACCCAGCGTGATGATGTCGTTGGCGCTCAGCGCCTGGCTGACCAGGCCGAGGTCGCGGCGGGTCATGATCTGCTGCCCGCGGTCGGCGGCGGCGATCCCCGCCGACTCCTGGCCGCGGTGCTGCAGCGCCGACAGCCCGAAGAAAGTCAGGTTCGACACCTCGTGCCCGGGGGCATAGACCCCGAACACGCCACACTCATCGCGCGGTCCCTCGCGCGGATCAAGGCTGCTGGACGATGGAGGCATCTGAGGGTCCGCGACGGCGACGGCGCCACAGTCGCGGCCTTTCAAGACTACCAGCGCCCCCGGGGCGCGAGCGGAAACGGCGGCGGCGAAGAGCTCAAAGCGCTGATTTTGCGGGCTTGCGCGCCTGCCTCGAGGACCAGAGCAACGCTCGTCAGTGCACCGGGCCACGGGCCGGCGGGGCGGTCGAATCGAGGCTGTGCTTGACGCCGTAGAACTGCATATATGCCGCGTATCCGACATCGAGCGCCAGAAAGGCGATGACCGCGGCGATCGCAAGCCGGCGACGGTTGCGCAGCGTGTAGGCCGCGGCGACATAGATCACCGGCGCGGCGAAGAGGATCGCCCGGCCCCAGTCGAGCGCGAAGGTCCACGAGAACACGCACAGCCCGACGAGGACGAGGCCGCGGCGCGCGAAGCGCAGCTGGCGCAGCGCGAACGGCGCCGCGAGCCAGAGCGGTCCGTAGACGATCGCGACGCGGCGCAGCTCTTGCTTCCAGTCGCCGCTGCCCAGCGCATCGCGGATCACATCGACGCGCTCGGCCAGGAACGGTCCCTCGTAGCCCGGTTGATAGTTCTCGCCGAGGGCGACGATCGAGGTCCGTAGATAGACGTAGAGCAGAACCGGCACGGCGGCGACGATCGCCAGGTCACGCAGCGCGTCGCGGTCAATCGGCCGCTCGGCCCAGACCGCGTAGGCGAGCGGGATCAGGAACAGGCACGACTCGTGCACCATCGCGCCGGCGAGCAGCGTGATCGCCAGCGCGAGCCGCTGGCGGCGCACGATGAACAGCGTCCCCAGCGTGATCACGAGCACCGCTGCCGCGTCGACGCTGATGCCGTTGCGCAGCAGCACCACGAGCAGGTTCGGCGAGACCGCGAAGCACAACGCCAGCGCCAGCGCCAGGCGCTCGGGGACCGCGAACTCGCCCAGCAGCGCAAACAGCGCCCCCGCCGCCGCGCCATCGGCCAGCAGCGCCAACAGCTCCCAGGAGAAGGCGTGCGAGAACGGCAGCACATGCACCAGGTAGGGGACGAGGACCCGGTAGGCGTAGGGGAAGTTGTGCGGCCCCGGCTGATGGTCCGCCATCCGCGCGTAGTAAGGCTCATCGCCCGACAGCCCGACCTGGCGCGTCAGCAGCACGCTCAACACCGTCGCGAGCGCGAAACAGAGGACAGCGACCAGCAGCGCCGGCGGCAGCGGTTGCAGCTGGCGGCGCGCCGCCGACCACGTCTTGTCGGCGATCAAGGCGCCAGCCCAGCCTCAGTCAAACAATGCGGCACCGGCACCGTGGGCCTCGCGCAACCGCTCGAGCGACAGCTCGATGCGTGTCTCGCCGGCGCCGATCTGAAGACTCGCCCCGCCGACGCGGCCGATTATTTGGTGCGGTGTGCGTGGGTCGAGCTGGCGTAGTGCTGAGGGGTCGCCGGAGACCACAAAACAGCCCGCGGTTTCGCCGAACAGGGCGGCGTCGCTGCCCACTTCGAGCTCGATCGCGGCGCCGAGTCCAGCGGCGATGCAGCACTCGGCGAGCGCTGTGGCGAGGCCGCCTTCGGCGATGTCGTGCGCGCTGCGCAGGGTGCCGGCGCGGACCGCGTCGCGGATCGTGCGCTGGGTCGCCGTCACGGCGGCGATGTGGATTGCCGGCAGCTCGGTCGGCAGCTCCTCGCCGCGCAGCTTCGCAAGCTCGGACGCGGCGAGCTCGGGGGCGAAGCCGCCGACGAGTGCGATCGCATCTCCCGCGCCTGCGAACCCGAGGCGGCCCGCAAGGGCCGGCTCGGCGAGCCCCCCACCGACGATGCCGACGACCGGGGTCGGGTAGATCGGGCCGTCCGGGCCTTCGTTGTAAAGCGAGACGTTGCCGCCGACGACTGGGATCTGCAGCGCGCGGCAGGCATCGCCGAGGGCGCGGATCGACTCCGTCAGCTGCCAGGCGATGTGCGGCTTCTCGGGGTTGCCGAAGTTGAGGCAGTTGGTCAGGCCGAGCGGCTCGGCGCCGACGCAGGCGAGGTTCGAGACGCATTCGAGCACGGCCTCGATCGTGCCCCAGTAGGGGTCTGCGGCAACACGCCGCCCGTTGCAGTCGATCGACACCGCGATCGCCCCGTCGCCCTCGAGCTCGAGCACCGCCGCGTCGGCCTGGCCCGGACGCCGCACGGTCCGCGACTGCACCACGCAGTCGTACTGCTCGAACAGATATTTCCGGTCGCAGATATTTGCGCTTGCCAGCAGGGCGAGCAGGATCTCGGTCGCGTCCTCGGACTCGAGGCTCCGTGGCGGACGCGGATAGATCTGCGTCGCCGGCCGCTCCGGCGACAGCTCATAGAGCGGGCAGCCGTCGACGAGGACGCCGACCGCCAGCTCGCCGAGCACCAGCTCGCCGTCGAGCACCCGTATCAGGCCGCTTTCGGTGACCGTCCCAACCACCGCCGCGCCGGTCTCCCAGCGCGTGCAGACCGCGAGGAACTCGTCGAGACGGGACGGCTCGACGACCCCGAGCATCCTTTCCTGGGACTCGGAGACCATGATCTCGAATGGCTCCATGTCCGCTTCGCGCAGGGGTACGCGCGAGACATCGATATCGATGCCGACCTCGCCCTTGCTGGCCATCTCCGGAATCGCCGAGGTGAGGCCGGCGGCGCCGAGGTCCTGGAGCGCCACGAGCAGGTGGCGCTCGAGCAGCTCGAGCGAGCACTCCATCAGCTTCTTCTCGGCGAACGGGTCGCCGACCTGGACCGACGGGCGCTTGGCGGCGTCGGCCTCGCCGAGCACCGCCGAGGCGAGGACGGAGGCGCCGCCGATCCCGTCGCGCCCGGTCGAGGCGCCGAACAGGACGAGCAGGTTTCCCGGGCCGGCGGCGGCCGAGCGGATCAGGCGATCGCTGCGGACGAGGCCGAGGCACATCGCGTTGATCAGGCAATTCTGTTCATACGGTTCCTCGAAATAGACCTCGCCGCCGACCGTCGCGACGCCGATCGAGTTGCCGTAGTGACCGATTCCGCTGACCGCGCGATCGAGCAGGTAGCGCGTGCGCTCGCTCGCCGGGCCACCAAAGCGCAGCGAGTCGAGGATCGCGATCGGTCGCGCGCCAACGGCGAAGATGTCGCGGAGGATGCCGCCGACACCGGTCGCCGCGCCCTGAAAAGGCTCGACCGCGCTCGGGTGATTGTGGGACTCGACCTTGAAGGCGAGCGCCCAACCACCGCCGAGGTCGACCGCGCCGGCGTTCTCACCCGGGCCCATCACGAGCCGCGGACCGCCGCTCGGCAGCGTTCGCAGCAGCAGCTTCGAGTGCTTGTAGGAGCAGTGCTCCGACCACAGCAGCGAAAACATCGCCAGCTCGACCTCGTTCGGCTCGCGACCGAGGAGCTGGACGATCAGCTCGTGCTCGCTGAGCGTCAGTCCAAGCTCGAGCGCGCGCTGCGCTCCGTAGGTTCCGGCGACGCTCACCGCCCGCCCCCAACCAGGGCGCCAACCGAATCGCGTAACGAGGCGAACAGCCCGAGGCCGTCGGTCGAACCGGTCAGCTCGTCGACGGCGTGCTCGGGGTGGGGCATCAGGCCGAAGACGTTGCCCTGCTCGTTGATCACGCCGGCGATGTCACGCAGCGCTCCGTTGGGGTTCTGCCCCGGGCCGTAGCGCAGCACGACCTGGCCGGCGGCCTCGAGGCGCTCGAGCTCCTGCTCGGGGGCGTAGTAGCGACCGGTCGTGTGCTTGACCGGGATCGACAGCGTCGCGCCGGAGAGCAGCGCGCGGGTGAACGCGGTGTCGCCGTTGACGACCTCCAAGGAGACCTGGCGGCAGACGAAGCGCAGGCTCGCGTTGGTCAGCAGCGCACCGGGCAGCAGGCCGGCTTCGCAGCAGACCTGGAAGCCGTTGCAGATCCCCATCACGTAGCCGCCGGCGTGGGCGAAGTCGATGACCTCGGTCATGACCGGCGCGAAGCGCGCGATCGCCCCGGCGCGGAGGTAGTCGCCGTAGGAGAAGCCACCGGGGATGACGACGGCGTCGACACCCTGAAGATCGTGATCGGCGTGCCACAGCGGGACGACGTCGGCTACGCGGGCACAGGCGAGCTGCGCGTCGACGTCGTCACAGCTGCCGGGGAAGACGACGACGCCGAACTTCACGACACGCCGTCGAGGAGCACTTCGTAGTCCTCGATGAGCGGGTTTGCGAGCAGTCGCTCGCACATTGCCGGCAGTGTGTCGGGATCGCTGACCTCGAGTTCGATCAGGCGCCCGACGCGCACCTGGCTGACGCCCTCGAAGCCGAGCGCCGGCAGCGCGCGTTCGACCGCGGCACCCTGCGGGTCGAGGATGCCCGCCTTGGGGCGGACGAGCACGCGCGCCTTCACGACTTGGATGCTATCCCGTGACCGGCGGCGCGCCACTGCGGCTCAGCCAGGCCGCGAGCGGCTCACCGGTGATCCGCTCGTAGGCTTCGCGGTAGAGCGCTTGCGTGCGCTCCACGACCGCGGGCGGCAGCGGCGGCGCCGGCGGCTTCTTGTCCCAGCCGCTGCGCGCCGCCCAGTCGCGCACCGGTTGCTTGTCGAAAGAAGGCTGCGCGGCGCCGGGCGCGTAACCGTCGGCCGGCCAGAAGCGCGAGGAGTCGGGCGTCAGCACCTCGTCGGCGAGCGTCAGCGTGCCGTCGGCGTCGCGACCGAACTCGAACTTCGTGTCGGCGAGGATGATGCCGCGCTCGCGGGCGTGCTCGGCGGCGCGCTCGTACACGGCAAGCGAGATGTCGCGCACGCGCTCCGCCAGCGCGCGGTCGTCGCCGAGGGCCGCTACGGCGCCCTCGAAGTCGATGTTCTCGTCGTGATCGCCGAGCTCCGCTTTCGTCGCCGGCGTGAAGATCGGCTGGGGCAGGCGCTCGGACTCGCGCAGCCCTTGTGGCAGTGGGATGCCGCAGACTGTGCCGGTGCGCTGGTAGTCGCTCCAGCCCGACCCCGAGAGGTAGCCGCGCACCACGCACTCGAGCGGCAGCATCTCCAGCTTGCGTACGACCAGGGCACGGCCGCGAACCTCGGCCGGCACCCCATCGCTGAACGAGATCAGGTGGTTGGGGACGATCTCGGCCGTGAGGTCAAACCAGAAGACCGAGATGCCCGTCAACACGTCGCCCTTGCCGGGAACCGGCGTCGGGTGGATCACGTCGTAGGTCGAGATCCGGTCGGAGGCGACCATCAGCAGGCGGTCGCCCAGCTCGTACATCTCACGGACCTTGCCCGAGGCGATCAGGCGAAGGTCGGCGATTGCGCTCACGGCGCGAAGCTTAACGGGCGCGGTTCAGTCAAGGAGATCGAGTCGCGCGATGAGCTCCGGGACGTGGCGCGTGAAGGCGCCGTAGTCGAAGATCTCTTCAAGCTCGAGCGCGGCGGTGCGGGGGTCGGCGGCCAGCAGCTCGCGCAGCGGCAGCTGCTCGCCCCAGGCGCGCTGGGAGTGCTCCTGGACGATGCGGTAGGCGTCGTCGCGGCTCGTGCCGGCAGCTACGAGCGCGAGCAGGACACGCTGGGAGAACAGCGCGCCATGGGTCAGCTCGAGGTTCTCGCGCATCCGCTCCGCATCGATCTGGAGGCCGCGGATCAGGCGGATCGCGAGCTGCTGCATGTAGTCGATCAGGATCGTCGAGTCGGGCAGGATCACGCGCTCGGCGCCAGAGTGGGAGATGTCGCGCTCATGCCAGAGGGCGACGTTCTCGCTCGCCGCAACGGCGTTGCCGCGCAACACCCGCGCGAGGCCGCAGATCCGCTCGCTGATGATCGGGTTGCGCTTGTGTGGCATCGACGAGGAGCCCTTCTGCGCACCCTCGCGGAACGGCTCCTGTACCTCGAGCACCTCGGTCCGCTGGAGCTGGCGGATCTCCGTCGCGAAGCGCTCGAGCCCGGCGCCGGCGAGCGCGATCGCGCTGAGCAGCGCTGCGTGCCGGTCGCGGGCGACGACCTGGGTTGAGATCGGCTCGCCGGTCAGCCCAAGCCGCGCGAGAACGCGCGCCTCGTAGTCCGGCGAGTGGCTGGCATGCGTGCCGACGGCACCCGAGATCGCGCCGACGGCGACGCCGCTGAAGGCCTGCTCGAGGCGCCGCGCGTTGCGCTCGGCCTCGAAGGCGAAGCCGGCAAGCTTGACGCCGAAGGTCGTCGGCTCGGCGTGGACGCCGTGGGTGCGCCCGACGCAGAGCGTCTGGGCATGCTCGCGGGCGCGCTCGGCCAGCACGCCGACCAGCTCGCGCGCGCCGGCGAGCACCAGCTCACCGGCGGCGCGCAGCTGCAGCGCCAGCGCCGTGTCGAGTACATCCGAGGAGGTCAGGCCGTAATGGATCCAGCGCCCCGCGTCACCGGCCGAGGCGGCGAGCACGTCGACGAAGGCGGCCACGTCGTGGTCGGTCAGGCGCTCGCGCTCGTTCACGGCCTCGACGGTGAACGTCGCCAGGCGAATCGCTTCGAGGTCAGCCGCGGTCGGTCCGTCCAGCTCTTCGCAGGCCGCGACCTCGACCTGGCGCCAGCGCTCCATCCGCGCCGCGTCGGTCCACAGCGCGCCGAGCTCCGGGCGTGTGTAGCGCTCGATCACCGACGAATTATCCCGCGCCGCGCGGCGCGGCTCAGGCGACTGCCGTCGGGCGCCCGCCTGGCGGGCTCGCGCTGTCAATGATCCGCGCCGCGAGGATGCCGGCGTTGCGCGCGTTGTCGAGCCCGACCGCCGCCACGGGCACGCCCGGCGGCATCTGGACGATCGAAAGGATCGCGTCGAGGCCACCGGCAGCCGACAGGCGACTGGACAGCGGCACGCCGATCACCGGCAGGTCGCTGTGAGCCGCCACCGCGCCCGGCAGCGCCGCCGAGAGCCCGGCTCCGGCGATCACCACGCGCAGCCCGCGGGCGCGCGCCGTGCGCGCGTACTCCGCCAGCTCCTCGGGCTGGCGGTGCGCAGAAATCACCTGGATCTCGTGCGCGATGCCGCGGTCGGCGAGCTCCTTTGCGGCACCCTGCATCGTGTCCATATCACTCTGGGAACCCATCACGATCCCGACCTGCGGCGGCGCGTCGCCGGTCTGCTCGGCGACGACCGCGAGCTGCGGCTCGCCGCTCACGTCCTTACCGTCCCAGCATGGGCCGCGATGTCAGTGCGGAACTGCATGCCCGGGAACTCGATCATCTGCGCCGCAGCATACGCTGCCGCGCGGGCGCTGGCATGATCGTCGCCGAGCGCCGTGACGCCGAGCACCCGCCCGCCATTGGTGACGAGCTGGCCGCCGCGCTCGACGGTCCCCGAGTGCGTCACCTCGATCGTCGACGGGACCGCCTCGAGACCGCTGATCGGGGAGCCGAGGCGCGGTTGCTCGGGATAGCCGGCACTCGCGAGGATTACCGTTACAGAGGATTGCGGCGACCAGTCGAGCTCGACGCCGCGTAGACCGCCAGGCCGGGTCGTTCGCAGCAGCGCGTCGAGCAGGTCCGAGCGCAGCCGTGGCATCAGCGCCTGCGTCTCGGGGTCGCCGAAGCGCGCGTTGAACTCGATCACGCGCACTCCGTTCGCGGTCAGCATCAGGCCGCCGTATAGCAGGCCGTGAAATGGCGTCCCGCGTTCGCGCATGTGATCGACGATCGGCTGGTGGACGGTGGCGACGATCTCGGCGATCACGGCGTCGTCGAGCTCGGCGACGGGCGAGTAGGAGCCCATGCCGCCAGTGTTCGGCCCGCGGTCGCCGTCGAAGATGCGCTTGTAGTCGCGCGCCGGCGCCAGCGCGATCGCGCGCTCGCCGTCGCAGAGCGCGAACAGCGATAGCTCGTCCCCGACCAGGTGCTCCTCTATCAGCACGGTCTCGGTGCCGAAGCGGCGCTCGACAAGGAACGCTTCGAGCGTCGCCCGCGCCTCCGCGGCGTCGGCCGCGATCACGACGCCCTTGCCCGCTGCGAGGCCGTCGGCCTTCAGCACCGTGGGATAGGAGCTGATCGCGGCCATCCCCTCCGCCACCGTCGCCGCGCGCGACCAGGTCGCCGTCGGCACGCCCGCCGCCGCCATCGCCTGCTTGGCGAACTCCTTTGACCCCTCGAGCGCGGCCGCCGCGCGCGTCGGACCGAACGCGGTGACGCCGGCCTCCTGCAGAGCGTCAACGAGACCCGCGACAAGCGGCACCTCCGGCCCGACCACGACGAGCTCGACCGCCTCGTCGCGCGCTGCCGCGACGAGGCCCTCGATGTCATCGACGGCGATCCCCAACAGACGTGCCTCCGCGGCGATGCCGGCGTTGCCGGGCGCGCAGACCAGTTCCGGCTGCTGCGGCGAGCGCGCGAGCGCGTGAATGATCGCGTGCTCCCGCCCTCCCGATCCGACGACGAGAACCTTCACGGGCAGGGTTCTACAGCATAAGGGACCATGTGGGATCATGTACATGTGTCCGTGATAACGTACAGCCATGCTCACCCGAGACTGGGATGCGGCCAGCTACGACGCCATCTCGGCGCCCCAGCAGGCGTGGGGCGCGAGCGTTGTCGGGCGTCTCGAGCTGCAGGGCAATGAGACGGTGCTCGACGCCGGCTGCGGCAGCGGCCGGGTGACGGAGATGCTGCTCGAGCGACTGCCACACGGCCACGTCGTCGCCGTCGACGGGTCGCCTTCGATGGCCGAGCTCGCACGTGAGCGCCTTGACCGCGAGCGCGTCGAGGTGATCTGCTCGGACCTGCTCGAACTCCAGCTCGAGGAGCGGCTCGACGCGGCCGTCTCGACCGCGACCTTCCACCACATCTTCGACCACGACACCCTCTTTGCGCGGATCCGCGCGGTGCTCCGTCCGGGCGCGCAATTCGTCGCTCAGTGCGGCGGCTATGGCAACATCGATCGCGTGCGGCTGATCGGTGCCGAGCTCGCGCAGCGCGCGCCCTACGGCGAGCACCTCGCGACGATGGGCGACCTCTGGCACTACGCGACGGTCGACGAGACGACCGACCGCCTCGAGCACGCCGGCTTCACGGTCACGAGCTGCTGGCTCGAACCGAAGCCGACGACCCCGCCCCGCCCGCGCGAATTCCTCGGGACGGTGATCTTCGCGCCCTACCTCGAGCGTCTGCCGGCTGGGCTGCGCGATCAGTTCCTCGATGAGCTCGAGCCGCTGCTCGGCGAGCCGCTCGTGCTCGACTATGTGCGACTCAATTGGGACGCCCTCGCGGCCTGAGGAGCGAGAGGCCCGGCGAGGTGGCGTGAGCCCGAACGCAACCGGGGCTAGCGACTGGCGACGGCCTCGGTCGCCTGCAGGCGAGCCAGCTCCTCGAGCGGTATGTGGCAGCGCATCTGGCGGCCGTCGGCGACCGCCACGAGTGGCGGCTCTTGGAGCTCGCAAATCTCTCCAACCTTGCGATGGCAGCGCGTGTGAAAGACGCAGCCGCGCGGCGGCTCGGATGCGCTCGGCAGTTCGCCCGCGAGCTTGATCCGCTCACGCCCGTCGCCATCGATCGTCGGCACGGCTGAGAGCAACGCTTCGGTGTAGGGGTGGTGTGGACCGTCGAACACTGTGTCGGCGGCACCGAGCTCCATGACCCGGCCCCGGTAGAGGACAGCGATGCGGTCGGCGATGTAGCGGACTATCAACAATATCCTATTTGCTAGAAAGCGTGAGCACCCCACGGCGCCGAAGCTCCAGGCGAGTGATCGGCGCCGAGCTCGGGCCGTCGCGGCGCCTGATCTTCCAGCGCAGGCGCCGATCCGGCTTGTCAGCGGACCAGCGGCTACCCCAACTGGAACGGGGCGACTTAGGCTTTCGCGGCGTTGCCTCGCTAGGCCGGGAACGGCTCTGGCTGACGGGTGCCGGGGATGAAGCTTTCGGCGGACTCAAGCATCCCGCGCAGCTGCTCGCGCAACTCCGCGGTGTCCTCGTGGCCGTGGGCCGCGGCGGCGTGCTGGGCGGCGGCAGCAACAACCTCGTCCTCTTCGCCGATGATCGTCAGCGAGCAATTGTTGTCGCTCTCAAAGCGACGGCAGTCGGCCATCTTGCGTGCCATGTGGCTCACTCCTTTGATCGGACCTGCGTGCAGGCAGTCTGTCGAGACGACGCTAGCCGAAGCCGCAGGCACGCGCAACAGCGGCGCGTGATCTAAGCGGCAGCGGGCGCGCCGGCGCCGACGCTGCTCAGCACGAGCTCGCCGCCGACGGCCTCGACGCGGACCGTCTGGCCCTCGCGGTAAGTGCCGTCGAGCAGGCCGGTCGCGAGGCGGTCGACGAGCTGCTTCTGGATCACGCGCTTCAGTGGGCGGGCGCCGTAGACCGGGTCGTAGCCAAGGTTGCCGAGCAGCGTCAGTGCGTCGTCGCTGAGGTCGAGCGCGATGCCGCGCGCGGCCAGCTGGTCGACCACGCGGCGGGTCTGCAGCGAGACGATCTCGCCCAGCTGCTCGCGTGACAGCGACGCGAAAACGACGATGTCGTCGAGCCGGTTGATGAACTCCGGCTTGAAATGCTCCTGCAGCGCCTGGCGGATGTCGGCGTCGGGCTCGATGCGGATGTTCGAGGTCATGATCAGCACGACGTTCTTGAAGTCGACGGTGCGGCCCTGTCCGTCGGTCAGGCGGCCGTCGTCGAGCACCTGCAGCAGGGTGTTGAAGACCTCAGGGTGGGCCTTCTCGATCTCGTCGAGCAGGATCACACCGTAGGGACGCCGCCGCACCGCTTCGGTCAGCTGACCGCCCTCCTCGTAGCCGACGTATCCGGGCGGCGCGCCGACCAGGCGCGCGACGCTGTGCTTCTCCCCGTACTCCGACATGTCGATCCGCACCATCGCATCCTGGGTGTCGAAGAGGAAGTCGGCCAGGGCGCGCGCGAGCTCGGTCTTGCCGACGCCGGTCGGGCCGAGGAAGAGGAAGCTGCCGATCGGCCGGTCGGGGTCGGCGAGCCCGGCGCGCGAGCGGCGGATCGCCGAGGCGACGGCCTCGACGGCCTCATCCTGGCCGATCACACGCTCGTGCAGGCGGTCCTCCATGTGGATCAGCTTCTGCACCTCGCCCTCGAGCAGGCGGGCCAGCGGGATGCCGGTCCAGCTCGCAACCACCTCGGCGACGTCGTCGGCGTCGACCTCCTCCTTGAGGAAGACCGCGCCCCCGGGCAAGGCCGCGGCGGACTCACGCTCGGCGAGCTCGCGCTCGAGCTCGGGGATCGTGCCGTAGCGCAGCTCGGCGGCGCGCGCGAGGTCGGCGGCGCGCTCGGCGCGGTCGGCGTCCTGACGGGCCTGCTCGAGCCGCTTCTTGCAGTCCGAGATGCTGGTGATCAGGTCCTTCTCCGAGCGCCACTGGGCGGTCATCGCCGATGAGCGCTCGCGCTGGTCGGCGAGCTCGGCCTCGATCGCACGGCGGCGCTCGCCGGAGGCCTCGTCGGTCTCCTTCTCGAGCGAGCGCAGCTCGATCTGCAGGCTCGTGATGCGGCGATCGACCTCGTCGATCTCGGTCGGCAGCGAGTCGATCTCGATCCGCAGTCGCGACGCCGCCTCATCGACCAGATCGATCGCCTTGTCAGGCAGGAAACGGTCAGCGATGTAGCGATCTGAGAGCTCGGCCGCAGCGATCAGCGCGTTGTCCTGGATGCGCACCCCGTGGTGGTTCTCGTAGCGCTCCTTGAGGCCGCGGAGGATCGCGATCGTGTCCTCGACCGACGGCTCGTCCACGAGCACGGGCTGGAAGCGGCGCTCGAGCGCAGCGTCCTTCTCGATGTGCTTGCGGTACTCGTCGAGTGTCGTCGCACCGACCGCGCGCAGCTCGCCGCGGGCGAGCATCGGCTTGAGCAGGTTCGCCGCGTCGACCGCACCGGCGGCGGCGCCGGCACCGACGATCGTGTGCAGCTCGTCAATGAAGAGGATCACCGTTCCGGCAGCGTCGGCGACCTCCTTCAGCACGGCCTTCAGCCGATCCTCGAACTCGCCGCGATACTTGGCGCCGGCCAGCAGCGAGCCGATGTCCAGCGCGATCACGCGCCGGTCGCGCAACGACTCAGGCACGTCGCCGGAGACGATTCGCTGCGCCAGGCCCTCGACGACCGCGGTCTTGCCGACGCCCGGCTCGCCGATCAGCACGGGGTTGTTCTTGGTCCGTCGGGCGAGGATCTGGATCACCCGGCGGATCACACTGTCGCGACCGATCACCGGGTCGAGCTTGCCATCGGCGGCCTCGACGGTGAGATCGCGACCATAGCGCTCGAGCGCCTGATAGCGCTCCTCCGGGTTCTGGTCGGTCACGTGGTGGGTGCCGCGGACTTCCTCGAGCGAGGCGAGGATCTGCTCGTGGGTCGCCCCCACCGCGCGCAGCGCGTCGCCGGCGCTGCCCGGATGGGCACTGAGCGCGAGCAGCAGGTGCTCGGTCGAGACGTAGCCGTCGGATAGCGCGCGGGCCTCGCCGTCGGCGGTGTTGAGCACCGCGGCGAGCTCGCTGGAGATCGACGGCGCCTCGGCCGTCGCGCCCTTGATCACCGGCAGTGCCGCCAGCGCGTCATCGAGCTGCGGGCGAATCGTGGCGAGATCGCCACCGAGCTTGCGCAGGATCGAGACGGCGATGCCCTGCTCGTCCTCGAGTAGCGCGGCCAGCAGATGATCGGGCTTTACCTGCGGGTTTCCGCGCGCCTGCGCGAGGCGAACGGCCGTCGCGAGGGCCTCTTGAGAGCGGATTGTGAAGCGTTCAGGCTGCATATAAATCTAAGTGTGATCGTAGCAGATCTGGTGTCGATGTCCAGCGTTTCGCGGGGCGTCGGAGCTGATCTGGGTGAGCGGGCGAGTGGAGGTGTATCGTCATGTGTATGAGAACAAACATCGAGATCGACCGCGAGCTGGTCGAGGACGCCATGCGGATCACCGGCGTCGCGACGATGCGCGAGGTGGTCGATTTGGCGTTGCGCGAGCTGGTCGATCGCCCGGGCCGCAGGGGACTCCTCCGCTGGATCGGCAAGCTCGACTGGCAGGGAGATCTCGAGGAGATGCGTGGCAGCCGGGACGTAGAACACTGGGAGCTCCCGGCGGACTGGCGCGATCGTTTGCGTCCGCATTCCGACGGCGAAGGCGGCGGCGGCACCTGATCATCGCCGACACCGGCGTGTGGATCGACCTCTTTCGCGAGCGGGGCACCCCCGCGGCGCGGCATCTGCTCGCGCTGATCGAAAGTGATGCGCCCGTCGCGCTGACCGCCGGCGTTCTTTTCGAGTTGCTTTGCGGCACTCGTAGCTCCGAGACGTCCGCATTCGAGCGGGACCTGCTGAGCTTCCCTGTCCTGCGTCACTCCGCCGCTGACTACCGCACCGCGGCGGAGCTGTTTTGCATTGCGCGCGATAGCGGGCACACAGTGAGAGCGGGCCTCGACTGCCTGATCGCCGCGACCTGCATCCGCACCGAGTCGCTGCTCCTTCACTCCGATACCGACTTCGACCGCCTCGCGGCGTGCACGCCGCTGCGGATCTTCAGCTGAGCGCGTAGCGGATCACCGCGACCTGGCGCGGTCGCGCCAGTGGCGCAGGAGCGCTCGGTGGAATGCGTCGACCTGCAACCCGCGCACCGCCCGCAGGCGGCGCCGGCTGCGCAGGACGCCGATCGTCCCGATCGCCCAGAACAGATACTGGACCGAGAACGCGAGCTTGAAATCGTGCAGCGTGTAGGAGTTCGGGCCGCCGCCGCTTTGCAGGCTCAGGACAATTCCGATCAGCGCGATCGTCGATAGCGAGGCGGAGAATCCACCGACGTTGACAATCCCGCTTGCAGATCCGACTCGCGCCGGCTCGTTCTCGGTCCGCGCGTAGTCGAAGCCCATCATCGAGCCGGGACCGTTGGAGGCAAGCACGACCACCAGCAGCACGAGCAGCGCGAACGGGGCGCGGCCGGGCCAGGCCAGCACAACTGTCCAGGTGCCCGCGGTCGCACCGACGATTGCCAGCACCGGGACCGAGCGTCGATACGGCCAGCGCGCGGTGATCTGCCCGAGGAAGGGCGCGATCGCCATCGCGACGGCGACCAGCAACGTCAGCAGAAGCCCGGCCTCGGCCGGCGTGCGGCGCTCGCCGACGACGAGGAACGGATAGCCCCACAGCAACGCGAACACGGTGCCGGAGAACTGCGTCACGAAGTGTGTCCAAAGGCCCAGCCGGGTGCCGGGCTCGCGCCAGGCCTTGCGCAGGTGCGACAGGACCTCGCCGGCGGCTGCCGGGACGATCGCGGCGGCCGCTCCAGCGGGCACGTTGCGCAGGCAGCTCGCCACGGTGACCGCGACGGCGAAGCTGACGAGCGCCGCAACCAGGAACGATGTCGACCAGCCGCTTCCCTGCAGCAGCGCCACCAGCGGGTAGGCGGCGGCGATCTGGCCGATCTGGCCGAGAATCGCCATCACCTGTGAGAGGACCGGCACCCGCCGCGCCGGGAACCAGACGATGATCAGCCGCAGCACGCTGATGAACGTCATCGCGTCGCCGGCACCGACCAGCATCCGAGCCACGGCTGCGAGAGCGATCGTGTGGGCGCTCGCCAGGGTCAGCTGGCCGGCACCCATCAGCGTCGCGCCGGTCGCGATCAGACGCCGCGAGCCGACCCGGTCGAGCAGCGCCCCGACGGGCACCTGCAGCCCGGCATAGACGGCGAGCTGCAGAACGCTGAACAGGCTCAGTACCGCCGCCGTCGTGCCAAAGCGCCGCTGCGCCTCGACCTCGGCGACGCCGAGCGAGGCGCGCTGGAAGACGGCCGCGGCGTACGCGACGGTCCCCAGGCCGAGGATCAGCCAGGCCCGACGTGGTGCGCGGGGCGCCTCCATCGCCCAGTCCTACCAGAGGCAGAGTCTGGGCCGGCGCTCGACCGCGGCGTGCTCGCCACGGTCGTGCCGTCGCCTAGCGCGTGCCGTCCGCCCGGCGCTTGAACGGCGAGCGCGCGTCGGCGCTGCGCACCAGCGCCGTCGTCGAGCCGCTGTAGGGCACGATCTCGGCGCGGAACGAGCGGCGCACGCGCTCGAGCTCGGCGGCCATCTCCAGTCGCGCGAGCTCCGCCGCGTGCTCGAGCGCCGCGAGCCGTGCGTGCACCTCGTCGAGCTCCAGCTCAAGTGCCAGAACGCGCTCGACGCCGGCGAGGTTGAGCCCGAGCTCGGCCGTCATCTGCTGGATGCGACGCAGCCGCTCGACGTCGTCCTGGGAGTACAGACGAGTCCCTTTGGGCGAGCGGCTCGGCTCGATCAGCCCGCGTGCCTCGTACATCCGCAGCGTTTGCGGGTGCATCTCGGCGAGCTCGGCGGCGACCGAGATCATGAACACGCCGCGATCCACAGCGACGTCGACACGGGTGCTGCGAGCGGCCCGGTGCGGCTCGTTCGGGGTCACGTCTTCGCCGCCTCACCTGTACCCGCATGGATGAAGAGCTTCTTGCGCGGGTCGCCGTTGATCGTCTCGGCCAGCGCGTCGACGGCCTTCTGCTGGGACTCGTCGAGCTCGCTGGGCAGCTCGATCACGAAGCGGTAGTGGATATCGCCGTTGCCCTTACCCGACAGGCGCGGCGGGCCCTCGCCACGCAGGCGCTGGACGGTTCCGTGCCGCGTTCCCGGCGCCACGCGCAGTCGCTTCTTGCCCGCCAGCGTGGGCACCTCGATCTCGCCGCCGCGCAGCGCCTCGACGACCGTGATCGGTACCTCGACCTCGAGGTTCTCGCCCTTCTGCTTGAACACCGGCGATGGCGTAACGCGTGTGATCACGTAGAGATCGCCGGGCGGTCCGCCGTTGGGGCTCGGCTCGCCCTTGCCGGCGAGGCGAATGCGGCTGCCGTCGTGGACACCGGCGGGGATATTGACGCGGTAGCGCTTGACCGAGCGCGTCGCACCGCTGCCGCCGCAGGTTGGGCAGGGGTCCTCGATGACCGTGCCGCGACCGCCGCAGCGCGAGCACGGCTGGGAGATCGAGAACATCCCCTGTCCCTGGGATTCGATCCCCCGACCCTCGCACTGCGGGCAGACGACCGGGCTGGTGCCCGGACGCGCGCCGGTGCCCGAGCAGGTCGCGCAGCGGACCGAGGTCGGCACGGCGAGTGGCACCTGGCCGCCCTTGACGGCCTGCTCGAAGCTGATCTGAAGCGACGCCTCGAGGTCGCGACCGCGCGCCGGCTGGGGCCGCGCCCGCCGTGCGCCGCCGGCGCTCGCGGCACCGCCGCCGCCACCACCGCCGAAGAGGTTGGAGAGGATGTCGCTGAACGAGCCGCCGTCGAAGCCGCCCGGGAATGGGTTCTGGCCGCCGCCGCGCCCCCCGAACAGCCCCTCGCCGCGGTCGAGCGCGGCGCGTTTGTCGGGGTCGCTCAGCACATCATTGGCTTCGTTGACCTCCTTGAAACGCTCCTCGGCCTTCGCGTCACCCGGGTTGCGGTCGGGGTGGTACTGACGCGCGAGCTTGCGGTAGGCCTTCTTGATCTCAGCAGCGGAGGCCTTGCGATCGACGCCGAGGACGGTGTAGGGATCCGTGTGCGCGGCCATCAGTCGACCCCTAGGCGGCGACCAGCACTCGCGCGGGGCGAATCACCACCGCGCCGAGCCGGTATCCGGCCTGGTAGACCTCGACGATCGCGCCGGCCTGGGCGCCGTCGAACGGCTGATGGGCGACGGCCTCGTGCAGCTCCGGGTCGAAGACCTCGCCCTGCGCTGCGTAGCGCTCAACGCCGACGCGCTCGAGTGCTGCAAGCAGCTCGCGCTGCACCAGCCGCAGACCCTCGATCAGCTGCTCGTCGGCGTTCGCGTCCGCCGCCGCCGCGGCCAGCGCGCGCTCGAGGTTGTCGAGCGCCGGCAGCAACTCGCGCGCGAGGCGACCGACGCCACGCGCCTGGGCCGCCTCCTTCTCGCGCGCGGTGCGCTTGCGGTAGTTCTCGAAGTCGGCCTGCGTGCGCTGCGCTAGCGCCAGATACTTGTCGGCCAGCGATTCCTCGCTGAGCGAGGAATCGGCTGCCTCCTCGGACTCCTGGGTCGGCTGCGCGGCAGGGCCGCCAGCAACCAGCTCGGCCTCGACCTCCGGCTGCGACTCAGCGATCTGCGGCTCTGCGGACGAGTTGCCGCTCGCCGCAGGTTCCGTGTCGTGAGCTGCCGCGGGATCGAGGACGGAGTCCTCGGGACCCGCGGCGCGAAACTCGCTCATCGTTACTGGCTCGGCTCGTCGACCACTTCGGCGTCGACGACGTCCTCGTCGCTCGAGGCCCCGTCATCGGCGCTGGCGCCGTTCTCGCCGGACTCCGCTCCGGCCGCTGCGGCACGCTCGTAGATCGCCTCGGAGACGCTGTGGAAGGCCGCGTTCAGCGCGTCGGTGCGCTCGCGGATCGCCGCCGCGTCTTCGGACTCGAGCACCTCGCGGACCGCCTTGACGGCCTCCTCGATCTGCTCCTTGGCGCCGACGTCGACCGTGTCGCCGAGATCCTTCAGCTGGCGCTCGGCCTGATAGGCCGCGTTCTCGCCGTTGTTGCGGGCCTCGGCGAGCTCGCGCGCCCGACGGTCATCGTCGGCGTGGGCCTCGGCGTCAGCGACCATGTTCTTGATCTCCGCGTCCGAGAGGCCCGATCCGGCCTTGATCTCGATCTTCTGCTCCTTGCCGGTGCCGAGATCCTTGGCCGACACGCTGATGATCCCGTTGGCGTCGATGTCGAAGGCGACCTCGACCTGCGGGATACCGCGCGGGGCCGGCGGGATGCCGGTCAGCTGGAACTTGCCGAGTGACTTGTTGTAGCTCGCCATCTCGCGCTCGCCCTGGAGGACGTGGATCTCGACCGAGGGCTGGTTGTCCTCGGCGGTCGAGAAGACCTCGGCCTTGCGCGTCGGGATCGTCGTGTTGCGCTCGATCAGTCGCGTGAACACGCCGCCCTTGGTCTCGATGCCCAGCGTCAGCGGGGTCACGTCGAGCAGCAGCACATCCTTGACGTCACCGGCGAGCACGCCGGCCTGGATCGCGGCGCCGACGGCGACGACCTCATCGGGGTTGACACCACGATGCGGGTCCTTGCCGGTCAGCTCCTTGACCTTCTCCTGCACGGCGGGCATGCGCGTCATGCCGCCGACGAGGACGACGTGGTCGATCTTGGCGGCGCCCTTCTCCTTGGCGTCGTCGAGCGCCTGGCGAACCGGAGCCACGACGCGGTCGAGCAGGGGGCTCGTCAGCTCCGCCAGCTTGGCGCGGGTGAAGCGGGCGTCGAGATGCTTGGGGCCGCTCTGGTCGGCGGTGATGAACGGCAGGTTGATCTGCGTCTCCTGCGTCGTCGAAAGCTCGATCTTCGCCTTCTCGGCCGCCTCGTAGAGCCGCTGCAGCGCCATCGGGTCGGCCTGCAGGTCGATGCCCTGCTCGCGCTTGAACTCGGCCACCAGCCAGTCGACGATCGCCTTGTCGAAGTTGTCGCCGCCGAGGTGATTGTCACCAGCGGTCGACTTGACCTCGAACACGCCGTCGCCGATCTCCAGCACCGACACGTCGAAGGTGCCGCCACCGAGGTCGAAGACGAGGATCGTCTGGTCGGACTCCTTGTCGAGCCCGTAGGCCAGAGAGGCCGCGGTCGGCTCGTTGATGATCCGCTTGACGTCGAGGCCGGCGATCTTGCCGGCGTCCTTGGTCGCCTGACGCTGATCGTCGTTGAAGTACGCGGGCACCGTGATCACGGCGCCGTCGACCGATTCACCGAGATAGGCCTCGGCGTCGGCCTTGAGCTTCTGCAGGATCATCGCGCTGATCTCCGGCGGCGAGTACTCCTGTCCGCCGGCCTCGACGCGCGCGTCGCCGTTCTTGCCGGCGATCACCTTGTAGGGGACGATCGCTTCCTCCTCCCCCACCTCGCTCTCCTTGCGCCCCATGAAGCGCTTGATCGAGAAGATCGTGTTCTGCGGATTGGTGACCGCCTGGCGCTTGGCTACGGTCCCAACGAGTCGCTCACCCGAGGGGGCGAATGCGACGACCGAGGGGGTTGTGCGGCCACCCTCGGCGTTCTCGATGACGGTGGGCTCACCGCCCTCGAGCACGGCCATGCACGAGTTGGTCGTGCCTAGGTCGATTCCGATCGTTTTACCCATGTGTCTCTGACTCCTTTATGGCTACGCAATAAATCTGAGTCGTATTGTAGTAGATCTTTTGCTGCCCGTCAATGGAAGGGGTCTAAGCCGCTATCCCAGCCCGCCCCCGCAGCGCGAGCTCGAGCTCGAAGCGCGCGTCGGGCTCGTCGAGCTGCGAGCCGAAGCATTCACGCAACCGCGCCAGGCGATAGCGAACGGTCTGGGGGTGCACGTGCAGCTCGGCGGCGGCAGCCGGCACGTGGCCCTGCCAGCGAAGCCAGGCCAGCAGCGTCGCCTCGAGGCGCGCGCGCGCGGCCACCGTCAGCCCCGCGAGCGGTTCGAGTCGCCGCGCGGCGAGCTCGCCGACAAGTGGCGTGTCAGCAAAGACCGCCAGCGTTCCGAGCGCCTCATCGGCGAAGACCAGGCGATCGGCCGGCAGCACGGCGGCCTGGGCGAGGCGGACGCAGCGCGCGGCGCGCGCCCAGCTGAGCGGCGCGCCGGCGACCGCGGCGGTCGGGCCCAGCGCGGCGAGGCGGCCGGCGAGCGCGCGCGCGAGCCGCTCGCGCCGGCCGGGGGCATCGGGGTCGACGACGAGCACGCAGACGAGGTCGTCGATGCGCGCAGCGATCGAGCCCTCGCCGGCCAGCGCCGCCAGTCGCTCGGCGTCGCGATGGTCTGCCGCGAGCACGGCGAGCCGGCGCGGCAGCGGCCAGTCGGCGCCGCGCGCCGCCTGCTCGGCCTCGGCCGGATCGAGCGCCTCGACGACGATCTGTCGCACCAGCGCCTGGCGCGAGCGCTGACGCTCACCGGCGCTCGCCGCCTGCTCGGAGGCGTAGCCGTCGACCGACTCGGCCGAGACCTCATCGATGTAGGCGAAGATCGACTCGGCGAGCAGCGACAGCGTCTCGGCGTCGAGACCGGCGTCGCGGGCGACCGCCGAGATCCGCCGCCAGGCGATGCGGGCGCCGAGACGGAAGGCCGTCTGCAGGGCGTCGAGCCGGCGGCCGGCGCGATACTCGCCGCGGCCCAGCGCAATGTAGACCTCGCGCCCCGGCCGCACGCCGGCCGCCGGGCGGCCGATCTGCTCGAGGAACTGGCGCAGCGCCTCATCGATCGCGACCCGCACGCCGCGCCCGAAGGCGCCGCGCATCGGCTGGCGATACTCGTCGATCGAGGCGGCGATCGCCGCCGTGATCTCCTCGGCGAGCGCGGCGATGACCGGGGCGACGATCTCGCGGACCGCCGGGTCGAGCGCCTGCCAGGGGCGTTCCAGCGGCGTTTTTTGATCGTTCATGACAAGTTTTGCACGGCAATGTTCGGAGGAAGCAAAGAAACTGCGCGCCTCACACGGTACTCTTCTTGTCAGTGAGCCGCCTCGAACGCAACGTCAACGTAGCCGCCGTCTTCGTCCCCTTCGCCGCGACGATCGTCGCTGCGGTCTTCGCCTGGGGCAGCTTCCTGCACGTCCGCGACCTCGTGATCTTCGCCGTGATGTACCTGACCAGCGCGCTCGGCGTCACCGTCGGCTTCCACCGCCACCTCACCCACCGCGCCTTCGACACCTCGAAGCCGCTGCACTACGCGCTGGCGATCATGGGCTCGCTGTCGGTCCAGGGCCCGGTGCTGGCCTGGGTCGCCGACCACCGCAAGCACCACACCTTCTCCGACGAGGAGGGCGACCCGCACTCACCGCACGCCGGCCAGGGCGCGGGCGTCGCCGGCATGTTCACCGGCCTCTACCACGCCCACGTCGGCTGGCTGTTCGAGACCAACGGCCAGGCCGAGAAGCGTCGCTACTGCCCGGACCTCGCGAGCGACCCGGGAATGCGCCGGATCCACCGCGCCTTCCCTGTGATCGTCTACTTCACGCTGGCGATCCCCTTCGCCGCCGGCTGGATCTGGGGCGGATCGCTCGACGCCGGCCTCGAGGCGCTGCTGTGGGCGGGCTTCGTGCGGATCTTCCTCGTCCACCACATCACCTGGTCGATCAACTCGCTCTGCCACTTCTTCGGCGCCCAGCGCTTCGACACCGGCGACCACTCGACCAACGTCTTCTGGCTCGCTCTGCCGAGCCTCGGCGAGGCCTGGCACCACAACCACCACGCGTTCCCGCGCTCGGCCTTCCACGGCCTGCGCTGGTATGAGCTCGACCCCTCCGGCTGGGTGATCCTCGGCCTGCAGAAGCTCGGCCTCGTCTGGAACGTCGTCCGCGTCGACAGCGAGCACCAGCAAGCCAAGCTCGCGCCGGCGCCCGCCCGCAACTGAGCGCGCCTCTGGTGGTGTGGTTGGTTTGCCCAGGCGGACTCTTCCCGACGTTGGCAGCCTGAAACCGCGACTCCGCGGCGTCCTGCACCAGTGGGGATTCTTCGTCTCGCTGATCGCCGGCGTCGCGCTCGTCGCCAGCGCGAGCACGGGCCGCGCCGTGGTCGCAGCGCTGATCTTCGCCGTCGCGGTCTCGGCCCTGCTCGGCTGCAGCGCGCTCTATCACCGCGTCGAGTGGCAGCCGGCCGCGCGGCGGCGGATGCGCCGCCTCGACCACGCGATGATCTTCGTCCTGATCGCTGCGAGCAACACGCCGTTCGCGCTGCTCGCCCTGCACGGCACGCTCGCCACGGTCTTGCTGTGCGTCGTCTGGGCCGGGGCGTTCGGCGGCCTCGTCCTCCAGCTCGCCTGGACCGAGCACCCCAAGTGGGTCTCCTCGCTGATCGGGGTGAGCCTCGGCTGGGTCGCGATCGTCACGCTGACCCAGCTGCCGGCGAGCATCGGCTGGGCCGCCGTCGCGGCGATCATCGTCAGCGGCGCCCTCTACACCGCCGGCGCCGTGGTCTACGCCCGCGAGCGCCCCAACCCGATCCCCGGCGTGTTCGGCTACCACGAGCTGTTTCACGGGCTCGTCCTCGCCGCCGCGGGGATTCAGTACGGGGTGATCGCCTTCTGCGTGCTGCCAATTGCTCCGGGCGGCCACTGACTGGGCTGCGGGCGCCGGCTTCGCCGGCGTCCTCGCTGGCTTAGGGGCGCACGACAGTCAGTGAGGGCTCGCTCGCTACGCCGACTCTTGGGCACATGCGGCGGAGGCCACAGGAGCCGCACTCCGGCGAGCGGGCGTGGCAGGTGCGGCGGCCGTGGCGGAGCAGGTTGATGTGCAGCTCGAGCTCCTCGCCGGGCGGGGTGAGCGCGAGCATCTGGTCGTGCTGCTCCTCGAACGGGGCACCGGGGCGCAGCAGGCCGAGCCGCGTCGCGACACGCGAGACGTGGGTGTCGACCGGCACCTCGCGCAGGCCGAAGCTGAACAGCAGCACGCAGGCGGCGGTCTTGCGGCCGACGCCGGGCAGCGCGCAGAGCGCAGCACGACCGGAGGCCGGCGGCGCGTCGGCCAGCCAGTCGAGGCTCAGCGGCTCACCGATCGTTCTCAGGATCTGCTGGATCCGCACGGACTTGACCTTCGAGATGCCGCCGGGACGGATCGCCTCTTCGACGTCTTGCGCCGACGCGTCGCGCACCGCCTCCCAGCTGGCGAAGCGCTGGCGCAAGGCGAGGAACGCGACATCGCGGTTGCGGTCGTTGGTGCTCTGCGAGAGCACGGTGAGGATCAACTCGTCGATCGGGCGGCCGTGCGGCGGCGCGGAGGGTATGCCGTAGAGCTCGCGCAGGCGGTCACGAACGCGCCGCACGCGCGCGCGACTCGGGGCTGTCCAGGTGCTCGCGGCCACGACGTTATCCTCGCGGCTCGAGGCGGTGGAGGTCGCCTGGCAGCCCGGCGCAGGCGGACGGCGACCGGGTTTGGCGGGCCCGCCGGCGATCGGCAGTTAGCTTCACGGCAGGCGCCCAGGTCGCTAGGATCAACGCACCGTGCTGCGTCGTCTTCCCGCCATGCGGGAGCGGGTGCTGCCGAACGGCTGGGTCGATGTGCTTCGCCAGGTCGCTCTGTTCGGCGGCGCCTACCTCCTTTATCGCCTCGTCGAAGGCGCGGTTACGCACAAGAGCGCCGTCGCGTTCGCCCACGCCCGCGATCTGATCTCGCTCGAGCGAACGCTCGGGATCTTCGTCGAACAGCGGTTGCAGAGCTGGGCGGCCGGCAGTCACCTGCTGATGGAGATCGCGACCTACGTCTACATCAACGCGCAGACGACGATCCTGGTCGGCCTGCTGCTCTACCTCTACATCGCCCACAACCAGAACTTCTACTTCGTGCGCAACATGCTGTTCGTGGCGATGCTGATCGCGCTGATCGGCTACGCCTTCTTCCCCACCGCCCCGCCGCGCTTCCTGCCCAACTACGGCTTCGTCGACACCGTTTCCTACATCACCGGCACCTCGGCACGGACCAGCGTCGTCGCCAACGAGTTCTTCAATCCCTACGCGGCGGTGCCGTCTATGCACGTCGCCTTCGCCGTGATGATCGGCTGGACGCTCGCCCGCCTGGTGCGGAGCCGGATCGCCCGCGTGTGCTGGATCCTCTGGCCGGCGTGGATCACCTTCGTCACCGTGATCACCGCCAACCACTTCCTGCTCGACGCCGTGCTCGGACTGCTCACGGCCGGCGTTGCCGCGATCGTCGCGCGCCGGCTCGCGCGGATCCGCCCGCAGGTCTGGGCGTTTGCCGCACCGCCACGGGCGAACGTGGCGATCTCGTGAGCACGCCGCAGACCACCGACCGTCCGCCCAAGCGCGAACGCCGCCCACTCACGCCGCTGAGCGCCAGCCAGACCCGCGCACTGATGCGCAACCGGCTGATCGAGTCGCGCCTGACACCAAACGCGATCTCGCTCACCGGTCTCGCGCTCAACGTGGTCGCTGCCGGGCTCGTCTGGGAGCGCTACTTCTTCGTCGGCGGGATCGCCTTCATCGTCGGCTCGGTCCTCGACACGCTCGACGGGCGCTACTCGCGGATGTCCGACAAGGGGACGCCGTTCGGCGCCTTCCTGGACTCGACGCTCGACCGCTGCGAAGAGGGCATCGTGCTCACCGCGGTCGCCGCGAACTTCGCCCGCGAGCACAACCAGGTCGCGGTCGCCGCCGTCGTCATCGCCGTGCTCGCTTCGCTGATGGTGTCCTACACGCGGGCGCGCGCGGAGGCGCTCGGGGTCGAGTGCAAGGTCGGTTTCGCGACCCGCGCAGTGCGCGTCACGATCCTCGCGATCGGCCTGGTGTTCGCCCGCGGCGCATCGCTCGGGCACTTCTCGCTGCTCGCACCGGCGGTCTACGTGCTGGCCGCGCTGAGCGCGTTCACCGTCCTGCAGCGCATCTTTCACGTCCGCTCCGAGCTGCGTGCAGTTTCCGGTGCGTAGCCGGCGCAACTGACGTGTAGGCTTTCAGCCACTCCAGAAGGGATCGAGCCATGACTGCAATCAACGTCAAAGACCGCACGACCAACGGCGCCACCAACGGCACCGCTCGCTACCAGCACGAGAAGGTGCGCGTGGCGATCGTCGGCGTCGGTAACTGCGCCTCGGCGCTCGTGCAAGGCATCCACTACTACCGCGACGCCGATCCCAACGAGACCGTCCCCGGCCTGATGCACGTGAACCTCGGCGGCTACCACGTCCGCGACATCGAGTTCACCGCAGCCTTCGACATCGACATCGAAAAGGTCGGCAAGGACCTCGGTCAGGCGATATGGTCCGGCCAGAACAACACGATCAAGTTTGCCGAGGTGCCCGAGAACCTCGGCGTGCCGGTCTACCGCGGCATGACCCACGACGGACTCGGCAAGTACCTCTCGCAGAAGATCACGAAGGCCCCCGGCGAGACCGCCGACATCGTCTCGATCCTCCGCGACACCCACACCGACGTCGTCGTCTCCTATCTGCCCGTCGGCTCCGAGCAGGCGACCAAGTGGTACGTGGAACAGGTCATCGAAGCCGGTTGCGGCTTCGTCAACTGCATCCCCGTCTTCATCGCCCGCGAGGACTACTGGGATCGGCGTTTCAAAAAGGCGCGACTGCCAATCGTGGGCGACGACATCAAGTCCCAGGTCGGCGCGACGATCGTGCACCGCAACCTCGCCCGGCTGTTCGGCGACCGCGGCGTGAAGATCGTCCACACCTCGCAGCTCAACGTCGGCGGCAACATGGACTTCTACAACATGCTCGAGCGCGAGCGCCTGGAGTCGAAGAAGATCTCCAAGACCAACGCCGTCACGTCGATCATGGAGAACGTGCTGCCGGCGGACGACGTTCACGTCGGCCCGTCGGATTACGTCCCATGGCTAACGGACCGCAAGTGGGCGCACATCCGCGTCGAAGGGCAGGCGTTTGGCGACGTGCCATTGAACCTGGAGCTAAAGCTCGAGGTCTGGGACTCACCGAACTCGGCCGGCATCGTGATCGACGCTGTGCGCTGCTGCAAGCTCGCACTCAACCACGGCGTCGCGGGGCAGCTCGACGGACCGAGCTCTTACCTGATGAAGTCCCCGCACCGCCAGCGCCCCGACGACATCGCCCGCGCCGACACCGAGAAGTTCATCGCCCGCTACACGGGCCTACCGACCAGCAAGCCCCGCGCGACCAGCCGCACGCGCGCCGCGCGCTAGCGACGCACGCGCGCCGCGCACGCGCGCCGGCGCCCGAAGTGGCCAAGGGCCGGCCGTCGCCGGTCCCGCCCACCTATGCTGAGACAGTGTCACCGTTTGCGATCGCCCATGTCTCGCCGCACCCGTGGGAGCTCGGCGGCGAGCTGTGCGAGTACATCGATCGCGTCGCGACCGAGCTCTCCGCGCGCGGTCACCGCATCCTGATCGTCGCGCCGTCGACCTCACAACGGCTGGCGGCCGCCTCGCGGCGCGCGCTGCGCGAGGCTCGCGACGAGCCAGCGCGGCTGTGGAGCGCTGACGGCAGCCCAGCGCTGTTCGCCGCCGGTGAGGTCCTGTCGGTCGCGCCCGGCTCGTCCAGGCGCAGCGCCGGCGTGCCGGTGGACGTCGCCCGCACAGTCGAAGAGCTGTTCAGCACGCTGCCGCTGGATTTCGTCCACGTCCACGAGCCGTTCGCGCCAAGCACCGCGAGCGCGGCGCTCCGCCACTCGCGCTCGCTGAATATCGGCAGCTTCCACACCCCCACCGAGCGCCTCATCTCAACGCAGGTGGCCCGACGTTTCGTCGAGCTGTTCTTCGGTCGTCTGGACGCACGGATCGCGAGCTACCGCGCGACCGCGACAGTGATGAACGCGCACTTCCCGGCCGAGTACCGCGTCATCCCCCCCGGCGCACAGATCCTCACGCCGCGCGCGCGTCACGGTGAACGACTGCAGATCGTCTTCATCGAGGAGGAGGAGCGCTCCGCGCTGCGCGTCTTTCTGCGCGCTATCCGTCGGCTCGAACCCGACGCGGACTGGGAGGCGACCGTACTCAGCCTGCGCGGCTTCTCCAGTCGCGTACCGCTCCGCGCCAGCCTCAGCGAGCGCGTGCGCTTCCTCGGTCCGGGCGAGCTCGAGCGCGAAGCCCTGCTGGCGCGCGCCGACGTCGTGGTGCTCGCCTCCGACGGCGCGAACCCCGCGCCCGGCCTGGCCCTCGCGGCGATCGGCGCCGGCGCCGTGCCAGTCGCATCACGCCTGCCGGTGTATGAGGAGACCCTGGCCGAAGGCGAGTGCGGGCTCCTCTACGACCCCGGTGACGCCGAAGTGCTGGCCGCGCAGCTGACGCGCCTCGCGCGCGACGAGCGGCTGCTCACGCGCCTGCGGGCCAGCGGCGAGGGGCGTCGTGAACAGCTCTCCTGGGGTCGCGTCGTCGATGAGCTCGAAGACGTCTACGAGACGGTCGCGAGCCGTCGGCGTGAAACCGAGGGCTCGCCGGAACTGCGTCGCGCGCTCGCCCGCCGGCGGCTGATCGATGTCGACCTGCACATGCACACCGATCACTCGCCTGACTGCGCGACACCGGTCGAGGTGCTGCTGTCGACGGCCCGCGCCGAGGGGCTTGGCGCGATCGCCGTCACCGACCACAACGAGATCTCCGGCGCGCTCGACGCGGCCCGCAAGGCGGATGGAGTCAAGGTGATCATCGCCGAGGAGATCAAGACGGCGACGCAGGGCGAGGTGATCGGGCTCTTCCTGCGCGAGAAGATCCCGCGCGGGCTGACGCTCGAGGACACCGTCGCCGAAATCCACCGCCAGGGCGGCCTCGTCTACGTCCCCCACCCCTTCGATCGCCTGCACGCCGTGCCCGACTATGAGCACCTGCTGCGGATCCTCGACGAGATCGATCTGATCGAGGTTTTCAACCCGCGCGTGGCGATCAGCTCCTTCAACGAGGAGGCGGTCCGCTTCGCCGCCAAGTACCGGCTGACGGCCGGCGCCGGCTCGGACTCGCACGTCGCCGCCGGACTCGGCTCGGTGCGGGTGCGGATGCGCGATTTCGACGGACCCGAGGAGTTCCTCGAGTCGTTGCGCGACGCGGAGATCCACACCAAGCCGACGAGCCTGCTCTATGTCCAGGCGCTCAAGTTCCTCGAAACCAAGGCGACGCCGCCCGCCGCACGCCGTGCCCGGCGCGAGCGTCGCGTGCGACGCGCGATGCGCAAGTCCTGATGCACGGTCAAGGACAAGGCGCGAGTCCGGGGAAGACCACCCGGCCGATGCCAGTAACCGACAACGAGATCCGGGAGCGCTATCTGGACCGGGCGATCCGTGAACTGAACCTGCTCTCGCGCGAGATCCAGGCCTGCGAGCGCTGTCCCCGCGGTTCGCTGATGCCGGTGCTCGGCTCCGGGCACCCGCAGGCCGACATCATGATGGTCAAGTACGCGCCGATGCCCTCGGAGATCGAGGAGGGCGTCGCGTTCTACGGTCGTTCCGGGGCCGCGCTGATGAAGTCGCTGCGGCGCCTGCAAATCGACCCGCTCGCGGTCTACGGAACCCTCTTCGTCAAGTGCCCCGTGACCGACACCTCGCTCGCCGACCCGCACTGCATCGCTCGCGTCGCCGAGGAGATCGCAATCGTCTCGCCAAAGATCCTCGTCGTGATGGGTGGCGACGCGCTGGACGCGGTCAACGAGCTGGCCCTGCCGCTGGCCAGCGAGCTCGCAGAGATCGAGGGCGAGGTCCAGGTGCTGACGCCGCAGCTGGCGGCATTGCTCGTCCCCAACATCGATGCCGCACTCGACGAGGAACAGGCCAAGCGCGCCTTCTGGAACGCCTTTCGCGCTCTTGGTGATTGGTACGCCGCGCTGCCGCCCTACTGACTCAAGCTGCTCGCGCAAACCGGCTTCCCAGCCGGCGACCCTGGACGGCGCTTCGCGGCGCTAGCCCATCACGACAACGATCTTGCCGAGCTTGGCGCCGGCGACAAAACGCGCGTAGGCCGCGTCGACCTGCTCCAGCCGGAACGTCGCCGCCACCGGCACGCTGACGACGCCGCTAGCCAGCAACGGCAGCACGTGGCGCTCGAGCCGCCGCGCGGTGAGCGCCTTCTCCTCGAGCGGGCGTCCGCGCAAGGTCGAGGCGCGAATCGACGCGCGCTTGGCCATCAGCCCGCGCAGGTCAAGCTCGGCGTGCGCCCCGCCGCCGATGCCGATCACGACGATCCGGCCACCAACCGTCAGTGCCAGCAGGTCCTCGGCCAGGTTGGGCGCCCCCACCAGCTCGAGGATCACATCGAATGGTCCGTGCTGGGCAAAGGCTTCGGGCGCGACGACGTGCGCGCCAAAGGCCGCGACACCGTCGCGGAGCGCCTCGTTGCGAACGGTTGCGTACACGCGCGCGCCGGCCGCCACACCCAGCTGCACCGCCGCGGTGCCAACCCCGCCCGCACCGCTGTGGACGAGCAGCCGCTCGCCGGCGCCAAGCGCGCATTGGGTAAAGAGCGCATCGTGGGCCGTGGTGAAGACCTCGGGGAAGCCGCCGGCGGCAGGCCAGTCGAGCGTCTCGGGCACCACCATCAGCTGGCGCTCGTGGACGACGGCGAGCTCAGCCTGGCCGCCACCGCCGACGATCGCCATCACGCGGTCGCCGAGCGCGAAGCGTGTCGCCCGCGCACCGAGCTCAGCGACCTCACCGGCGATCTCCATCCCGGGGATGTCCTGGGGCCATCCGGGCGGCGCCGGATAGCGGCCGGCCGCCTGCGCGATGTCGGCGCCGTTAAGGCCGGCCGCGTGCACGCGTACGAGCACCTCGTCGGCGGCGGGCTGCGGGTCGGGATGCTCCGCGGGGTGGACCTCGCCGCCCGTGATCGTCGCGGCGATCACCGGCGCAGCAGCGCGACGCACTCGATGTGCGGCGTCTGCGGGAACATGTCGAGCGGGGTGACGGTTTCCAGCCGCCAGCCGGCCTGCACCAGCTGCGCGGCGTTTGGTGCGAGCGTCGTCGGGTTGCAGGAGACGTAGACGATCCGCTTCGGCGCGCTCTCGATGATTCGCCGCACGACCTTCGCTGAGAGCCCCGCTCGCGGCGGATCGACGATCACGACATCCGGCCGCCCCGCGCGCTCGCGCAGCTCGCTCATCGCGAGCCGCACGTCGCCGGCAAAGAAGCTGGCGTTGGCGATCTCGTTGCGCGCGGCGTTGGCGATCGCGTCGGCGACGGCGCGCTCGACGATCTCGAGGCCGTAGACGTGACCGGCGTGTCCGGCGACGCTGAGGCCGATCGTGCCGGTCCCGCAGAACAGGTCAAAGACGCGCTCCCAACCCTGCAGCTCGCACGCCGTGCCCGCCAGCTCATAGAGCTGCTCGGCCATCTCGGTGTTGGTCTGGAAGAAGGCGTCGGCGGAGATCGCGAGGATGAGCTCGCCGATGCGCTCCTCGATCGTCTCGACGCCCGCGACGAGGTCGGACTCGCCGCCGCTGCTCGTCTCCGAGCGCGCGTCGGTGCGCGTCCAGAGCACGCTGTCGGCCCGCACCGCGCCCGCCAGCGAGTCGCGGTCAAGCGTGCCCGGTGTGGTGATCAGCCGGATCTGAATCTGCCCGCTCCGCCGCCCCTCGCGTACGACCAGGTTGCGCAGGAAGCCGGTGTGCTCCCGGCGATCGAAGGGCTCGAGGCCCTGCTCGCGACACCACGCAAGAACCTCCCGTCGAGCCTCGTTGCCGCGCTCGGAGGCGAGCAGGCAGTCCTCGATATGGCGTATCTCCTCCCATGATCCGGGGGCGTGGAAGCCGCAGACCAGCTCGCCCGCGGCGCCGCGCCCAAACGAGTACTCGAGCTTGTTGCGGTAGCGCCACTGTTCCGTGGCTGGGACGATTGGCCCGAGCTCGAAGCCTTCGAGGTGGCCGATCCGCCGCAGCGCCTCGTCGACCTGCTGGCGCTTGATCTCCAGCTGGCGCGGGTAGGCGAGCTCCTGCCACGGCGCTCCCGGATGGTCAGCGAGAGCGGGGACGCGATCATCACCCGCCTCCAGCAACTCGACGGTTCGCGCCTGCGCGTACGCGCGCTTACGATGGTGCACGCGAGCGCGCACCAGATCTCCGGGAAACGCGCCATCGACGAACACGACGTAGCCGTCGCGGCGTGCCACCCCGGCACCGCCGAAGGCCAGCGAGTCGATCCGCAATTCGAGCTCGTCGCCGACGGACGGGCGGCCCACCGTCTCGGCGCTCATCTGCTGCTCATCTGAGCAACCACTCGAGCAGCGCCTTCTGGGCGTGGCGGCGATTCTCGGCCTGGTCCCAGATCCGCTGGCGCGAGCCGTAGAGGACCTCGGCGCTGATCTCATCGCCGGGATGGGCAGGCAGGTCGTGGAGCGCAAACGCGTCCGGGCGCGCGAGATCGAGCAGCGCGTCATCGACGCGGTAGGCCGCGAGCGCCCGCCGGCGCTCCTCCGCGCTCGCCTCGTCGCCCATCGATACCCAGACGTCGGTGTAGACGGCGTGGGCCCCCGCCGCCGCCTCGGCCGCGTCGCGGACGAGCGTCGCGCCCGTTCCCGGCTCGAGCTCGTAGCCCTCGGGCGAGGCCACGACCACCTCGACGCCGGCCAGCGAACCGAGCAAGGCGAGCGAGCGCGCGACGTTGTTGCCGTCGCCCACGAAGGCGACGCGTAACCCGTCCAGCGTGCCGAACGCCTCGCGCAGCGTCAACAGGTCAGCGAGCGCCTGGCAGGGGTGGTGCTCGGTGGTGAGCATGTTGAAAACCGGGATCGTGCTGTAGCGCGCGAGCTCCTCGAGCGCGGCCTGGGGTCCGGTTCTGACGCCGACTGCATCGAGATGACGCGACAGCACCAACGCGGTGTCGCGCAGCGCCTCGCCGCGTGCGATCTGCAATTCATCGCCGCGCAGCAGCACCGGATGACCCCCCAGCTCGACGACGCCGACCTCGAAGGAGACACGTGTCCGCGTCGAGGGCTTTTCGAAGACGAGGCCGACAGTCCGCTGCGCAAGCGCGTGCGAGCTGTGCGGCGCGCGCTTCAGCTCGAGCGCACGGTCGAGCAGCGCCTGGAGCTCGTCCGCGGTCAGCTCCGTGCCGGTTAGAAAAAGGCGTGGCATCAGGGAGCAGGACAGCTTAGGGCCATACCGGTACGGGCCGCCCGCCCACCTACAATCTGGACCCGTGATCATCAGGGAGGCCGCCGAGGAGGATTGGCCTCAGATCTATCCGTTCTTCAGCTCGATTGTCGCGGCTGGGGAGACCTACGCCCTGCCTGAGCGCCTCTCGCCCGCCGCCGCCCGCGCGCTCTGGCTCGAGCCGCCGCCCGGCCACGCTGTGGTCGCGGTTGAAGGCGACACGGTGCTTGGCTCGGCCAAGATGGGGCCCAACCGCCCCGGACGAGGATCGCACGTGGCGACCGCGAGCTTCATGATCGACCCCCAGCACAACGGTAAGGGAGTCGGCCGGCAACTGGGCCAATACATGATCGGCTGGGCCCGCGCCGGCGGGTACCGGAGCATCCAGTTCAACGCGGTCGTCGAGACCAACGAGGCCGCGGTCCACCTCTGGCAGACGCTCGGCTTTGAAATCCTCGCGACGGTTCCCGAGGCCTTCGAGCACCGCGAGCGCGGGCTGGTCGGGCTGCACGTGATGTTCCGCCGCCTTTAGCCCTTGGGACCTCGTCGGGCGCTGTTAGCCGCCGCCCCCCCACAGTCCGTAACCCTGGAGCATCAATACCGCGCGGCTGCGCAGGGTTCCCGGTCGCGGGATCAGGCCGAGCTCGACAGCCGCCGCGTGCGAGTCAAAGAACGCGCGCACGCGCCACAGACGAACCCCCGCTGGCTCGAGCTCGCACCAGAAGACAACGTGCACGCTCAGCCGGCGGTGACTCGCGGGCAGGCCGTCGAGCGAGCCGGTGTTGGTGCCCTGCACGCGAGTCGGCAGCACCAGCCGGCGGCCGTCGGCTACACGCTCGCCGGCGCTCTCCATGGTGACATCGGGAAAGGCGCGCCAGAGCCGCTCGGCGTGGTGCGCAAGGCCGGCGACGCCGCTCAGCGGCGTCCGCGCCACGGGGTCCTCATAGTGCAGGTCCGGTGCACAGAGGCTCGCGAAGGCGCTCGTATCGTGTCCCGACCACGCGGCCTCCCAGCCGTCGGCGAGCACCTCGTGCGGGGCGCCCGCCCTACTGGACGCCGCGTCGAAACCGGAGCTCACGTCCGCTGCGCCGCTCATCCGAGATCGGGCATGCCCGCCTGCGGGCTCGACGCCGTGGCATAGAGCCGGCGAGGGATCCGCCCGGCGAGGCTCGCGAGCCGGCCGGCGTGAACCGCCGAAGCGATCGCCTCCGCCATCGCCACCGGGTCCTCCGCCCGCGAGATCGCGCTCGCGCACAGCACCGCCGCGCAGCCGAGCTCCATCGCCAGCGCGGCGTCCGAGGCCGTGCCGACGCCGGCGTCGAGTACGACGGGGACCCCAGCCCGCTCGCAGATCAGGGCGATGTTGTAGGGGTTGCCGATCCCCATGCCGCTGCCGATAGGCGAGCCGAGTGGCATGACCGCGGCGCAGCCGACGTCCTCCAGGCGCCGCGCGAGGATCGGATCGTCGGTCGTGTACGGCAGCACGATGAAGCCGTCGGCGACCAGCTGCTCGGCGGCGATGAGGAGCTCCGGGGCATCGGGCAGCAGCGTGTGCTCGTCGCCGATCACCTCGAGCTTGACCCAGTCGCTCTGCAGCGCCTCGCGGGCGAGCTGGGCGGTCATCACCGCGTCACGCGCCGTGTAGCAACCGGCGGTGTTGGGCAGCACGGCGACACCAAGCCCCTCGAGCACGTCCAACAGCGATCCGCGCGCCTGCGGATCGATCCGCCGCATGGCGACCGTGACAAGCGCCGCGCCGCTCGCCTCCACCGCCCGGGCGAGGAGCTCAAAGCTCGTGAATCCGCCGCTGCCGAGGAGCAGTCGCGAAGGCAGCGTGCGACCGGCGAGCACGAATTCGTCATCCCCGCCCTTCGCCGCAGCCTCGGCCTCGGACTCGGTCTCAGCCACCCTGAATCGCACCAAGAACCTCCACACGCGTGCCCGGCGCAAGCGGCGCCAACTGCCATTGTGAGCGTGGTAGCACCTCACCGTCGAGGGCGACCGCAACACCGCGCGCCTGGGCGCCGACGCCGAGGCGCTCGAGCAGCGCCGCAACCGTTGCGGCGTCGGGCTGTTCGTCGCCGTTCACGTAGATCATGCGAGTGCCGTCTGCTGCTCGTAGCGGGCTGGGGCCACGGCCGCGAGCGGCTCCTCGCCAGCGAGCGCGCCCAGCACCAGGGTCGCGGTAATCGGCGCGAGCAGGATGCCGTTGCGGTAGTGGCCACACGCCAGGATCAGACCGTCCTCGGCCGCGCGGCCGATCAGCGGCAGGTTGTCGGGGCTCCCCGGACGCAACCCGACCGCGATCTCCGCCACCTCGAGCTCGAGCAGTCCGGGTACCAGCTCCGAGGCGTCGCGCAGGAGCTCGTACAGCGCACCGGCCGTGACGCGAAGGTCGAACCCCCGCTCCTCGACGCTCGCGCCGAGGACGTAGTCGCCGTCGCCGCGGGGGACGATGTAGCCGTGCTCAAAACGCAGCGTGCGCGTTAGAAGCCCGGGGCCATCGCTGTCGCGCAGGTGCATGATCTGACCCTTGACGGGCCGCACGGGTACGTCCGCGAGACCAGCCGCCCAGGCGCCGGCGGCGAGCACCACGTGGTCGGCTTCGAGTTGCTCGCCGTCGCTCAGCAGGACACCGCAGACACGCTCCCCGTGGCGCTCGAGCGAGGCCACCGCCGTCTGCTCGCGCAGCTCCACACCGGCTGCGCGGGCGGCGATGCTGAGCGCGTCGCTGACCCAGCGCGGGTCGACGGTGGACTCGCTCGGAATCTCGAGGGCAAGACGAAGCGTCGGCGCGAGCGCCGGCTCGAGCTCGCGCGCGCGGCTCGGTAGCAGGCGCGCGACGTCGACGCCGAGCTGACGGCGATAGGCCAAGGCACGTTCGAGAGCCTCGGCCTCGTCGCGGTCGCGGGCGAGAATCAGCGTTCCGTCGGTACGCAGACGGGACGGCGTCCCCGATGCTTGGGCGAGCTCGGCGGCGAAGCCCGGCCAAGCCGCGACCGACGCGAGTCCGAGGTCCACCATCGCGCGCCCGGCGTCACCGAAGTCGGCTTCGGCAACAGGTGCCAGCATGCCCGCCGCGGCGTGCGTCGAGGCCTGCCCGATCCGGTCGCGCTCGAGCAGCGTCACCCGCAGACCACGCTGCGCCGCGCGCCACGCGATCGAGCACCCGATCACGCCACCACCAATGACGATCACATCGTGCCGATCCATCGATTCCCATGCTGGCACACTTTGGTGCGATGACCCGCCGCGAACGCCTTGCCCGGGCCTGCCTGTACCTGATCGGCGACAGCGTCACGCTCGAGCGTGTGCTCGACGACGCGCTCGCGGGCGGCGTGGACGTGGTGCAAATGCGCGACAAGGAGCGCTCGCGATCGAGGCTGCGCGCCAATGCGCTCGCGCTCGGAGCGCGCTGCCGCGAGGCGGGGGCGCTCTTCATCGTCAACGACGATCCGCTGTTTGCGTCCGAGGTCGAGGCGGACGGTGTCCACCTCGGACAGGACGATGTTTCGGTGGCGACCGCGCGGGCGGTCATCGGGCAGGAGCGCCTGGTCGGGCTCTCGACGCACAGCGAGGCGCAGATCGGCCAGGCTGCGGGCGTCGACTACATTGGCGTCGGCCCGGTGTGGGCGACGCCGACGAAACCCGGGTACCCGCCGGTCGGGCTCGATTTGGTGCGCTACGCGGCGGCGCACGCGCGCGTGCCGTTCTTTGCGATCGGCGGGATAAATCCAGCGAATGCGGCGAGCGTGTTCGCCGCCGGGGCGCGGCGAATCGCTGTGGTGCGCGCGATCGGCGAGGCCGCCGAGCCGCTGGCGGCAGCCAGCGCGCTGCGTGAGGCGGCCGGCGTTGTCAACGCCTAGAAGGCGAAAGAGCAGGCCTGCGCCCGCGCCCGTCGCGCCGCCACCGGCGCCGGCGCCGGCGCCAGCACCCGCGACGGAGCGCGAGCCGAGTCGCTCGGAGCTCCGCGACGCGGCGGCGCGGGCCGCCCTGGAGCCGCTCGCCGTCGGGGAGCGCCCGGCGGCGCTGCTCAGCGCGATCGTCGTGTCGGCGCTGCTCGCGCTCGGAAACCTGATCGCTTACGCAGCCGGCGCGAAGATCGCCGGGCGCCACCCGGGCCCGGAAGTGCTTGCCTTCAGCGCGTTCACCGGCATGCTGGCGGTCGGCATGTGGCTCGCGCGCTACTGGGCCGTGCTGACCTTTCAGGCGCTGTTGACGCTGATCATCCTCGCCTTCACGTTGTTTCTGATCGAAGCGTCGAACCTCGAGGCGCTCGTGTTGTGTGTCGCAGTGATCGGCGCCGCCGGCTGGCTTTTCTACAAGCTCGTGCGGGTGATGGGCCGCCTCGCCGCCGTCCGCGCACCGTGAGGCGCGCCGCTCATTCGATCTCCGGGGGCCGGCGGCCCTGCTTGCGCTCGGCCTGCGTGCGTTTGCCCTCCAGGCGCCGCTCGCGCGCGGCACGACCGGGACGCGTCGGCCTTCGCGGCGGCGCCACGTAGAGCGCGTCGGCGAGGCGCTGGCGCAGGCGCTCCAGCGCAAGCGCGCGATTGCGGTACTGGCTGCGCTCGTCTTGGGCGACGGCGCTCGCGCGCGGCCCGAGGCGCTCGAGCAGGCGGGCGCGCACGGACGGCTCGAGCGTCTGCGATGCCTCGATGTCAAACGCGGCCTCGACGCGCGATGCGGTCACGTTCGCGTGCTGGCCGCCGGGACCGGAGGAGCGGCTTGTGCGCAGCTCGACCTCGCTCAGCGGCACGACCGCGCCACCTCCGATCTCCAACCCCTCGGTGGGCATGCGTTCGCTCATCTCTGGCAGCATGCCCGATCGCCAGGCGGCGCTCCGCTAGGGTACGAGCAATGGCCAACAAGACCTTTGACTGCCTCGTGATCGGCTCCGGCCCGGGCGGCTACGTGGCCGCGATCCGCGCCGCGCAACTCGGTCTGCAGACCGCGGTGGTGGAGAAGGACAGCGTCGGCGGACGCTGCCTGAACTACGCGTGCATTCCGGCCAAGGCCGTGCTGCGTTCCGCGGACGTGCTCTCGGAGGTCCGCGACGCAGGCGAGTTCGGCATCCGCGTCGCCGAGCCGAGCGTCGACTTCGAGGCTGTGGTCGCGCGCCGCGCAAAGGTGGTCTCGACGCTGACTGGCGGTGTCAGCGGGCTGTTCAAGAAGAACAAGATCGAGTTGATCAACGGCGAGGCCACGCTGACCAAGGACGGCACCGTGCGGGTTGGTGAGGACGAAATCAGTGCGAAGACGATCATCCTCGCCACGGGCTCCGTGCCGCGACCGATTCCCGGCATTGACTTCGGCGGTCGGATCATCGGCACCGAGGAGGCCTGGGCGTTCACGACGCTGCCGGGCAGCCTGGCGGTCGTGGGCGCGGGAGCCTCGGGAGTCGAGATTGCGTCGGCGTACGCGCGCTTGGGGAGCGAGACACACCTGTTCGAGGTGCTCGACCGCGTGGTGCCGACCGAGGACGTCGACATCTCGAAAGTGGTCGGACGGGGGCTCTCACGCCAGGGCATCAACGTGCACACCGCTACGGCGATCGACGCCGTCAAGAGCACGAAGACGGACGTGACGTTCAGCTTTGGCGAGGAGACGGTTACGGTCGACTGGCTCGTGATCGCCGCCGGCCGCGGGCCCGATGTCGCCGCGCTCGGCCTTGACGCCGCCGCAATCAAGCTTGATGAGCGCGGTCTGGTGGCGGTCGACGGTGCGCAGCGGACCTCACGCGAGGGTGTTTTTGCGATCGGCGATCTGGTCGCGGGTCCGGCGCTCGCCCATAAGGCCTCCGATGAAGGCATCATCGCCGTCGAGGCCGCCGCCGGGCTGCAGACCCACCCGCTCGTCCATGAGGACATCCCGCGGGCAACGTTCTGCACGCCGAACGTCGCGAGCTTCGGCCTCACCGAGGCCCAGGCACGCGAGCGCGGCTTCGATGTCGTGGTCGGCAAGGTGCCCTACGGTGCAGTCGGCGCGGGCACGATCTACGGCGATCGCACGGGCCTGATCAAGATCGTCGGTGAGAGCCGTTACGGCGAGCTGCTCGGCGGGCACATCGTTGGCACCAAGGCGACAGAGCTGATCCAGGAGCTCGTCAACGTGCGGCTGCTCGAGGGCGGCTACGCCGAGCTCGCACGAATCGTGCACGGTCACCCGACGCTGTCGGAGGCCGTGATGGAGGCCGCGCGCGACGCGGACGGCTGGTTGATCCACGGTTAGCGACGGCGGGGCGATGGGGGTCTCGGCTACGTTCTACTTCGACCTCGCGAGCCCGGCGGCCTATCTCGCAGCCGAGCGCGCGCTCGCCGTCCTGCCGGGACCGTGCGCATGGCAACCGATCCTTGCGCGCGCGCTGCCAGCCGCCGAGCGCTACGACTCCTACCGCGACGAGACCGAGAGGCTCGCCGCACGCGAGCCGATCGAGCGTCGCGCGCAAACGCTCGGGCTGCAGCCGCTTGTCTGGCCGACGCCGTTCCCGTTCGAGAGCGAGTTCGCGATGCTCGCCGCGACGTTTGCGCGGCGGATCGGCAAATGCGTGCCGTTCGCGCTCGCCGCGTTCCGCCAGGCGTTTGCCGGCGGGCACGCGCTCAGCATCCCCGAACACGTGCTGATCGCCGGCGCGGCCTGTGAGATGCATCCGAGCGCGATCCTGCGCGCGAGCGAAACCCGGGGCGTCCGTGACGAGCTCGCGCGGGCAAGCGCCGAAGCGCTCGAGCTCGGGATCAGCGACGTGCCGGCGGTGCGCATCGACGCGCAGGTATTTGTCGGCGAGCAACGGCTCGAGGAGGCTGGCCAGCTGCTCGGCAGCAGAGGCTGACGCCAGCTCGAGCGCCCCGAAGGCCGGCGGCAAGGGGCGGATAGGCAGAGCCCGCAGATCTCGGCGGCGTGGCTGGGGGTGGCGCGTCTGTCATCCTGAAGCGATGCCCGAACTGTGGGTTTGCGCGGCCGGAACGGTGCCCTACGACGAAGCGCTGGCGCTCCAGGAGCACCTGCGCGAGGCGCGCCAGGCCGATGTGATCCCCGACGTGTTGCTGCTGCTCGAGCATCCGCCGGTCTACACCCGCGGGCGACGTGCGAGCGAGGCCGAGCTGCCGTTAGGTGAGGAGTGGTATGCCGGCCGCGGGATCGACGTCGTCGAGGTAGACCGTGGCGGCAGGGTCACCTACCACGGTCCGGGACAGCTCGTCGGCTATCCGATCATGCGGGTGGGGGCGATCATCGACTTTCTGCGGACGATGGAGAGGGCGATCGTGTCAGCGCTTGCGGGCGAGGGGATCACCGCCAGCGGCGCTGACGATCGACCGACCGGCGTTTGGGTTGGCGAGCGCAAGATCGCTTCGCTCGGGATTCACGTGGCGCGACGCGTCACGACGCACGGGTTTGCGGTCAACGTGGACAACGATCTGACGCCGTTTGAGTGGATCGTGCCGTGTGGCCTCGAGGGCGTCGAGATCACCTCGATTGCGCGCGAGACCGGGCGGCCCGGGGGCCTGCCCTGCTTTCGCAGGCGGATCGCGTTCGAGTTCGCGCAAGCCTGCGGGATGCGTCAGCGGATCGTCTCGCGCGCAAGGCTCGAGGCCGCGACCGGCGCGCTGGTCGGCGGATAGGGTTCGTCGATGCCGTCCACACGCTCACGAGCAAAGCCCGGCGGGATGGACGTCTCGACGGTGCTCGGAACGAACACGGTCGAGCTGCGCGCGCGCAAGCCGCCGTGGTTCAAGGTGCCGGCGCCGGGCGGCCCACGCTACCGCGCGCTTACGCGGCTGATCGAAGAACAGCAGCTGCACACGGTCTGCCAGGAGGCCGCCTGCCCGAACGTCGGCGAGTGCTGGGAGCGCGGGACCGCGACCTTCATGATCCTCGGCGACACCTGCACGCGCCGCTGTGGCTTCTGCAACGTCAAGAGCGGGAAGCCGACCTGGAACGACCCACTCGAGCCGGCCCGCGTCGCGCGCGCCGTCGCGCAAATGGGGCTGCGCCACGCGGTCATCACCTCGGTTGATCGCGACGACCTGCCCGACCTCGGCGCGAGCGCGTTCGTGGGCGTGATCCGCGAGATCCGCCGCCAGGCACCGGGCTGCCAGATCGAGGTCCTGACGCCGGACTTCCAGGGCCAGGAGATGCCGCTCGCGCGCGTCATCGCCGAGCGACCCGACGTCTTCAACCACAACGTCGAGGTCGTGCCACGGCTCTACCCGGTCGCGCGGCGCGGCTCGCGGTTCCTGCGCTCAGCGCGTGTGCTGGCGAACGCGAAGCAGCTCGGCGGCGATGAGGTGACGACGAAGTCGGGGCTGATGGTCGGGCTCGGCGAGACGCACGAGGAGATGGTCGAGGCGTTCGCGATCCTGCGCGAGCACGACGTCCAGGTGCTGACGATCGGGCAGTACCTGCGCCCGAGCGCGCAGCACCTGCCGATCGTCCGCTACTGGCACCCTGACGAGTTCGCCGCGCTGGAGCGTGCGGCGTATGCGCTCGGCTTCGAGCACGTCGCCGCTGGACCGCTCGTCCGCTCTTCCTACCACGCAGATCAGCACGTCCCGCAGTCCCTGGTAGGCACGGGCCACTAGCTCGGCGCTGAGCGTCGGCGCTGAGCGCGCACAGGCGAGCCGGTGATCCCGCTCAAGGACAACGTCCGGCTCGCGCACGTGCCGATCGTCACGATCGCGCTGATTGTTGCGAACGTGGTCGCCTATCTGATCGCGAGCGCCCACGGCGGCTCGCTCATCGGCGGACCGACGGACGAGACGCTGGTGCGCTATGGCGCGATCCCGTACGAGTTCACCCACTACGGCCAGCACTGCGACCTCGGCCTCAGCGGGCTCGGGCAGAGCGTGCTGTGTAGCGGGCAAGCCGGCGTGGCCGGCACAGCGCGCCCGCAGCCCGCGACCTGGCTGACGGCTTTCACGGCGATCTTCCTGCACGTCAACGTCCTGCAACTCCTTCTCAACATGATCTTCCTGGCGGTCTTCGGGACGAGCGTCGAGGACGCGATCGGTCGCGTTCGCTTCGTCTGCTTCTACGTGCTCGGCGGGCTCGCGGCGCTGGCCGTGGCGATCGTGCTCGCGCCAGACTCCGTCGATCCGGTGCTTGGCGCCGGCGCGGCGATCGCGGCGGTGCTCGGCGCCTACGTCGTGCTCTACCCGCGCGGACGGATCCTCAGCGTCGTGCTCCTCCCCTTCTTCTTCACGATCGTCGAGGTTCCGGCGTGGACGATGCTCGCGCTGTGGTTCATCTTCGACGCGGTGCTGGGCCTGCTCGGAGCGGCGAGCGCGTTTGGCGCCGGCGCAGGCATCGCGTACGGCACCTACGTCGGTGGCTTCGCTTTCGGCCTGCTGGCGGTCCGTGCGTTTGCGCGCCGTCGCTCGGGCGAGCTGGCCACCGTCGGGCCGAGTGAGTAGCTCAGGCTCTGTCGCGAGCGTTGCGCGGCGGCGAGCGGCCGTGGCTCGGGAGGGAGCTCAGAGGAGCAGCCGCGTGCAGAGCTCCTCGGCGATCGCCAGCGAGCTGGTTGCGGCGGGCGAGGGGGCGTTACGAACCCAGACCACGCGGCCGCTCGTGGCGATGGCGAAGTCGTCGAGCAGCGCGCCGTCGCGATCGAGCGCCTGGGCGCGGACGCCCGCGCCTGCTCGCTGCAGGTCGGCGGAGCGCAGCTCGGGGAGGTGGCGGCGCGCGGTGGCGAGGAAGGAGCGCTTGGAAAAGCTGCGGTGGAGCTCCTTGGCGCCGACGCGCCAGTGGCGAGCCATCATGCGCCAGGTTCCCGGCCAGGCGAGCGTATCGGCGACGTCGCGGGGGGATAGCGTGAAGCGGCTGTAGCCCTCGCGGGCGAGCGCGAGGACGGCGTTTGGCCCGATCCACACCTCGCCGTTGGTCCGGCGCCCGAAGTGCACACCGAGGAACGGCAGCGAGGGATCGGGGACGGAGTAGATCAGGCCGCGCACGAGGTCGCCGCGCTCGGGCCGGAGCTTCCAGTACTCGCCGCGGAAAGGCACGATGCGGGGGTCGGCGGCGCCACCGGAGGCTCGCGCGAGGCGGTCGGCCTGGAGGCCCGCGCAAACGAGCACGCGGTCGGCTTGCAGCCGCTCGCCGCCGCGCAACTCGACAGTCGCGCCGGCGGCGCTCGGGTGGATCGCGGTCACCTCGGAGGTGGTGCGGATCTCACCGCCGAGGCTTCGGAGCTGCGCGGCGAGCGCGTCGGTGACCGCGCCGAAGTCGACGAGTGCGCTCGACGGCGAGTGGAGCGCAGCGATGCCGGCGACGTGCGGCTCGATGTCGTGGAGCGCGGCCTGATCGAGCCAGCGCAGACCGGGCACCTCGTTCGCGCTGGCGCGCTCTTCGAGCCGGCGCAGACGCTCGAGCTCGCTCGCGTCGTGGGCGAGCACGACCTTGCCGCAAGCCGCGACTGCGATGGACTGCTCGGCGCAGAAGGTCCGCAGCAGCTCGCCGCCGCGCCGGCACAGGCGCGCCTTCAGCGATCCCGGTCGGTAGTAGAGCCCGGCGTGCACGACGCCGCTGTTGTGGCCGGTCTGGTGGCGAGCGAGCTCCGGCTCCTTCTCGAGCAGCAGGACGCCGTCGCCGCCGTGTTCGCGGGCCAGGAGCCGCGCCGCGGCGACGCCGAGGATGCCGCCGCCGACCACGACGATTTGCACGACGGCAAGGCTACTCGATGGCTCCGGCCAAACCCGCTAGCCGCCGGGCGCGTCGTCGGACCACTGCACCGAAGGGACGCCAAAGAGCGCGCTCTGCCAGGCGGCGACGGCGACGTCGCTGTCGGGGTCGACGGCGATCGAGGGATCGGAGTTGGTACCCGGGGGGGTGAGCGGCGCGAGCGGGGCGAAGCCGAGACCGGGGCCGGGGGTCTGATTGCTGCGCGTCGCGAGGATCTGCTGCTGGGTGGCATCCCAGCCGTTCGCGAGTCGCGGTGCGACCTCGACAAGGACGGCGAGGTCGTTGCGCCGGCCGGCCGCGGCGGCGCCGAGGCGGACGTCCTCGGAGGGCCCTGAGAGGACCGACGGGTTACTCAGCTGCGGCGAGTCGACGCTCCCCGCGTCGACGACGTAGAAGTCGTCGAGGAGCGCCGGCCAGAGGGCGACGACGCCCTCGCCGGAGAGGCGCACGAGCTCCACCGCGTCGGGCGTCAGGCGCACGTCGGAGGGCTCGCTGTAGGCCGAGAGCACGCTCGCGCCGTGGAAGATCGGCCCCGTCGCCGAGTGGTCGAGATAGATCCGGGTCAGGCCGGCGACCCCGGGCGCCGGCTCGTCGGACCAGATCACGAATGAGCGGTTGTCGTCGCTCAAGACAGCGGCGATCTGCGGCGCGTAGCCGCTCGGGCCGAGCAGCTGCTTTGGTGCGAGCGCGCCGACGTTGCTGACCCAGCGCGCCCAGATCTCGCCGTCCTGGGCCCAGACGACGATCGTGTCGGCGCGGTAGTCCATGCCGAGGGCGAGCGCGGTGATCGGGCCCGAGCCGGTCGGCAGGGCGTAGGGCGCGGCGAAGGCGTAGGCGTGGTGGCGCTGCGCGCGCAGGAGGATAAAGTGCTGGCCGCGCGCCGTCACGATCACGCTGGCGATGTCGGAATCGCCGATTACGCCGGTGGCCGTCGCGACGAGGTCGGCCGGGCCGGCGACGGGCTTGAGCGAGCCGACCGTCCCGGTCGCGTAGCCCTCGCCGAACACGCCGGCCGGGCTGCCCAGCGTCGAGACGGCGCTCGAGCCGGCGATCACGACGATCTTGCCGCGCGCGGTGATCGTCGTGCTCAGCGGAGCGAGAAGACCGACGTCGGCGGCCTTGCCGGCGGTGAACTCGCTCGGGGCGCCGGGCAGGTCGTCGCTTCCGAGCGCGGCGATGTCGATGCTCGTCTTGCCGGTGCCGACATCGGTGCAGCTCGGCGACAGGCCGAGCCAGACGATCGCCCCGTCGCGCACGCGCTGGAGGGGGCTCTTGAAGGCGAACGCGACCTTCGGCGCCGTCGCCGGACCGCAGGTCGAAAGGGTGGCCGGCGCCGTCCAGCCCTGCGCGCTCGCCCCGGGGGCGGTCGCGACGAGCAGCGCGATCGTGAGGATGAGGGCGCTGGCGGCGGGCACGAGAAGCGAGCGGGTGCGCATCGGCGAAACGCTAGCCGGTCCTGCAGCGACCCTCGGCGGTTGGTCGTGAAGTGCGCGCTTGCGCGCCGCGCAGACACCCCAAATCCTGGTGCGCAGGCGACACGCGGGCTAGGGTCCGCCGGCGGCCAATCGCCGCCGCTCGCGGCCGAGCGCGAGCGCGCAGAGCGCGCCGAGCGTGCAGGCCACGGCGATCGCGTCGAAGCCCGCCGTGAACGAGCCTGTGGCGTCGCGGACGGCGCCGAGCGTATAGATGAAAGTGAACGCGCCGAGGTTTGCGAAGGCGTTGCCGAAGCCGGTCGTGAAGCCGGCGTTGCGCATGCCGAACATCTCGAGCGGGATCGCGAAGAGCGGCCCGAAGTAGAGCTGGGAGAACGTCGCGTTGATGACGACCGCGATCAGCAGCGTCACCAGCGTGTGGGACTCGGCGAACAGCAGCAGGTTGAAGGCGAGTACCACGAGCGATCCGCCGACGACGACGAGCGGGCGGCCCAGGCGGTCGGCGATGAAGCCGCCGATGAGGTTCGACGGTGCGGTGATCGCGGCGCCGAGGGCGACCAGCAACCCGGCGACGGTCAGCGAGTAGTGGCGCTGCACGACGACGTAGGTCGGGAGCCAGACGTTGATGCCGAAGACAACGGCCAGGCGCACATACTGGATCGCCGCGATCAGCCACATCGCGCGGCTACGCAACAGCCGGCGCGCCTCGCTCAGCGGGACGTGCAGTCGCACGGCTGGACGGGACCCGGGCGGTTCGCCCCGCCAGACGAACACGCCGAGGGCGATCAGGCCGAGGGCTGAGAACAGCGCGAAGTTGCCGCGCCAGCCGAGCGGGCCAACGAGCACCGGGCCGAGCAGGTTGAGGAAGATGCTCGAAGAGACGCCGCCTGCGAGGTAGAGCCCCATCGCCGTTGCGCGGCGCGCCGGCGGGAACAGGCGGCTCATCAGCAGCAGGCCGGGAGCAAAGATCAGCGCGCGGAAGAAGCCCGTCAGGGCCTGGTTGGCGACGAGGCCGATGTACTCGCGCTGGAGCGAGAACGAGATCGCGAGCAGGTCGACGCCGACGAGTCCTAGGATGAACAGACGGCGTGGGCCGACGCGGTCCGCGATCAGGCCCGAGGGGATCTGCATCGCGGCGTAGACGAGCGTCGAGGTGGCATCCAGCGTGCCGGCCTGGGCGAAGCTGATGTGCAGATCGCGACGGATCAGCGGCAGGAACAGCGCGACGCCGCCGATCACGAGCGATTGCGAGCTCTGGCAGATCATCAGCACGATCGCATCGGCCCAGCGCGGCGGCGCGACGGGTTGCGGCTGCGGCTGGGCGGCCACTGTTGCGTTGTCGGGGATCGGCCTGTTCGCGAGCTTCAGCGGCCGGCTGGCGCTCGCTCGGAGCTTGGCACGCTGATCGGCGTTCGCGGCAGGCTACGCCCGCGCGGTCGTTTGCGGATCGAGCCGCGTCATCAGGACGCGCGCCGAGAGCTGCGCGCGGCCGCCGCGGTAGACGCCCTTGATCGGTGGCACGTCGTCGTAGTGGCGACCGTGGCCGATCTTGACGTAGCGCTCGCCGGTGGCGGTGCGGTTGGTCGGATCGAGGCCGACCCAGATCGGCTCGCCGCGGCCGCCACCACCGGGCAGCAGGACTTCGAGCCAGGCATGGGTGTCGACCTCGACCGAGTCATCGCTGCCGTCGCTCGCCGCCGCGAAGAGGTATCCGGAGACGTAGCGCGAGGCGATCCCGCTGCGGCGCAGCAGGATAAGCGCCAAGTGGACGAAGTCCTGGCAAACCCCGGCGCCGATGTCGAGTAGGTCGGCGACGGTCGAACCGACGTAGGTGATGCCGCGGCGGTAGGCGAAGCGCGTCGGGATAGCCTCACACAGAGCGAGCGCCGACTGCAGGGGCGAGGACGCCTGCACGATCGACTCAAACTCGTCGAGCGACCCGAGCGGCGGCAGGGGAATGCTGGCGAGCAGGTACTCGCCCGCCGCCTCGAGGTAGGCCGGCGAGCTGAGCGCGTCCCAGTCGGGGTCGGGCGGCTCGGGCGGCTCGGAGGTCACCACGCGAGCGCGCACGTCGATCGTCAACTCGCTGTGCGGTCGCGAGATGCCGAACTCGATCACCTCGGTGCCGAAGTAGTCGCTGTGCCGGCCGAGGCGGGTCTCGGGGTCAACGCGGACGTGAAACTCGTCGCAGCGCTGGTGCGCGGTCGTCGCCGGGCGCACGCGGAGCGCGTTGAGGTTGTCGCTCACCGGAGCGGCGTAGCGGTACTCGGTGACGTAGTGGATCGAGAAGTGCACGGATCGGTTAGGCGGTCATCATGCGCTCGGCTGGGGCGACGCCGCCAAAGTACCGCTCGGAGATGTCGACATCGGCGAGCGCCAGCTCGCGGCCGACGAGTTCGCACAGCTCGAGTAGGCCGTGGTTGGCGTCGGCGCCGACGCGACCGCGGAAGTCGAGATCGGCGAGGACGCGCGAGAGGCGGAGCACGGGGTCCGAGCTGCGGGGAGAGGCGTCGGCGAGCAGCAGGGCGTCGCGGACCGCGCTGATCGACGCCGCGACCGAGTCGGGATAGCTCAGCGTGAAGAGCAGGAAGCTCGAAACCGCGGCGGCGCTCGGGGCGCTCACCGACGCGCGGCGGTAGGCCTGGAGGCCGCCGACCGCCTGCAGTAGGGCGAGCGCCTGGCCGTCACGGAGCGAGAAGACGTGCTCGTCGGGGGATTCGCCGGTCGAGGGCAGCGCCACGCGCAGCATCCGCAGAACCATGTCGGCGCCCTCGAAGCGGCCGCCCGCGTCGAGAAAGGCGTAGGCCTCGTCGCGCAGCATCGTCCGCGCGGCAACGCCCCAGAAGAGCGCCGCGCGACTTTTCACGTAGGCGACAAAGGAGTACGGCCCGCCGTAGCCCGTGACGCCGACCGCCGCCTCGCCGAGGCCGAGCTGGAAGCCGTTGATCGCCTCCCACATCTCGGCGCTGATCACGTCGCGTACGGTCCTTGCTCCCTGGCGCGCGCGCTCGACGCTCGCGACGACCGAGTTGACGTTGGTGTGATCGGTGCTGAGCAGCGCAACCGTCTCATCGCGCGAGGCGCGGCTGTGGTCGCCGCGCGTGTCGAAAGTGGCGACGCGCGCCTCGCCGGCGTAGCGCAGTGCCGCGGTCGAGCCCATGATCGCGAGCACCGCGTCCCAGGAAAGCGTCACGCCCGCCGGATCGTCGTGGGAGCCCTGGATGTCAGCCTGGAACACGCCGTCGATCAGGCGTGCGGTGTGCTCCGCGCGCGACACGTTGCGACCGAGCCAGAAGAGCTCGTGGGCGATCCGCGCGAGCATCAGCTGCGGAGCGGCCCGGGGGGTGTGTTCGCGGTCGTCGGTGGGTGTTGTTGGTGTTGGTGTCGGTGTTGGTCGTGTTGTTGCTGCTGTTGTTGCGCTTGGCCGGTCCAGGAGCCCAAGCGCAGATCGGGCAGCGCGGGCGGCTGGAACGGGACCTGGATCGGAGGCTCGGAGGTCACAGACTCGTCGTCGTCGGCGAGCACCCAGGTGTCCTTTGAGCCGCCTCCGCGCGAGGAGTTGACGACCATCGTGCCGGCCTCGAGCGCGACGCGCGTAAGTCCACCGGGGACGATGCGAATCTGCTCACCGTAGATCGCAAACGGCCGCAGGTCGACATGGCGCGGGGCGAGCGTGCCGTCGTGCTGCACGGTCGGCACCGTCGAGAGCCGCACCATCTCCTGGGCGACCCACTGTGAGGGGTCGCTGCGGACCGCGGCCGCAAGCGAGGCGAGGCGCTGTTCGTCCGTGTGCGGACCGATGACCACGCCGTGCCCGCCGGATTCACCGGTCGGCTTGAAGACGAGCTCATTGATGCGCGACAGCACGAACTCGAGCTGCTCGGGGTCGTCGAGCAGATAGGTCGTGACGTTCTCGAGCAGCGGCTCCTCGCCGAGGTAGAAGCGGATCATCTCGGGCACGTAGAGGTAGATCGCTTTGTCGTCGGCGACGCCGGTGCCAATCGCGTTGGCGATCGCCACGGTCCCCGCGCGGTAGGCCCGAATCAGCCCGGGAACCCCGAGCAGCGAATCGGGGCGGAACTCGAGCGGATCGATAAACGCGTCATCGAGCCGGCGGTAGATCGCACTGACACGGGCGAGCCCGTCGGTGGTGCGCATGTAGCAGACGTCGTCGCGCACGACGAGGTCGGAGGCTTCGACCAGCTCGACGCCCATCTGGCGAGCGAGAAACGCGTGCTCGAAGTAGGCGCTGTTGGCGGGTCCCGGAGTCCAGACGACGACTGTCGCCTCGCCCTCCGGGCCGGGCGCCACGGCGCGCAGCGAGGCGAGCAGCAGCGCCGGATACTGATCGATTGGGCGCACCCGGTAATAGGCGAACAGCGACGGAATCAGGCGCGTCATCGCGAGGCGGTTCTCGAGCATGTAGGAGATGCCCGACGGCGTGCGCACGTTGTCCTCGAGCACCTTCCACGTGCCGTGGTCGTCGCGCACGAGGTCGCAACCGGCGATGTGGCAGTAGATCCCGCCGGGCGGGCGGATGCCGTGCGCCGCGCGGGCAAAGTGCGAGCGACTGGCGATCAGCGTCCACGGGATGATCCCGGCGCGGACGATCTCGCGCTCGTGGTAGACGTCGGCGACGAACTGGTTGAGCGCACGGATCCGTTGTGCGAGCCCGCGCTTGATTTCACGCCACTCCTGTGCCGGGATGATCCGTGGCACGAGGTCGAGCGGAAATGGTCGGTCGGCTCCAGCGCCTTCGGTGCTGCTCAGGTCGAAGGTGATTCCCTGACGCATGAAGAGCGCGTCGCGCAACTGTCCTGCCGCGACGAGGCGCTCGCTGCCCAGCCGCGCAAGCTCGGCGACGAGCTGCTCGCCGTGTTCGCGCGGCGTGCCCGCCGGGGTAAAGACCTCGTCGTAGCTATCGATCAGCGGGCCGGCGGCGCACATCCGCACATTGTCCGTCAAGCGGGCACTTTGATGGGTGCCAGCGTGGACAACGAGCACGCGCGGCGTTTGTACCTCGTGGCAGCGCGCGCCCGCAGCGCCTGAGAAATCGCCGGCTCCGCGGGCGGTCGACGCTTCGCTTAGACGTCCGCGGACCTTTGCAAGGCTCATCAAACCAGCTGCGCTGCCGATGAAGTCTCATCAGCCAACGAACCTGGGCAGAGGCGCAGATGGTCACTCCGACGAGAGTAGAGCGCAACGGCGACACGCAGCTTGCTTTTACGAGCTCGCAGGCTGCCACCTACCTTGGCGTGTCGCTCGCCACGGTGCGTCGGTGGAGCAATGACGGACACCTGCGCGGTTCTCGCACGCCGGGCGGCCAGCGGCGCTTCTCACGCGTGCAACTGGATGCTTTCCTCGGCTCGCTGAGCGCCGGCGACGACGACGAGGGACTCGCCGGCTGACGCGGCCGCGTCGCGACTCGCCGCGGGTGGGGCAGGGCCGGGGCGGACAACAGTCAGTGCCGGCCCGGCGTTACTGGCCGGACGCGGTGCCTGAGCGGTCCGCGTTAGCGGTTTTGTGCGCGGCTGTGCAACCTTCCGTGCAGCACTCGGTGATGGTGCGCGCTACGGCGAATTTCCGCTAACACCGCGATACGCTCGCCGCTCGTCGTGGCGAGAATCCTGAGATCAAACAAGCCGCTTCGGCGGCTCTTGGCAGCTTGGCTGCAGTCGTGCCTGGGCACCGGAGCGGGCTACGTCGCGCTGCTCCTGCTGACCTATCGGCACCTGCACACCTCGTGGGCGATCGCGGCTGTGCTGCTGGCCGACTTCCTGCCGGCGATCCTGTTCGGCTCGTGGTTTGGCGCCTGCGCCGACCGCTACTCCCGCCGGCGGCTGATCGTCGTCGCGAACCTACTGCAGGCCGCCGCGTTTGGCGGGCTCGCGCTGGCGCACACGGCGGTGCCAATCCTCTCGCTGGCGCTCCTGGCGGGCGTCGGCAATGCGATGCTCCGCCCCGCGCTGCGCTCGGCGCTGCCGGTTGTCGCGGGTGAGGCCAGCCAGGCCGCGGCGGCCGTGTACGACAGCTGCCGCTGGATCGGGATGACCGCGGGACCACTCGTGGCAGCCGGCCTCTTCGCACTGTCCGGCCTAACGCTGCCGCTCGCGCTCAACGGTCTCAGCTTTCTGATCGCCGCCGCGGTCATGGGCAGCGTCGCGATCGAGCGATCGACGCCCGCCGAGGCGGAGGAGTCGCGCGGCGGATCAAGCCTCCGGGAGGGTCTTGGCGAGGCGTTGGCTGCACCGGGCATCGCTGTGCTCGTCGCCTGCTCGGCGGGCTCGATCATCGCCGGAGGCCTGCTGAACGTGTGTGAGCCGATCTTCGCCAAGCACGTACTGCACGGCACCAACAGTGACTACGCGCTCCTGGTTGCGAGCTACGGCGCCGGCATGGTGGTCGCGTCGGTGCTCGTCCTGCAGCGCGGCGACCAGCCCGCCACGGTCCTCATGCGCCGCTATCTCGCGGCGCTCACGCTCACCGCGGTGGGCATGGGTGGCAGCGCGATCGCCCCGGACGTCGAAGCGGCCGTCGTGGCATTTGCCGCCACCGGCTATGCCAATGCGCTGTTGCTGGTCAGCGAGACGCAGCTGATCCAGCTCCGCGTCCCGAGCTCTGTTCAGGGCCGCCTGTTCGGCACCAAGGACACGATCGAGGGCGCGTGCTTCCTCCTCGGGCTGCTGGGCGCAGCCGCGCTGGTTGCCCTCACCGGAGTGCGCATCACTTTGGCGACAGGTGGCGCAATCTGCGGACTTTGTATGCTCGCCGGGTTCGTCGCGCTGCGTTCGCGCTCATCCGCGCGCACCCCCGAGCCGCCACCGATTCACACTCGCGCCGCCACCGGCATCGTGCCGCGTCGTGTGGAAACGCCGGTGTCTCCGCACGGCTTCTAGCAACGCCGACGAGGTGTGCTTCGGGGTGGCCGGGCTCCTGCAGGTCCCGCCGACGGCGCGTCCGCGAGCGCGCCCAGCGTGGCGCGTGATCGCTAAGTGCTGGCGGGCGGGGTCGAGCTGGGAGGCGAGGTCTTGATCATGTGGGCGTGCAGCTCAGCCGCGAGCCGATGAACCTCTTGCGTGAGGTCGATGTTCTGCTGGATCAGCGTACGTTGAGCCTCGACGCCGGCTTCGACCTGATCCACCATCGTGCGGATGCCGTCGATGATCACCGTGAGCACGCGCTGGGCGCGGTTTGCCGCGGCGGCTACGAGGAAGCCGATGAAGAGCTCCGCGACGGTGGTGATGAGGTTGAGCGGGAAGTTGTATGCCGTCCCGGTGAACCAGCTCGGGAGGAAGTTCGCGTTTGGACTGACGACCTTGGAAGCGAAGAGAACCGTCCAGCCAAGGACGAGCACGAGCCAGAAGATGATGTTCGGTGGTTGGCCCATCACCTGCGAGGTCCAGTCGCAGAAGCGCAAGAACAGGGACTCGTTCCGGTCGGCGGCCTCCTTCTGAGCGGCGGCGGCGTGCGCGTGGAAGCGCTGGACGTGCGCTGCTGGGGGCGGCGGTGCCGCCGTCTGGGCGCCCGCCGCGTCGGTGCTCATATTCACCTGTTCGGCAATGTGGACACGCATCCTCCCTCGTCGGCTGGGGCGCCTAGTAGGTGGCTCGACCGCCGCTGATGTCATAGACCGCGCCAGTGGAGAAGCTGCAGCGGTCCGACGCCAGCCAGGCGACGAGCTCTGCCACTTCCTCGGGCCGCCCAATGCGCTTCATCGGTATCAGGCTGGTGAGATGCGCGAGGACCTCAGGGGCAGTCGTTGCGTTCATCTCGGTGGCGATCACGGCCGGCGCGATCGCGTTGGCGATCACGCCGGTGGTGGCGAGCTCCTTGCCGAGCGACTTGGTGAGACCGATGACAGCGGCCTTCGATGCCGAGTAGGCGCTCAGGTTGGGGTTGCCATCCTTGCCGGCCATGCTCGCGAAGTTGACGATTCGCCCCCAGCCGCGCTCCACCATCCCGGGAATAACGGCACGACACATGGCGACGGTTCCATGCACATTGACCGCGAAGGTGCTCTCCCACTCCGCGCGCGTTGTCTCCCGCAGCGGCTTATTGGGACCACCGATGCCGGCGCTATTGAGCAGGATGTCAATCGGCTCGAGCTTGGCGACCAACTGGCTGACGGCCTCCTCGTCGGTGATGTCAAGACGGTGGTCGGCTCCGTCGGCGATGTCGAGCGTGATCACATCGTGGTGCTCAGAGCGCAGCCGCTGGGCACACGCACGACCCAGCCCGCTGGCGCCGCCAGTCACGAGTGCGCGTCGTGATCGATCGCTGCTCACGGCCTATCGCCTGGTCGCCTCAGTGGGACTCACGTGCGACCTGATCGCCACTCGCGCCGACCAAGAAGTTCAGATCGGCGCCGGTGTTGGCCTGCTGCACCGTGCTCACGTAGAGGCTTTCCCAGCCGCGCGACGGGTTGGCAAATGCCCGTGTCGCCGCTTCGGCCGGCGAGCGGCTCGCGAGATCCTCCTGCGTGGCGTCGATGTCCAGCCGCCGCGCTGGAACGTCGAGGATCACGTAGTCACCGCTGCGCACCAGTCCGAGCGGCCCCCCGGCCGCTGCTTCGGGCGACACGTGGAGCACGACGGTTCCATACGCGGTTCCGCTCATCCGCCCGTCGCAGATCCGGACCATGTCGCGAACGCCCTGCTCCAGGAGCTTCCTGGGCAGCGGCATGTTCGCGACCTCCGGCATCCCCGGATAGCCCTTCGGTCCGCACCCGCGGAGCACGAGCACCGAGTCTGCGTCGACGTCCAAATCCGGATCGTCGATCCGGGCGTGGAAGTCCTCAATCGAGTCAAAGACCACGGCTCGGCCGCGGTGGCGCAGCAGATGCTCGGATGCCGCGGCAGGCTTGATCACGGCTCCGGTGGGCGCCAGGCTGCCGTAAAGGACGGCGATCCCGGCGTGCGGCTGAAGCGGATCAGATCGTGACCTGATCACCTCCGGGTCCCAGATCTGCGCGTCGTCTAGGTACTCGACGAGCGGTCGGCCGGTGACCGTCAACGCCGTCGGATCGAGCAGGTCCACCACCTCGCGGAGCACCGCCAGCAGACCGCCGGCGCGATGGAAGTCCTCCATCAGGAACCTCCCCGATGGCTGCAGATCGACGAGCAACGGCACGGATGCGCCAACGCTGTCAAAGTCGTCTTGGATCAGCGGGATACCGAGCCGTCCCGCGATGGCAAGAAGGTGGATGACGGCGTTGGTGGAGCCGCCGATTGCCGCGAGCGCGACGATCGCGTTGAGGAACGAACCGCGGGAGAGGAACTCGCTGGGGCGGCGCCCGTCGCGGACCATCGATATCACCAGACCCCCCGCCTCGTGAGCCGCCTGAAGCAGCCGGCTGTCTGCCGCGGGAGTTCCGGCGACGCCGGGCAGCGTGGTGCCGAGCGCCTCTGCCACCAGCGCCATAGTCGAGGCGGTGCCCATCGTGTTGCAGTGTCCGCGGCTGCGAATCATCGAGGACTCCGAACTCAGGAAGTCCTCCTGCGACAGCGTTCCCGCACGCACTTCCTCCGACAGCCTCCAGACGTCGGTGCCGCACCCCAGCGGCACCCCGCGGAAGGTGCCGCTCAGCATCGGGCCGCCCGGCAGCACTACCGCCGGTAGGTCGACCGACGCCGCCGCCATCAACAGCGCCGGGATCGTCTTGTCACATCCTCCGAGCAGCACGACACCGTCGACCGGATTGGCGCGGAGCATCTCCTCGGTCGCCATCGCGGCCATGTTCCGCCACAGCATCGCGGTCGGTCGAACGTTGGTCTCGCCGAGCGAAACCACGGGCAGGTTCAACGGGATGCCGCCGGCCTCGTAGACGCCCTGCTTGACGCTCTCGGCCACCTCGTTGAGATGGGCGTTGCAAGGCGTCAGGTCTGAGGCGGTGTTCGCGATCGCGATATGCGGACGTCCGTCAAAGGCATGCCCAGGCAGGCCCCGCCGCATCCACGCCCGGTGGATGTACGCGTTGCGGTCGGTCCCGGAATACCACTGCGAGCTTCGCTGGATCGGCATCGGCGCCCTCGGGTGGTCGAGCGAGGCTTAGGATCTGAGGCGTGTCCGAGCCTACCGATTGTCGGCAAACGCAGCGGATGTAATGAAGGCCTTCGTCGTCACCGCTCCCGGGGAATCCTCGGTACAGGACGTGGAGGCTCCGGCCGCGAAGCCCGGCGAGGTCGTGGTGGACGTCGCCCGCGCCGGTGTTTGCGGCACAGACGTGGAGTTCTTCACCGGCGAGATGGCCTACCTGCACGACGGGCATTCCGCCTATCCGATGCGGCTCGGGCATGAATGGTGCGGCGTCGTCGCCGCCGCGGGCAGCGGAGTCGATCAGTCGTGGATCGGCCAGCGGGTCATCGGCGACACGATGCTCGGATGCGGCGAGTGTCAGCGCTGCCGGTCGGGTCGGCAGCATCTGTGCGAACGCCGCACCGAGGTGGGGATCAGCGGCGCCAAAGCCGGAGCACTCGCCGAGCAGCTCGCCGTCCCGGTGTCATCACTGCAAGCGCTCCCGGAAGCGGTCGACGATGTGGCCGGCGCCATGGTGGAACCGGGCGGAAATGCGCTCCGAGCCGTGTGGGCCGCGGACCTCCATCCGCAGGACCGAGTGCTGGTGCTGGGCGCGGGGACCATCGGCCTGCTTGCGGCGCGGTTTGCGGTCGCGGCGGGCGCCGACGTGCATGTGCTGGACAAGGAAGAGCCCTCGCTGTCGTTCGCGCGTTCGCTGGGACTTGACGGGGTGTGGACGGCTAGCGATCTACCTCGTCTTGCCTTCGACGCGGTGATCGACGCCTCCAACGCGGCGGCGCTGCCGGCGCTCGCGCTTGATCTGGTCGAGCCCGGCAAGCGCGTCGTGTACATCGGACTTGCCGGCACTCCGAGCACGATCGACACACGAACGCTGGTGCTCAAGGATGTGACCGCAGTCGGAATCCTGTCCGGCTCTCCCGGTTTGGCAGGTGCGATCGACGCGTACGCGTCACACTCGGTCGATCCACGTCCGCTGGTCGCCGCGACGGTCGGCCTCGAACGTGTCGGCGATATCCTCACCGGCTGGCGCCCACACGACGCTGGCGCTGGCCCGAAGATCCACGTCGACCCTCGTATCTGAAGGGATTCGGGTACCGCCCTCAGGCCGCTGCTTTTGGTCTTTCGCTCAGCTCGTCGACCGTCGCGGCGTCGTCGTGCCCGCCACAAGTTCGCTGCTCTCCAGCGCGGGCGCGGGCGCGAAGAGGTGCGCGTCTCGGACCGGTGGCGCGGCGGTCAGCTCCGTCGCGGGCACCTGCACGGCGGGTAGCGCGTCGTGCGCGCCTGCGCCGCTCAGCGACTCCTTGAAGCCGCGCATTCCGTCGCCCAGCGAGCGCCCCACCTCCGGCAAACGCTTCGCTCCGAACACGAGCAACAGCACAATCAGCAGGATCAGAATATGAACTGGATTGTCGAGTCCCATCTGGCGTACCTCAGCTTTCCTATGTCAGACCCGCGCGGTGCTCCCGCGATCGCCAACACTGCACGATCGTCGTAAGAGATGCTCGGCGGGTAACGCGTGAATTCAGGTCTATGACGTGCCGGACATTCGCATCGGCCGAGACGGCGGCTGCCACCTGCTGCCTCATCACACGAGAGGCGAGGCGACAAGCCGGGGCGCCCTGGACGGGGAGGAGGCGAGCAGGGCGCCCCGGCGAGTCGGTTCGCCCCGCGCGTCTGCGCACGTGGCTTCTTCGGCTCTGCTAGGTCGTGAACTTGGTTGCCGTAACGGCCGCTAGCACGGTTTGTGCTGTGTCCGACGGGCTTGCGCTCCTTGGCTAGGTTCTGACTTCCAGATACTTACTTCGGGGAGCACGCCGCAGCGGATCACTCAGACGCGGCTGGCCGTGCCAAAGTCAGGACCTGCTCCGCCCGGGTGGTTCACGGATGACCCGGAGTTTCCGGGAGGCGTTCCCAGCACGCCGCCAATTCGTGAAGAGGTCGCTCGACAGCCGCGGACGACGGTCGCAAGGCGGTTGCCCGCTCCCCTCCACTTCCAATTTATACCGCACACGGGGCCTTCATGAAGCCCTGGGACGTGCCGCATAATCGCTCGCCGCAAGCCCAGAACCAAGGGAATGGAGGAGCGAAATGCGTTTGTTTTCCCGGGCCTATCCGGTAGGAGGCGAGCTATGACCGAGCATGCGGTGGTGATCGCAGGAGGTGGTCCGACAGGAATGATGCTCGCGGCTGAGTTGGCGCTGGCAAGGGTCGACGTCGCGGTCGTCGAGCGGCGTCCCGATCACGTGCTCGTCGGGTCACGGGCCGGCGGTTTTCACTCACGCACGATCGAGGTGCTGGATCAGCGTGGGGTCGCTGATCGGTTCCTGGCGGAGGGTCAGACGGCTCAGGCCGCGATGTTCGCCACGACCATGTTGGACATAAGCGACTTCCCGACGCGTCATCTCGCATGCCAAAGTACCCTCTGCCAGGGGTTACGCGTCATGGCTGCCCACCTCTGGCGATTCCATAACGCTTCCAGCGGGCTGCCGGAGAAAGCGCCCAGGGCTGCGGTGGCCACCGCAGCGCCAGCCGCATCCCTCGGCGGCTAACGGTCAGCAGAGATGCTCCTCGGGGTGCGTAACCTGGAAGCGCTCTACCGACCCCACCGCCCCGCCACGTGAGGAGGCTTTTCATGGAGACCTGGGATGCCATCACTGCTCGCCGCAACGTCCGAGAGTTCGCGGACCGACCAATCCCCGCCGCGGATCTCGAACGAATACTCGAGGCCGGCCGGATCGCGCCCTCTTCGCAGAACAACCAGCCGTGGGACTTCGTCCTCGTCACCGACCGGGAGATGCTGCGCGAGCTCTCTGGGGTATGGCGAGGCGGCGGCCATATCGCAGGCGCGATGGCCGCAATCGCCGTGGTAATCCCTGACGAGGAGGAGGCGCGCGCTCGCGAGCGCAATCGGTTCGACATCGGCCAAGCGACGATGCAGATGATGATCGCTGCCGCCGACAAAGGGATCGGCTGTGGACATTCAGCGGTCGGCGAGCAGGACCTGGCGAGATCGATCCTCCGCGTTCCCGAGGACAGGCTCGTAGCGTTCGTCGTCGACCTCGGCTACCCGGCCGACCGCCCATTGCGGCCCGGCACCCGGTTGAAGCGTCGGCCCCTGGACGAGGTCGTGCATCGCGACGGCTGGTGAGGCATCGGCTCGGCCTGCGCCGCAGAACGCCAACGGTTGTCAGCGGTTAGCCAAATCGTTTCTTGAATGACTCAAGAAAATGCGAAACACTGCCAGGCCGTGCCGGCGAGCCTCGACTACGAGCAGTTGCTGCGAGGCGCCGACTTGCGCGTGACGCGGCCGCGGGTCGCGGTGCTGGCGGCCGTCCACGAGAACCCGCATGCCGACACCGACTCGATCATCGGTGCCGTGCGGGAGGATCTCACCGTCTCGCACCAGGCCGTCTATGACGTTCTGCGGGCCGTGACCGATGCTGGCCTCGTTCGGCGGATCCAGCCGTCGCGGTCGGTTGCGCGTTACGAGCCGAACACCCACGACAACCACCACCACATCGTCTGCCGCTCGTGCGGCGCGATCGCCGACGTCGACTGCGCGCTCGGCACGGCTGCATGCCTCACCCCCGTCGATGACCACGGCTACGCGGTCGACGAGGCCGAGGTGATCTACTGGGGCCTCTGCCCCAGCTGCGGCACCCCCGACCCAGCAAACCCCCCGGTCCGGAAGGATTTCCGTGTCTGTTTCTGAGAAGCCTGACGCCGTTGTCGGAGAAATGAATGAGCCCGAGACCGGCGGCTGCCCGGTCCACGGGCGTGCTCCCTACCCGGCGGAGGGCGGGACGAGCGGCGGCTGGTGGCCGGGACGGCTCAACCTGAAGATCCTCGCCAAGAACCCGCCGGCCGCGAACCCGCTCGGCGAGGAGTTCGACTACGCGCAGGCGTTCCTCTCGCTCGACCTGCCAGTGGTCAAGCGCGACATCGAGAAGGTGCTGACAACCTCCCAGGACTGGTGGCCCGCCGACTTCGGCCACTACGGGCCGCTGATGATCCGCATGGCGTGGCACAGCGCGGGGACGTACCGGATCAGTGACGGGCGCGGCGGCGCGGGGAGCGGTCAGCAGCGCTTCGCGCCGCTGAACAGCTGGCCGGACAACGCGAACCTCGACAAGGCGCGGCGGCTGCTGTGGCCGGTCAAGCAGAAGTACGGGCGCAGCCTCTCCTGGGCCGACCTGATGATCCTCGCGGGCAACGTGGCGCTCGAGTCGATGGGCCTGCAGACCTTCGGCTTTGCCGGTGGGCGCGTCGACGCCTGGGAGACCGACGAGGACGTCTACTGGGGTCCCGAGACGGAGTGGCTGGGCGATGAGCGCTACAGCGGCGACCGCGAGCTCGAGGATCCGCTCGCGGCGGTTCAGATGGGCCTGATCTATGTCAACCCGGAGGGCCCGAACGGCAACCCCGACCCGTTGCTGGCGGCACGCGATATCCGGGAGACGTTCCGCCGGATGGCGATGAACGACGAGGAGACCGTCGCCCTGATCGCCGGCGGCCACACGTTCGGCAAGGCGCACGGTGCCGGCTCGACCGACACCGTCGGCCCCGAGCCCGAGGGCGCGGGCATCGAGGAGCAGGGCTTCGGCTGGATCAGCTCGAACAGCAGCGGCAAGGGCCGCGATGCGATCACGGGCGGCCCCGAGGTGATCTGGACGACGACGCCGACGAAGTGGAGCAACGACTTCCTCGAGCACCTGTTCAAGTACGACTGGGAGCTCACGAAGAGCCCCGCGGGCGCGCAGCAGTGGAAGCCAACGAACGCCGCCGGCGAAGGCACGGTGCCCGAGCCCGATGACTCGTCAAAGCATCGCCACCCGTCGATGCTCACGACCGACCTGGCGCTGCGCTTCGACCCGGTCTACGAGAAGATCTCACGCCGCTTCTACGAGCACCCCGACGAGCTCGCCGACGCGTTCGCGCGCGCCTGGTACAAGCTGACGCATCGCGACATGGGACCTGCGGTGCGGTATCTCGGACCCGAGGTGCCCTCGGAGGTACTCATCTGGCAGGATCCGCTACCACCGGTCGAGCACGAGCTCGTGGGGCCGGCGGATGTGGCGGCGCTGAAGGAGCAGATCGCGGCGTCCGGGCTGTCGGTGGCGCAGCTCGTCTCGACCGCCTGGGCGTCGGCGTCGACGTTCCGCGGCAGCGACAAGCGCGGTGGTGCGAACGGCGGACGGATCCGGCTCGAGCCGCAGAAGAACTGGGAGGTCAACAACCCGGCGCAGCTCGCGAGCGTGCTCTCGACGCTCGAGGGGATCAAGGAGTCCTTTGACGCGTCGGCCGGCGGCGGCGGCGGCGGCGGGAAGAGCGTCTCGCTTGCCGACCTGATCGTGCTGGCGGGTGGTGTCGGCGTCGAGCAGGCGGCGAAGGCCGCGGGCCATGCGGTGGAGGTGCCGTTCCGGCCCGGTCGCACCGATGCGACGCCCGAGCAGACGGACGTCGAGGCCTTTGCCGTGCTCGAGCCGAAGGCGGACGGGTTCCGCAACTACCTCGCCGCCCGCACCCGGCTACCGGCGGAGTACCTGCTGGTCGATCGGGCGAACCTGCTGACCCTCAGCGCGCCCGAGATGACAGTGCTGGTCGGCGGGCTGCGCGTACTGGGCGCTAATTACGGGCACTCGTTCCTTGGCGTCTTCACCGAGCGCCCTGGGGCGCTCACGAACGACTTCTTCGTGAACCTGCTGGACATCGCCACGGAGTGGAAGCGCGACCCGGCCGGCGCCGAGACCTATGAGTCCCGCGATCGTGAGACCGGCAAGGTCAGGTGGCACGGCAGCCGCGTCGACCTCGTGTTCGGCTCGAACGCCGAGCTGCGCGCCGTCGCCGAGGTGTACGCATCTGATGACGCCGCGGAGAAGTTCGTGGCGGACTTCGTCGCCGCGTGGGTCAAAGTCATGGAACTCGACCGCTTCGACCTGGACTGAGGTTGGCGGCTCAGGGGCGGCCCGGTGCACTCACGCGTCGCCCCTGAACCGCGAAGGAGTTCGTTCGGTGAAGCCATGACGGCCGAAGCGAAGAGCCGTCGCGGACGGCTACCGCGCGCTCAGGGAGGTCATTGGGCGCAGCAAGCAGGCTTTCGGTGAGGTGGAGCGTGACGAAACGCGTCTCAAGTGGTACCCGCGAGTGGTACCGCGGCCGGCTTTTGGCGGTCTGTCGCCGCGCGAACGCCGCCAAACTTAGGACTTTGCAGGCTATTCGTGAGTGGAGCCAGCCGGTCTCGAACCGGCGACCTCCTGCTTGCAAAGCAGGCGCTCTCCCAGCTGAGCTATGGCCCCTCGGGACGGATGTTAGCCGCTGGGTTCGGAGGTTCTTAGACGGTTGACCGCCGGACTTAGGCGGTCGCGAGACGCATACGGCCCAGGAAGTGCGCCACCGACGGCCGCCCTGGCGGCCAGCTTCGTAGGCCTAGCTCGCCTCGTGCTCGATCGAGAACTCCTGCGTCTCCTCGGCGGCGTCAAGGTGGGCGAACCGCGCAGCGCCGGTTGCCACGGGCCTGGCGCCATGAGCCGCCTCGCGCAGCTGCGGCCGTTCATCAAACACATGCACTTCTGCCTGATGCTCTGGCTCGAATGCCTCTGTCCGATCGCGCGGCACGGCGCTGAGCGCTTCCCGTTCGATCCTCGCAACCTCACGCGGGTCCGCACCCCGCAGGCGCTTCAGCTCGAGGTGCTCGCGGATCGCCTTGTCGAGGTCGCTCATTACGTGAAGCCTAACGCTGGAGCTGTCTGACTGCTCTCTCAGCCAAATCGGTCGACGCGAGAGCTATCCGGACAACCGCCCGATTGGGGCGAACGATGGCTGCGGCGGCACTGATCTAGACTGCAGCCACCTCGCGCCGCAGCTCGGCGCGGCCCCGGGGCTATAGCTCAGTTGGGAGAGCGCCTGGATCGCACCCAGGAGGTCGGGGGTTCGAGTCCCCCTAGCTCCATCGGCAAACCAGCCTGCATATGGGCGGTTTGCGCTAGCTGAAGAGCGGCCGCTGCTCCGTGGAGCTCGCCGAGGGTACCGTTTGCGGGTACCGCTTGGACACTTTTCTTGCGCGAATTGCGGACTCTAGTGGGGCCGGCGCTATGGCTTCGCGCGACTCGCTAAGAGCTGGGGCTCGACGTAGCGACGCTTCGATTTCGTCGTGGAGGAAGATCCAGCGTCGGCCGAGTTTGTGGCCGGGGATGACGCCGCGGCGGGCGTATTCGAAGACGGTCGACATCGGGATTCGGAGCAGCTCTGCGACTTCGCGGGCTGCGGCGACGTCTTCGCGGGTGAGGCGTGGACGGGGCGGTTGGGCTGGTGGAGACATGTTCGTGGGTCGAGATCCTACCCCAAACAAGCCAAAATGTCCGTATATTGCGTTGTCACGCGATGATTAGCGTCATCGCTCCTTGAGAAGATCCAGATTATGAGTGAGACCGACGGCGAGCAGATTCAGGACGCGTTCAAGAGCGCTCAGGCGGTCTGGAGCGTTGCGATCGACGCTCATCGGTTGGCGCCGCCGGATGGCGGCTTCAGCTCGCGGCTTGCGTCGTTGTCGGGCGCGGCGCGGATCGAGGCGAAGATCTGTCGCGAGGCGCAGGCGGCCGGGTTTGCCTGGCCGCCGCACAAGTCGGCTGGAAGCCAGCCGTGGGAGCTGCAGCCGGGGAGCGGCCGGCGCGGGCCGGCTGAGTTGTGGCGGGCCTTTGACGACGCGGTGCTCGTCCTCGAGCGCGCGGCCGCGACTACCGAGCTGCTGGAGGTCGCGAGAGGGTTCGAGCTGCTCGGCGAAGCGGCCGCCGAGTTGGCCGAGGCGGTCAGGCGCGAGGACCGCGCGAGCGGTCTGCTGCCCAAGGCCCGCTCTGCCTAGCAGCGCCGGCGGGTCACTGCGGCGTCAGTTGGACCGCGTCGGCGTCGGCGTCCCAAATAGCGTGATCGGCAGCAACCCGGCCCTTGCGTCGCGGTAGGCCCGCGTCGCTCGGTGCCCAGAGATCACGCCGCGTCGCAAGCGAGTTGCTGTCGGCACGCGCACGATCGAGTAGCGCGTCGACGTCACTGCGCTTGATCCGAAACGCGCGACCAACCCTTACCGCCGGTAGCACGCCACTGTCGATCCAGTTGCGGATCGTCTGATCGGTCACCTGGAACTCTTCGGCGACCTGCGGAACCGTGAGCAGTCGATCAGCCATCAAGCACCAACGATAGCCGGCGGCGTCTACGCGTCCGAAGCGAGCAGCAAGACAACGCTGCGGTCCTCGAGCACCACTCGCAGCTCGAGCCGACCGCCGAGCGCCTGCACGTAGCCGTCGAGCGTTGCCACACGCGGGTTCGGCTCATGCTCCACGTGCGAAATCGCGCGCTGCGACGCGCCCAACTTCGCGGCGAGCTGAACCTGCGTTAGCCCGACGGTTCGACGGAGCGCCGCAAGGGTGTCACCGACCTCGCGCTCGGCCTGGCGCGGCCTTGTTGATGTCTGCGCTCGCGGCCGCTGCGATCCGGCCCGCCGCTGCCTCCTCGATCTCGCCACAGGTAGATGATAGCGGGTAAAGCGGCTAGCCGGAATAACGTCATCGTAGGTGATACTGTGTGCTGCGTAGCGGAGCGGAGCGGCAGGGTTGTTGTTGCGGTTGGAGTGTCGGTGGTCGGTGCGGGCTGTGGCGGGTGAGGGCTGGAGTGTGGTGCTCAGGCGGGGGCGCGAGGCGGAGGGATAGCGGTGTTGGAGGTGATAGGTCAGGGCGCGGTCGAGATGGCGAGGACGCCGCGCGAGCGGAAGAACAGGCCGCCGACGCGAGCCTGGACTCAACGCCCGACGCCGGCTACCCAGCCGTGCTCCCGAGCACTTCGCCGACTCGAACCTGATGTCCGGCCCTAGCCGTACGCCGCATGGCGCAACCTCGTGCGTCGCGTGTATTGGTAATCGGGGAGCGGTAGACAGAGGGCGGTGAGAGAGCCAGCATGGTGGCCGCCGGGAAGGGCAGCGAGCGATGGCGAGCACTAACGGACCGTGCTGCGGGCATACGCGGGCAGGTAAGGCGGGCTAGCGTGGAGAGGCGCGCGACGGCCTGCGCGCTCCAATAACCCGAGCTGCCCACCGTGCCCGCGGTGACGGACCCCAGCCACGCCCGGATGCCACCGGGTGGACACCAGGCGCTCGCGTCCGACCTAAGATCCGCGATCCGACCGGCCGAAATAACCCCGACCGTCGACGGCCCACCAAGCTGCTCAACCTCGGGTGTAGTCGTACTCGTCAACGCCGATCGCGGCGCCTAGCGCGCTCGCAGCCGCGATGTGTCGAGCGGCAAGCGCCCAGCCAAGGCGAAGGTGGCTTCCACGGTGGAAAATCACGATGTCGAGCACGACTTCGGTGTCTGGCGGAAGGCTCGCAAATGCGCTCGCGCGGGGACTCAGAGCAGCCCAGATGGCATCTAGCTGGATGTCCATCGACTGCCCATCTGTCATGTCGGGCTGCCATATCCACTGATTAGTTACGACGGGTAGCCTCGGGTTTCCCGATCTGGCGGCGCCTTTTGTCCGCTGAATCGATGGGTCGACACCCAGCCGCGCTGTCACTTCCGCCGGGCTCAAACTGGAGCTGGAGACGACAAGCGCGCACTTGATCTCCTCCCAGGCGTCGTTCGGCCCGCGGGGCTCGCTGACTTCGCTAATCACCGCGCGTTGAGGCCTGTCGGAATGAGTTCGCCGCCACCGCGTGGACGCAACCAGAGGTCGCCCGTCGCTTTGTCTTTGTAGTAGTCGTATTCGCCGGCTGCCCCTGCTCCCACGGTTTCCTCCTTGTCGGTGTGCGGATCGGTGTCATAGCCCTTAAGGATCCGCTTGAGTTCCGCATCGCTGATCCTTTCGAGGTCGCTAGGGTTCGGCTCCTCGGCGGCAGCGACCATTATTCCAGTCGGTCCGTTCGCCCCAATGTTTGGGGACGAGACGCTCATGCTGGGCGTACCACTTCCAAAGAGCGCGTCGATCACATTGTGGACAGCCTGCTCGCCCACGAACAGTCCTGCGGCAGCCAGGATCGCGCAGGCAACGGCCGCTTCGGGCCCGTCGACGCAGAGTTCGACGGGAACGGGTATCGCGTCTTCGCCGGTCGGGTCTGTCTCGTCAGTGGGATTGTCGCCCGCGTAGTAGTAGGCGGCGCCAGTCTCACTTTCTAGCGGGTCGAGGCTCAAGAATTGCCCGGTGCCCGGGTCATACCACCTTGCCTGCATGTAGATCAGCCCGTTGTTTGGGTCGGTGTACTGTCCGGCGAAGAGCAGGTTGGTGGTCGCGCTGCCGCTGGTGATGGTCGGCGTGCCGTAGGGGCGGTACTTGATCGTCTCGACCGGGTCGCCGGCCGTGTTGGTGAGCAGGCGGGTTGAGCCGAGGCTGTCGTGGTGGTAGTAGACCGGTGTGTCGTCTGGGCCGATCTGTTCGAGTGGCAGGTTGCCGGGGCCGTAGATGATGTTGGTCGTGCCGTTGACGATCAGCAGCGGAACGCTCGATGTGGGGTCCCAGGTGAGCTGGGTGGTCGTGCCGCTGCTCGTGTCGGAGCGTCCGGATGTCCCCCGCTAGGCCGGTGGCCGAGCTTGTAGAGCAGGCTCAGCAAACCGCGCGGCTCGTGGATGCGGAGCGTCTCCGCCGCCGGACAAGGAGAGCCGCATAAGCGTTGTCGGCCTCTCGCCGCGTCGTAACAGCGGGCGTTGAGACAGGTAGCAGGACGCCGGAGAATGGCAGCGAGCGCTAAGCGTGCAGCGGCGAGGTGTTATGGACCGTGCTGCGGGAGAGACGCGGGAAGGTAAGACTGGCTAGCGCGGAGGGGCGAGCGAAAGCGAGGTGCCTATCGGAGCTGGAACAGCCGTGTCCAGGCCGTCAGCGCCCGCGCTCATTGGCGCGGCGGAAGCAAAGTTCCGCTTCTCGAGGGTTACCGGCGCGCTCGAGCAACCTCCCAAGTCGGAACGCGCCCTCCGCACTTCCTCGTTCGTCGGCGCGACGTAGAGCATTCTCAGCAGCCTGTAAGTCACCCTGCTCCTCCAACCGAAGCCCGAGATTTACTGCTCCTGCCGGTGATTCCCGCTGATCCGCGAGGCGGAATGCGGCAATAGCCGCGTCTCGATCACCGCGCGCGAACAGGAGCGCTCCTAAACCGTTCGCTGCGTCTGCATCACCCCCGTCAGCACCGCGTCGAAAAGCCTCCTCAGCATGAGTCGCGTCGCCGCGCGCCTGGAGATTGGGCTGCTCAGGAGGACTGAGTGGCCCAATGGCGCTCGCACGCCAGTCGAAACCGCTCGTAGTCGGCTCCAGCCACGCGACCGTACCGAGCCAACGCCTCGCGTGCTTCGTCTGGCCGCTCCGCTGCCATGAGCAACGCTGGCACTTGCTCACTCGCGAAATCGAGACGCCCCTCGTCCGTGGTCAGCTCAGTGAGATACGCCTCGACCGTTGATCGCACAGTGGCAAATGGCAGCGCGTACCGGCCTGCGAGTGATGCCAATCGTTCCGTCGCCGGACCGACATCGGCGGCGTTCGCAATGGGGACCGCATCCACTCCGCGCGCCTCCGGCAGCTCATCGAGGTAGCACTCCACCGCAAGATTGCAATGACGTGCGCCGAGCATTGCCAATAACTGCTCGCTCTTGGGATGAGTCACACCGACCACCATCGTGACATGAACAACTGTTCCCTCACGCAAGCGCGGCATACCCCGGTCCATCTCAAACTCCGACTCCCGTTCAAAAGCCGCCGTCGCAACGAATCCAGTCGCCTCGACAGGGTGTCGGAAGTATGCAAGCGTGATGGATCGCGAAACCGTTGGCGGCTGAGCCCTCGCGCCGGCGAGCGTGTTGACTCCCTGCGGCACGGCGACGGTCCAGCCGCGACCAATCATGCAGCTCTCCAGCTGCGCGACAAGCACGTCGTCCAAACTAGCTGCTTCCGTCGCCATCACAGCAGCGTAATCGACGAGCTGACAAGTCGACACTCAATCCGCACCACGAAACCGTTTGGGGCCGACAACTGCCACCATGGCCGTTGTCCTAACCCCCACGCGCCGTGCCTTCGCCCGGGCGGCACACGTGCAGAGCTTTCTGGACGTTTCGAGGAATCGCTGGCAACGGACACGGAACCCCAGCGCTGCCGGCAAACGCCGCGCCCCAGCGGTGATCGATTCTTTCCATGATTATGAGACCTTGCGGCACGAAAGGCATACGGTCCTGGTAGCGCGCACAGCCGCTGTGACCGCTCATCCGCACCAGAGCATAGTCTTCGTTCGCGAGCGCAACACGCACAGCAAAACACACGCTTGGCACTCCGCTGTCGCCGAGCGCCGCCACGATCGCACGTGTTTCGTTCGCGCCCGTTTGGCCGGAGCCTGACGAGCATCCAGCGAACGCCAGCATCGTGCAGATCACCCAGAGCATAGTGATGACACGAGTCCGCGCGCGTGCACGCATGAAGCCCTTACCTTCCAGCTTCACCTCGCCGGACCCTGCCATTGATAGACGTATGCGCCGAATTGCCAAAATGGGAGATGCGAGGTCAACCAAAAGTCGAAATGCACGCCCCAAGGTCCGTAGCGTCGGCGAGCTGTGTAGCTCTGGTCGGCGTTGAGCTGAGCTGCGTCGTTCCCTACAAACTCCAGGTCCCTGCCGATATCCCTAACTGCTAGAGCAGCAACCGACTTCACCAAATCTAGCCAGCTCGGAAGCTCCGACTCGTCGGCGCCGTCCGCGAGATTCTGGAGGGCCAGTCCGTAGATTATGGCCTGCGAGGCCGTCAGGTTTTTACTTACGACAAGCTTGTAGAACTCCCCGCTCGGATCGGTGTTGTCGGTCGGGTTGTCGTTGGCGTAGCTGTATGGCTCGCCGGTTTGACTGTCGTCGGGATCAACGCTCATGAACTGCCCGGTACTTGGGTCGTACCAACGCGCTCTGAGGTAGATGAGCCCACTATTGGGGTCGGTGTACTGCCCAGCGAAGAGCAGGTTCGTCAGCGCAGTGCCGCTGGTGATCGTTGGTGCTCCGTAGGGGCTGTAGTTGATGGTCTCCAGGCTGTCGCCGGCGGCGTTTGTGAGCAGGCGTGTTGAGCCGAGGCTGTCGTGGTGGTAGTAGACGGGTGTGCCGTCTGGGCCGATTTGCTCGAGCGGCAGGTTTCCGGGGCCATAGATGATGTTGGTCGAGCCGTCGGCGATCAGCAGCGGCAAGCTCGCGTTGGTGTCCCAGGTGAGCTGAGTTATCGTGCCGCTACTTGTGGCGCTTTGCAGCAGGCCGTTGCCGTCGTATTCGTAGCTCAGGTCGAGGTCGCTCGCGCCACCTGTGTTGCTCGTCAAATTGTCGGCCTGGTTCCAGCCGTAGCTCGTGGTCGTCGCGCCGCTGGTCTGGGTGGTGCGCTCACCCATGCTGTTGTAGGTGTAGCTGCCGCCGGGTCCCGAGGTGAGCTCGTCAGCGTCGTCGTAGCTCTGCGTCGAGCCGCCGTCGAGTTCGGTGAGGTTGCGGTCGGGGTCGTAGGTGTCGTCGGCGCTGTTGTCGGCCGTCAGCTCGTCAAGGCTGTTGTAGCTGTAGTTCTGCGTGCTGTCGCCGAGCCCGCTCGAGGATTCCTGTGTGATGTTGCCGTCGGGGTCGTAGGTGTCGTTGATGCTCGCCACGGTCGCACCGTTTGCGGTCGTCGTCATCGCGGTCTGCTCGCCGTCGTCGTTGTAGGTGTAGCTGTCCGTCTGGCCCGATGTTCCCGGGTAGCTCGTCTGGGTGAGTTCGTTGTCGGGGTTGTAGGTGAAGCTGGTGGTGTTGCCGAGCCAGTCGGTGACGCTGGCGAGGTTGCCGTCGTCGTCGAACGTGCGGGTGACGGTCTGATCGTTGGGGTAGGTGATCGATGTTTCGTTGCCGTCTAGGTCGTAGCCGCAGCTG
>Ga0302326_10000718_pt1 | contig 87839 bp, 76 predicted proteins | sample Palsa_T0_3_FD_202264 | JGI IMG/M metagenome (GOLD analysis project Ga0302326, IMG submission 202264) | Peat permafrost microbial communities from Stordalen Mire near Abisko, Sweden - Palsa_T0_3 | ecosystem: Environmental > Terrestrial > Soil > Palsa > Peat permafrost | place: Sweden: Abisko...
GATCAGTCTCTACCAAGCCCAGCGCGACCTCCAAACCGCGCTGGCCTGCTGGCACGGGCACTGCCCCACCTGCCAGCGCAGGCTGCCGCCCTAAACCCAACCTAACGAAGTCCTACTAGGCCTCATCTTCGCAACTGGCATGATCGGCGACACGCATGAAATGAGCCATCCCCAATATTTTCGGGACACTCTCGGAGGAACACGCGGGAGGAAGTTGAGGAAGGACCTTTCCGACACCCCGATCCCCTGCCGAGATTCGGCTTTACTACTAGCTTTCCGGTAAGCCCTCGGCAGGACTCGAACCTACGACCCTCGGATTAGAAGTGCGCCCTGGGGTGTTTGATCGGTTGCGGCGACTCGCGGATTTTGGCTCTACTAAACGGTTTGCGGCGATGGCGCCGGAGTCGGTTTGCGGTCGTCTCCGGGGGTCGTGTTAGCCAGCTGTTAGCCAGGACCTGGTTGCAAGCGGCGCGAGCTACCCGGCTGGCGGCGGGGGCGAGCACGACCCGTGCGCGGCTCCCGGCCCCCGATGCTCGTCGACCTGGTTTTGCCATTGCGCCCGGCGCCATCGCACCGTCCGTCTCGCTGCCCCGCCCTACGGGTGCCCGCATCGTGGTCGCCAGCGCCGGTGCACGAGCTACGCGAACAGACATGACCAGCTTGCCAGCACGCTGCTCGGCGCTCGGCCCCGATGCGTCGCTTCTCTACCCCGACCCCGCCGCTCTGCCGCCCCCACGGGACGAAGTGGATACACCATCGCCGGCACGCACAGGCCGCCTGGTGTTAGCCAAAACGTTAGCCCGACGCCATTTGCTCGATCCTGCATCCCATTGCCAGCGACCAAACACCGCTTGAACAAACAAGATTCGTGGGAAGCCCCCGGCAGGACTCGAACCTGCGACCCTCGGATTAGAAGTCCGATGCTCTATCCAGCTGAGCTACGGAGGCACGGTGTTTCCAACTCCATAGTGTGGCGATCCTCGCCGCGAGGCGCCGGCCGGGTCTGCCCCGCGGCTGGGCCTCCGCCCGATCGCCCGGCGAGCCATGCGCGATCCCCCGCTAAGCCGCCCGGGCGCATGGGACCCGAGTCACGCACGAGGATGCCTTTAGGCGAGCCGGGGGAACGCCTTAAGCAAACTTGATCCAGAACCGGTAAAAGTTGATCCCATGACTCCTCCCTCCGGGCCAGATCCTGACCTCACCCGCAAGGAGCGCCGCGAGCAGGCGCGCAGCGAACGCAAAGCGATGGAGGCCGCCGCTGCCCAGTCGGCGCAGCGCAAACGCCTGATCCAGCTCGGCGGCGTGATCGGCGTCGTGGTCGTGATCATCATCGTGATCGTGGTTGCATCCAGCGGCGGGAGCAGCGGCGGCGGGCTGGCCACCGGCAGCAAGAAGAACTCGACGGTCGCCACCGTCACCTCGCTGATCCACGGCATCCCCCAGTCGGGCAACGTGCTCGGCTATCCCAACGCGCCGGTGACGCTGCAGTACTTCGGCGACCTGGAGTGCCCGATCTGCAGGGAGTTCACGCTCGGTGCGCTGCCCAAGGTCATCCAGAAGTACGTGCGCACCGGCAAGGTCAAGATCGAATACAACTCGCTGGAGACCGCCACGGACGAACAGGAAACATTCCGCACGCAGCAGGTGGCCGCCTACGCGGCCGGCAAGCAGAACCTCGCGTGGTACTTCATCGAGCTCTTCTACCACGAGCAGGGCCAGGAGAAATCGGGCTACGTCACCGAAAACTACCTGCAGGGCCTCGCCCAGCAGGTGCCGGGGCTCAATCTCCCCAACTGGAGCGCCGCGCGCAACGATCCCGCCTACGCCGAACAGGTCACGCACGACGCGCAGATCGCCAACGCCGAGGGCTTCACCGGCACGCCGTCCTTCCTCATCGGCAAGAGCGGCCAGCACATGGAAAAGCTCGAAAACCCCAACCTCGAAGAACCCTCGAGCTTCGAAGCGACGATCAACAAACTGCTTTCATAGGGAGATGCAAGCGGCGATGGCAATGACGCACCAGCCCCTCCCCTCCTCCTCCTCCCTCTCTCCCCGCAGCCGCGACCGGCCGTGAGCGACCGGGCGCTGCGCATCACGATGATCGTGCTCGCCGTGATCGGGCTGGGGGTCGCCAGCTACCTGACCTACGTCCACTACTCCGGCATCCCGCCACTGTGCAGCACCACGCACAACACCTGCCTGAAAGTGCAGACCTCGATCTACTCGGAGCTCGCGGGTGTGCCGGTCGCTCTGATCGGCCTGATCGGCTACCTGACGATCCTCACCTCGCTGCTCGTGCCCCAGCGCGAAGAGACGCGCTTCGCCTCGATGGCGTTCGTGCTGGTCGGCTTCGGCTTCTCGGCCTACCTCACCTCGCGTGAGGCACTCTCGCTGCACGAGTACTGCGAGTGGTGCCTGTCCAGCGCGGCGATCATGACGGTGCTTGCCTGCCTGTCGGTGTGGCGCTTCCTGCGGGGTGACGCGCCGCCGTCGGGCGACGCCGCGGCCGCGGCCGCCGAGCCCGACGCCGGGGCACCGCTCGTCGCGGGCTCCTGAGCCGCCAATACGGCACGCCGGCCTCGCTTGTAAGGTCGCGCCATATGACACCCCCGCGCGATCGAACGGCCGCCCGCGGCACACAGGGCACGATCGAACAGAGCGCCACTCGGCGCCACAAGCGCGCGGCCGCGGAGGCCGCCGCCGAGCTGGTGCTCCCCGGCTCGCGTGTCGGGTTGGGAACCGGATCCACCGTCGCCCACCTGCTGCCGGCGCTCGCCGCGCGCGGTTTGGATGGGCTGCGCTGCGCCGCCACCTCCCCCGCCACCGCCCGCACCGCCCGGGCACTCGGGTTTGAGATCGTGGCGCTCGACGAGCTGGGCTCGCTCGACATCGCGATCGACGGCGCCGATCAGATCGACCCGCGGGGCTGGCTGATCAAGGGCGGAGGGGCGGCGCACACGCGCGAGAAGATCGTCGCCGCCGCGGCAGCGCGCTTCGTGGTGATCGCCTCCACCGAGAAGGTCGTTACCGCGCTCACGCCACCGGTGCCCGTGGAGATCCTGCAGTTCGCGCCGCACACCACGCTCGCGGCGATTGACCCCGCGCGGCTGCGCAAAGTGCCGCTCAGCCCCGACGACAACCTGATCGCCGATTACCTCGGTGCGATCGACGATCCCGAGCGGCTCGCCGCCCGGCTGTCCGCCACCCCCGGCGTCGTCGAGCACGGCCTGTTCGCGCCCAGCCTCGTGAGCGACATCCTGATCGCGGGCGACGACGGCATCGAGCACCGCCGCGGTGAGAAGCATTGAGCGGACTGGTTCAGATGCTGATCAGCTCGAGCTCGTCCAGCCGCCGCGCGGCGGGGGATGCGCACACCGTGCGCTCCTCGCGGCGCAGCACCCCGTCCTGCTCCAGCTCCGCGAGCGCCTCGTCGAGCACCTCCGGCGCGAAGTCCGGGATCTCCTGCGCCAGCTCCGCGCGCGCCCAGCGCTCCTCGTGATCGTCCCTGAGCACCTGCAACACGATCGCACGCTCCACCATCCATAGATCCCCGCTGCACTGCCGTTCGTCTGCCTGTCCCTGCATGGGACTCACCTCCTGGTCTGCCACGTCGCCCCCGACCTGCCGGCTGCTCGGGGCCACTTGATTTTTCGGGATCGCCACCGAAAGTACTCAGCGCTTGAGACGGGAGGCTCGCTCGGAGGCGCTAACTTACGGCCATGCCGCACGGGTGCTCGACGATCCCCTACGAGGAGTGGAGCGCAACCTGCGACACGCTGCACGCGCACACCCAGGTGCTCGGCAAGCTCGCGGTGGCGCTCGCCCCGCCCGAGCCACAGCTCCAGCACGCGGCCCTGCGTCTGAGCGCCCGCGGCTGGGAAACCACTCCGCTGCCGGCGCCCGACGGCTCGGGGGCGCTCGTGGTGGCGCTCGACCTGCACACGCACGAGGCACTCATCGAGCACAGCGATGGGCAGGCGCGACGCGTCCCGCTCACTCCGCACCGGCCGGTGGGCGAAGTCACCCGGGAGTTGCTGGGTGCGGTCGGCGCGCTGGCGGGCGAGGTCACCATCGATCCCACACCGCAGGAGGTGGCGTGGAGCGTGCCGCTCGACGAGGACGACGAGCACCACAGCTACGACCCCGCCCGGGTCGCCTCCTACTTCGCCGCCGCCACCCACGCCGCGCTCGTGCTCGCCGAGTTCCGCGCGCCGTATCGCGGACGCTCCACGCCGGTCAACGCGTGGTGGGGCTCGTTCGACCTCGCCGTCAACCTCTTCTCCGGACTGCCCGCCAACCCGCCATCCGAGGACTTCATCATGCGCAACGCGATGAACGCCCAGGAGGTCGCCGTCGGCTGGTGGCCGGGCGATGCGCGCTACGCCAAAGCGGCCTTCTACGCCTACGCACACCCCGCGCCGGACGGGTTTGCCTCGGCCACCCTGTCGCCCGCGGTAGCGCGCTGGGAGGAGACGCTCGGCGAGTACATCCTCGACTGCGACGACCTGCGCGTCAGCCCCGACCCGCACGCCCTCGCGCTCGATTTCGCACGCTCGGCGTTCCGCCACGCCTGCGTGGTGTGCGAATGGGATCCGGCGCTCCCCGCCTCGATCGACGGGACGCCTCCGCCCATCAGTTAGCTACGTAGCCGACAACGCGCGCGTCCGCCGAGGCATCAGAACAGGCTGAGGTGGCCAGTTGAGATCTTGAAGCCGTGGCCCACCCCGTTGGTGCAACGGACCGTGGAGGCACTCAGCTTGCATGTGATGCCGTCTCGTTTCCAGGTCGAGCCCGGCGCGAGCGTCACTGGGTTGGCGCCCGAGATCAGGTCGTCCTGGCTCTCGTCGACCAGCCTGGCGCGCCCGGCGCGCCCCTGCCCAAGCTGCACGAAGGGATCGCCGATTCCGTGCTTTGGTTTGGGGATGCCCTCCGCCGAGCACTGCAGGCCGGGATAGTTGCCGGTGAGCTGACCACCAGTGCCGGGGTCGAACTCCGACCCGGGTACCGCGGCGACGATGCCACATGCCACGTCGGTGGTCTTCGTCTGGAAGTTGACCGCGTGCGAGGAGGCCATGGCGGCCGCCGGCATGGCCAGCAGCCCGACGGCGGTGAGGATCGCAGAGCGTCTCATCCAGCAGAGCGTACGCGATCACACCCGTATGACGGCGCCTCGCGCAGGCTCAAAACGCCTCCGTAGGGAGTTCCCAGGAATTTGGAGGGGTGAGCGACGGGATTCGAACCCGCGGCCGCCGGGACCACAACCCGGAGCTCTACCAGCTGAGCTACGCCCACCAAGCCGGGGACGAAGTGTAGCGGTGGGCCTGTGGCGGCCTGGGCGCGGCGCGCCGGACCCGCATTGCTCGCCGTGCCCCGCGGTGCGCCGGACCTTCATTGCTCGCCGGTGCCCCGCGGTGCCCCGGACCCTTCCTGCCAGCCCGGCGCCCCGGACCCCTCATTGCTCGCCGGCGCCCGGGACCGCTACGGCCCACGCGGCGCCCCGGCCGCTGCGAGCAGCTGCGCCGTCACGTCGGTGCCCTGGCGCTTGGCTGTGCTCCAGCCGCGGCCCATCGTCAGCTGATCCGGTGGGATCCGCGGGCCCTCGAGGATGATGAGGCGTGCCTGGCGGGGGTCCCAGCGGAGGTCCCCCAGGTCGAACACCCGGTCGGCCGTCCACGGCTCGAGGATCGTGCTCTGCAGCTCCGCCGCGCCCATGTTGAAATGGCAGAGGTTGCGCGGGAAGTGGCGCAGCTCCACGTGGTAGACGTGCGCTGGATCGGAGGGCGTGGGCAGCGGGACAGCGGCCGGCGGTGGCGGCGCCGCTGCGGGTGGAACCATCGCCGGCGGCGATGCCGAGGTCGGCCGCGGGGGATGTGAGGTTGATGGCCCGCTCGACGCCCGCTCCGGCGGGTCCCTGTGGGGTGGACTCGACTCGAGCGCCACCACCGCGTCGATCTCCACCTGCGCCCCCCGTGGCAGTCCCGCCACGCCGATCGTGACCCGCGCCGGGGGGTCGGCCGGGAAGTACTCGGCGCAGACGTCGTTGACTTCGGCGAACTGGCCGAGATTGGTCATGTAGATCGTGATTCTCACCGCCTGCTCGAGCGTGGTGCCTGCCGCGGCGCACACCGCGCGCAGGTTCTCCAGACAGCGGCGGGCCTGCTCGCCCGCGCTCACTCCCACCAGCTCGCCGCTCGCCGGATCGAGCGGAATCTGCCCGGAGCAGAACAGCAGCTCGCCGGCCGCCCTCACCGCGTGGCTGTAGGGGCCGATCGCCGCCGGCGCACCGGGGGCCGTCACGGTTTGGCGGCGCTCGCTCACGCGCTGTCCCCGTTGGGCTCCACCGGCTGGTAAGGGCCGGTTTTTGAGGCGCACATGGGCTGACCCTACAACGCCCATCCAACGCGCGCACCCGAGCTACCGGCGCACCGCGCTGTCCGATCCGGTAGATTCCAACTGGTGCGACTAGCCGTCAGGAAGCTCGCCGTCGCGTTCCTGGCGGCCCCAATTGCCGCCGCATGCGTCGCGGCGGGTGCGCTGCCTGCGCCCGCGGGGGCGGATGTGTCCCAGGGAGCGGGCGGGATCCCATTCGTGCCGTGCAAGGAAAGCACCGTGTTCGCCTGCGCACATCTGACGGTGCCGCTCGATCCCAGCGGCGTCACGCCCGGGACGATCACGCTGGCGCTCCGCCGCCGCCTCGCGCCCGTCGGCGAAGCCCGTTCCGCGGTGATTGCGCTGGCCGGCGGGCCGGGGCAGTCGGCGATCCCGTTTGCGGAAACGTTCACCGAACTGCTCGGGCCGATCCTCGACACGCGCGACCTGATCGTGTTCGACCAGCGCGGCACCGGCTACTCGCACCCGCTGGCATGCCACGGCTTCGAACAGCCCGGCGCCTACCACAGCGGCGGGCAGCTGCTCAAATCGTGCGCCGAACAGATCGGCCCCGAACGCGCCTTCTACACCTCAGAGGACTCCGTCGCCGACATCGAGGCGCTGCGCAAGGCGCTGGGCTACGAAAAGCTCGTGTTGTGGGGCACCTCGTACGGCACCAAGGTGGCGGAGGAGTACGCGCAGCAGTACCCCGAACACGTCGAAGCGCTGGTGCTCGACTCGGTCGTGCCGCCGACCGGGCCGGACCCGCTCGACCGCACCACATTCGAAGCGATCCCGCGCATCCTGAGCCAATTGTGCGCGTACGGCCAGTGCGCCCAGATCACGCGCAACCCGGTCGCCAACCTCGCGCGGCTGGTAAGACGCATGAGCGGCGGGGTGGTGAGCGGGCGCTACGTCGGCCCGCACGGACGCCCCGTCCCGATCCCGATCTCCGCCAACGAGCTGCTCGACATCCTGCTCGCCGGCGACTTCGACCCGCTCCTGCGCGCCGAATTCCCGGCCGCGGTGAGGGCCGCCGCCGGCGGCGACAACGCGCCGCTGGCGCGTCTGGTGGTGCACGCGTTCGGCGGCGAAGGCGAAGAAGGGGAAGGGATCGACACGCCGCTCTTCTACACCACCACCTGTGAAGAGGAGGACTTCCCGTGGAGCCGCGTCGCCAGCCCGAGCGAACGGATGGCGCAGGCGAAGGCCCAGATCGGCGCGCTGCCGGCGAGCGCGTTCGCGCCGTTCACCGCCGCCAATGTGTTCGACTTCGACGAGCTGCGCGCCTGCGCCTACTGGCCCTCGGCGACGCCGGCGCCGCCGGCCCAGACGGAAGCGATGCCGAACGTGCCGACGTTGATCCTCAGCGGCGCCGACGACCTGCGTACCCCCACCGCCAACGCGCGGAAGGTCGCCGCGCAGATCCCCGACGCGCACCTGCTGGTGGTGCCCAACACCGGGCACGCGGTGCTCGAGGACGAGCCGACCTCGTGTGCGCGCAAGGCACTGCAGGCAATGTTCGGCGGCGGCGCCGGCGTGCCGGTGGGCGGCGCGCCGATCAAGCCCTGCCCGGCCGGGCCACCGACCTCGCCGCTGCTGATTCCCACCCCGCTGGCGCCGGCGCGGCTGGCCGACGTGGCTCCTGCCCACGGCTACCACGGCCGCGCCGGGCGGACGCTCACGGCGGTGGGGCTGACGATCGCCGACTTCGACCGTCAGCTCACGGTGCAACTGCTGGCGGCGAGCAGCTCGGCCGACCTCACCTCGCTGAGCAGCGGCGGGTTGCGCGCCGGCTGGGCGAAGCTCTCCAAGGGCGGGCTGAGCTTCCACGGCTACTCCTACGTTCCCGGCGTGACCGTGTCGGGCACGGTGAAGGCCGAAAAGGTCACGTTGCGGATCGGTGGCAGGGCCGCCGCCCACGGCACTCTGCGCCTCGGTCCCAACAAGGCGCTGGTGGGAGAGCTCGGGGGAGAGCGGGTCAGTACCGGCGCAAGCCCCACCGCCACTGCCGCTATTGTCGGTTCCGATGCGCAGACGAGCAACCTCTTCGCTCTTCGTGGCGTTGCTGTCCGCGCTGCTGCTCACAGGCTTGCCGGCCTCCTCCGCTGGCTCGACTGGAACTAGCCTCGGCTTCACCCCCTGCGCCAAGGAAGCGAGTTTCGCCTGCACGACCGTCACCGTGCCGCTCGACCGCGCGGGCACCGCTCCGGGCACGATCGGCCTCAGCGTGGAGCGTTTGCAGGCCGGCTTCGCCCCGAGCTCGAGCGCGGTGCTGGCGCTCGCCGGCGGCCCGGGACAGGCGGCCGACCCGCTCGGGGGCTTCATCTCCAAAGCGATCGCGCCCGCGCTGCGCGACCGTGATTTGATCGTCTACGACCAGCGCGGCACGGGGCGCTCGGACCCGCTCAACTGCCACAACTCTGCGGCCCTCGAAAAAGCGCGCAGCGAAGCGCAGGAGGCCGAACAGTGCGCGCTGCAGCTCGGACCGGCGAGAGGAGCGTTCACGAGCGAGGAATCGGTGGCGGACATCGAGGCGATCCGTGAAGCAATGGGCTACGAAAAGCTCGTGCTGTACGGCACCTCCTACGGCACCAAGGTGGCGCTCGAGTACGCCGAACGCTACCCCGAACACGTGGAAGCGCTGGTGCTCGACTCCGTGGTGCTCCCCGAAGGCCCCGAACCCTTCTCGCTCTCCTCGATCCAGGCGCTGAAGCCGATGCTCGAAGAGCTGTGCGCGGAAGCGGCGTGCGCGCACATCACGGCCAACCCGCTCGGCGACATCGCCACGCTGGCGGCGCGACTGCGCAAGCACCCGCTCGGCGGCTCGGTGTACGACGGGGAGGGGCACCGCCACGCCGCCACGATGGGTGAGGCCGACCTCTTCAACGTCCTGCTCGCCGGCGACCTCAACCCTGCGCTGCGCGCGCTGCTGCCCGCCGCGGTGCAGTCGGCGCTGCGCGGCAACCCCGACCCGCTGTTGCGCATGAAGGCGCTCTCGGAAGGGCTGATCCCCAACGTGCCGCTGCAGCCGAGGGGCTCGCGCGCCGAACGGGAAGCCAACGAAGAAGAAGACAATGCGCTGTTCCTCGACACCTCCTGTGAAGAGAAGCCCTTCCCCTGGCAGCGCGGCGCCACGCCCGCCACCCGCGAAGCCGAAGCGCGTGGCGCGCTGAACGGGCTGCCGAGCGGCGACCTCTACCCGTTCGACGCCGCCACCGTGTGGTCGGACAGCCTCGTCCCCGTGTGCGTGGACTGGCCCAACGCCTCCCCCGCCCCGCCCGCGGCCGGCCCGCTGCCGAACGTGCCGACGCTGATCCTCTCGGGCGAGCAGGACCTGCGCACCCCCACCTCGGGCGCCCGGCGAATCGCCGCGGAGATCCCCGACGCGCAGCTGCTCGTGGTGCCCTACACGGGCCACTCGGTGATCGGCAGCGACTTCGGCGACTGCGCAGAGCTGGCAGTCGAAGCCTTCTTCGGGGGCGCGCCGGTGCAGCCGTGCAAGCCCGAAGCCAACCCCTTCGGCCCCACGCCGATCACGCCCACGAAGCTCGTGTACGTGCAGCCCGTGCCCGGGTTGCACGGCAACCGCGGGCGCACGCTCACGGCGGTGCTGGACACGATCGTGGACCTCGATCGCCAGGTGATCGGCGCCACCCTGCAGGTGCAGCAGAAACTGCCGAACGGGTCGAGCTTCGGGGGGCTGCACGGCGGCTACGCCAAGCTGAGCGCCTCCGCGGTGACGCTGCACGACCTGACGTTCGTGCCCGGGGTGGCGCTGAGCGGCACGCTGCCCGCCAAGGAAGGGAAGCTGCAGAGCATCACGATCCACGTCGGCGGCGCGGCCGCCACGCACGGTACGGTCACGCTCGGCGCCGGCGGGCGCGCGAGCGGCATCCTCGCGGGAGAGCGATTCAACGTGAGCACCGCCAAGGCGCAGCTCTCACGGGCGGGCGCGGCCTCGACCTCGGCCTCGCGCGAATGGGGAGCGGTGGGCTCGGGAGCGATCGGCGCGGCGCTGACTGCGCACTTCCCGCTGCCGGCGCTGGTGCAGACATCATCAAAAAAACACCCATAACCACTTCACAAAATGAAGGGTTGGGGCCCGAAAACGAAGCATCCTACCCCGCCCACTCGCTTTACAAAATAAAGGGTTGGGGCCCGAAAAGTTAATACAACACCCACCCCCACCACCCTCACCCGTCCGGCGGCCGGTTCGAGGCAACTACCCTGACATCGATGCCCAACGCGCTCGCCAACCAGACCTCGCCCTACCTGCGCCAGCACGCGGAGAATCCCGTCGACTGGCTGCCGTGGGGACCCGAGGCGCACGCCGCGGCGCGCGCGCGCGACGTGCCGCTGCTGGTGTCGATCGGCTACTCCTCCTGCCACTGGTGCCACGTGATGGAGCACGAGTCCTTCGAAGACGCGCAGGTGGCGGCGCTGATGAACGAGGAGTTCGTGTGCGTGAAGGTCGATCGAGAGGAGCGCCCGGACGTCGACGCGCTCTACATGGAGGCCGTGCAGGGGATGACCGGCCACGGGGGGTGGCCGCTGAACGTGTTCCTCACGCCCGAGCAGACACCCTTCTACGGCGGCACCTACTTCCCGCCCGAGCCCCGCCACGGGATGCCCTCGTGGACACAGGTGCTGCAGGCGATCGCCGAGACATGGCGCGAGAACGCCGAGGAGATCCGCGCCGGAGGTGAGCGGATCCGCGAGCAGCTGACCAGAGCGGCGCGGATGGAGCCCTCGGCCGAGCCCTTCGACGCGCAGGCGCTCGACACCGCGGTGGCGACGCTGCGGCGATCGTTCGACGCCACCCACGGGGGGTTTGGCGGTGCGCCGAAGTTCCCACAGACGCCGGTCCTGGAGTTCCTGCTGCGCCACGGCGAGCGCGAGATGTCGCTCGCGACGCTGCGCGCAATGGCCGCCGGCGGCATCCACGACCAGCTCGGCGGCGGCTTTCACCGCTACTCCGTCGACGCCTCCTGGACGGTGCCGCACTTCGAGAAGATGCTCTACGACAACGCGCTGCTGGCACGTGCCTATCTGCATGCGCACCGACTCGTGGATGGGGATGGGAATGGGGAGGGGGGCGAGGGAGGCAGTGGCAAGGACCACGCGAGTCATGCCACCGGGCGCGACGCGGAGTTCGGCGGCGCACGCCACGCGCGCGAGGCGGAGTTCGGTCGCACATGCCGCGCCACGCTCGACTGGGCCCTGCGCGAGATGCGCGGCCCCGAGGGCGGCTTCTACTCGGCGCTGGACGCCGACTCCGAGGGTGTGGAGGGCCGTTACTACGTGTGGCGCGTGCAGGAGCTGCGGGACCTCCTCGGCGAGGACGCCGACGCGGCGATCGGGTGGTTGGGCGTCAGCGAGCAGGGCAACTTCGTCGACCCCCACCACCCCGAGCCGGGGCTGAACGTCCTCACCGACAGGAGCCCCGGCCCGCCACCCGACGCCGCCACCGATCGAAGATCGGCCAGCGAGCGCATCCGCGCGCGGCTGCTGGAGGCCCGCGCCCACCGCACGCGGCCGGGCCTCGACGACAAGCGCCTGACCAGCTGGAACGCGCTGATGATCGCCGCACTCGCCGACGCGGGGTCGGTGCTCGACGAGCCGCGCTATCTCGACGCCGCTGAGCAGTGCGCCGAGTTCATCCTGCGCGAGCTGCGTGAGGCCGATGGACGGCTGCTGCGCACCTACTCCGAGGGCCGCGCGCACATCGGCGGCTACTTGGAGGACTACGCCTTCCTGTTGGAGGCGTTCATCGTGCTCTTCGAAGCGACCTGCGAGGAGCGCTGGCTCACCGAGGCACGCATGCTCGCGGCACAGACGATCGAGCGCTTCGCCGACCCCGAGCGCGGCGGCTTCTTCTCGACCCCCACCGACGGCGAGGAGCTGATCGCGCGGCGCAAGGAGCTCGACGACTCCCCGATCCCCTCCGGCGCCTCATCGGCCGCGCTGGGGTTGCTGCGGTTGGCGCAGATCACGGGCGAGGAGTCATACGTTCGCCACGCGCTCGGGGTGCTGAGGCTGCTGCACGAGATCGCCCCCCAGCACCCCTCCTCGTTCGGGCACCTCTTGCAGGCGCTGGAGCTCCACCTCTCGCCGGCCGCGGCGCTCGCGTGCGCGGTGCCGCCCGCGCGCTCGGCGGCCACCTCGCAGACACCGCCGGCCTGACCCCTCGCCGGCCGGCGGCCGCGGGAGCGCAACCGCCGACCCCGCCCGCCGCAGCCGCTTTAGCGGCGGAGGCCCATCTCTACAGGATTGAAAGGTACCTGTCGAGCTCCCACTGGCTCACCTGCACCCGGTAGTCCTCCCACTCCTGGCGCTTGATCTCCACGTAGCGATTGAACATGTGCTCGCCCAGCGTGCGCAGAACCAGCTCCGATTGCGCCGTCAGCTCGATCGCATCGCCCAGCGTCTCCGGCAGCTGCTCCACGCCGAGGCGCCCGCGCTCCTTACCGGAGAGGTGGTAGAGGTTCTGCTCCATCGGCTCCGGCAGCTCGTACCCCTTCTCGATCCCCTCCAGCCCGGCCTGCAAGAGCACCGCGAAGGTGAGGTAGGGGTTGCACGCCGGATCGGGGCAGCGAAGCTCCATCCGCGTCGCCTTCTCTCTGCCGGGGTGGTAGAGGGGGACCCGCACCAGCGCCGAGCGGTTGCGCCGCGACCAAGCCACGTACGTGGGCGCCTCGAAGCCCGGCACGAGCCGCTTGTAGGAGTTGACCCACTGCGCGAAGATCGCGCAGATCTCGCGCGCGTGGCGTAGCTGGCCCGCGATGAACGCCTTGCCCACGTCGGAGAGGAAGTAGGGATCGTCGACGTCGAAGAAGGCGTTTTTGCCCTCTCTGAAGAGCGACTGGTGGGTGTGCATCCCCGACCCGTTCTCGCCGAACAGCGGCTTCGGCATGAACGTGGCATGCCAGCCGTACTTCATCGCGTACTCCTTCACGGTGATTCTGTAGGTCATGCAGTCGTCCGCCATCTTCAGCGCGTCGGCGTAGCGCATGTCGATCTCGTGCTGGGAGGGCCCCACCTCGTGGTGGGTGTACTCGACGTGGATCCCTAGCTGCTCCAGCGCCAGCACCGTCTCGCGGCGCACGTCGCTGCCGGCGTCCAGCGTGGTCAGGTCGAAGTAGCCGCCGTGGTCCAGCGGCTCGGTGGAGCGCGAGTCGCGGAACAGGAAGTACTCGAGCTCCGGCCCCACGTTGAAGGTGTCGAAGCCCATCCCCTTGGCGCGCTCCACCGCGCGGCGCAGCACGTGGCGGGGGTCGCCCTCGTAGGGCGTGCGCTCGGGGGTGACGATGTCGCAGAACATCCGCCCCACCCCCTGCTCCTCCGGGCGCCACGGCAGCACCGCGAACGTGCTCGGGTCGGGCAGCGCGATCATGTCGGACTCCTCGATCGCGTTGAACCCGGTGATCGAGCTGCCGTCGAAGCCCATCCCCGCCTCGAACGCGTCCTGCAGCTCGGCGGCGTTGATCGAGAACGACTTCAGCTGACCGAGGATGTCGGTGAACCAGAAGCGGATGAACCGGATCTCCCGTTCCTCCACGAACGCGCTCACGTCCGCGGCGGTCTTCGGCATCGGGGTCTTGGCCGCGGCGGTCTTCGGCATGTCTGGCTGCTCTGCCATCCCCGCCGGACCTTAGTCGATGGCCGCGGCGGGGGGTATCGACGGATGGCCAAACGCGACGTGTTGTCGCGGTGCCTACCCGTGCGCGCTGAGCAGCGCCGCCAGCACCAGTGCGAAGCCCATCACCACCGCCCACCCTGCTATCCGCTCGGGATGCGGGCCCACCCACTCGGCCGGCGTACGACGCGGCCTGCGTCTGTGACGCATGGTCCTTTCGACCATGCGCTTGATGCTGACAGCGCGTTCGGACGGCACGAATACCGGTGGCGGGCGGGACCCGCGGAGGCCGGATCCGGTGCGTCAGTGACCGGCGATCGCCGCCACGAAGGCGGCCACGTCTTCGGCTTCCTTGCCCTGGAAAAGCAGCTTCGGCATCTGGCCTTTGCCGAGCGCGCGCCCTTCGAGGATCGCGCTCAGGACGAACGCCTTGCGGGCGATGTACCGCACCTTTTCGTTCGGCACCGTCGCAGCCACCGTCGGCACCAGCACGTCGAGGTCGGGCCCCGTGCGGCCCACGGCGTTCGCGCCGAGGAGCGTGTGGCAGAGGTTGCAGGAGTGCGAGAACAGTTCCCTGCCCTTCACCTGGTTGGCGTCGAGGTGCACGCCCCCCACCCCCACACTGGCCTTGTGCTCGGCGTTGGCCACCAGCACCAGCGCGGGCACCACCAGGCCGAAGGCGCACACGACCACGAGCGCCGCTGTCAGACCGCGCACCGCCGCCTTCGACGGTTCGCCGGCCACGGCCTCGGACTCTCCGCGCGGTCGGCGCGCGAGGTAGACGATGCTCGCGCCAAGCACGAGCACAAGGACGACAGAGAGCAGTACCGGGCCCATATCGGCCGGCACGATATACGTTCGCGCCGTCGGAGTGCTCCCCCACGGGCGTCGCTGGCGGCTGTCGCGGCCGAAGGGGCGTGCGCACGGGCCACGACCAGGGGGCGGGCCAGTGCCCCGAAGATGAGAGCTTCCCCATCAACTCCTTCAGGATCTCTTGATCTGTCGCGCTAGCCTTCTCATTGAGGCACGAGCTATGAGCTACTTCTTGCGCCGCCTACCACTCTCCCGCCTGCTGCTGTTGTGCGCCGTGCTGGTCGGCGTCGGTGTCGGCGCCACCGCGCTTGCGACCGCGCTCGGCGTGGGGCCCACGCCGCCGCTCAAGCCGCTGCCCGACGCCGTCCACGACGCGCTCACCGCGGCGCCCGTCGAAGGCGTGAGCGCCCAGATCCAGCTCACCAACCATCTGCTCGAAGGCGCTTCGCTCGCCAGCGGCGGCGGCGAAGCCAGCCAGCTCAGCTCCAGCCCGCTGCTCTCCGGGGCGTCCGGGCGGCTGTGGATCTCAAAGGAAGGCCATGTGCGCCTGGAACTGCAGTCCGAAAAGGGAGACACGCAGGTCTACTACGACGGGCACACGCTGTCGATGTACGACGCCTCTTCCAACACGCTCTACCGCTACACGCCGCCCGCGCAGGAAGAACAGCAGACTTGGACGAAGACCCGCGAAGTACCCAGCGTGGCCAAGATCGAAGAAGGGATCGGCCACCTCGAAAAGCACGCCAACGTCTCTGGCGCGACCCCCACCGACGTGGCTGGACAGGCCGCCTACACCGTGCGGGTATCGCCCAAGGAAGGCGGCAGCCTGCTGGCGGGCGCCGAGCTCTCGTGGGACGCCACCAACGGCGTGCCGCTGCGCGCCGCGGTGTACTCCACCGAGAGTGCCGCCCCCGTGCTCGAACTGGCCGCCACCTCGATCTCCTACGGACCCGTCGAACCGTCGGTGTTCGAATTCACGCCGCCGTCCAACGCCAAGGTCGAAGAAGTCGTGCTGCCCAAGCCCGGCGAACATCAGGGCGGCTCCGCACCCGGCGGCGAACACGAACACCCCAACGTCACCACGCACGGCAGCGGACCCGGGACGGTCGCCGTGCTCGAGGCCAAGGCCGGCTCCTCGCAGAGCTCCTCACTGCCCGAAGGGCTGCAGCAGGTCAAGATCAACGGCGTCACCGCCAGCGAGCTGCCGACCGAGCTGGGCACGCTGCTCGGCTTCGAGCGCTCCGGCGTGCGCTACCTCGTCGCCGGCGCGGTCCCCCCCGCCGCCGTCGAAGCGGTGGCCAAGGGCCTGTAGTCATGAGCGAGTCCCCGCCGGTCCGGGCGCGGGGGCTGGTCAAGCGTTACAAGGAGGTGCTGGCGGTCGACCACATCGACCTGAACGTCCACGCCGGCGACGTGTATGGGTTCCTGGGGCCCAACGGCGCCGGCAAGACGACGACGCTGCGGATGGCTCTGGGCCTGATCATGCCGACGGAGGGCACCGTCGAGCTGTTCGGCCGCGATCCGATCCGCGAGGGCGCGCGAGCGCTTCAGGGCGTCGCGGGGTTCGTGGAGGCGCCGAAGTTCTACCCCTACCTCAGCGCGCGCAAGAACCTCGAGCTGCTCGGCGCCCTCGACGGCGGCAGGGCGCAGGCGCGGATCCCCGAGGTGCTGGAGATCGTCGAGCTGAGCCCGCGCGCGGAGCATCGCGTGGGCGGCTACTCCCACGGCATGCGCCAGCGTCTCGGCATCGCCGCCGCGCTGCTGCGCCGCCCGCGCCTTTTGATCCTCGACGAGCCCGCCACCGGCCTCGACCCGGCGGGGATGCGCGACATGCGCGAGCTGATCCGCCGGCTGGCCAACCAGGGGATCACCGTCCTGCTCTCCTCCCACCAGCTTCCCGAGGTGCAGGAACTGTGCGATCGGGTGGCAATCGTGGATCGTGGCCGTGTGGTGTACGAGGGAGCACTCGCCGACCTGCGCCGCCAGGGCGGGGCCGGCTACCGGCTGCGCTCCACCGACGACGCTCGGGCGCTCCCCGTGCTGCGCGCCCAACCCGGGGTCGAGCACGCCGCCACCGGGGAGCACGGCCTCTCCTTCCAGGCGCAGGAGGCCGATGTCGGTGCCCTCTCGATCGCGCTCGGAGCGGCCGGCGTCGGCATCCTCGCGCTGACCCCGGAGCTGGCGACGCTCGAGGATCTCTTCTTCCGGCTCACCGAGGGCGCGGGGGCGGCGTCGGGCGACGCCATCCCGGTGGGCAATGGGCACCGCGCACAGGAGCAGGCTCATGAGCACGCTTGAGGCCTCTCCCACGCTCGCCCCGACCGGCGTGGTGCACGTCAGGCGCCCCTCGACGCTCACCGCCTACCGCTGGGAGCTGCGCAAGCTCGTCTCGCAGAAGCGCACCTACCTCGGCCTCGGGCTGGCGGCGATCCTGCCGATCATCTTCGTGATCACGCAGAACCTGCGCAACGTCCACGGCCGCGACCAGGGCAACATCTTCATCTCGCACATCACCCAGTCCGGTCTCGCCACGCCCGTGCTGATCCTGCTGTTCCTGTCGGTCTTCATGCTGCCGCTGATCGCCGCGCTCGTCGCCGGGGACATCGTCGCCGCCGAGGACGGCAGCGGCACGCTGAAGACGATCCTCACGCGCTCGGTCGATCGCGGCCAGGTGTTCGCCGCCAAGACGCTCGCGGCGATGACCTACGGAGCGATCGCGGTGTTCCTGTCGGCGATCGTTGCCACGGTCGCCGGCGTGGCGTCGTGGGGCTTCAACCACGTGATCACCTTCTCCGGTTCGGTCGTGTCGGCCCCCGAAGGGCTGCTGCTGGTGTTCGCCGCCAACGCCGTCTACCTGATCCCGCTGCTGAGCGTGGTGTGCATCGGCGTGCTGCTCTCCACCGCCACCCGCAACAGCGCGGCGGCGGTCGTCGGCACCGTCGGCTTCACGATCCTGCTGTTCATCGTCTCCGGGATCCCCGGCCTGGAAAGCGTCAAGCCCTACCTGCTCACCGAACAGTACGAGAACTGGCACGGCCTGCTACGCACCCCCACCGACTGGGCGCCGATCGGCCACTCCGCGTGGGTCTGCGCGCTGTATGCCGTGCCCGCGCTGTTCGCCGCCTACCTGGTTTTCCTGCGCCGCGACGTCGCTGGCGGCTGAGTCCGTCGGCCTCGGAAGCGTTGTTGAGTCTCAGCTCTTCGTAGCCGCCGGCAGCTCCACCGGTTCCAGCTCCACCTCGTGCTCCAGACGATGCACCTCGCGGCGCTCTATCAGGCCGGCACCGAGGCGCCCGGTGGACTCCGCCCCGCAGGCGACGCCGAAGCGAAGGCACTCCGCCGGGGGTTTGCCTTCGTAGCGCGCCGCCACATAGCCGGCGAGGAAGGCGTCGCCCGATCCCCGTTTGGCAACCGGCTCGCGCAGGTCGATGCGGGCCCGCAGGAGCGTGGGCTGGCCTTCGATCTGCACCTGCGCGAAGCAGCCGTCGGGCAGCGTCATGATCGCTTCGCGCGCGCCCAGCGCCACGAGCTCGCCCACCGCCAGCGAGAGCTCGTGCTCGTCGGCGAACTCGTGGCCAACCAGCTCCTCGGCCTCCAGCACGTTGGGCGACACCACATCCGGCTCGGCGCGCACCGCGTGACGCAGCGGATCGCCGTCGGTGTCGATCACGGTCGTGACCCCGGTGCGCTGCAGCTCGCGGATCAAACCCGCGTACACCTCGCTCTCCACGCCGCGCGGGATCGAGCCCGCGAACACCACGATCGCCGCCCCGCGCGCGAGGTAGAGGAGCTTGTCGCGAAACAGCTCCACCTCGCGCTCGCTCACCTTCGGCCCGCGCTCGTTGATCTCGGTCTGCTCGCCGCTGGTGGGATCGAGCACCGAGGTGTTGGTGCGCGACTCCTCGCGGATGCGCACGAAGTCGTTGAGGATCGCCTCCTCGGTGAGCTGCTCGACGATGTGCGTCCCCGTCGGGCCACCCGCCAGCCCCGTCGCGATCACGGGCTGACCCAGCGCCTTCAAGGCGCGGGCGATGTTGACACCCTTGCCGCCCGCCATCGTGCGCTGCTCGACGGTGCGGTGACGGCGCCCCAAGCGGAAGTTCGGCACCGAGAGCGACTTGTCGATCGCCGCGTTGAGCGTGACCGTGATGATCATCCCACGTTCACATTACCCCAACTGCCACGCGCTCGCGCGTAAACGCTCCGCCTCCGCGCGGGCCGCTTCCGCGGGGTCGCCGCCCGTGGCGAGGTGCGCGCCGACGATGCTGCGCGAGGCCGTGATCAGGCCGCCTGCCCGCCCGGGGAGGAAGGCCGGGGCCAGATCCTCCACGCGGCCCCCCTGCGCCCCCACGCCCGGCAGCAGCAGCACCGCGTGGGGCATCAGCTCGCGGGCGCGCCGGAGATGCTGTGGCTGTGTGGCCCCCACCACCGCGCCGACGTCGCTGAGACCTGACTCCCCCACCCCTGCTGCCCCCAGCTCGGCGACGAACGCCGCCAGGCGCTCCCACACCGGGCCGCCCGACGCCAGCTCCAGGTCCTGCACGTCGGCGGCGCCGGGGTTGGAGGTGCGCACCAGCAGCAGTACCCCGGCCCCCGCCGCGCGAGCACCCGTCACGAACGGCTCGATCGCGTCCCCCCCAAGCAGCGGGTTGACCGTCGCCAGATCGACCCGCAGGCGCTCGAACAGCGCCTGTGCGTAGGCAAGCGCGCTGAGCGCGATGTCGCCGCGCTTGCCGTCGGCGATCACCAGCAGGCCACGCTGATGCGCGTGCTCGATCACCGCTTCCAGCGCCTCCCACCCGGGCGCCCCCAGCCGCTCGAAGCAGGCCAGCTGGGGCTTCACCGCCACGCACGCCGGCCCCGTCGCATCGATCAGGGCGCAGCAGTGCACGCGGGTCGCCACCGCCGTGCGCCAGGTCGGCGGGCGGTCGGCCTCAGCCTCGTGCGCCCCGGGCCACAGCGCCTCGGGGTCGGGGTCGAGGCCGAGCACGATCTGAGATTCGCGCTCCGCCACACGCGCCGCCAGGATGTCGCCGAAGCCGGATCCCATCTCCGTGCGAGAATAGCCTCGCCGATGGACCTCCCCCACGTCGCCTGGATCGTGACCGTGCTGATCGCCCTTCTGACGGCAGCGCTACTGCTGCTTGCCGGCTATACCGGCTACGCCGTGCTTTCGGTCGCCGTGGGAGCGTCGGCGGCGATCAACCTGTTCTGAGCCACTCCTCCAGCGCTCGCGCCGCGCGGCCACGGTGGCTGATCGCATCCTTCTGCTCGGCGCTCAGCTCCGCCATCGTCAAATCCGGTGGGCCGTCGTCCGGCAGGAACGCAGGGTCATAGCCAAAGCCGCCCTCACCCCGCGGCTCGGCGGCGAGACGGCCGGTGCAGCGCTCCTCGAACAGCCGCTCGACCCCCCCGGCGGGGTCGACGTAGACGAGCGCGCACACATACGCCAATGCGCTGCCCGCGGGCGCCTCACGCAGCAGCTTGTCGAGGTTCTGCCGGTCGGTGGCGTGCTCTCCGGCGTAGCGCGCCGAGCGCACCCCGGGAGCGCCGCCGAGCGCCGCCGCTTCGATCCCGGAGTCGTCGGCGATCGTCTCCTCGCCGGTGGCCGCGGCGGCGGCGCGGGCCTTGCCGAGCGCGTTCTCGGCGAACGTCTCCCCATCCTCGGGAGGTAGCTGCACCGCATCGGGCAGCAGCGCGATCTCATGGTCGGGCAGCAAACGCCCCAGCTCGCGGCGCTTGTGCTCGTTGTGGGTCGCCAGCAGCAGCCTCACGGCGTCGCGATTGCCCGCTCCTGCGCGGCGCGCAGCTGCTCGATCCCGCCCGCCGCCAGCGCCAGCAGCTCGTCGAGGGAGGCGCGCGAGAGCGGTGTGCGCTCGGCGGTGGCCTGCACCTCCAGGAGGTCGCCCTCGCCGGTCATCACCACGTTGGCGTCGACCTCGGCGGTGGAGTCCTCGGAGTAGTCGAGGTCGAGCAGGGCAACCCCATCGACCATCCCGCAGGAGACCGCCGCCACCGAGCCGGTGAGTGGGGGGCGCTCGAACGCCTCTTTCTCCGCCAGGCGGGCGCACGCCAGCGAGAGCGCCACGTAGGCGCCGGTGATCGAGGCGCAGCGCGTGCCTCCATCGGCCTGCAGCACGTCGCAGTCGAGGTAGATCGTGCGTTCCCCCAGCGCCTTGAAGTCGATCACGCCGCGTAGCGCGCGCCCGATCAGCCTTTGGATCTCGACCGAGCGCCCATCCAGGCGCCCGCGGGTGGCGTCGCGCTGCTTGCGCTCACCCGTGGAGGCTGGCAGCATTCCGTACTCCGCCGTCACCCACCCGCGACCCTTACCGGCCATCCAGCGCGGCACGTTCTCCTGCGCGGAGGCGGTGCAGATCACACGCGTCTCCCCCACCGAGATCAGCGCCGACCCCGTCGCAGTGCGCATGAAGCCCGGCTCGATCGTCACCGGGCGCAGCCCGTCGGGCGCGCGGTCGTAGCTGCGCGCGCGGCTCACGCGATCGCCTCCGGGCGCGGCCCATCGGACGTACAGCCGTAGCCGCCTGCGCCGCTCACGCCACCGCCCCCGCCGTCGCCAGCCGCACCTGCTCGACCGGCCCGAGCGGCATCTGCAGAAAGCGTGTGCTCTGCTCCCTGAACGTCTCCACGTCGCCGGTGCAGAGGAAGCTGTAATCGCCTTCATCGCCGGCGCCGCGGATATTGAGCAGGTCGCGCGTGGAGAGCGCGTGCTCGACCTGGCGTGCGAGCGCCGCCCCGGAGGTGATCAGAGTCACCCCCGGCCCGAGCATCCGCTGCAGCATCGGCGCGATCAGCGGGTAGTGGGTGCAGCCGAGGATCACGGTGTCTACCTCGGCAGCCTTCAGCGGGGCGCACGCCTCGCGCACGCTCCTCACGACGCGCTCGTCGAACTGCGCGCCGGCCTGGATGATCGGTGCGAGCGTCGGGCAGGGCACCGCCGTGAGCGTGACGTGCGGGTCCACCGCCTGCACCGCGCGCCCGTATGCGCCGCTGGCAACCGTGGTGGGCGTCGCCAGCAGCCCGATCCGCCCACTGCGAGTCGTCGCGACCGCCTGCACAGCCTCGGGGCGCACCACCCCGAGCACGTCCACGCCGAGGGTGGTGTCCATCATTCGCTGCTGGAGCGTCCCCAGGGCAGCGGAGGTGGCCGAGTTGCAGGCGACCACCAGCAGCTTCACCCGACGACCCAGGAGCTCCTCGGCGATCTCCACCGAGAAGTGCTCGAGCTCCTCACGAGAGCGTTCGCCGTAGGGGAACCGTGCGGTGTCGCCGAGGTAGAGGAAGTCCTCCTGCGGCAGCGCCACCAGCAGCTCGTGCAGCACGGTGAGACCGCCGATACCGGAGTCGAACACCCCGATGGGACGCGCGCGATTGCCTGCCGCGAGGTTGGACATGCGGTTCATCATCTCAGAGCGCTACCGTCGCGGGTCGTGCGAGCACTGGTCGTGTCCAACATGCTTCCCGACGCCCACCACCCCGAGCGGGGTGGCTTCGTGCGCGACCAAGTCGATGCCCTGCGCCGGCTGCCCGACACGGATGTCGAGCTGTACGAGTTCCCTTCTGGCGGTACCGCGCTGATCGAGGCCACCCGCTGGCTGCGCCGCCATCACGGCGGGCGACGGCAGCGCACGGAGCGCTTGGATGTGGTGCACGCCCACTTCGGCCTCACCGCCTGGCCAGCGCTCGCGGCGCGCGCGCGAGTCAGGGGGCTGACGGTGCACGGCACCGACGTGCGCCACCCCCGCACACGTGTGGCCACCCGCGCGGTGCTCCCGCTGATGGACCTGGTCGCCGCCCCCACCCGGGAGCTCGCGGACGAGCTCCCGGGACCCCGCGATGGTCGGCCCGCAGCCCGGCGGCGACAGGTGCAGGTGCTGCCATGCGGCGTGGACATGGAGCGCTTCCACCCGATCCCGCGCGCGAGCGCCCGCGCCGAGCTGGGCTTGGACCCGCGGGCCCCCTGCCTGCTGTTCGGAGCCGATCCCGCACGCCGCGGCAAGCGCTACGACCGCGCGGTGGCGCTCGCACGGGCCCTGAGCTCCGCGCACGAGCATTCCCCAGCCGGCGATTCCTCTGGGGCCGAGGCCGAGGCACAGCCACCGCATCGGGGCCCGGTAAGGCTGTACACCCTCGGCGGCGTTCCTCCCGAGCGGGTGCCGCTGTGGGTAAATGCGGCCAACGCCGTGGTGGTGCCATCGAAGGCGGAGGGCTTCGGGCTGGCGGTGCTCGAGGCGCTGGCGTGCGACGTGCCCGTGCTCGCGACGCCCGTGGGCGTGCACCAACAGGCGCTCGACGGCGTGGCAGGGGCGCTGTGCGCGCCCTTCGACGTGGAGCGTTGGCGGGCGGCAGCGGCGCCGCATCTCGACGACCCAGACCCCCGGATCGCGGGCCGGGCGCACGCCGAGCTGTACTCCGCAAAGCGGATGGCGGCGCGTCTCGCGGACGCCTGGAGAGAGCTGCTCGAGCGAGGCGCCGTGTGAGACGACCCTGTGGGCAGCACCCTCGGCGGGGCGCCGCGTGACACCTGGAGCCCGATGAGTAGCATGGAGTGGTCGATGAGCGCTCCAGCCACGAGTCCGCCCGAGGCCCCTGCCGCCGCGGAGCCGCCCGCGGGGATGGAGCTCCCACCCGCGCAGCCGCGTCCCCCGGGCTTTCGCGAGCGCGGGCGCATGCGCAGACGGGTGCGGTTCTTGCGCAAGGCACGGGAGCTCGCCTACCGCGACCTGGGGGGGCTGGTGTTCGAGATGCAGCGTCTCGGCCAGCGCAACGATGAGCTGGTGGCTGCGAAGCTGGGGGTGCTGGCGAGCTTCGATACGGAGCTGCACTCACTGGAGCGCGCGCTGGACGAGCGCCACCCGGTGACGGTGCTACGCGAGGCGGGCATCGCGGCGTGCCCGCGGTGCGCGGCGATCCACGGCAGCGACGACCGCTTCTGCCCGATGTGCGGGATGCAGATGGGCCGCCCGGCGGAGAGCCCGATCGGGGGCGCGCCCGTAGTCGCCCCCGCCACTCCCCCGCCGCTTGCCGCCGCCTCGGTGGCGGCCGCCTCCAATGTGACACCCGGCCAGCTGCCGCTGAGCGCTGCTCCCGTGGTCGCACCGGCAACGCCTGCTACGGCTACATCCCCGTCGCCTCCTGCCAGCCCGCCTCAGACCAGCCCGCCTCAGATCGGCCCGCCTCAGAGTAGCCCGCCGGAACCGGCGCACCCCACCACCGAGGCTCCAACGGGCGCACCGGGTCCACGTGCCCCGACGCCCCCGCCGCAACTCTCAGAAGAAGAGGACCGCCCCACGGAGATCATCCGCCCGCCGGACCAGCCGAAGTGAGCGTCGCAACGCCTCCACCACCCGGAGCCTTCCAGCAGGAGCAGGTGGAGGAGCGTTGCCCACTGTGCGGTGGACCGTTGGGAGCCGAGCAGGAGTGGTGCCTGCAGTGCGGTGCCGCGGCGCGCACGCGTCTGGCGGCGACGCCACGGTGGCGCCCACCGGTGATCGCGCTGACGACTGTGATCGTGCTCTCATTGGGGGCTCTCACCGCGGCGCTGGTGTCGCTGGCGGGCTCGAGCGGGTCCGGCGGCACGGTTGCGGTCACGCGAACCGTGACGGCGCCGGCGGCGGGAGCAACCACGACACCCGGCGCCGCCGCGGGGGCAGCGGGAACCGCGACCGGCGTGCCCGGGGCGAGCACCACGGGGACGACGGCGGCCGGCGCCAGCACCACGGGAGTGACGACCACGGCACCCAAAGCGGGGGCCACCACGAGCCCAGCGGCGGGCGCGAGCAGCGGAGTGGGCGCCAAGACCACCACGCCGAGCGCAGCCGGCGCCGGCAAGAGCACCGGCGCCTCCACCACCGGGACGGTGGGCAGCTCCACGACGGGCGAGCAGCGACGACCGTGAGCTAGCGTGCAGGCAACGCGGGGGGGCGTGGACCTGGAGGTGGATGTCGCGGTGGTGGGCGCCGGCGCGGCGGGACTGTATGCGGCGCTGTGCGCCGCACGAGAGGGCGCCCGGGTGGCGCTGGTGTCGGCCGCCCCGCTGGCGCAGACCGCGAGCTACTGGGCGCAGGGCGGGCTGGCGGCGGCGCTGGCGCAGGACGACAGCCCGGAGCTGCACCTGCGCGACACCGAGCGCGCCGGACGAGGCGCGATGCGCACGGCAGCAGCGGAGGTGCTGGTGAAAGAGGCACCGGAGTGCGTTGCCGACCTGCAGGCGCTGGGGGTGCGCTTCGACGCCGACCGCTTCGGGCGCCTCGCGCTGGGATTGGAGGGTGGACACTCGGTGCGCCGGGTGGTTCACGCCGGCGGCAGCGCGACCGGCAGGCGCCTGCTGCGCGCGCTGGCGGCTCTGGCGGTGGAGGAGCCACGGATCGCGGTGCTGGAGAACGTGCGCGCCCGGGCCCTGTGGGAGCGGGGGGGCAACCTCCTGCCCGTCCAGGCCCGGAGCGCCAGCGCCGAGAGCGCCGGTGGAGCACAGGAAGAGGCAGGAGACTCCGCGGCGAACCGCTGCGGCGGGTTGGTGTGCGAGGACGGGCGCACGATCGCCGCACGCGCAGTCGTGCTGAGCACCGGCGGCGCGGCAGCGCTGTGGACCCGCACGACGAACCCCCCCGGCTCGCAGGGAATCGGGCTGCTGCTGGCGAAAGCTCTGGGTGCAAAGCTGGCGGATCTGGAGTTCGTGCAGTTCCACCCCACCGCCGTGAAGGGAGTGGGAGGACGCGAGGCCTTCCTGATCACCGAGGCAATCAGAGGCGAGGGAGCGACGCTGCACGACGCACAGGGCGAGCGCTTCGTCGACGAGCTGGCCCCTCGCGACGAGGTGGCGCGAGCGATCTGGGCGCGGATGAAGGAGACGGGAGCGGAGTCGGTGGGCCTCGACATGCGCGCGATCGACCCTGCGCTGTTCCCCAACGTGGTGGGAGCGCTTCGCGAGGCGGGCGTGGACCCCGCGCGGGAGCTGGTGCCGGTGGCGCCGGCGGCGCACTACACGATGGGCGGGATCGTGACCGACCTGCACGCGCGCTCCACAGTGGCCGGGCTGTACGCCGTCGGGGAGACCTCGTGCACGGGCCTGCACGGAGCCAATCGGCTGGCGTCGAACTCGCTCAGCGAGTGCTTCGTGTTCGGCCGCCGTGCCGCTCACAGCGCTCTGCAGGAGCCGGCCGCGGCGGCCGCCGGAGAGGCGAGCGCGCAGGAGCTGGAGGCGTTGGCAGGGCAGCCGGCGCCGCCGGCGGTGAGCGCCGCCACGCGCGAGGCGCTGTGGCGGGACGCCGGCATCGAGCGCTCGGCAGAGGGGCTGGCGCGCCTGGCGCAGGATCCGCACCCGCTGGCACGCACCATCGCGGCGTGCGCGCTGGAGCGCAAGGAGAGCCGGGGGGCGCACCGGCGGGTGGAGTACCCCGAGCCCGATCCGGCGCTGGAGCACCGTCACATCGCGGTCGGCGCGCAGCGCGAGCTCACGTGGGAGACGTGGGCGTGACGTATTAACCAGCCCTTAACCCTCTCTTCTGCCCAGCTTTATGTAAGTGACAGATACTCGCCGATTCCTAAAGAGACGCGAAGATTTACGAAGATCTTCGGTCCTTTGGGGTAGGAGACGTGTTGAATCAGGGTGAAAGGTCGCAGGAGCTACGGGAGTCCTGTAGATCGGCGGAGGTGCGCGGCGAAGGTCGCATAGCAGAGCCTGGTCGATACGGAGATAGAAAGAAGGAGCGAGGGGATTACTCGCCATGTATCAGTTCAGTCGAGCAATCTACAGGGAGTTGGCCCCATACATTGCCGCTCCCGGGCGGGGGGGATCCAATCCCGCCGCCGCGGCGTCGGGTAAGAGCAACCACGAGCAGGTGCTGCGCGCCTGCGAGTCGGCAATCGAGCGGTTGGCGACCGACCGCCACTACTTCGCACGGCCCGAAAGAACCCTGTTCTGGGACATCCGGATGCACTTCCCGATGAGCCAGCAGGCGCGGGTGCACCGCGTGGTCGTCCGCTACATGAGCCTTGCGCAGCGCTACCTGGCGGAGAACCCGCGCGCAGCGCACGCGTCGGTGAGCGACGAACCGCTGCAGTGCCGCGCCACGACCCGCAAGGGCGCGGCGTGCCAGCGGACGCCGCTGCCGCACAACGGGTACTGCCCCTCCCATCAGCACCTCGCCGACACCGAGAACAGCGAGCAGCTGGCCGCCTGAATCAGGTGCGCAGGCGGCGATCGTCGGGCGCACCGGGCCCACGGCGGGCACGTGCGTCGATGGCGCTCAGCCGCGCACCGCACGTCTCGCAAATTCGATGCGCGTCGACCGCGCCGCCGCAGCCGCGGTGTTCGAGCAGCACCGGCGGGCCGTCAGGGGCGGCGTGGCGATCGCCCCAGTACATCAGCGACACTACCGTGGGCCACAGGTCGAGGCCCTTCGGGGTGAGCCGGTATTCCCAGCGTGGCGGGCGCTCCTGGTAGGGACGCTTCTCGAGCACACCCTGCTCGAGAAGCCTGGTGAGGCGGGTTTGCAGCACGTTGCGCGCGATGCCGAGATCGGCCTGGAGCTCGTCGAAGCGGCGCAGCCCGAGGAAGATGTCGCGCACGATCAGCAGCGACCAGCGCTCGCCGACGACCTCCAGCGCCGCCGCGATGCTGCAGATCTGGTTGTCGTAGGAGTTTCCCAGCACACACTCAGCTTAGCGGCTCAGTTGCATGACGCAACTTATGTGCTAGGGTGCGTTTCATCATGCAACGCAAATGGCGGATATCGCTCGTGGTGTGTGTCGGGGTGTTCATGTCGAGCCTCGACCTGTTCATCGTCAACATCGCGTTCCCGTCGATCGCCAAGCACTTCGGCGGCGCGTCGCTGAGCTCGCTGTCATGGATCTTGAGCGCCTACGCGATCGTGTTCGCCGCGCTGCTCGTGCCGGCCGGACGCTGGGCGGACGCGTTTGGGCGCAAGCGCGCATTCCTCTTGGGGCTCGGGGTGTTCGTGCTTGCCAGCACCGGCTGCGCACTGGCACCGTCGGTGGGCGTGCTGGTGGCGGCCCGCGTCGTGCAGGCGATCGGCGGCGCGCTGATGCTCCCGACCTCGCTCGGCCTGATGCTGCCGGAGTTTGGCCCGCAGGAGCGCCACATGGCGATCGGCGTGTGGGCCGCCACCGGCGGGATCGCCGCGGCGGCGGGGCCGCCGCTCGGCGGGGTGCTGGTGCAGGCCGACTGGCGGTGGGTGTTCCTGGTGAACGTCCCGATCGGGCTGGCGGGCTTGGCGTTCGGTGTGCGCACGCTGACCGAGCGCCGCGAGCGCGGCGGGCAGCGCCCGGACGTGCTGGGCGCCGTCATGCTGATCGTCGCGATTGGCTCGCTCGTGGTGGCGATCGTCAAGGGCCAGGAATGGGGCTGGACCTCGCCTGCGATCCTTGCGCTGCTGGCCGCCACCGCGGTGCTACTGCCGGCGCTCTGGCGGCGCTCCGAGCACCAGCCCGCGCCGATCGTCGATCCTGGGATGTTGCGCGTGCGCAGCTTCGGCCTGGCAGTGGGCGCATCGCTGCTGTTCTTTGCCGGCTTCGCGGCGATGCTGCTGGCGGGCGTGCTGTTCCTCACGGGCGTGTGGCACGAGAGCGTGCTGCACGCCGGCCTGATGCTGTTCCCCGGCCCAGCGATGGCAACAGCGTTCAGCGTGCCCTCGGCGCGGCTGGGCGCACGCGTTGGCTACCGGATCCCCGGGATGGCCGGCGCGGCGCTGTTTGCCTGCGGATCGCTGTGGTGGATCGCCCAGATCGGCGACACGCCGGCCTACCTATCCGAGTTCCTGCCAGGGATGGTGATCGGTGGGGCGGGCGTGGGCTTGGTGATCCCCACCCTTACGGGCGCCGGCGCCTCCTCGCTGCCGCCCGAGCGCTTCGCGACCGGAGCCGCGGTGCTCACGATGGGCCGCCAGATCGGCTCGGCACTCGGCGTGGCGGTGCTGGTCGCAGTCCTTGGCACGTCGAGCACCACCACAGCGGACTTCAAAGCGGCCTGGTTGATCACCGCCACCGGCGCGTTCGGCGCAGGGATCGCGCTCGCGGCGCTCGGCCGGCCGGCGCAAGCACCGCTCGCTGTGGCGGCGTCGCCTGCCCCGGTGGTGACCGACGCACCGGCGATCGCGGAACGTGCCGCGTAACACCGTCGGCCGACTCGCCGTAGGCTGACGGCGTGCTTCTCGGAGTGGACGTCGGAGGGACCTTCACGGACGCGGTGCTGATCGCTCCGGAGGACTCGGCGATGTACACCGCGAAGGTGCCAACCACCCCCGACGAGCAGTCACGCGGAGCGATGGAGGCAGTACGCGCGGTGCTTGAACAAGCAGGCGCACAGCCAAGCCAAGTGGAGCGCTTCGCGCACGGGATGACCGTGGCGACCAACGCCCTACTCGAGGGCAAGGCCGCCCGCACGGCGCTGATTGCCACCGAGGGCTTCGCCGACATCGTCGAGCTGGGACGCCAGGGGCGGGCGCACCTCTACCGGCTGTGCGCGGCCGCCCCCGCTCCGCTGGCGCCGGTGAATCTGCGCTTCGAGGCGCCCGAGCGGATGACCCCCAATGGCCCGTTGCGGGCGCTCGACCCACGCGCGGCCGAAGAGCTGGTCGAGCAGATCGCGCTGGCCGATCCAGAATCCGTGGCGGTGGCGCTGCTGCACTCCTACGCCCACCCCGAGCACGAGCGCGTGCTCGGGGAACTGCTCGCCGCGCGTCTGCCAAACGTGCACGTGTCGCTCTCGCACGAGCTGGTGGGCACCTTCCGCGAGTACGAGCGCGCCGCCACCACCGAGGTCGACGCCGCCCTCTCCCCCCTGCTCGGCGCCTACTTGCGCCGCCTCGGCGAGCAGGCCGACGCGCTCGGGTTGACCCGGCCCGCGATCATGCAGTCCTCGGGCGGCCTCACCGATGCCGAGGGAGCCGCAGCGCACGCGGCTCGGACGGCGCTCTCCGGCCCCGCCGGTGGGGTGGGCGGCGCGGTGGCGCTGGCGGAGCTGGCGGGAGAGCGCGACGTGCTGTGCTTCGATATGGGCGGCACCTCCTGCGACGTGTGCCTGATCGCCGGCGGCCGCGTGGCGGAGACGGCGGAGGGCGTCGTGGCGGGCAGGCCGCTGGCGCTGGCGATGCTCGACATTCACACCGTGGGCGCCGGCGGCGGCTCGATCGCGTGGCGCGACCAAGGCGGCGCGCTGCGCGTGGGCCCGCACTCCGCCGGCGCCGACCCCGGGCCGGCGTGCTACGGGCGCGGCGGTGAGCACCCGACGGTGACCGACGCCAACCTGCTGCTCGGGCGCCTACCCGAACACGGCCCACTTGCGAGCGGACTGCGGTTCGACCGAAGCCCGACGGCCGGCGGACTACGGCTCGACCGCGACGCCGCCGAGCGCGCGGTCGCCGCCCTCGCCACCACGCTCGGCCTTTCGCCAGAGCGCTGCGCGGAGGGAATCGTGCGCGTCGCCGAGGCCGAGATGCTGGGCGCGCTGCGCGCGATAACCGTGGAGCGCGGGATCGACCCCCGCGGCTTCGCGCTGATGCCGTTCGGCGGCGCCGGCCCCCTGCACGCGGCAGCCCTGGCGCGGGAGCTGGGGATGCGGCGGATCGTCGTGCCGCGTGCCTCCGGGGTGCTGTGCGCGCTCGGCCTCGCCGCCGCGGCCCCCCGGCGCGACGCGGCGCGCACTGTGATGCTCACCGGGGAGTCGCTCGACGCAGAGCGCCTTCTCGCAGAGCGCGCGGCGCTCGTGGCACGGGCGTGCGCGGAGCTCGGCGAGCCGGCCGCGCGCGTCGGCGTCCGCTACGAGCTGCGCTACTGCGGGCAGTCGTTCGAGCTCGCGGTCGAGGAGGGGGCCATGCAGGCAACTGCGGTGGGCTCGTCGAGTACTTGGGCGCCCGCGGGGGCAGCAGGGCCGCCGGGCGGCGTGCCGGCTGCCCTGGGCGCCACACGCAATGCTCTCACGCAGGCCGACAACGGCCGCCCGCCGGGCCCCGACGCACTGCGCGAGGCGTTTGCCCAAGCTCACGAGCAGCGCTACGGCTATCGCGACGACAGCGTCGAGGTCGAGCTGGTGACGATCCGTGTCTCCGCGTGTGGTGCCGCCCCGCGCCTGCGGCTGGCGTCCACGGACGGCGAGCCTGCGCCGGGCACGGCGATCGAGGGGCCGACGGTGTGCTCCCTGCCGGGCTCCACCCTGTACGTGCCCGCCGGCTGGCGAGGCACGATCGACGACTACGGCACCGTGCACCTGCGGGACGAAGGAGTCGGCGAGTGACCCTCGACCCGATCGAACTGCAGGTGCTCACCGGCGCGCTGCGAGCAGCCTGCGAGGAGATGGGCGCCGCGCTGATCCGCTCGGCGCACTCGCCCAACGTCAAGGAGCGCCGCGACTGCTCAACGGCGCTGTTCGATGCGAACGGCGAGATGGCGATGCAGGCCGAGCACATCCCGGTGCACCTCGGCTCGATGCCCGCGGCGGTCGCCGCAGTGCTCGGCGAGGACCACTCGAAGGGCCGCTCGTGGGTGCTCAACGATCCATTCGCCGGGGGCACCCACCTGCCGGACATCACCCTCATCACCCCGGTGCTCGTGGGGGGCCCAGCCGACGACGACCACACGGCGAGCGGAGAGCCCCGGGATCGCACGGACGGGGGCGGCGGTGGCTACGCCGGCGATGGGCACCACCTGATCGGGTTTGCCGTCTCCCGCGCCCACCACGCCGACGTGGGCGGGCGCGTGCCAGGGTCGATGCCCGCCGACTCGCGCACGCTCGCGGAGGAGGGCGTCGTGATCTCCCCCCGCCCCGCCACGCCGGAGGAGATCGAGCGGCTGGTTGCCCGCATGCGCCAACCTCAGGAGCGCCGTGCCGACCTGCGCGCCCAGCTCGCCGCCAACCGGATCGGCGCGCAGCGCCTGCGCGAACTGGCGGCACGGGTCGGAATGGCGCGCTTGCAGGAGGGGTTGGACGCGGTGCTCGACTACGCCGAGCGGCGCACTCGCGCCTGCCTGGCGGCCCTGCCCGACGGGGTGCACGTGGCGGAGGATGTGCTGGAGGCGATCGAGGGCGACCTCGTGCTGCGCCTGCGCGTCACGGTGGAGGGCGAGCGACTGCTGCTCGACTTCACCGGCAGCGCTCCCCAGCACGCCGGCAACCTCAACTGCCCGCTCGCGGTGACACACTCGGCGTGCTACTTCGCCGTGCGCGTGCTCACCGACCCCGACATCCCGCCCTCCGCCGGGGCCTACCGGCCGGTGGAGATCAGCGTCCCGGCGGGATGTTTGTTGAATGCGCGGGCGACCCCCGGACTCGGCGAGGCCCCCGCAGTGGCTGCCGGCAACGTCGAGACCTCCTCGCGCGTGGCCGACCTCGTGCTGGGCGCCTTCGGCAGAGCGCTCGGTCAGGGAACGATGAACAACCTCACCCTCGGCGACGAGCGCTTCGGCTACTACGAGACACTGGGCGGTGGCCAGGGCGCCTGCCCCGACGCCGACGGACCGTCGGGGGTGCACGTGGCGATGAGCAACACGCTCAACACCCCCGTGGAGGCGCTCGAGCGCGAGCTGCCCCTGCGGGTCACCCGCTACGCGGTGCGGCGCGGCTCCGGCGGTGCGGGCACCCACCGCGGCGGCGACGGGGTGGTGCGCGAGCTGGAGGCGCTGCGCGAGATGACCTTCTCGCTGATCACCGAGCGCCGCCGCCACCCTCCGCCCGGCGCACACGGCGGGCTGCCGGGCGCGCGCGGGCGCAACATGCTCGACGATCGCGAGCTGCCCGGCAAGGTCACGGGCGTGCTGGACCCTGGGCAGCGACTGCGCATCGAAACGCCCGGCGGAGGCGGCGATGGGCCGCCCAAAACGGCCCCCAGATAACCTCCCGCTCCGAAAAATCCCGCAAAATAGGCGGGGATTTGCAGGCGATTTGGGATTTCCGCTAGGATTTCGTATCTTAAGAAGGCAAGTCGCACGACGCTCACCGCCTCTCGGAGCGCCGTTGCGAGCAGCACAAAGCCGGAATCATTCTCCAGAGAACCCTCTTCCCCTCACATTTGCCATGCCAATTGCTTTGAAGGAATGGGCGGTCACCGTCCGCGCGCTCGCCGAAGGCGAGCAACTCGTCACGCTCCGTAAGGGCGGCATCCGGGAGGCCGACCGGCACTTCCAGCTCGAGCACGAGCGCTTCTTCCTCTACCCCACCTTCGACCACCAGCGCAACGACCTCGTGCGCGAGTCCCACCAACCCGAGCTGCGCCGTGCGCTCGAGGAGGGCGTGTGGAGCGAGGGCGAGCCATCGTTGCAAGCGCTCGCCGCCGACGGCAGTGGCCTGCATCAACCCGATCGTGTGCGCATCCGCGCGTGGGCGGAAGTCGCCGGGCACTTCACGATCAGCGACCCGCGCTGCGTGGATGCGCTCTCCCCCTTCTACGTGTGGCGCAGCGACTACGCCGCCAAGCGCCTCGCATGGAAGCCTCGCCATCCGCTGCACGTACTGCTGCTGCGCACCTACCGCATACCCAGGCCCGTCACGGTGAAGGTCCGCGAGGAGTACCTCGGCTGCCACTCGTGGCTGGAGCTCCAGCGCGAGCTGCCGTTCGAGGGCACTCCGGTGCTCTCCGACGATGAGTTCGAGCGCGCCTCGGAGGAAATCGAGACGATTACCCGCGAGGTCGGCGCCCCGCAGCCTGTGTTGGCGTAGCCCTCAGGGGTGTAGGTACGCGAGGACCGCCAGCAGCGCCAGGCCAGCCAGCAGGAACGCCAGCACCCGCCACGCGGTCGAACCCCACGGCGGTTCCGCCTGCCCCGTGGGCAGCAGCTCGCTCTGCAGCAGCACATCGCGCGCCGCCGGAACACCCGAGGCGGGGACGAGGATCTCGCGCGGGCCGGCCGCCAGGAAGTCGGGCACGTCGAAGCCGCGCGCGCGGCGCTGCATAGAGGGAATGCCCTCCTCCAGCAGCAGGTTCTGGATGAAGTCCGCCTCGACCTGATTGCGGGCGCCCACCACCCGTGTCAGGTCTCCTTCGGAGTACTGCGGCTTGATCCTCCGCGCCCGCTGCCACAACTCGCCAAGCGGATGGGGCTCATCGGTGGTGGCGCCCTCGGCGCCGGCGGGGTAAACCAGCGGCATGCCACAGCGCGCGCAGAAGCGGTCGGTCGGAGGATGGGAGTCACCACATGACGGACAGAGGAGCGCTTCTTCGGCCATCACCTTACCTCGCGCGGTTCCCCGCCCGCCGCCGGCTCCGCCTCGAGCAGATCCCCGCCCGCCATCACCCCACCTCGATCGGTACCTCCCTGACCTCGCCATCCTCGATCAGGTAGCAGCGGACCTCCGGCTCCTCCCCGGCGAGCCCGACGATCAGCCACTCCACCCCCGGCCAGTTGCGAGCGAAGTTGATGTCGGTCTGTGACGGGTAGGGGGGGGTGTGGGTGTGCGAGTGGTAGATCGCACCCATCTCCCAGCCCGCATCGTCGAACTCGTTGATCGCCCGCAGGACGTCCTTGCCGTCGATCTCGAAGCGCTTGCGGCTGCCGTACACGTTCTTGGCCCGGTTGACCTTGACCGCCCGCGGCGAGCCCGCCGGCCCGTTCTGCTCGTAGGCGATCATCCCGCAGCACTCCGCGTCGTACTCCTCGCGCGCGTGCGCGATCACGTCGTCGAAGAGGCGGGAAGCTATGAGCATCGTCGTGGGGGGAGATCGTGGGCGGCTACCACCACACGGTGGAATCGAGGTTCTCGATCTCGTCCACCGGCAGCGTGTAGATGCCGCTGGAGAGGTACTTCCAGCCATCGTCGGCGACGATGAACACGACGTTGCCCTCATCCAGCTCGCCCGCGATCCGCACCGCCACACGCGCGATCGCGCCACTGGAGACCCCCGCGAACACGCTCTCCTCATCGAGCAGCTTGCGCGTCCACAAGATCGCGTCGCGGTTGGTGACGAAGATCTTGCGGTCCAGCAGCGAGAGGTCGATGATCGGCGGGATGAAGCCGTCGTCGAGCGAGCGGAGTCCTTGCACCGGCTCGCCCTGCATCGGCTCGGCCGCCACGATCTTCACCGCGTCGCCGAAGGTCTCCTTCAGGCGCCTGCCGTTGCCCATCAGCGTGCCGCCGGTGCCAAGACCGGCCACGAACGCCGCCACCTCGTCGAGCTCCTCGAGGATCTCAAGCGCCGTGCCGTTGTAGTGGGCGTTGGGGTTGGCGGGGTTGCCGTACTGATAGGGCATGTGGTAGGAGGAGTCGGACTGCGCCATGTCGAGCGCCTTCTCCACGGCACCGTTGGAGCCCTTGGAGCCCTCCGAGTAGACGATCTGCGCGCCGTACATCTTCAGCAGCTGCGTGCGCTCGGGGGTCACGTTCTCGGGCATCACGACCTTCAGGCGGTAGCCCTTGCGCGAGCAGATCATCGCCAGCGAGATCCCCGTGTTGCCCGAGGTCGGCTCGAGGATCGTCTGCCCTGGGCCGAGCGCCCCTTTTTCCTCCGCATCCTCGATCAGCGCCCGCGCCACCCGGTCCTTCACCGAGCCGGTGGGGTTGCGCGACTCGAGCTTCGCCCACACCCGCACCCCCGGCTTCGGGGAGAGACGGGGCAACTCGATCAGCGGCGTGTTGCCGATCGACTGCACGATGTCGCCGTAGCGACCCCCACAAGGCTTGTTGCGCAGACCCTCAGCCGCCATTACTTCACGGAATATAGCGAGGCTCGTCGTCGCGCCTCACGATCCCGTAGACAATCCGGACCCGCCCAGCCGTCCATAGCCTGGCCGCCCGGCCAGTAGGATGCGCGGGATGAGTCGCGACTACGACTACGACTGGCTGGTGATCGGCTCTGGCTTCGGCGGCAGCGTCAGCGCGCTGCGCCTCTCCGAGAAGGGCCATCGTGTGGGGGTGCTGGAGTGCGGACGGCGCTTCGCCGACCACGAGTTCCCCAAGAGCACCGCCGACGTGCGTCGCTACACCTGGCGTCCGCACCTGGGGATGAAGGGGATCTTCCGCCTGACGATCTTCCGCGACGTCGCCGTCGTCTCCGGCTGCGGCGTGGGCGGCGGCAGCCTCGGCTACGCCTGCACCCTCTACGTCCCCCCCGCGCAGTTCTTCGCCGACCGCCAGTGGGGAGAGATGGCCGACTGGGAAAGCGAGCTGGCTCCCCACTATGCCGAGGCGCAGCGGATGCTGGGGGTCGTGCAGAACCCCCACGACGATCCCGCCGATCAGCTGCTGCGCGAGCTCGGGGATCACCTCGGCGTCTCCGACACCTACCAGAAGACCCCCGTCGGGATCTACTTCGGCGAGGAGGGCGAGGCCGGCAAGACCGTGCCCGACCCCTTCTTCGACGGCGAGGGCCCCGAACGGACGGCCTGCCGGCTGTGCGGGCGCTGCATGGTGGGCTGTCCCCACGGCGCCAAGAACACGCTCGTCAAGAACTACCTCCACCTCGCCGAACGGCGCGGCGCGCAGGTGATGCCCGAACGAACCGTGATCGACGTCCGCCCGCTCGGCGGTGGCGACGGTAGCGAGGGGTATGAGGTCGAAAGCGTGCGCTCCGGCGCGTGGCTGCGCAAGGAACGCCGCGTGCACCGCGCCCGCGGCGTGGTGCTTGCCGCGGGCCCGCTGGGCACCAACACGCTGCTACAGCGCTGCCGGCTCGGCGGCTCGCTGCCGCGGATCTCAAACCGCCTCGGGGAGCTGGTGCGCACCAACAGCGAGGCGATCCTCACCGTCACCGTCCCCGAGGAGCAGGCCGCCGGCTTCACCAAGCGGGTGGCGATCACCTCCAGCATCTACCCCGACCCCCACACCCACATCGAGACCGTCAGCTATGGCGAGGACGGCGACTCGATGCGGATGTTCTACACGCTGCTGGTCGGCGACGGCACTCGCGTGACGCGCCCGCTGAAGCTGCTCGCGCAGATCCTGCTGCACCCGAATCGCTTCGCCAAGCTGCTGCTCGCCAAGCGCTGGTCGCGGCGCACGATCATCCTGCTGGTGATGCAGACGCTCGACAGCGCGATCGCGCTGCGTCCCCGCAAGGGCCCCTTCGGCACGCTGTGGCTGCGCACCGAACAGGACCCCGAGCGCCCCAACCCCACCTTCATCCCCGTCGCCAACCAGGCGGCCGAGTGGATCGCCAAGCGCACCGGCGGAGTCGCTCAGAGCTCGCTGCTGGAGGCCCTCTTCAACATCCCGACCACCGCCCACATCCTCGGCGGCGCCGTGATCGCCCCAGATCCCGCCCGCGGCGTGATCGACGACCGCCAGCGGGTGTTCGGCTACGAGAACCTGCTCGTCTGCGACGGCTCCGCGATCCCAGCAAATGTCGGCGTCAACCCCTCGCTCACGATCACCGCACTCGCCGAGCGGACGATGAGCTTCGTGCCCGCCGCAGGCGAGGAGATCGCGCCATCCCAGCAGGCTACTGCGGCGGCGTAGCTTCGACCGTGGCGGTGACCGTCGTCGTGCTGATCACGGTGGTCGGTGGCAGTGTCACCGTCCGGTAGGCCGGCAGCGTCACCGTCGTGGTCGTCGTCACGGTTTGGCCGTTGACGGTGAAAGTCACTGGGACCCGAGTGCTCACCGCAGCTCGAATCGTCCGCGGGTCGACACCGCCGTCGCTGTTTGCGATCGCGTAGCTGGTGGCACCGCCCGCCGCGGCGACGAGGATCAAGCCGAGTACCCACGACGCCACACGCGCAGGACCGGCGCTTTTGGCTCGACGCAGGAGCAGATGACGCCAGTGTCGCAGTTCGTCGGCTTCGCGCATGTACATCTGCGCCGCGGAAGCATTCCCTGCGATCGTCGACGCGGAGGCGAGCTGTTGCAGCATCCAAACCTCTGATCGCCTGTCGCCAAGCGCGTGTGCAGCGTGGCGCCCGCGATCGAGAAGCGTGAGCCACTGCTCGATACGGCTCGCAATCCCGAAGCCCGCCTGCAGCGTCTTCACCAGCTCCAGCAGCCCCTCCCACTGCTGCCACTCGGCCGCCCACTCGGTGAGGCCGAGAATCGCCTCGGCGTCATCCAGCAGCCGCTCGGGCGTCAACTCGCCACCCTTGGCCAACGTGGTCATGTAATGCAGCAGCCGTTCGCCGGTCGAAAGAGCGTCGTCGGTTTTACGGATCTCCTCGCCGAAGCGGGCCAGAGCACAGCGCCGCTTCTCATCGCGCGTGACCAGTCCACGCCGTTCGAGATCGGCGACCAGCAACGCGATCTCCCCAACCTCGGTGAGCTCAGCCAGCTCGTCGGCCGAGAGCGACGCGCGACCAACGACCGCCAGCGCGGCCAGGACTTGACGCTCAGCCTGTGGCAGTGCCGCGATCTGCTTGGTCATGCCCCCAACACGCCGAAAACCATAACCGATCGATGCCTTCGAATCAGCATATGCGGACTTTCACACTCCAATCACAGACGGCTCTGGTCCCGCGGCATCTGCACCGGGGGGCTGATCAGCCCCCCGCTGACCACGCGCAGCGTGATGGCGCCGCGCAGCGGAATCAATGCATTGAGCACGGCGCTGCGGTTGGCACGCAGGCCGATGACCGTCCGCCAGCGATCGCCGCGCGTGAGACGTTGCAGCAGCACCCGCTGACCGGGGCGCATCAGCAGCGCCCACAGGCGCACGTGCCGGCGGTCGACGCGCAGCGGGTCGAACGGGAAGGTGAAGCCCCGCAGGAACGGCTTGGGGCGCGCGGCCGCCGGTTCGGCACGGCCGTCCACCACCCCGGCGCTGTAGAGGCCGGCCGGTCGCGAGACGTAGACGACGCTGCCCGTGGAAGTCGCGAGCGGCGTTCCGGGGTAGGGGTCGATGAGGAACTGCCACTCGGCCATGCCGACGCCCGCGATCCACAGCCGGTGCAGTGCGCGCGAGATCCACAGTGGCTGCAGACGGGGCGGGACGCCGTGCGCGGCCTGGGGCGCGCTTTCCCAGTTGAGCTCGGTCACCCACACCGGCTTGTGCGCCCGCGGCAGCGCGGTGCCGGCGCGTTCGGCGCGCGCGAGCAGGCCGGTCACCTTGGCGATGTCGGCGATCGCCACATCCTGCGAGGACGCCGCCGGGCGGTCGGGGCTTTCGAAGGAGAGTGGGTGGAAGGCGAGCACGTCGAAGTGCGGGGGGTCGGAACAGGCGGCGTGATCCCCCCCTTCCAAGCACAGCATTTCGCGCAGGAACCGCACCGGGGTCATCCGCCCGACGCCGGCCGGTTCGCCGTTGGGCGCCACGCCGGTGGCGATCACGGTGTCGCCGGGCTCGACCGCCTTGACGGCGGCGTAGAAGGCGTTCAGTAGCTGCCGGTAGAGCAGCGGCGAGAAGGCCCGCCAGCGCCCGCCCTCCGCGACCCACTGCGGCTCGAGGTAGCGGGCGAGGTTGGGCTCGTTCCAAGCTTCGTACAGCCGCACGCGCGGGAGCGCGCGGTCCGGCTCCGCCGGGTCTGGGAAGGAGCCGTCGTAGCGGCGCGCCACCGCCGTTGCGAATTCCCCGAACGCGGTCGGGTTGGGCGCCCAGCTGCCCGGGTAGGCGTAGGGCCAGCGGTGGGGAGCTTCCGCGAAGGTCGGCGCGCGAGTCACGACCAGCAGCGGCGTCAGCCCGGCGGCAACCGTTTCGCGCACGGCGGCATCGACCGTAGCGAAGTCATAGGCGGGGCTGGCGGGGTCAGCCGCGTCGAATCCAGCGGGTGGGTTGGCGCTGACGATGAAGCGCCATTCGACCGGGATCCGCACCACGCTCGCGCCGGTGGCACGAATCCGCGCCAGCGCCTGTTCGCGCACGGCCGCATCGGAGCTCATGATCAGCGTCGCGTCGGAGATCCCCCTGGTGAGCCCGCCCCTGGGAAAGGGACCGTAGAGCAGCGCGTGGTTCTGGGCGCTCGCGAAGCTCGGGCTGGTCGGGCGCGGAGATACGCCGGGCGGCGGCGCGGCGCCGTACGGCCGGGGCGGCCCTTCCGGGCCGGTGGCCGACGGGATGGGCAATACCGTCGGGGGTTGCAGCCAGGCGGCCGCGGTCAGAGCAAGTGCGAGCGCCGATCTAACGATCGAGCGTAACCGTACGCGTCTGGAGGTTGAGCTTGGCGCCGGAGGCGGTTTTCAACGTGGTCACCAGCACCGCCCGCACGCTGTGGCTGTGGCTGAGGTGGCGCCGGCCACTCGTGGTGACGTGCAGCACCACCTTCACCGTGCCCGCGGCGGCGGCCGAGGCCAACCCGCGCGCCAGCAGCAGCGCCGGCGGCTTGTGCTTGTGCTTGCCACCGTGCTTGCCGTGGGCCGAGGCGGTGGCGGGCACCGCGCCGCCCATCTCGTCGAGATCCTGAGTGACAGTACCCGCTTGGTTGATCGTCACCTGATCGGTCCAACCAGACTTCAGCAGCTTCTTGATGGTGGTATTCACGAGCTTGAAGATCGAGCCCTGCAGCACCGGCGGGGGCGGTGGCGGCGGCGGAGGAGGAGGCGGCAGCGGGCAGGCGCCGACAGGACGCTGCGTTTCGCTTTCGTAGATAAACATCGCCCCGCCTTCCAGCGGCTTTTCCACGCTCTCGAGCGCGCTCACGGTCTCCCCGATTTCCAGCGGCTTCAGAAAGGTTCCCGCGAAGGACGTTCCGGACTGGGTGGGGACCTGCGCATTCCCGCCGAAGCGATGCGCAACGTAGCTGCTATGAACGACCAGTGTTTCGTAGCTGCCCTTCACCACATCTTCGGGAGACGAGCGCTGACCGGAGAAGTTCATCGATCCCGCACACACCGTCGGGTCCATCGAAGGCAGGCCGTCGTAGACCTCCGCGCCCACGACGTGGCCGACCGGGGATTCGAGATAGACGGGATCGCCCACCTGGGGTACCTGGTTGCCGAGCCAGACACCCACTTCCGGCCCTCCGCCTTCGTTGGTGTTTTCCGCGATGGTCAGGCCGTCGGGTTCGGTGATACGGAGCTTGACCTGTATTTCCTTGGCGTGCGGTATGTAAACCGAGCCGCTGGTGGAGAGAATCGAGTGGGCCGGATCCGTGGTCTCGCCCTCGACGACCGAGAGCGAGTACACGGGAGCTTTGGGTTCGCTCCACGCCCCGGCAATGCCCGGCAGGGCCGCGCCCGCGCCAAGCACCAGCAGGCCCGCGCACGACGCACGCCCAAGCATTCGCCTGCAGGTACTCATTCCAGGGATGGTGACGTCGAGGACTCTCAAGACACTGGACGAATCGTGCGCTGAGCCGAAACGATTGAGTCTTGAAAGAAATCTTGGACGGAACGTAGCGGCAGGCCGATGCGCGGAATGCCTGCGGCCCTACGACCCGCCGGCCATCGCCGGTAGGATCACCAGCGTATCGGTGCCCCCGACTGCGGTACCCAATCCATCCAGCACCCGCACGTCCTCGTCGTTGAGATAGACGTTTACGTAGCGGTTGAGCTCGCCGTCGGCCGAGAAGAGCTGGCTCTGGGTGGCGGGGTGGGCAGCGGCGAGGGCGCGCAGGACCTCCCCGACGTTCTCGCCGGAGGCGCTCACCTCCTTCTCGCCGCCTACGGAGGCCCGTAGCACGGGTGGAATCTTGATCGTTGCCATGGTCGTCGGCACTCTACCGTCTAGCGGCCCGGCTGACCAAGCCAGGCAAATCGTCGTGGCCCACCCACCCCGCGTAGCGTGCTTTTGCACGTGAGCAACCGAGGACGCCGCCTGGCGCGATGGATGACAGCCCCACCCACCCGCTAGCCTGCCGCGGCACAGAACGCCTCGTAGTCGGGGAACACGCCCATCTCCTCGTCGTGGATCTCATCGGGGTCGCGCGAGCAGATCGGGCAGTCGGGGTCGCGGTGGACTTTGACCTCGGTGAGCGTGCTTCCGAGCGCGTCGTACAGCAGCAGGCGCCCGATCGCGGGGTCGCCGATGTCGAGGATCAGCTTCACCACCTCGGTCGCCTGCAGCAGCCCCATCGTGCCCGGAAGCACGCCGAGCACGCCGTTGGCGCCGCAGGAGGGGGCGAGCTCCGCGGGTGGGGGCTCGCGGAAGAGGCAGCGGTAGCAGGGGCCGTCGTAGGGTTTGAACACCGACAGCTGCCCGTCGAAGCCGAGAATCGAGGCCGAGACCACGGGAATCCGCAGGCGCACGCTGGCGTCGTTGAGCAGGTAGCGGGTGGGGAAGTTGTCGACCCCGTCGACGATCACGTCGTAGCCGTCGATGATCTCCATGATGTTGGAGGCGTCGATGCGCGTCTGGTACTTGACGACGTTCACGTCGGGGTTGAGCGCGTGGATCGACTCCTCGGCGGAGTCCACCTTGGGGAGGCCCACGCGCTGGGTGGAGTGGATCACCTGGCGCTGGAGATTGGAGAGGTCGACGACGTCGTCGTCGACGATCCCCAGCGTGCCGACGCCCGCAGCCGCCAGGTAGAGCGCAGTCGGGGAGCCGAGGCCCCCAGCGCCGAGCAGCAGCACCTTGGCGTCGAGCAACCGCTGCTGACCCTCCGCGCCGATCTCGGGGATCAGCAGGTGGCGCGAGTAACGATCGCGCTGCTCGGCGGTGAGCGCGCGTGGGATCTCGACCTCGTAGCCACGGTCCTTCCACAGCGTGATCCCACCGGTCATCGAGCGCACGTGCTCGTAGCCCATGTCCTCGATCATCGTACGCGCCGCATAGGCAGAGCGGATGCCGGAGGCGCAGTAGAGGATCACCTCGGCAGAGCGATCCGGCACGGCGCTCTCGATCCGCGACTCGAGGTGGCCACGGGGGATGCTCTTCGCCCCAGGGAGGTGACCGGTGGCGAACTCTTCGCTGCCACGCACGTCGACGATCGCCACGCCCTCGCCGATCAGCTCCTTGACCTCGGAGGGATCGACCTCATCGATTTTGCTCTTGATCTGGCGGAGCAGCTCCGCCGAGGAAACGCTCATCTTGAAACTCCCGAACGGCGGTCGGATTTCATGGACTTCAGAAAGTATAGCGCCTCGGAGAGGAGGTAGTGTCTCAGTTTGAAAGTTCGATGATCTCGGCGGGCGTCCAGACGTGATCAGCGACGCCTGCGGCCATCGCCGGGGTGCGTGGGTAGGGGTTCGCCAGGGTCTTGTGCGGCCGGGCGAAGTTGTAGTGCATGAAGTGGATGGCGATGGCGGCCATGTGGTTGTCGAGCTTCTTTGAGAAGCCGTTGGTTAGCCGGGTGAAGCGGCGCATCCCCATGCGCATCGTGAGGTTTTGGCGCTCGACGTAGCTGGTGCTGATCTTGGCGGGGTCGGGGTTGCCCCGATCGACGCGGACGCGAGCGCCGGTGCAGACGGCTGGGCTGTAGCGAGCCTGTCCCTCGCGCGGTGAGGCGTAGGTCTTGATGAGCTGCGCGAAGTCGATGTTCCGGCGAAACGCCATCCCGACGGCGTTTGGGTAGGCGGCCAGCCCGTCCGTGGTGAGCTGGATGCGGCCTGTGGCACGCTCGGAGAGGTCCTGCATAAACGCCTCGGCGTCCTCATAGGCACGGTTCCCGACGTACCAGCAGACGATGAGCTTGGAGTCGGCGTCGAGCGCGGTCCACGTCCAGACATCCCCCACGCCGAACATGCCCTTCAGTTCCTCGGGCACGTTGCGCTGCTTGCTGTAGACAAAAGACCAAATCTCGTCCGCCTCGATCGTCTTGCAGGTCAGGTCTCGCAGGTGCTCGTCCTGGTAGGTGGCGCACGCCTCGCCCACGTCAAGCAGGAGCTTCGAGACCGTGTTGATCGAGCAGTCCGCCATGCGAGTCGTCGCCCGGAGGCTGTTGCCCTCGACCAGCATCGAGAGTATCTGCGCCCGCTTCTCGGTGCTCAGCCTGTTCATGCTGAACATTATGCGTGAGCGGTCGGACGGAAAAATCATTATGGGCGGTTGACTCGCGCTTGCCGTCGTCCGTCTGGATTCTCGCGGTTCCAGCCGGATTCCACGTATCGCTCATTCATGACCTCCTATCACCCAGAAAGGGGCTTTCTCGGTGGTATCCCCCACCGTCAACTCCCAGACATAGCCGCCGGGTGCCAGTAGAAGCCCTCCAAACCGAAACACCATCACGGCGTTGAGATCGATTCCTGGCTTGATGCCTGGTGGCCTCCCAACCTCGAATTGCGTCTCCTGCCGAAGCTGTTGCTGCCCGCTGGGAGTCTCAACTTCGATCGACTGGCCATCTTCGTCCTTCAGCGCGACGGTCAGTGGGTGGCGTCGGTTCGCATCACCCCACGGTACCGCGATGACGACCGCAAGGGCCAACTCCAGCGGAGACTGGGCCACGACATGCGTCCAGCCACCGCCGAGAACGTAGAGCTTTCCTTCAGCGACGCGAGCCGAATCGCAAAGTACAACCGTGAGGCGCATCGGCTGATCCTAGCTGGGCTGAGTGGGCAGCGTCGTGAGCGGCTGAGATACTTCGCGCTGGGTTTCGTAGCGTCCGTAACGCCGGGCTAGATCAGGCTCATCAAGCCGACTGAGAGCTAGCGTCGGGCCTTCGAGTAGACCTAGCAAGAGTCCGCGTAGTTGCGGCTCTGACCAATGACCACCTGTGTACTCAGCGAGGCGCAAATCGATGTCATGGGTGAGCCCATCACCGCCGTCCGGATTTGCTTGTCTCCACCCCACGAACCATGCATGAAAACCTGGCAATTTCTCAAGGCCCAGCAAGTAAGCCTGTAGATGCTCCCGAACCGGGGCAGAGGTTAGTCTAGGCATGTGCGAACCACCTCCCGTCATGTTGATCCCAGTGGATTGCCTTCGCAAGATGTTCAACGATGCGGGTATGGCTGATCGGGCATTGTATGGTGATCTCTACCAGACGATTGAGGCGAACGGCCACCCGAGCCCGCCACTGGCGGGGGAACCACACTGCACGCGAAGCCAAATCCTTGCATACCGAGACGGCGACGGGAGGGCGGTGGCGCGCGTGCATCGATACCTGCGTCCCGATGGTCGCGTCGGCCTCAGCGGGAGACCTGATCCGCGAGAGATGCTGGGCGACGACGGCAACTGGTACGTCGGCACCAGATATCCCGATGCCGAGAACGGTTAGCTCGGATAGCCGAAGTGCCGACAATAGCTAGTTGTCGTCGGCGTTGTTCTGGAGTGCCCAACGCGCACGCGCAGCACGACGAGCACTCTCGACCCGCTGCTCTGGCGTCATCTTGGCCGCGCGTGCCTTCCCGCCCTTCAGACCACCCTTGCGCCCTAGGGCGACCGCGGCGGGGTCCTTCCCGTCATCGGGGGGAGTGTCCTCGACCTCGCCCGTAGCAATGTCCACGATCAACTTCGCGAGCTGGTTCGGGTCGCGTGGGCGTTTGCGTGAGCGCTCGGGCACGCCTCAGAGCGTACCAGCGAGGGGAGCGCCAACGCCGCTAGTTGACTTGGGCGCTGAAACAGTGCTCAGGCCGTGTCCTCGTGGGACCAAGGGGCGTCAGAACAGCGGAAGCCGGGCGGGCCTGAACTGGCGGTGATCCCCTTTGGGGGCCTTGATGAGGGCGAAGCCCTGGGATTCGAACATATTGTTGCTGTCCTTGTTGGCCGGCGCTACGAGTGCCCAGACGGCGGGCATCTCGTTTCCGGACCAGGCGACCGCGATCTTCTTTAGCGTGTTGGCTAAGAGGGCTGCACCCAGTCGTGTCTTTTTGTCTTCGAGTCGCCATCCACGGTAGCCCGCGCTCAACCCAATTACGTGGATGTAGGCAGGCTCGGATTGCAGCGGACCGGGTACTGGGATGTCTACTGGCCTCGGGCAGAACCCACACACGCCGAGCAGGTCGCCCGATACGCTCTCCATCGCCACCATCGTGGGATGACGGATGGCCGTCCCCAGATATTGCTTTTCGACCATTTCGTTGACGTCCCGCTCCCACTTCTCGGCGGTGCCACACGTGAAGTCCTTGAGTCTCGCGTCTTGCTTCGGTTCCTTGATGACGGAGAAACGTGGCCGACCCTCCAGCGCCTGCATCTAGCGCGCATTTGCTCGGCACGCCTTCAGGTACGTTTTTGGGTCTTGGTCGGCGGCGGCCTGGATTGCTCGCATTCGCTTGGCTTGCTCGACTGAAAGCGGGAGCGCGCAGTGCGATTCCGAGAACTCTACGAGCGTGACCGCCATATCGGAGACGGAGGGCTTGAGCGGCCGTTTACGTTTCGGTGCGGGCGTGACGCGAGGGCGAATTGCCACACCAGATAACGGTTCAGCGGACGAGCGACTTGCATTTGCCCGGAGGACCTTCTTGCCCATGCTTTCCCTTTCGTTGTCCGCGAATAGGGGTCCGTCCGACTGGAACTCTACACGCAATTCCGAATATCGGCAAGTCGCGGGGAATCCTTAACGCTGAACTGTCGCGACCGCCCTCCGGCTCATATGCCACAAAGACGACGGTATTGGGTCCGCTCGACGAACGCAATCCATGTTTCCTACCCCATCACGAGGCGCCACGCCCATCCCTGCGACATGGCGCCCCCGGCGGTCAGCCCTCAAGCGTCAACTGCGGGTCCTGGTAGTGGCCCTCGACCAGTGTCGAGGTCGACACGTCGAGGCCGCGTGCGAGCCGCACAATGGTCGAGAGTCGGGGGTCCGTCAGCGCACGCTCCAGCTTGCTTATCTCCGTGATGTGGACCCCGGAGAGGCGCGCGAGTCGATCCTGCGTGAGCCTGGACGCCGTGCGGGTATCGCGTAGCCGCCAGGAGAACGCGAGAACGATCGCGTGTGTGTCTGCGTCATGGGCCATTCAAGCCACCTGGCCGACAATCTCGACCATCCGCCAGCCCGCACGGGTAGCGAACAGGAACCCGTCGGTCGTCTGGCGGATGAGGCCGGCGCGGAGCAGGCCGTGGATCGGAACCATCGGATCGTCCGTTTCGGCCTCACGGGCGATGTCCTCGACGCTCCAGATAGGCGGGCCGTCGGGGTCGGTCATCAGGTAGAGGGTGTCGCGTTCCAGCGCGTCGCCGCGTTCAGCAGCGCTCGGGGTAGGGTTCTCGTCAGGCATGGGAGGCATCTTCTCCTGTGCTCAGGCCCCGGCGTCGGGTTCCAGCCCGCGCCGGGGCCGCTGGTCAATGGATGCCAGCGACCCTACCCCCTCAAATGCCCAAGCGGACGGGCATACTCAAACTGAGACACCACCGGAGAGGAGCATGCCGAGCCTGAAGCGATCAACCCCACCGCTGCCGGCGCCCGCCCAACCAGGTCTCCATGACCCGCAGCTCGTGCAGTCGTTCGGGAGCGACGTCGCGGGGGTCGCGGTCGAGCACGACGAGGTCGGCGAGCATCCCGGGCCGCAGCATGCCGACGCGGTCGCCGAGCAGGACCTGGCGCGCAGGGTTGACGGTGAGCGTGCGCAGCGCCTCCTCGAGCGTCAGCTGCTGGAAGGGCCCGAGCACATCGTCGCTGTCGCGCATCAAGCGGGTGGTGGCAGTGCGCAACGCCAGGCAGGGATCGACTTGCGCGATGGGGCCCTCGCCGTTCGCGGCAGTGATCTCCTCGCCACTCGCGCCGGGAGCGTCGCCGCTGTGGCAGGAGCTGAGGACGCCGTGCTGGAGGTCGCGCCGCAGCGAGTGGAGGTGCGCGGCGCGCTCCCGCCCGAGCACCCGATCGCGCAAGCTTTCCCCTAAGTAGTAGACCTGGTTGATCGCATGGCTGACCGAGAGGCCCAGCGCTGCGACTCTGGCGATCTGCTCGTCGGTGACGACCGCAAAGCGCTCGATGCGGTGGGGCACCGTTACCTCGGCATCGGCGAGAACCGCCTCGAAGCAGCGCAGCACCTGCTCGGTGGCGCGGTCGCCCTCGGACTGCACCACCAGTTGCCACCCAGCGTCATGCCACACGCTCATCGCCTCGCGCAGCTCGGCCTCCTCCCGCATCAGCTCGCCATTGCCGCGGCCGTTCAGGTAGGGCTCGCCGAGTGCGGCGGCAAAGTCCTCGATCGAGCCGTCGGCCCGGTAGGAGATCCCGAGAACGTCATAGCGCTCATCCCCGGCGCCGGGGGTCGCACCGAGAGCGGTGGCGAGCTCGGGGGTGAACGCCCCGCGGACGCGAACGGGGGCTTCGGGCGCACGGGCGAGCGCGTCCAGCAGCCGATGCTCCGCCTCACCGGCGAGCAGGCCGATACCGGTGTCGTAGACCGTGGTGCAGCCCCGCATCGCGAGCTCGCGCAGCGTGCACGCGCCGAGCGCCTCGACGCGTTCGGGGTCCGTCTCGCACAGCCCGGCCGCCGCATCCTTGTCGATGATCCCCACGGCGGCGAGCGCGCTCTCCAGCACACGCACGTGAGGCTCGACGAACCCCGGCAGCACAGCGTGCCCGTCGAGGTCGATGATCTCGGTGCCGGGCGTGTAGTGGCGTTTGACCTCGGTGAGTGTGCCCACCCCGAGGATCGTGGAGCCGCGAATCGCCAGCGCGTCCCCTACTGGGTGGGCATCGTCCATCGTCAGGATCGGCCCACCGCGCAGGATCACCGCGCGCTCGGGCTCGTCATCGCCCCGCGATGCACTGCCAAGAGAAGCTGCCGCCGGCGCGAATGCGGGGGTCGTGAGATTGCCCAGCACACCCCGCGCAAGCGCAGCGATGCCGGGGCAGCTTGCGAGGACCATCGGTGGAGCACCTCTTCCGTGAGCCCGGTCTGCCAGGGGCTCAAAACGATACCGCACAATGGATTACACAACTTCGCCCGCGGCGGGTGACGCACGGTCTCCTACGTTCCTCTTACATTCCAAGACCTCAATGCGCCGCCACCTCGCGATCGCGTCTGCCCTCGTCACCGCGCTGGCGCTCGCCGCCCTGCCCGGGTGCGGGGGCGGCTCGGGTGACAGCGCAGCCGCGACCTCCACTGCGGCGGTTGCGACGGGCAGGCCCTCTGGGACCGGGTACGACGGGGCCCTGCTGCCGGGAAGCCTGCGCCCACGCGGGTTCACGCTCACCAACCAGCACGGGAGACGCGTCTCGCTGAGCGCCTTGCGCGGGAAGGTGACGATCCTCACCTTCCTATACACCACCTCGAAGACGACCGCCCCGCTGATCGCCCAGCAGATCCGCGGCGCCCTCGAAGAACTCCCAAAGGGCACTCCGGCGCTGGCGATCAGCCTCGATCCCAGCGGGGATACCCCCGCCCGCGTGCAAACGTTCCTGCAGGCGGCGTCGCTGACCGGCCGCATGGAATATCTGAGCGGCAGTGCCGCGCAGCTGAGCCCGGTGTGGCGCGCTTACGCGGTGGCGCCGGCGAGCGCAGGCGCAGTTGCGTACGAACGCGGTGCGTTTGTACTGCTGCTCGACAGGAGAGGCGCACCGCGGGTGGAGTTCCCAGTGGAAGAACTCACGCCGGAAGGGCTCGTGCACGACGTGCGCAAGCTGGAGCGGGAATGAGCGGTCCCTTCTCCACGCCGGGGCAGCGCAACCGGGCCTCTTCATCCGTCGAACCGGGACGGGCCGGCGCCGGCCGTCCCGGCCGAGCCACGGTCAACTGCCTGATATCCTACCGGCCAGGTAGGTATTCGAACGATGATGATCTGAGCGGGAAGGGGGCAGGCCCCCCTCCCGACCTCCCTCCAAAGGCATTTCAAGATGATGTTCTCAACCAAGGCGGAGTACGGCGTGCGCGTGATGGTGGCCCTCGCGCAGCGCGCCCAGGCCAGCCCCGACGGGGAGGAGCCGGTCATCCCGCTCGCGGAGATCGCCGAGCACGACGGGTTGCCGCTGGCATACCTCGAGCATCTCGTGGCACGACTGCGCAAGGCCGGGCTGATCGAGAGCCGAAGGGGCTCACGGGGCGGGTACATGCTCGCGCGAGCGCCGAAGGAGATCACGATGGCCGAGGTGGTGGAGGCGCTGGAGGGCTCGATCGCCCCGATCGAGTGCATCTCCGAGAACGCCGACGGGAGCGTCGTGTGCTCGCGCGAGTCCGGGCGGGCGGGATCCGACTCCGTGTGCCCCACCAAGCTGCTGTGGACGCGCGTGCGCTTCTCGATCGTGAGCACGCTTATGAACACCACTCTCGCCGACCTGTTGCTGGTCGAACCGGGGATGCTGGCCGATTCGGGGATGCGAGCGAAGCGAGTGTCTCCCGAATCGGTCGAAGGCGAGTGTCTCCCGGCTTCGGCCCCCGCGCCGGCCACCGCGCTTCCGCTGGCTCCCTCGGCGAAGCGCATCCTGGCGGGCGCCGGCGGCGCGGCCGAGCAGCATCTGCCCACCCCCACAATCGCCTGACCCGAAGGAGAATATGGCTGACCTGGAGATACGCAACCTGCACGTGCGCATCGAGGAGCGCGAGATCCTCAGAGGCGTCGATCTGAGCATCGACCGCGGCGAGGTGCACGCGCTGATGGGCCCGAACGGGTCGGGCAAGTCGACGCTCGCGAACACCCTGCTGGGGCACCCCGCGTACGAGGTGACGGAGGGCTCGATCCGCTTCAAGGGCGAGGAGCTGACCGAGGCCGAGCCGCACGAGCGCGCGAAGGCGGGGCTGTTCCTCGCCTTCCAGTACCCGGTGGCGATCCCGGGGGTGTCGGTGGCGAACTTCCTGCGCATGGCCATCAACGCCAAGCGCGAGGAGCCGATCAACGTCAAAGAGTTCCGCACCGAGCTGCAGCACGCAATCGAGTTGCTGGACGTGGACCGCTCGTTCACCTCGCGCCATCTCAACGATGGCTTCTCCGGCGGCGAGAAGAAGCGCGCGGAGATCCTGCAGATGGCGATGCTCAAACCGGACGTGGCGATCCTCGACGAGACCGACTCGGGCCTCGACATCGACGCGCTGCGCACGGTGGCGGAGGGCGTCGAGAAGCTTCACTCCGAGCAGGGCCTCGGCGCGCTGATCATCACCCATTACCAGCGCATCCTGCACTACATCAAGCCGCAGTTCGTGCACATCATGCTCGACGGGCGGATCGTGCTGGAGGGCGGCGTCGAGCTGGTGGAGCGGTTGGAGCGCGAGGGGTACGACCAGATCCGCCAGGAGTTCGGCGCACATGTCTGAGGTCGCCGTCAAGCCGGGGCGCCACCGCGAGTCGACGCTCTACCACGCGCTGCACGGCGCCGGGGCGGGCGACGGGCGCACGCTGGAGCAGTTGCGCGAAGCGGCGTTGAAGGTGTACGAGTCCGAGGAGCTGCCGGTGTGGCGGCGCTCGGGCTTCTGGACGACCAGCTTCGAGGGCCTCGACCTCGACGGGCTGCAGGTGCGCCACCACAACCCGCACGCGCCCGAGGGCACTTCAACGACATACAACGACGACGACACCCTAAGCGCGCGCGCACGTAGGGTCGCTTCAAAGAACAACAACACAACCACCGACCCCCTCCCCGCAATCGTGGGCGAGACCCTCCCCGAGCGCGAGCGCGCCGGCAGGATCGTGCAGCGCGACGGAACCGTGGTGAGTGTCGAGCTCGACCCCGAGCTGAAGCGGCGCGGCGTGATCCTCTGCTCGCTGGAGGAGGCCGCGCGCGAGTACACGGAGCTGTTCGCCCAGTGGTACTCCAAGCGCCTGACGTACGACCGCCACAAGCTGGAGGCCGCGAACGCCGCGCTGTGGACGGGCGGCGCTTTCCTGCACATCCCCGCGGGCCTTGCCATCGAGCAGCCTTTCGAGATCGTGTACGCGATCGACGGTCCGGGCACGGCGCAGTACGGGCGCACGCTGATCGTGGGCGAGCGCGGAGCGGACTTCCGCGCGCACGAGTACGACCTTGCGGGCGACTTCGAGGGGCAGGCGCTGCACGCGGGCGCGTTCGAGCTGTACCTGAACGATGGCGCGCGCTGCCACCTCGCACAGGTGCAAGATTGGGGCAGTGGCGAAGTGTTCGACGCCTCCACCCGCTTCGTGGGCGTCGGCAGGGATGCCTACTGCCACTGGCTGCCCGCGCTGCTGGGCGGCCACCTCGTGCGTCAGCACCTCGAGCTGGCGGTGAGCGAGCCGGGCGGGGACATGGCGTTCCGCGGCGTGTTCTTCGCGCAGGAGAAAGAGCTGCTGGACGTGTTCGCGGTGGACCTGCACGAGACTGGCCCCTCCGGCGGTGACGTGCACTGGCGGGGGGCCGCCACCGGCGAGAGTCGCGCGAGCTTCGAGGGCCTGATCCAGATCGACCCCGGCGCGCAGCAGACCCACACATACCTGCAGATCCACACGATGATGCTCTCGCACAAGGCGCGCCTCGACGCGATCCCCTCGGTGCTGGTGAGCGCCGACGACGTGTCGGCCTCGCACGGCGGCACGGTGGGAGAGCTGGATGAGGACGCGATCTTCTACATGCAGACCCGCGGCCTCGACCGCGCGAGCGCCGTGAGGGTGATCGTCGAGGGCTTCTTCGAGCCGCTGATCTCCCAGCTGCAGGACGAGCCGCTGGAAGAGGTGGTGCGCACGAAGATCGCCGCGAAGCTGGCGGCGGCGCGCGAGGACATCGAGGCGTACGCGGCGAGCAGGTGAGCACGATGAAGGACGCGGGAACCGCGATCGATTGTCAGTTAGCGTTGCGGGAGGCGAGCGGCAGGTGAGCATCTCGGCGCGGGCGACAATCGACGCGCTCTCGCCGGGCGCACCCGGCGGCGAAGTCGCCGAGTTGGACGTGCGTAGGGACTTCCCGATCCTGACGCGCCAGTTCGACGGCAACCCGCTGGTGTACCTCGACTCGGCATCGACCGCGCAGAAGCCGCAGGTGGTGATCGAGGCGCTCGCCGAGCACCTGCGCGCGCACAACGCCAACGTGCACCGCGGCGTGTACGCGCTTGCGCAGGAGGCCGACGCCGCCTACGAGCAGGCACGCGCGCGGGTCGCCGCGTTCACCGGCGCGGAGGCGAAGACGACGATCTTCACCAAGAACGTCACCGAGGCGATCAACCTCGTCGCGTACGCGTGGGGCCGCACAAACGTGGGCGCCGGCGACGCGGTGCTGATCACGCAGATGGAGCACCACGCCAACATCGTGCCGTGGCAGCAGCTGTGCAAAGAGCGCGGCGCGCAACTGCGCTACCTGGAGGTGGACGAGAGCGGCCAGCTCGATCCCACCCAACTCGACGGCGAGCTCGAACGGGGCGATGTGAAGCTGGTGGCGTTCACCCACGTCTCCAACGTGCTCGGCACGATCAACCCCGTGGCGCAGATGACCGCGCGCATCCGCGCCGCCGGCGCCATCTCGCTGGTGGACGGCGCGCAGGCGGTGCCGCACATGCCGGTGGACGTGACCGAGGTGGGAGCCGACTTCTACGCGTGGACCGGCCACAAGGCGCTGGGCCCGACCGGGATCGGCGTGCTGCACGGCCGCGCCGAGCTGCTGGAGGAGATGCCGCCGTTCCTGACCGGCGGCGACATGATCGCCTCGGTGGAGCTCGACGGCGCCACGTGGAACGAGCTGCCGTACAAGTTCGAGGCCGGCACGCCCCCGATCGCCGAGGCGGTGGGGCTGGGCACCGCAGTGGAGTACCTGCGCGCGCTGGGGATGGAGCGCGTGCGCGAGCACGAGGGAGCGCTCACCGCGCACCTGCTGACGCGCCTCGCGGAAGTGCCCGGCCTGCGCATCGCCGGCCCCCCGCACGCCGAGGAACGGGGCGGCATCGCGTCGTTCACGATCGAGGGGATACACCCCCACGATGTCGCCGAGATCGCCAACCGCGGCGGCGTGTGCATCCGCGCCGGCCACCATTGCGCCCAGCCGCTGATGCGCTGCCTGCGTGTGGCGGCAACGGCAAGGGCGAGCGTGGGGATCTACAACACCCCCGCGGAGATCGACACTTTGCTCGACACGCTGCTGGCCGGACGCGAGGTGTTCGGGCTGTGAGACATCGCTGATGGACGACCTCTACCGCGACTACATCCTTGACCACTACAAGCGCCCGCGCAACTTCGGCGCGCTGGAGCCCCACGACCTGGAGGCCGAAGAGCACAACCCGCTTTGCGGCGATGAGCTCAGCGTGCAGATCCGCGTCAAGGACGGGCGCATCGAGGATCTGCGCTTCGACGGCCACGGCTGCGCGATCTCCCAGGCGTCGGCCTCGATCGCCTCCGAGGAGCTGAAGGGGATGGAGCTGGAGGAGGTGGGCAAGCTCGGCGCCGACTGGATGCTCGACCTGCTCGGCATCCCCGTCTCCGCCACTCGGCGCAAGTGCGCGCTCCTGAACCTCAAGGTCGTGCGCGGCGCGGTCAGCGGCGATCGCGACTGGCCGGTCTGAAGCCTCGGCCGCCCGAACGGCCTCGCCACCAGCGGTTACGGTTCGTCGAGGTGTTTCTCGACCTCCGAGACGGTCACGATCTTCAGTTCGCCTTGTAGGATCGCGGTGTTGTTGCCGGCCTTCGATCCCAGACCGAGTTTGCTGTCGACGATCTCGTCGAGGAAGCCGCCGCAGCCTTCCGCGGTTGGTACCGAGAATTCGTTGTCGACGAGCCTCGCCTGCTTGATGGTATCGATGCCGCCTTCGCCTTCTTCGCCCTGTTCGCCGATGAAACCCTCGATCGGCTTCGTCGGCGGCGGGGGGCTCGTCACGCCCGTGGTGAGCTGTAGCTGGATCGGATGCGATTCCGAGCCGATGTAACAACTGTTTCCCAGCAGCGGGTTCTTCAGGTGGATTCTGATTGGCAGTGTCAGCGCCGGCCCACTTTCGGCCGCCAGGTTGTGCGTGCTGAGCATCGCCGGATTGCGTTTGCTCGCCACGCTTTCCGGGGTCTCCGTCACACCGGGGTCGATCAAGCCGAGCGCCAAGCCCGGCACGTTCAGTTCGGCCTTCGACAGGACTCCTCCACTCGTCGGCGTGACCACGTAGTAGAGGCCCGAGCCTTCGCTCGGTTCGGTCGGCAGCGCACCACCCCGAAGCACGATCGTCTTGTCGATCGGCACCCTCGCTTTACCGATCGTGAATTCGCCGCTCGTGATCGTCCCGTACACACAGAAATGCACGCCCGGCACCCCCACCGGACACGATCCGAATACCGAGTACGGATTCGACGCCAATGCCGGCGAAGAGGCAGCCCCAAGCGCCACCAATGGCGCAATCACCGCCATCGCCCACCGCCAACGAACACCACCCATCACACACCCGCCTTCTTCGACTTCAGCGAACCGAAGCGCTTGCGGGCAAGTCGCTCGCACCGCCCTCGCGTAGCCTTATCGTATTTGTTCTTGTTGTGGCAAGCCTTCAGGGCCGCCTCGAGCTTCGCCGAGCGGGTCAGCGCCTTGGTGGGGCAGCCGGTGACGGCGATCTTGGTTTCCTGGTGGATTGCGGCGCCGTTCTGCCCGTCGATTTCGGTCGGCATCACGAGCTTCTGCTTGCAGAGGTTCCCATCCACCGTCAGCGCCGAGTAAGGGCCCTCCGGGAGCGTCAGTTCGAAGCTGCTCACCGGCGCGTCGGGCACCATCTTGAACGTGCTCGACGTAACCCCGGATTTGCTGATGAACGTGTCCCCGACCAGGTCGACCGTGATGTTGTAGCCCTGCAGCACGACGATCAGGTTCGGGAACGCTTCGCCGCCGTTGGATACGAAGTACGCTGGGCCTTCCAACGGCACCGGGATCAACGGCGTTATCGCCTTCGCGTGCCCCACGATCGACGCCGGCGGGCACCCGGCGGGGTTGGCGTCGAACTGCGCGCTCGTGCACGCCTTCTGCAACGTCGTCAACCGCGAGGGCAACCCTTTCGGCAATTCGACTTTCACGCGGCCGATGTTCGCGTCGGTGCCCCGCGGCACATTCGGATACGCCAGCTTCACGTTCAGGCTCGCCCCGTCCGCCCGCGAGGTCTTCGCGGATGTCGACACGCTGAATTTCGGTTCGAACTTCAACGCCGCGCAGTTCGTGACCTGGAACGGCAGGCCGATCGTGTCGGTCCCGCCTTCGGCCGAAAAGAGGTGCGCGACCGCTTCCATCTTGCTGCAATTCGTCGGGTTGAACTGGAAATCCTTACGCGTCGTGGTGATGTTGACGTGCTGGATCTGCAACGGGATGCCTTCGATCATCGTCGGGATCGAGTCCACCGTCCCCGGCAGATTGCTGCTGACCGTCAACGCCGCCGTGAACGGGTTGACTTCGACCTTCGCCCGCACGAGCACGCAGTCGCACGCCGGATGGTTGTTCTTCGTATCCGCGAGGTCGAACGGACCGGCCTTGGCGGGGTTCACGATCGACAGGCCGAACGGAGCACAGCCAGCGGTCCCCGGGGTGCAGCCACCGGTCCCGTTGTAGGGGCCGGTGAGATAGATCTTCCCGCCGGTGACCGTGAACGGCTCGCTACCCACACCCACCGAGATCGTCGTTTCCCCGATCAGACTGTTCGGGCCACACGTGCCTTCGTTGGCCTGCGGTTCGGGGCACTGTTCGATGTTCGAGAGGACACCCAGGATACCCGGGGGCAGTTTCGCTTCGCCGGACTGCAGGTTCTGTTCGCCGTCTTTACGGCTCATCGAGAACGTGAACGGCGAAAATTCCCCCGCCTGAATGTTCGTCGCACCCGCCGTCGCCGTCGGGTTGAACGGCAGAGCCGCGCCCGGGCACGGGGTGCCGTTCGGGCCGGAGGTGATCTGAAAGCTCGACTGTGCCGTGACGGGTTCGTTACCGGTCCACGGAGCAAACGACGCGCTCGTCGTATAGGAGCCGCAGTGCGCCGGGCTCGACAGCGGCGCGCGTTCCCCGCCGAAGAAGTGCAGCACCGCGTCTTCGAACGGCGCCTGCGGCGTGTTCTGGAACGTCGCGGTGACCTGCCCCGTCTGCTGATTCAGCGAGACTTCGCCCGGGAGCTTGACCAGCACCCCCGATTCGGGTTCTTCAGCGACGATATACATCGCGATCAGGCTCCCGAACGGGTTCGCGTTCTGCGTCGCGAGATACACCTCGCCCTGCAAAGGATGCGGCAGCACCGGCACCGTGATTTCCGCGGTCGCAATCTTCGACGCGTTCGAGCAGAAGTTGACGCCCGGTTCAAACAGCCCTTCATCACCGGCTTTTTTGGCCGCCACACCTCCCGGGACATACGGGGTGAAGTGCAATTCGCTGGGCGGGGTGCTCTTTTCGGGCTCATAGCCGACGAGCGCGTCAGAACATGCTTCCAGCCCATTCCCGCCCGCCGGGTTGATCGCCACGCCTTCGGGCAACGCGACCGTGATGTCCTTCACATCAGACGGAGTGAGCCCTTCGGGGTCCAACGAGCCGTTCTGGTTGACGTGCGCATCGACCGTCAGCCCGCTCGCCTTGCTTCCCTCTTCGGAATCCGGCGCAACCTTGACCGACGGGGCGAACGGCAGACGGTTGCAGCCATCCAACGTCGGCATCAGCTCGCCGCCCGCTTCACCGGTACGAAAGCGCTGGATGTTTTCGGGTTCCAGCCAAGAGCTGGCTTCGGCTTCGCCTTCCATCGGCGTACCCGGACACGACGTCGGCTCCGAGAAAAACGGCGCCGGGTGGAGCGCTTCGAGCGGGTTGCAGGCTTCCCCCGGATGATCTTCAAGGCAACCATAGCCCCGCTGTCTATCGTGCGCCGCCGCGCCTGGAACACCCCAAAAAGTCACTTCACTGCGCCAGAACGCAACCGTCTCGAGAATGTCGTGCACTTCACCGGTGATACCGTAGTCTTCACCCGCCCGCACGGAGGTATCGATGAACACCGGTGTGCGCTGCGTCGGCAAGAACCCGAAGCGCGCTGGCTCCCCGGCCTGCGGTTCCAGGTTGATCAAGGGAACGGTTTTATATGCTGCGGGGAGATGCGCCGGTTCGTTGAACTGAACCGTTGCTACCCCCAATACCGTGTCCGGCGGGCATGTTTCTTCCTGGAACTCCGGCGGCGTGCAGCGCGGGAACGGCACGGGGTTACCGATAAAGCCCGCGGGCAACTTCGTATTCAGGTTCTTGATCAGCGCGGCCGGTTCGACCACATACCCCGCGACCGGGCTATTTTCCTCGAGGCCGACATTCAAATCGACCGTAAAGGTCGTCTGAAACGGGTGCGATCCCGCCTGCGTATCCAATGACCCACCTTCGTTTTCGGGCCTCATTTCATAAGCTTCGATCCCGAACGGCGTCGGCGAGCTCGAGACCGTGACCGGCTGCCTCGCCGACACCGCCCGCACCGCGCCCCCGCCCGACACGATCCCTTCGTTGATTTCCCCCGTCTTCGCACTCCCTTCCACGCTCACATCGATTCGCACTTCGATCTGCGCATACGGCAGCAGAGCCCCTTCCCAGGTGCAGGTGACCGCTTTGAACGCGCACTGCAACCGCTCCTTCGGCTCGCTCGCGTCGCCCGCTTCATTCGCGAGACCTTCGATCGATTCCTCGTGAAGCCGCTTGGGCAGAACGTCGGCGATCGTGATCGGCGTCACTTCCCCGTCAGCTGACGCGTTCCCGAGATTCATGACGGTCAGGACGATCTGCCCTTTGCCCTTGGGCGGAAGATACGTCGGACGCGCACTGGATACCACATGAAACCATGGCGCGTTGGCGAGCGCCGGCGACGCCGAGAAAGCCAGGACGGCCACCGTGGCAACCGCCAGAAGACCGGGTGTGGATCGCTTGAACATGTTACTTTCTCCCTATTGCCGACTTCTTGGCTTTGGACTTCTTCTTTGGCTTGCTTATGCACTTCGTCTTCTTTTTCACGAAGCTCTTCTTGCACTCGACCCTCTTAGTGGTCTTCTTAGGTGTGACGGCCGGCATGGGGGCGGGCGCGAGGTTGCCAACGCCCGCGAACGTTTGGCTCGCCGGAGCACCGTAGATCGGTGGCTGGGGGCTGGGCGCCGCCCGGCACGCATCCGCGGTAGTACATTCGGGTGGCGCGACCCGCGACGGCGGCGCGCAAGGAGACGCGCCAGTGCATTCATGCGCGTCGTACACATCGAACGCTTTGTCGTAATCCTGCGGGGCGAGTTTCGACGTCGTCAGGAAGAACACGTCGCCACCCGTTTCCGAGGCGTCGAGGAACGCCGATTCTTCGTCGGATTCCCCCGAGGAGATCAAGCCGACACAACCATCGGAGCGCGCGCTGAACGTGGCACTCGCGGTACTGCAGTCCCCGACTTCCGGGGGCTCATACTCATACACGTCCCAGTTCCCGTTGACATCCTGCGGCACCAGCGCATCGTGACTGTTGAAGAACAGACGACCACTGTCCGACAGGTAACGCGACTGGTAAGAAGCAGAGGAGATCGCATATTTGGTCCACGCAGGAATATTTGCCGCGAGCCACGTCGAGTCCCAATAGGCCGTCTCGCCGGGGTTGACAAGTGGTGTCGTCAACCTATGGTTTTCCACACTGGCCCCCACCGGCCGGGCGCCCGACGGGTTACAAGACGCGCACACCAACCTGTTGGCAGCTGCGCCGTAGAGGTAGACCTCCTCGTCGGGCTTGCCGCTGACGGCGTCATGGTCGTCATAGTCCGTCAGGTCGTTGTTGGACATGAACGACAGCCACTGCCCATTCGGGGACACTCTCGAGGTTTGGCTGAAGATGTCACCCCGGCCCCATTTTGAGCTGTATCCGCCCACATCCGGACCGTCGTTGCCCGTCAACGTAGCGATGAACCGAGGGGTTTCCCAGCCTCCGCTGCCAGGTTCACCCCCGTAGTGGCGCATGTACAGGTTCGGCGCACCCAGTTCCGCCTTTGCGTGCTCGCTATTTTCAGTAGTCGTCTGAACTTCCCGCGCGACATAGTAGACATACGAACCATCTCTACTTATACCGATGACTTCCCCATCCCCATCCAGGCTGGTTGTGACACATTCAAGTTTGTTGGTGGTGCTGTTCAACTTTACTTCGCACACCTTACTACCCGACGTGCCGTTGCCAAGGAATACTCGCGAGCCTTCGGCGTTGAGAAATTCGAATTCCGCACCACTCCCAAGTTCGAGCGTTCCAAGTTCAAGCGTTTCACCACGGGCCAGGTCGCGTATGAAGTAGTCTTCGCGGCCCTCGGTCCAGACTACACGCGAACCATTCGCAGAGATTGCAGCAGAGGAACGGGGTAGGCTGCCTGCGACGAGGGCTTCGCCTCCGGGCGGTACGCTGACAGGAGCGAGCTTACCCGCCGACCACTCATACAACGCGCCGCCCAAGTTCAGCACCACATGTTTCCCGTCGGGGCTCATGCCCACGGCCTGGGGACCGCACGTCCCCTGCGGGTCAGGACATTTGCCTTCTTCGCCGAACTTGGTGCCCGGCGGAACATTGGCGAAGCCCGGTGCGCCCGTCACAAGCGGCCGATAGCACGATTGAGTACACCGTTCGTTGACGTTACCGTTCTCGTAGTCGGTACGCAGGAACGCAGTCTGTTCGGAGGCTTCACCCGGCGCGAGCGCCTGCGGCGAAGAGGCCGGCGTGAACGCACCAAAGGGCTGCACGACAGCGAGCGAGAGGTCTTCGCTGAAGAACCGATAATCCTCGCCCTGACCTTCGGGCTGGTCGGTCTCACCGGGATGCGGCAACGCGATGTCTTTGGTCGACCAGCCGCCGACTCCACGCGTGGAGAGCACCTGCACCTGGCTCGAATAGCCCGCCGCACCCGGTTCGGTAGGCGCATTAGCGTGATAAGTCATCGCGTCGCCGGCGGCGGCGGCCTGGATCACGCCTTCCTGCATGATCGGTTCGATCAGCGCACCATTCTTGTTCGGCGGAGAAACCATTTCCCACTCCCGGCCGTCGGGGAGCACCGAGGTGTAGGCAGTCTGCGTGGTGAACGTCTGGTCGGGCCCGACGATCGCGAGTACGTTTGTCACGAGCAGCCGGTAGTGATAGATAGTGCCCGGCGTGAGACCCGTGATGTGCTGTGGGCTGACTTCGACGTCGCCCACACCGGTGCCGGGAACTGTTGGGCACGGCGCCGTGGCGGCGTCGTCGTAGCCCGTGGACTGGAAGCTCGCGCCTGTGACGTACTGGAACTGGCAGGTCGTTTCCCTGCCCAAGGGATTGACCAGCGCTTCCAGGGTTGCGCTCGTCGACGCCACATTGGAGACGGACTCTTCTTCGATCAGTGCGTCCGGTAGCGTCGTGAATGTCTGATCGGGCCAAACGACCGGAGTCTGACTGTATTCGTTGCTTGCGACGACCCTGTAGTGGTAGGTCGTATCGGCCTTCAGGCCGTGCAGTTCGATCGTGACCGGCACGGGTCCTCCGGGACCGATAACCCCGGCGGGAACGGGGACGCTCGTGCCGTAGGAGTCCGTTTCGCCATATTCGAACTGGTAAGTCGCTGCGCTATCGCCACCCGGGTCAGGGTCGATCGTCGCCCGCAACGTGGCGTTCGTCTGCCCAGCCTGTTCGGTTTGGTTGACTTCCGCAGACGCGCTGTCGATACGCGGCGGTCCGAACGATTCTTCGGACCCCTGGTGAGTGCCGTTGGCGTTCGTCGCGGCGAGCCGGTAGTGGTAGGTGGTGTTCGCCGTCAGACCGTTGAGTTCCGCGGAGACCGCCACTGGCACGTTGCCGGTTAGGGGGGGTGTGGGCGAGCAGGCAGCCGTGCCGGAGTAGACGCCCGGTTCGGTCCCGTATTCGAACTGACACGCGGTCACTTCGGTTTCGTCCGGATCGACCCTGCCGTGCAGCGTCACGGCGGTCCCCGACACAACCGTCGCCGCTTCGGTCGTCGTATCCGGCAGGGTCGCCGGTTCAAAGATATCCACGCGGTTACTCCCGGCATCGGCGACGTACACTCTTGTTGTCAAACCGTCCACCGCGATCCCCGCGGCCTGAACCAGAGCACCCGGACCAGAGGACCCGAACTGATCGTGTGGTTGCGCGCCGACGGAATGCTCCACTATGCTGCCCTGAGCGGAGTACACACTTTCGCTCGTCGCTGTGTCAGTCGCGATCCCACCCGGCACCCCACTATTGTAGGCAAATTCCGGACCGGGAACGGCGCTAGAGTTGACCTCTAAGACATGTGTTGTATTGTCATCGTCGTTGTAGGATTGCGAGTAAAAATTACCGCTGGAATCGATTGCCAAGCCCGCTAAAGTATCTCTGTTGATGATGAATCTAAAGCTGCCCGGGAGAGCGCCCCCCGACGGAAACTCGTATGTCTGGGCTAAGCTTTCTGCTGTAAGACCAACGACCCATAGATTACCGGTCGAGTCGACCGCGATACCATTAAAGCTACTAAAAATGCCAAGCGCGTGAGGCGGATCGGTAGCCGCGAGATCGGCCACCGTCACCTGTGACTGGTATACGCCTTTGGCGTTAAATACCTCCACCCGTTCATTTGTTCTATCCGACTCGAGCACATACACGTCGCCCGGCATCCCCGTGGAGTTGTCGACCGCGATCTCGGTCGGTTCCTCGAACTGGCCGTTGCCGGTGCCCGCCGTACCGAACGCCGAGATGAACGCACCCGAGGAGCTGAATATCTCCACACGGTGGTTGGCGCTGTCGACAACATACACTTCGCCGGTCGCTTCGTCAACGGCCACCCCCTGTGGGTTGGACAGCGCGTGTTCACCTTCGCCGGCAAAGCTGGTCGAGAAGAGATGGATTTCAAAAGCCAGCGCGGAGGTGGGCAAGAAGGAGAACACGCCCGCCGCCACGCCTAGCGCGGCCGCGACGGCCACCAGAAACCTCATGTATCGCTCGGCGTGGTTTTTCACGTTGACTCCTTGCTAGTGATGTAATCGATCATTGGGTAGTGAAACCCGTGGGATGTTGCGCGGCCTTGGGGATAGGCGGGCCCTCCCCCGGAGCCCTCAGCGACACCGGGGGTGTGGGCTCCTCCTTTGTTTGCTTTATCGATATAGATAAGTCAGCGCGGAGCAGAAACGCCAAGCGTCAGCGGCTTCTACTTCGTCTTGCCTTTGCCTTTCTCGGCCTTGGACTTCTTCCTTGACTTGACTACGCACTTCGTCTTCTTTTTCACGAAGCTCTTCTTGCACTCGACCCTCTTAGTGGTCTTCTTAGGTGTGACGGCCGGCATGGGGGCGGGCGCGAGGTTGCCAACGCCCGCGAACGTTTGGCTCGCCGGAGCACCGTAGATCGGTGGCTGGGGGCTGGGCGCCGCCCGGCACGCATCCGCGGTAGTACATTCGGGTGGCGCGACCCGCGACGGCGGCGCGCAAGGAGACGCGCCAGTGCATTCATGCGCGTCGTACACATCGAACGCTTTGTCGTAATCCTGCGGGGCGAGTTTCGACGTCGTCAGGAAGAACACGTCGCCACCCGTTTCCGAGGCGTCGAGGAACGCCGATTCTTCGTCGGATTCCCCCGAGGAGATCAAGCCGACACAACCATCGGAGCGCGCGCTGAACGTGGCACTCGCGGTACTGCAGTCCCCGACTTCCGGGGGCTCATACTCATACACGTCCCAGTTCCCGTTGACATCCTGCGGCACCAGCGCATCGTGACTGTTGAAGAACAGACGACCACTGTCCGACAGGTAACGCGACTGGTAAGAAGCAGAGGAGATCGCATATTTGGTCCACGCAGGAATATTTGCCGCGAGCCACGTCGAGTCCCAATAGGCCGTCTCGCCGGGGTTGACAAGTGGTGTCGTCAACCTATGGTTTTCCACACTGGCCCCCACCGGCCGGGCGCCCGACGGGTTACAAGACGCGCACACCAACCTGTTGGCAGCTGCGCCGTAGAGGTAGACCTCCTCGTCGGGCTTGCCGCTGACGGCGTCATGGTCGTCATAGTCCGTCAGGTCGTTGTTGGACATGAACGACAGCCACTGCCCATTCGGGGACACTCTCGAGGTTTGGCTGAAGATGTCACCCCGGCCCCATTTTGAGCTGTATCCGCCCACATCCGGACCGTCGTTGCCCGTCAACGTAGCGATGAACCGAGGGGTTTCCCAGCCTCCGCTGCCAGGTTCACCCCCGTAGTGGCGCATGTACAGGTTCGGCGCACCCAGTTCCGCCTTTGCGTGCTCGCTATTTTCAGTAGTCGTCTGAACTTCCCGCGCGACATAGTAGACATACGAACCATCTCTACTTATACCGATGACTTCCCCATCCCCATCCAGGCTGGTTGTGACACATTCAAGTTTGTTGGTGGTGCTGTTCAACTTTACTTCGCACACCTTACTACCCGACGTGCCGTTGCCAAGGAATACTCGCGAGCCTTCGGCGTTGAGAAATTCGAATTCCGCACCACTCCCAAGTTCGAGCGTTCCAAGTTCAAGCGTTTCACCACGGGCCAGGTCGCGTATGAAGTAGTCTTCGCGGCCCTCGGTCCAGACTACACGCGAACCATTCGCAGAGATTGCAGCAGAGGAACGGGGTAGGCTGCCTGCGACGAGGGCTTCGCCTCCGGGCGGTACGCTGACAGGAGCGAGCTTACCCGCCGACCACTCATACAACGCGCCGCCCAAGTTCAGCACCACATGTTTCCCGTCGGGGCTCATGCCCACGGCCTGGGGACCGCACGTCCCCTGCGGGTCAGGACATTTGCCTTCTTCGCCGAACTTGGTGCCCGGCGGAACATTGGCGAAGCCCGGTGCGCCCGTCACAAGCGGCCGATAGCACGATTGAGTACACCGTTCGTTGACGTTACCGTTCTCGTAGTCGGTACGCAGGAACGCAGTCTGTTCGGAGGCTTCACCCGGCGCGAGCGCCTGCGGCGAAGAGGCCGGCGTGAACGCACCAAAGGGCTGCACGACAGCGAGCGAGAGGTCTTCGCTGAAGAACCGATAATCCTCGCCCTGACCTTCGGGCTGGTCGGTCTCACCGGGATGCGGCAACGCGATGTCTTTGGTCGACCAGCCGCCGACTCCACGCGTGGAGAGCACCTGCACCTGGCTCGAATAGCCCGCCGCACCCGGTTCGGTAGGCGCATTAGCGTGATAAGTCATCGCGTCGCCGGCGGCGGCGGCCTGGATCACGCCTTCCTGCATGATCGGTTCGATCAGCGCACCATTCTTGTTCGGTGGGGAGACCATTTCCCACTGTCGGCCGTCGGGGAGCACCGACGTGTAGGCAGTCTGTGTGGTGAAGGTCTGTTCGGGGTTGCTGACGGTGCCGAGCGTGTTCGTCGTGAGCAGCCGGTAGTGATAGACGGTGCCCGGCTCAAGGCCCGTGATGTGCTGTGGGCTGACTTCGACGTCGCTTTCACCGGAGCCCAGAGCGGCGGGGAAGCACGGTATCGAGACGGCCGCGCTGTAGCCGGTTGTCTGGAAGCCGGCAGCGGGGACGTACTGGAACTGGCAGGTCGCGCTGGTACCGAGGGGATTGACCGTGCCGTTCAGCGTCGCGCTCGTGGATGCCACTTCTGAGACCGACGCCTCGACCAGCGCGGCCGGGAGTGTCGTGAACGTTTGATCTTCTGCGCTTTCGGTGGAGCCGTATTCGTTTGACGCGACGACCCTGTAGTGATAGGTCGTGCCGATCTTCAAGGCGGTCAGATCTACGGTGACCGGGATGGGTTGTTCTCCGGAGCCCAGCGCGCCGGCGGGAATGGGGGCGCTCGTCCCGTAGGATTCCGTTTCCCCGTACTCGAAGTGGTAGGTCGTTTCGCGACCTTCGGGGTCGATCGTGGCCCGTAACGTCGCGGTGGTCTGGCCCGCTTTGGTGGTCTGGTCGACTTCCGCGGATACGTTGCCGTCGATCCGCGGATGACCGGGTAGCGTGAACGACTCCTGGCGCCCGTGGTTGGTGCCGCTCGCGTTGGTCGCTGAAATCCGGTAGTAGTAGGTCGCGCGGGTCCTCAGGCCGCTGAGGACGGCCGAGAAGGGCACGGGCGTGTTGACTTCGCCCGGCGCGGGCGAGCACGCGACGGAGTCGGTGTAGACGCCTGGTTCGGTCCCATATTCAAGCTGGCACGAAGTCACTTCGATGCCATCCGGGTCGACCGTGCCGTGCAGCGTCGCGGCAGTTTCGGACACAGCCGAGGGCGCTTCGGTGACCGTGTCTGGCACGATAATCGGGTTGAAGACGTCGATCTGGTCAGCCGACGTCGCGGCGACATAAACACTGCCGCTGACAGGGTCCACGCCGACACCGGCGCCGCCACTCAGGTGACCGGAGCCAAACGTATCAGTCGCCTGGCACCCACCGCCGATGCCACACGCGGGGGCACCCGCCTCGCTCACGATCCCCCGGCCGGTAAACGCGTAATGTTCTACTTCGCCGCCCTTATCGACATAGAGATCGCCGTCGGCTGGGTCAACAGCGATGCCCGTGTCGCCGGCATAGAGGCCTTCTGTCACCTGGCCGAGATCGCTGCCAGAGCCCGTGAACTCCTCGACGTTCGACGCGCCTCCGCCGTTGATCTTGAAGAAATTGCCTTCGGAGTCGACTGCAAGCCCGTCCTGGGAGAAGGGCCGCACCTGGAATTCGTCGCTGAAGCTGCCGTCCTGCGCGAACTTGAACAGCCTACTGTTTCCATCGAGCGGAAAAACAGCCTTGTTGATTACCATCAATGTCCCGCCGCTATCCACAGCGATACCGCCGACTTCACCGAACGAACCGGCGGTCGTGGTCGAGCCGTTGAGCTGACCTTTGACGCCCCAGGATTCGATCAGGGCGCCAACGGCTGAGAACTTCGAGACGAGATCATCACCGGGGTCGCCGACATAGACGTCGCCCTCGGATTCGCCGCCGGAGTTGTCGACCGCTACGAACGTCGGCTGCTCGAACTGGCCGGGAGCGGCGCCGGAGATACCGGCCTGGCAGGTAGACAGAGTGGTGCATTCCTCGAATTTCGGCAGGCCGTCCTGGACACCCCAACCCCACGCGCGGATAAACATGCCATTCGATTCGAACTCGTCGATCCGGTGGTTGCCGGTGTCGGCGACGTAGACGTCGTGAGTGGTGTCGTTGACGGCGACGCCGCTACCGGGGGCTTCCTGGCGTCCCGGTTCGGGGGCCACCAGGGAAAGCTCGCCGGCGCCAGAGCCGGCGGAGCCAAAGCTCGACGAGAACGCGTGCGAGCTCAGAGCCTGAGCGGGGGTGGGCAGGAAGAAGAGCGTGCCAGCCGCCACGCCGAGCGCGGCCGCGACGGCCACCAGGAACCTCCTGTATCGCTCGGCGTGGTTTTTCACGTTGACTCCTTGCTAGTGATGTGCTCGATCATTGGGTAGTGAAACTCGTGGGATGTTGCGCGGCCGTGGGGATCGACGGGCCCCTTCCCCCGGAGCCCTGAGCGACACCGGGGGAGCGTGGCCGCGTGGAGCTGCGGTCAGCCTTCGGCGGTCACCGCCCAGGTGCCATAGCCGTGGGCTTCTTCGCTTCCGACGTGGAACTGTCCCAAGGCCCCGGTTGTGCCTGCTCCGTCACCCGCCGAGGGGTTGAGTATCGACCGGAAGGTGAGTTGGAACAGTAGCCCCTCTTCTTTGCCTTCATAGACACAGAGATTCCCGGGCTGCGCAGAGGGGGCCTTCTCGTTCCCCTTGCATGCAGTCGAAGGCTGGGTTCCCGCTTCGGTGACTTCCAAGCCTCCATTGTTGATGAAGTGGACCTGTGCTCCGCTCAATTCCGCTGAGAGCGGGATCGGGAATGAAATGAGAGGCAGAATTATCACTTCAGACACCGCGGCTGCCGGGAACGGCCCGACGGCCCAGGTGCCGGTCTCGGTTTCTTCCGGAGGGAGAACTTTGGTGAACCCGGTCGTGCCGGACGGGCCCTGCGGGCCTTCCTTGCCTTCTTCGCCTTTAGCGCCCGCGGGCCCCGTTTCGCCTTTGGCGCCCGCAGCCCCCGCAGCGCCCGCAGCGCCTGGTTCGCCTTTCGCGCCTGCTGAGCCGGCGGGTCCGGCAGCTCCGGCCGGCCCGGTGGCGCCGGTCGCGCCTTTCGGTCCCGCGGGGCCCCGGGGACCGGCCTTGGCCTTGGACTTAGCCTTGCTCGCGCTCGCGGTCAGCGTCGCGTGCGAGGAGTTACCGCCCGTTGCCGCGAACGCTCCGCCGGTGACGGCAAAGACCAAGGCGAGCAGCGCGATGAACGTGCTGGGGGTCAGGTGCTTACGTACTCGTTGAAACATTGTCATGTCTCCTCCTGGAGAACGGAGGGGACGAACGCCCCTCGGTTGTCGTGGCACGGGTGCAGCCGGTCGGCTCGCGCCACGGCCGGCACTTCGACCTCCCGCCGCACAGGAGGTAGTTCGGCTGAGTTGGGGGACCGACCGGGCGCTCTCATGCCGCCTCCCGCCCGCGGCCGTCCTTGAGGCTGAGCTGCGCGGTTACACGCTCACCCAGCGATGTGAGGCTCCAAGCGTTCGGCTCACCCTTGGCGTGCCCCCCGCTCGTGTTCACGAGCAGCCCGAGGCGCTCCAGGCGCGCCAGCAGCTTCGAGACCTGGCCCGGATCCTCGATCCCCGCGCGTTCGGCAACCTCGCGGTTGCTTGCGCCCGGGCGCGCGGCGACGCCTTCGAGCACCCGCGCCGTGCGGTAGGTGAGGCGCATCGAGACGCCCTGCAGCGGGTCGCCGACGGCCCCACCGGCGGGGGCCCGCAGACGGGGAGCGCCGTGCGGGGACACCGAGGGCTCCGGCCGCGCCAGCTCCCGGCGCGCCGCCGCCGCCCCGCGGTAGGGCAGCACGATCATCGCCATCAACTCACCCAACAAGCCAGTCAGAGGTCCGGGCTCACCACGCAACAGGCGCGCGTAGACGATCGCGAACGCTGCACCGACGACACCCTCCGCGGTCAACGGCGTGCACTGCCCGCCACGCGCAGTCTCGATACGGCCCTCGTCCACAACCCTCGCCAAGCCCGCGAGAATCTCCTCGCGACGCACAAGCACCTCCGCGCCACCACGCAGCGACTGCACCACACACACCCGCGCAAGCACCGGCTCACGATCCAAGAAAGAGAGAACCGCCCACAAGCCGCCGCGCACCCGCTCACACCACGCCAAACCCTCCAAGCCCGCCGCAGCGATCTCACCCCGCACCAGCACGACCACGTCCTCCAGCACCGCGGCGAGGCACTCCTCGCGGTTGGAGAACAGCTCATAGAAGGTACGACGCGACACCCGCGCGCGGTTGGTCACATCCGAGACCGTCGTATCGGCATACCCCAGCTCGTCGATCGCCACCACCGCCGCCGCTAGCAGCCGCGCGCGCTGAATCTCCACGAGCTGCTCACGCGGGAGACTCTCACCCCGCGCACCAGCCACCACTGCTCGGCCGGCCGCACCGGCCACGGCAGCGGCAGCGGTTTCACGAGCGCCCGCGACCGCGCCGCCGCTCTTACGTGCGCCGCCGCGCGCCCCTGAAACCCGGGCGGTCCGGCGCGACACCGCGCGCGCGTGCATCACAGCACCCCCCACGCGCCGTATCCCGCCTCATCCGAGGCCGGGGGAGACCCTTCCCCCGCGTGGGGGGCCGCGCGACCCGCGCGGGCCGGGCGAAAAACGCTTCTAGCGGTTAGCCGAGAAGCCGAAGAGAGAGAGAGAGAGAGAGAGATGCATCAGGCCGCTGATGCATCTAGCAAGAGCCCCCGGCGGAGCGGCGTGCATATCCGACACGTTATTCCCTCTCGAAACCACGTAGAACGTCTCCCTCATCCGTTGCGACCCAGTCCCTCTACCTGACCCAACATCCCTGCGAGCGCTGATGTCAACCACAAGACGGGCTGACCCAACCGGACCCTATGTTGCCCGGCTATCCACCCCAGTGGACACCGCGACGCCTCAATATAACCACACCTGTAACAGGTTGTCAAGCCCCCTCCCGCCGCGCCGGGCGAGCGTTCCATCGCCGGCCGTGCGTAGCGTTCTCGAGATGAGTCGATCGGCACCTCACCGATGAACCCCGAGACACCCTGGCCGCCGCGGGCCGGCGAACTGCTACCGCGTGCCGCAGAGGCGTACACCGTGCCCGAGAAGCTCGCTTGGATCCTCGGTGAGAGGGGTCACGGACGAGAATGGGCGCGCGTCATGCAGATCGACGAGAGCGATGCGCAACGCTTCTGGGACGCGATTGCCCACGCCGTGCTCGACGTGCCCATCCACAGGGTCACCGACAAGGCCCCCGACGGCGTAGTGTGCGGCGTTGAGACGACCCTTACGATCGACAGGCGCACAACCAAAGCTCGGACATCCTGGCACTACGAGCACGCCCGTGACGTCCCTCGGCTCGTCACCGCCTACCCCCGGCGATAGAATAAGCGCTATGCCAGCCAATCGTGAGTTTGCCGTACTCGACTTGGTCGAACTGACCGAGCCGTTCGACGGCATCCCGGCTGGCGCCACCGGTGGGGTGCTGGAACTGCGCCACCACGACACGGCGATGGTCGAGATCACCTCAATCCCGGAGCTCGATATCGAGCGCATCATCTTTCCCCCTCTCGCCAAGCTGCGCCGGACCGACTCTGTGTCACGCAAGCAGCACGACGTAGCGGCCTGAGACGCCTTCAGCTTCTGCCCCGACGGCCTCGCTGGGTTACGGTCACCGCCCAACCCGATAGAATCCCTACCACACAGCACGGGATTCAAGCTAAGGAGCATCAATGGCCGCAACCGACACAGCCAGAATCGCCAAGCCGAGCCCGATCGTCGAGGACGAGCAGGGGCAGCTGCGCGCGCGCCAGGGGATCTCGCGGGAGGTCGTCAGCGAGCTCTCGAAGATCAAGGGCGAGCCCGATTGGATGGCCGACAAACGGATCAAGGCGCTGGAGATCTTCGAACGCAAGCCGATGCCCACGTGGAGCATCGATCTGTCGGGGCTGCACCTCGATGACCTCGTGCTCTACTCGCCCCCCACCGCGGGGCGCTATGACTCCTGGGACGACGTTCCTGCGGAGATGAAGCAGACCTACGAGGACCTAGGCATCCCCCAAGCAGAGCGAGAGCACCTCGCCGGCGTGGTGGGGGTGTGGCGCCAGGAGCCCGTGTATGAGGGGCTCAAGGAGGAGTACTCCAAGCAGGGCATCCTGTTCTGCTCGATGGACACCGCCATCACCGAGTACCCCGAGCTGGTGCAGAAGTACTTCATGAACAAATGCGTCCCCGCGCAGGACAACAAGTTCTCGGCGCTGCACGGCGCCGTGTGGTCGGGCGGGGCCTTCTGCTACATCCCCAAGGGCGTCAAGTGCGACCTGCCGCTGCAGGCCTACTTCCGCATGGAGGGCGCCGGAGAGGGCACCTTCGAGCACACCCTGATCGTCGCCGACGAGGGCTCGGAGGTTAATTACATCGAGGGCTGCACCGCGCAGACGTACTCGGTCAACTCGATGCACTCCGCGGTCGTCGAGATCTTCGTGCACCAGGGCGCCAAGGCCCGCTACACCACCGTGCAGAACTGGTCCAAGGACGTCTACAACCTCAACACCAAGCGCGCCGTCGTCGACGCCGGCGGCACGGTCGAGTGGGTGGGCGGCTCGATGGGCGCCAAGTACGTGATGCTCTACCCCGGCTCCTACCTGATGGGCGAGGGCGCCCGCGCCGACCATCTCAACGTCGGCGTGGCCTCCGGCGGCGTGCACAAGGACACCGGCGCGAAGGTCGTGCATCTCGCGCCCAACACCACCTCCAACATCCTCGCCAAGTCGATCTCCAAGGACGGCGGCATCATGGGCTACCGCGGGCTCGTCCGCATGGGCCCCCACTCCGCGGGCTCCAAAGCGCGCGTGCAGTGCGACGGGCTGATGATGGACGGGATCTCCCGCTCGGACACCTGGCCGGACATCCAGATCCAGAACCCCAACGTCGCCGTCGCCCACGAGGCCACCGTCGGGCGCATCTCCGACGACCAGCTCTTCTACATGGGCTCCCGCGGCTTCACCGAGGACGAGGCCGCGGCGATGATCGTCAACGGCTTCATCGAGCCGGTGACCAAGGAGCTGCCGATGGAGTACGCGGTCGAGCTCAACCGCCTGATCCAGCTGGAGATGGTCGGCAGCATCGGCTGAGGCGCGCGATGTCCGAGCCTGCCACCAACCACGACACCGTCCCGCCGGCCGCCGCCAGCCCCGCCGCGGGCTCTCCCGTCATGGAGCCAACCATCGCTCCCTCCCCCGCGCCCGACAGCGACGCCTCCCCCACCGTCGAGATGGAGGACGTGATGGACGCCCTCTCCAACGTGATCGACCCCGAGCTCGGCCTCGACTTCGTCGAACTTGGCCTGGTCTACGGTGTGGAGGTGAACGCCGGGGACGTGCACATCACGTTCACGCTCACCACCCCCGCCTGCCCGATCGGCCCGCAGGTGACCGAACAGATGGAGGAGTTCGTGGGCGAGCTCGAAGGCGTCACCTCGGTCGCGTGCGAGATGGTGTTCATCCCGCCGTGGTCGCCCGAGCGGATGAGCGAGGACGCCAAGTTCGCGCTCGGCTTCTAAGGCTCACACCGCTTGTAGTGCGGTGACCTTGCGCGCGAGCGCCACCAGTGTGGCGAGCTCCGCGGCGATGCTCTCGCTGAACGTGTCGATGTCGTCCATCGCGTCGAGATCGCCCAGCAGACCGAAGTTCATCTGGCCGTTGTACGACATGATCGCGATCGCCAGCGCGTGGTGCTGGGGCAGGAACGCCACCGGGTAGGCCTCCAGCATCTTGCGGCCCAGCACGTACAGCGGGAACTGCGGGCCGGGGACGTTGGTGACGATCAGGTTGAACAGGCGCGTGGAGAAGTTCAGGCGCGAGGCCTGCGCGAGGATCGTGGGCGGCGCGAAGTTCTGCACGCCCGCGATCACCTCCGCGCCGAGCGCCTGCTTGGACTCCTTCAGGCCGTCCATCTCGCGCTTGACGAACAGCAGCCGCTGCACCGGGTCGGGAATGTAGACGGGCAGCGGTCCGCGCATCGCCACGATGCGGTTGCCCAGCTGCTGGTGCTCGTCTTCGGCGCGCACCGACACCGGCACCAGCGCCCGCATCTCCACGCCCTCGGTGCGTACTCCGCGCGCGATCAGGAACTCGCGCAGCGCGCCCGCCACCACCGCCAGCACGACGTCGTTGACGGTGCATCCGAACGCGTTCTTGACGACCTTGAAGTCCTCCAGCGCGCACCCCACCCCGGCGAAGCGCCGGTGCGGCCCGATGTCCACGTTCAGCGGCGTCGTCGGCGCGGGGTTGAGCACCGCCCACACGATCTCCCCCACGCCCTCCGCCGCCTCGCGCGCCGCGGCGAGCGCCCGGTCGGGGTGCGCCAACGCATCGGCGGCGCCGGCCGCCAGCTCTACCCCCGCGCGTAGCGCGCCTTTGGCGCCCGCTGCCAGCAGCTCGATCGCACTGGGCTCGCGGTGTGGCTGCCACGCCCTTCCGGAGTGGCGCACGGGGGGCGGCTCGGGCGAGAGGTCGAACAACACGGTCGCCAGGTCGATCCCGGCGATCCCGTCGATCAGCGAGTGGTGAGTCTTGGAGATCAGCGCGCAGCGATCGTCCTTCAGGCCCTCGATCAGCCACATCTCCCACAGTGGCTTGGAGCGATCGAGCTGCTGGGAGAAGATGCGCGCGGTGAGGTTGCACAGCTGCTCCCAATCTCCCGGCGCCGGCAGCGCGGTGTGGCGCACGTGGTACTCGAGGTTGAAGCTCGGATCGTCCACCCACACGGGGCGCCCACTGTCGAGCGCCGTGTGCGTGTGGGCCAGCTTGTGGCGGTAGCGCGGCACCAGATGCAGGCGCTGGCGGATCTGTTCGAGGAACTCCTCCAGCGGCGGCGGCGGCCCCTCCAGCAGCGTCAGCCCGCCCACGTGCATGTGCGAGCTCGGCCCCTCCTGGTGCAGGAAGGAGGCGTCTACCGCGGTGAGCCTGTCGAGATGACGCTGGGGCATATTGGTTGCTCAGGTTACTGCGCGCGCGCCACTCTCGACGACCGCCTGTTCCAATTCATTCCAACACGCCGTCTGCTCCCCGTCCACCGGGCGCCTGCACCACCTGTCTGCCCGGCTCCGCCGTGACTGTGAGGGGGTCCCGACACAGGTGTAGGGGCCCTTACAATGCGTCTGTGGCCAACACTGTCGAGAAGATTCTCCTGGCGGCGCCGCGCGGGTACTGCGCGGGCGTCGATCGCGCGGTGCAGACGGTGGAACGGGCGCTGCAGCTGCACGGGCCTCCGGTGTATGTGCGCAAGGAGATCGTGCACAACAAGCACGTCGTGGCGCAGCTGCGCGAGCGGGGGGCGATCTTCGTCGAGCAGGAGACCGAGGTGCCGGAGGGGGCCGTCACGGTGTTCTCAGCGCACGGCGTGGCACCCAGCGTGCGTGCCAACGCGCTGGCTCGGCACCTGCAGACGATCGACGCGACCTGCCCGCTGGTGACCAAGGTGCACGTCGAGGCGCGGCGCTTCGCCGAGCGGGGCTACACGATCGTGCTGGTCGGCCACGCCGACCACGAGGAGGTCGAAGGCACGATGGGCGAGGCGCCCGAGCGGATCGTGCTGGTGGAGAACGAGCACGACGTCGACGAGCTCGAGGTGGAGGACCCCGAGCGGGTCGCCTACATCACCCAAACCACGCTCTCGATCGACGAGACCGCGACGATCGTGGCGCGGCTGCGCAAGCGCTTCCCCAGCATCGCCGGACCGCGCACCGATGACATCTGCTACGCGACCACCAACCGCCAGGCGGCGGTCAAGCAGATGGCGGGCGAGTGCGACCTCGTGCTGGTGATCGGCTCGCGCAACTCCTCCAACTCTGTGCGCCTCGTGGAGGTCGCCCGCGACTGCGGCACCGACGCCCACCTGATCGACAACCGCGGCGAAGTGCGCGAGGAGTGGCTGCAGGGCCGGCGCGTGGTGGGAGTCTCCTCGGGAGCCAGCGCCCCCGACGAGCTGGTGCAGGATCTGCTCGACCTGTTCCGCGCGCGAGGGGTGCGCGACGAGGACATCTCCGAATTCCACGTGGTGCGCGAGGATGTCCGCTTCATGCTCCCCAAGCCGATCCGCGACGCCGTCGCGGCGGGCGGAGCCTCGTAGGGCGTTGCCCCTCCCCCGCGCGAATCTCGCGCAGCAGCCGCTTCCTATCCAGCTCGCCCGAGGGCGCCCGACGGTGCAATGCGCACCCTGATCGTCTCCGACCTCCACCTCGGCAGCGCGGCGGGCGTGGACCTGCTGCGGCGCCCCGAGCTGCGCGCGCAGCTGCTGGAGGCGTTGGACGACGTCGATCGCCTCGTGCTACTCGGCGACCTGCTCGAGCTGCGCCACGGCCCTCGCCGCGAGGCGCTGGCCGTCGCGCGCCCGTTCTTCGAGGAGCTCGGCCGGGCGTTCGCCGGGCGTGAGATCGTGGCCGTCGCCGGCAACCACGACCACGCCCTGATCGAGACGTGGCTGGAGCATCGCAGCGAACTGCCGGCGCCGCCGCCGCTGGGCGTCGAGCAGCTGATCGAGGCGTCCGGCGCCTCGTCGATGATGGCGCTGCTCGCCGAGTGGTCGGCTCCCGCACGGCTCACCGTTGCCTACCCCGGCCTGTGGGTGCGCCCGGACGTGTACGCCACCCACGGCCACTACCTCGACTGCCACCTCACGATCCCAACTCTGGAGCGCCTCGGGATCGGCGCGATGGGCCGCATCATGCGCCGGCCGGCGCGCGCCTTCATCGGACCCGACGACTACGAGGCGGTGACGGTGCCGGTGTTCGCCTGGATCGATGCGGTCGCCCGCCAGGCCCCCACCGGGGATGCGATCAACGGCGGCATGACGGTGCGCGCGTGGCGCGCCCTGGGCAACAACGGCTCGCGCACGCACGCACGCCGCACACTGCGCAACCGCGCGCTCGCCGGCGCCTTCCCGCTCGGCGTGGCGGCACTCAACCGCGCCGGCCTCGGCCCCTTCAACTCCGACCTCTCCAGCGGGGAGCTGCGCCGCGCCGGCCTGCGCGCGATGGGCGAGGTGGCCGCGCGCCTCGGCGTGGGCGACGCCCATGTGGTGTTCGGCCACACCCACCGTGCAGGGCCGCTGCCCGGCGACAACCAGGCCGAGTGGCAAGGCCCTGGCGGCGCGCGGCTGATCAACACCGGCTGCTGGACCTACGACGCCTACTTCCTCACCCCCACGCCCGGCGAGAGCCCCTACTGGCCCGGTAGCTGCGTGCTGGTGGAGGACGACGGCCCGCCGGTCCTGCGGTGCCTGCTCGAGGCGCGCACGCACGCGGAGCTGGCACCGGCCTGACGCGCATCGCCGCGATATGCGGCCACGCACCGCGAGCAGACCTGTCCGCAACAGATGCGACGGGCAGGCAACCGTCCTACTCGGGCGCCAGCCCCGGCGTGAAGCAGGTCGCCAAGCACTCCACACCGGGCCCCACCTCGAGCTCCAGCACCCCGGCGGTGTGGCGCTCGTGCTCGACCAGCGGGTAGGCCCCCGGGTGCGCAACCGCAAGCTCGACGCCGTTGACGCGTACGGTGCCCTCGCCGTCGAGTACCCCCCATACGCCGCCAGCCTCGTAGAGGCCGCCATAGGCGCCCTCCCGATCCTCGCTCTGCGGCTCCAATCGCGCGTCGGGCGCGTCCTCGGGGCGCAGCGGCGCGAGCGGCTCGCGCTCCACCCCCAGCAGCTCCTGGATCGCCAGCTCGGTCTCTTCGTAGGCGCCCTCGCCGTAGTGGTAGTCGAACAGAACCCCCCGGCCGTCGAACAGGTAGCGCGCCGGCCAGCCTTCGTTCTCGTACTCCCGCCACATCTCCAGGTCGGGGTCGAGCAGCACCGGGTGGGCGATCCCGAGACGCTTCACGGCAGCTTCGACGGCGGTGCGCTCGCGTGCGGGCTCGAAGCCCGGCGAGTGGATCCCCACCACGACCAGCCCGTCGAGCGCGTAGCGCTCCTGCCAAGCGTTCATGTAGGGACGGGTGCGCATCGAGTTGGGGCGGCAGAAGTCCCAGAACTCGATCAGCACCGGTTTTCCGTGCTGCTGGCCCATGCGCAGCGACTTCACGTTCACCCAGCGCAGGTGCGTGAGGAAGGCGGGGGCGAGGATCGTGTCCACGGGCGCGCGCATCGGCCTGCGAGCTTATCCACGCCCGTGCCACAGCGGCGGAGAAACTCCGCTGGTCGCGCTGCCCGGAGGACCGATCGAGGATCGACGGGGAATCGCCGTCACCGGCAACCAAGCGCCCGCTGCCACGCTCCGCCGTGGACGATCGCGCCACCCCACCTACTGCTGCACCTTGGGTCAGTTATCGCAGCCTAAGCGGTCCCACATGTACAGCTGGATGCACTCGTTGGCAAGCTCCTCGGCGCGCCCGCGGGAGAGGCGGGGGAGCACCGCGTCCAGCGCCTGATCCTCCGCCACGCCCTCCTGGAGGGCCTCCTCGCCGCGGAAGCCAGCCGCGATCTTCAGCGCCTCGCGGCGGTTGTCGCCGAGGCTGTGGAAGACGCCCTGCAGGAATGCGGTGTTGGCGATCGGCTGCCCCACCTCCAGCGACGCGTGCCACGCCGCCAGCAGCTGCAGGTCCTCGTCGTCGAGGTCGGCAATCGTTTTGGCGTAGTGCACCGAGAGCTCCTGGTCGGGGATGTCGTCGACCCACGCTCTCACCACCTCGCCGACGAGCTGTCGGCGCGCCTCGCGGCCGATCGACTCGGCGATCACCCGGATCGCGTCTTGAGGCTCGATGAAACAGAGCGGCATCGACGCAGACTGTAAGCACCGGAGTGGACGGCATTTTCGCGCTCACAGACCCGGCAGCTCACGCGGGCGCTCCACCCACGCCGGGAGGCCGCTCGCCCTCAGAGATCCGGCGCACCGCCCGCACCGGCGGACCACTCGGGCTCAAAGCTCCAGCGCTTCGCGCGCGCGCTCCAGCGAATGCTCGTCGAGCACCTCCGGCGCCACGCCCAGCGTGGCGCGCTCCCCCACCCCCCAGTTGGCGAGCGCCAGGTCAAACGCTTCCATCGGCACCGTCATCGCTTTTGCAAGCTCGTGCGCACGGTGCTCCAGGTGCATCCCTTCCCCGATCCCGAACACGCGCTTGGCGGCCAGCGTGGCGAAGTCGTCGTGGGCGACGCCGGCGTTGGTGAAGCACAGCGTCTCCGCGCGCACCTCCGCCAGCCCGATGCGCCCGGCCGTGACCAGCAGGTCGTAGCGGCCCATCCGCCCCAGGCCCGGCAACGTCAGCCGTTCGAAGATTCGCTCGAAGCGCCTCGCGGGGTTCCACGCAGGGTCGCCCGTGAACCCCAACGCCTGTGAGCCTGCGTGCTCGGCCCACTGCAGGTAGGCGCGCAGCGTGGCGTCCCCTCTGGCGGGGTCGTGCGAGGTGCGGGGTCCGAGCGGGATCCCGTCGAGGTCCGGCAGCTCGCCGGCGCGCCAGTCGGCCTGCAGGGCCCGCCTGATCCCGGCGAACGGGTCGGCATCCTCCAGTGGCGAGAGGTAGGCGCTCAAGAAGCACATCCACAGCGCCTGCTCGGGGTCCTCCTGCTCGCGCATCTCCCCGTACAAGTCCGGCGGCGCAGTTCTGAGCGCCAGCAGCCGCCCCTCCGCAAACCCGATCTCCTGCGCCAGGCGCTCTGCGTCGGCGGAGGCGCGCAGGCCGGTCGCCAGCGGCGAGCGGTAGCCGTCGTCCTCGGCGCGCTGCTCGTGGATCACGTGCAGCCCGGAGCGGCGGCGGCCCTGTGGCGAGGAGCGGCGTGCACCGCCCGCCCCGGCGCGCCCGCGGCCCTCCTTCGTCCCCTCGGCGGTGCGCGCACGCGAGCGGCGCCCCTGCCCCTCGGCCGGCGCCAGCCCGGGCACGGTGTCGCGGCAGATCGGGCAGCGCTCGATGAACCGGTTGTGACGGCAAAACCTAGCCATACCAGGCAGTTTAGGACTGTCCAGCCAAGATCACGCCACCGCGGCCTGCGCGGGCAACGGCGGTGCGAAACCGTGCGCGCGCGCCCGCTCGGTTCCGGCGCGGCGCTCGTCATCGAGCTCGACCACGTAGTTGGAGAAGTCCACCTGGATGGTGTGTCGCTTGGAGGCCTGGTAGCGGCGGCTCTGGCGACGCATCATCGCCTCCATGTCGCGGCGCATCTGCGCGGGGGAGGGCAACGCGTAGTCGCCCATCAGGTGCTCGGCCACCAGCCGGCTTTGCTGCTCGGCGATCGGCATGATCGCCCCCCACGGCTGCACGAAACCGATGAAGCACAGGCCCGGGTGCTCGGGCGAGAAGACCCGCTTGTACAGCACGAGGCGGTTGTCGGGCGCTGAGATCAGGCCATCGTCGAAGAAGGGAAAGCTGATCTTGTAGCCGGTGCAGTACACGATCAGGTCGGCGGGCTCCTCGCTGCCGTCGGCGTAGCGCACGCGCTCGCCCGCCAGCTCGGCGATCTCCGGCTTCACCGCGATCGCGCCGTGGGCGAGGCGGTCGAGGATGCGCGAGGAGACGGTCGGGTGCGCCTGGCCGAGGCGGTGGTCGGGCCGCGGCAGCCCGTAGCGATCCATCGGCCCCACCGTCACGCGCGTGACGAGCTGCATCCCCCGCAGCAGCCAGGTGAAGGGTATGCGGCTGGGCCGCACACCAGCGTCGAGCGGGCGCCCGAGGATGTACTTGGGCACCACGTGCACGCCGCGGCGGGCCACCAGCGTGGTGGAGAGCGCGTGGTAGGAGGCGTCCACAGCGATGTCCATCGCCGAGTTGCCCATCCCCACCACCACCACCCGCCGGCCGGCGAGCTGGCCGGGTTCCTTGTAGTCGTGGGCGTGGATCTGCTGCCCGTCGAAGCTCCCGGGAATCGGCGGCTCGGGCCAGCGGGGGCTCCAGTGGTGGCCATTGGCCACCAGCAGGGCGTCGTAGCGGCGCGTCTCATGTCCACCCGTGACCCCCTTGCCCCCACCACCGCTTTCGTCCTCGCCTCCAACCCAATCATCATTTCCGCCCCTACCATCGCCTCCGGCCCCAGGCTCGCCCACCCTCACGCCCTCCCCAGAGATCCTCACCTCCCACCCGCCGCCCTCCAGTGGGCGGGCATGCTCGACGGAGGTATTGAACGTGATCCGCTCGCGCAGGCCGAAGTGCTCGACGTAGTCGTCGAAATAGCGCGCGATCTGGTCGTGGCGGGGGAAGTCGGGATAGGAGGCTGGCATCGGGTAGTCGGCGTACTCCATGCGCTCGCGCGAGGTGTTGATGTGCAGCGTGGAGTACGACGAGGACATCCCGTTGCGGTTGCCGAACACCCAGTTGCCACCGACCTTGTCGGAGGCCTCGAAGCAGTCGAAGGGGATGCCCCGATCGGCCAGCGCCTTCGCCGCGGTGATACCCGAGGAGCCCGCGCCGATGACGCACGCGCGGGGCAGGGCGTCGGTTGCGGCCATTCCTACGGCCAGGTGAGCTGCTCGGCCAGCTCCGCGGGCCCCAGCTCGATCAGCGCGCTCCGCTGCACCGGCTCGTACTCGCCGTCCCGGAGCGCGAACCAGTGCACCCCGCGCTCTTTGTGATCGATGATCAAAACCTCGTCGACGTCGTGGGCGGCATAGAAGTCGAACTTCTTCCATGACTCATCCCCCGGCGAGACGACCTCGATCACGAGCGCGGCGGTGCTCTGATAGACACCCCGAGGCAGCGCGCGATGCAGGCCGCCGTCGGGCACCCTGAAGTTGCTTTTGCCCTGCCGCCCGAGCCCGAACTCGTTGGTGAGCAGCACGAGACCGGCGCGGCGCGCCAGCGGGCCCAGCAACTCGGCGAGCTGCTGAAGCATGTACTGGTGCTCGCCGGTGGGGATTGGGTTCATGTGCAGCACACCCTCCCATACCTCGTCCCGGCGGTCGAGGTCGTGCCGTTCGCGATATTCGCGCAGCTCCTGAAGCTCGACGGGCTCGGGATCGCGGACGAACGTGGCCACGTGGTAAGCGTAGCGCGGAGCTCGGCTCTGGCGACCACCAGCCGAGTAGAATCTGGCGCATGCGCAGTCATGACCGCACCCCTCTGTTGTCGGTGGAACATGAGGCCGAGTGGGCCGCGATCAACCGCGAAGAGGCCGAGCAGGAACGCGCTATCGACATGGCGCTGACTCCAGCTCAACGAATCGCGCAGGGCCAGAAGCTCTCCCAGCAGGCGGTCTGCATACTGGCCGCCTCTATCCGCGCCGGCCATGTCCCCAGACGAGCCTACTGGTCCTGACCTAAGCGGCGTCGTCGCCGACGCCAACGCTGTCGGGCTCGTCGGCTTCAAGCGCCTCGCGGGCCGACCGCAGGATCAACTGGACCTCAGCAAGCTCGAAGCGATCCACGGACCACTGCCAACAGACCCGATCCCAGGGCTCGACCCAGACACATAGACCGCGGGGGACCAAATGAGAGACCTCGTCGGGCGCTCAATGTGCCCTACCAGTTGCTCCGTTGATCCATCCGCCTCCCGGCCGCTCGCGGAGCCCTCAGCCTTCCGCTTCTTCCACGAGTTCCGAGTTGGCGAGCTCTATTTTCAAGTCGAACACAAGCCTGTTGTTGCTCGAAGGCAGACCGAGTTTTGCGTCGACTGCTTCGTCAACTAAGGCTGACCCACAACCGCCGGCCTTCGGAACCGCGAACCCGCCGCTGACCATCGCGACCCCGCTCTTGAACACAATCCCGCCTTCATCGATGATCTCCTGTTTCCCGGGATTGCCGGTAAGCCCCCCACTCGTCGTGCCGGTCGTCAGGCTCAACCCGATCGGACGCGAGTCTGATCCGATCGAGCATTCCGCCCCCAGCAGGGGGTTGACCAGCCGCACCTTGATCGGCAATGTAAGGGATAGGCCTCCTCCCGCGTCGTCGATCGAGATCGAGTTCGCCGGCGCGGCCAGTTCGGTCACGGCGTCGAGCGGCAAGCCGAACAGGCCCCCAGGGAGCGTCTGCCCCACCTTCGTCAGCGTTTCGCCACCGAGCGCCCCCACCAGGTCTTTGATGGACGGCTCTTCTTCTCTGAACAGCCCGCCCTGTAGGACCATGGTCTTGGCGATTGGCACCACCGTCTTGCCGAGGCTGATGTAGCCACTTTCGATCGGCGCGTAGAGACAGCCGATCACGCCCACCGTATGTGTCGGGCACCGAGCGAACACCACGTACCCACCCGCAGGCGCCCCGACAGCCGCAGGCGCACCCACACACGCCAGCGCGATCGCCACAGTCGCCACGGCCGTAACCGATCTCGTCACTGGAACCTCATTTGATCGTCTGCAGGCGATCACTTCTTCGTCCGCTTCTTCTTCGACGCGCCGCCGTATTTCGCCTTGGCCTGCTTTTCGCACTTCGACCGCTTGCCCTTGCTCCTATCCCGCTTGCACACCTTCAGCGCCTTCGCAAGTTTTTCCTTACTCGCAAGCGTCTTCGTCGTCGCTCCCGTCGTCACCGCTTCTTCCTTCGGAAACACAATGTTCGGGCTTGCGATCGGGGGTGGCGAGGCCGGGGGTGAGATCAGGGTCGGGAAGCCGGGCGTCGTGAACGACGCGGGCCGGCCCGTTTCGGTGCCGTCGGCGTTTGTCGCCGTCACGCGGTAGTAGTAGGTCGTGCCGGGCTGCAGTTCGCCGAGCGTCACGTGGACTTCTTCGGTGGCCGCGCCGCCGATGCTGCCGAGACCGGTCGCCGGACCGTAATGTTCGCCCGGTTCGGTCTCGATTTCGAAGCCGTAGTTCGTCTGCAGGCCGTTCGTTGAGACCGTGCCCGACAGCGTCGCCGCGTTCTGGCTGACGCCGCTCGCGCCGCCGGTGCTGACGCCGGGGAGGACCTTGGTCCCGGTCTTGAACGTGTGGTCGGAACCGATGCTGCGAATATCGAACTTGTTCATCGCCACGAGCGCGTAGTGATACGTTTCGCCCGGCAACAGGCCATCGGCAGGGATCGGGCCGATCGCCACAGCTTGATCGCCGGCGCCCGCGCTGAGCGGGGTCGTGGTTTCACCTTCGGCGTACGGGCTCGGGGCGCCTTTGGCGAGCTCGACCCGGTAAGCAGCTTCGCCTTCTTCGGGGTTGGCGGCGCCTTTGGCGAGCGCGGCCTGGAAGCCGGCTTTGCTGATGTACTCGAAGTAGTACGTCGTTTCCGCGCCCTCGGGGTCGACTTCGCCCGACAGCGTCCCGGTGGTGCGAGTGATGTTCTGCGCTTCGCCTGTGGTGACGGCCGGCGGCGCATACGGCTCGAAGGGCTCGGGCTTTCCCACGACCGGCTTACCTTCGTGCGCATTGTTCGTTTCTTCGGTTACTTTGTTCTCGGCAACAACGCGGTAGTAGTAGGTCTGGCCCGGTGTCAGAGAGGCAATTTCCGCGCTGACGGCGACTGGTTCGTTGATTTCTTCTCCCAGCGTACCGCCAGGGATTTGCGTACCTTCGCCTTTTTCGAACGCCGCTTCGCTGGTCGCGTATTCAAAGGCGTACCCCGTTTCTTCTACGTAGACAGGGTTGACCGTGGCTTCGAGCTTTGCGCTGGTGGAAGTCAGATCGGAGACTTTCTCATTTTCCACGAGCGGCAGTTTTGTGTATGCCTGCACTTTGCCGACGGTTGTCCCTATGTTGTTTTTCGCGATCGCCCGGTAGTAGAAGGTTTTCTTGTACCGACTCATCTGCAAGCCCGGTACCGTGACTTCCTGTTCGCCGAATTCCGCCGGGATCGGTGCTTCGCCCGAGATCGTTGTGATCGTGCCCGCGAGCTCCTTTTCGCCGGAGCCGTTTTCGCTCACTTCGGTCGAGTATTCAAAGGAATACGTAGTTTCGCTGTTTCCCGGTTCGATCACTGCCGTGAGGTCTCCCTGTCCAATGCTCACACTCGACGCGCTCTCGCTGACGATCTTGGGGGCTTCTGGAGCGCCGGTCGCGAAGATGTCGACGTCGTCCGCCCCGCGCTGACTGGCGTAGATCGTGCCCTCCCCATTTGCGCCATTCACAGCGATGCCGGCTGATTCGGAAAGACCTGTGCTGGGGAACGTTAAGAGTGGCTGAGCGCCTTTGGTGATGGGCGACTTGAACAGGTCGATTATCGAGCCTTCGTCGAGCAGCAGATCATTATTGACGGCAATGATCGCGAGCGTCGTCACTGGCTTAGCGGATTCGGTCAATTGTGTCCTGTTGCCGGTCCCCTTTTCGTACTCATTCACAGTTCGCGTGTGAGGCTCACCCCCACGAACGGAGTATACGTTACCGCTGGAATCGACGGCAAAGCCGGGCTGCATACTGACTTCGCCGTGGGTGCTGAATTTTTCCAGAAAATTGCCGGTATCGCTGAACTCGTATACCTCACCAGCTTCCGCTTCGTACACGTAAACATCGCCGGAGGGATCGACTGCGACGTCCAGCAGACCGGTGAACGCGGCGTACCCGTTACACGACGGTGGGGTTTCACCCGCGGTTTCGCATCCCCCGGTCAACTGGCCTGCGGCTTCATATGCTCCGGTCGCGCTGAACCTGTCGATCACATCGTGTCCGGCGTCGGCGACATACACATCGCCGTGCGCTGCGCTCGACGGGTCGTTGTTCACGGCGATTTCGTTCGGGTCGAGAAAGCTTTTAGCGGGCGTCGTCGAGCCGTCGAACTGACCCGCGTATTCATAGGCTTTCGTCGTCGCGTTGAAGGAGAAGTACTCGACGCGGTCATTTCCGCTGTCAACGACATAGACATCTTCGGTCGTGTCGTTTACAGCCAACGCCGTGGGTTCTTTGAACTTGCCCGGACCGCACGGGTTTTCTCCAACTTTGCACGGTTCACCGAAATGTCCTGTTACGGCTTCATAACCTTGCCCAGCTAGCGCCGGAGCGCTCATGAACGCGAGCACACCAAGCGTCGCCAGTGCCATCGTCGTCAACTTGCGAACGCGCCTCATGATTGTGCCCCCCGGTTTGTGCTGGACTTTCGCGCCCTACTCGCTTTCTTTGCCTTTTTCTTCTTTTTCGTCGCCTTCTTCGCTTTCGGGCAGCCGGTGACGCCGATCTTTGTGTCCTGCTTGATTTCGGCGCCGCTCTGCGGCGTGAACTCGTTTGGCATCGTCAGCGTCTGCGTGCAGATGTTGCCGATCGCCGCGAACTCCGAGTTGGGGCCGGTCGGGACGTACACTTCGGCGCTTTCAAACGGCGCGTCGGGGACGGTCCTAAACGTCGCGCTCGTGACGCCGGCCCTGGAGATGAACGTTTCGCCGTGCAGCTCGAGGCTGACGTTGTCGGCCTGCAGGACGACGACCACTTCGGGGAACTTTGCGCCACCGTGGGAGACGAAGTACACCGGGCCCTCTAAAGGAGCAGGCAATACGGGCGTGTGCACGATCGCCTTGCCGATCACCGACGCGGCTGGGCAGGCGGCAGGGTTGGCTTCGAAGGTCGCGACCAGGCACGACTTCTGCAGCGTCGTGAGGCGCGCCGGGAGCTGCTTGGGGATGTCGAACTTCATCTCCTTCAACCACGACTCCGAGCCCTGCGACCCCTTCGGGTAGGAGATCTTGAACAGCAGGCTCGCCCCGTCCTTTTTCGATGTGTGGGCGTTGCTCGTGGCCGTGAACGACGGCTTGAACTTCAGCGCCGCGCAGTTCGTGACCTGGAAGGAGGAGGACTTGCCCACCTTCGCCGCCTCGGTGCTCGTCAGCGTGCCGCCGACTCCGAGCTCGTTGCAGTCGGTCGGGTTGAACGTGAAGTCGTCGTTCGTGCCGACGGTCGCGTTCACCAAGCGCAGCTGTAGCGGGATGCCGTCGAGCTCCGTCGGCAACGGGTCGACGGTGACCGTCAGCGCCGCCGTTTCCGGGTTGGCGCTGATCGCGGCACGCACGACGACGGTACCGTTGCCCGTTGTACCCGACAGCGTGTAGGGACCGGCCTTCGCGGGGACGACGATCGAGAGGCCATACGGCGCGCCCTTGTACGGGCCGGTGATGTAGATCTTGCCGCCGGTGACGAGGAACGGGTCGGCGCCGGGGCCGGTCTCGACGCTCGTTTCGCCGATCTGGCTGGCCGGGCCACATGTGCCCTGCGCCGCCTGCGGTTCTTCGCACAGCGAAACCTTCGAGATCAGCCCCAACAGGCCCGGCGGCATCTGGATCTGCACGCCGTTGAGAAACTGATCCGCATCGGAGCGGCCGAAGGAGACCGTGAACGGGCTGAAGCCGCCGGCCTGGTTGCTGGTTGTACCGGCGGTAAACGTCGGGTTGAACTGCGCGCCGAAGCAGTTTTCGTCGATGTTGAAGTTGCTTTCGGGCGACGCGTCCGGGGTGAACGGCGTGCTCCACGGGGTGAGGTCGGCGGTCGTGTGAACTTCGCCACAGGTACGGGGGTTGGCGAGCGTCGCGCGCTCGCCCCCCTGCAAGGTCAATTCGAGCTGGCTAAAGGGAAGCTGGGGGGTGTTTTCAAAGACGGTCGTGATCTGACCGGTCTGCTGGTTGACCATTCCCTTGCCTTCGAGCTTGATCACGATCCCGTCTTCGCCTTCGCTGACAAACTGGGCGTAGAGGTGCACCATGTGTCCGTTTGCCGCGTCTTCCGGAGTGCACACCCCGTTCGGCCCAGTGCATTCAGGAGAGCCGAGATAGACGTCGCCATGTAAGCGTTCTTCCAGCGCAGGCGTCTTCACGCGGATTTCCCCCACCTGCGAGTTGCGGGGACATGAGCCCGGCGTCGCGGGCTTCGGTTCGGGCGGCCCAGAGCCATAGAACTGTTCGTGCGTGCAATCCCCCAACCCGTCCGCCGCCGACGGCGAGATCACCGTGCCGAGCGGCAGCGTCACCGACGTACGCTTCACATCGGGCGTCGCCAACCCTTCAGCTTCGGTGTTCTGTGGCAGGTTCAAATCGAACGAGTAACCCGCCGGAGCGCCCGCTTCGAGCGTATCCGGCAGCATCGACACCGAGGGCTTGAACGACAACAGATCACACCCGGTCTCGGTACCTGTCGATGTTCCTTCGGTAGCGAATACGCCAGGACCCGATGCTTCCCACGAATCAGATTCAAAAATCCCTTCCAATGGCGTAGCGCACTGCGACGGGTTCGTCAACAACGGCACACGCGTACTATATTCAGTAGTCCTTTCAGTAGCCGAAGTTTCCTTTTCTTCGATACCGCGACCACCAAAACTATATTGCGGGTGCACTTCCGGCCGTGTGAGAAACGCGTCTCCCTCGAGGGTTCTGGCTGCGGCGTCTGGCCCTGGGCCGTAGTGTTCGGCTGGATCCCCCCAGATCGTAACAGAGGTCATATAGTCATCGGCGCCCGTCGTGATATCGGGTGCCGTCACGCGAACACCATAATCACCACCAGACAATACACTTGTATCCAACCGTACCGCGAACAGGAGCGCGTTGAAGGCAAACGCCACGGGCTCGCCCGGCTCCGGTGCGATATTGAATACGGGCACGGTAACCGTGAAACGTTGTCCTAGGCTACGGAAGATGAGTGTTGCGGTGCCCACCATCGTATCGCGAGGGCATTCGGCTTCATCGGCTACACCAGCCATTGTGCAACGCTGCACACCAACCGTGGTGCCAACCAGACCGGGTGGAAGATCAAAACTAATATCCTTTGCCGGACCCACAGGTTCAGATAGGTAATAATTACCTTCTTTATTGATCGTGTTTAGGACGTAGGTGCTTGTCACGTTCGGGTGGCCACCTGCCTGACTGGTAGATGCCGCGACCAGCAATCCGCCCTTTGCCACACCATACGCCGGCAGGGCAGAGCTGATCGTCACCGGGTTCTGCACAGACGCGCTCACCGCACCACCGCCAGACACCGACGCACCATTCACTTCACTAGAGCCTTCCGTATCCGATTCGACATCAACCTTGACGGTGATGATCAACGAATCCCCCGGATCTATCCGTTCAGAAGTCGTGCAATGTGGCACAGGTATCACCGAACAACTCAAACCAAGGGGGGAACCCGGTTGCTCTCCTGCTTCTTCTACAGCAGATGGCCCCCAGACGGGGTTCTTGTAAGTGTTGACTCCCAATACCCCAACGGCTTTTAGTCCTGACGGGAGCGCGTCGCTGACGGTCACCGTGCTCCCATCCGTCGATCCACCACCCACGTTGGTCGCCGTCAAAAGGAGAATATCGTCGCCCGTTTTATCGCCAGGCTTGAGATTTGTCGGGTTTGAAACCGACAGGATCTTCCAGACGGGCCCGGTAGTTTCAGCAGAGGCCGAGGCCGTTGAGAGGACCAGGAACGCTAGGACCAAGGTGAATGCAAGGGCCAGGGGTTGCTTGAAAGAGAACGAGGGTTGGACCGCTGTTGAGCGTCCGAGACCGATTAGCTTTGTGGTCTTAGTGGTCATCGAGATGCCCTCCGCTCGTTGCTGGCTCTTTTGGCCTTTTTGGTGAGTGGCCGGGGGCGTTGCAGCCCCCGGCTCTCGCAGAACCGGACGTGAACGTCTCCGCTCATACGGCTCCCACCATCCGGTCGCGGGTTCGCACTAGCTGCCAGTGGGCGAAGAGGTCTGG
>Ga0302326_10000719_pt1 | contig 87834 bp, 76 predicted proteins | sample Palsa_T0_3_FD_202264 | JGI IMG/M metagenome (GOLD analysis project Ga0302326, IMG submission 202264) | Peat permafrost microbial communities from Stordalen Mire near Abisko, Sweden - Palsa_T0_3 | ecosystem: Environmental > Terrestrial > Soil > Palsa > Peat permafrost | place: Sweden: Abisko...
GCACGTGCGACCGACATCCTGGAAAAAGTGAAACGCGCTCGACGCTCCCTCAATACACGTCAATCTGCTTGACGCACTACACTAGTTCAGCTTCCAAGAAATCAAGGAAATTCCAACCGTAAATATTGCTGCTCGCTACGCTCCCCTCCCCTTGCCACGCACCACCATTATTGAGGTAAAAATTGCTATTGTAAATCAACGAAAAAGACAAAGGTAAACCTATTCCCGATTTTCTTACGATTGGTATATCAAGATGAATATTGAGATTGTCTACAGACACTTCACCATTCTGGGCCTCATAAGACTGCGGACCTACTCCGGGTAGTTGCGCCATAGCACCTGTGATGAAGCCAAGCATAGTACATAGCAATATGAACGGCAGCAGAGATGTCCTAATCAGACCACGGGAGAAAACAAAGTAGGAGTTGCGGCCAGAACGGACGGGAGACGAGAGGGACACAAAACCAGAGTGAGCCATGGCCCACCTCCAAATGGTTTTCGGTTCGCCCCCTCAGGAAACCGTGCGAGAGACTCTAACGAAGCGCTTTTCCGTTGTCAAGTGAAATGTTGTTAATGCGATTTCTTGTGAACGTAATACCTGTACGAGACGGGAATGAAGCAGGCCGCGCTCGCTGTCAACAGCCTGGACTTCCTGAACCAACGTGTCCTTTCGGCAGGGCTGCGTAATCGCAAAATTTCTACGCGGAATCAGATAGGGGGATGGCCCGGTCCAAGGTTTCGCGATAGTTCCATGGCATCCACTCCGCGCGGAATCGTTCCGGATCCACAAACGTCTCCAGAAAGTAGATCGGATGTCCGTAGATCCGCTGCCAGTCCGCGGTAAGCCGTTTAGCAAATGTGGCCGCGCGTTGGCATGGGAGGGGCGCTCGCTGCGCGCAAGCTATTTTTTCTGCACACCGCGACCCCCGAGGGAGCCATGAACTTCGAAACAATCGCGAGAAACTCAGCACTGGTCATGTTGGTCGGCATTGCCATTGGCCGTCTCGGAGGCCAGGAAAGGATGAAACCACCCGTGTCACAACCCGTCTTTTATCGCTTCGTAAAAGTTGAGGGACTTTCAATTTTTTATCGGGAGGCCGGCCCGAAAGATGCCCCGACGATTCTTTTGCTGCACGGACTGCCCTCTTCGTCGCGAATGTTCGAGCCGCTCTTCGCCCGGCTTTCCGATCGCTATCATCTGGTCGCGCCCGATTACCCGGGCTTCGGACATAGCGACTGGCCGGAGCCGAAACAATTCGCGTATACGTTCGATCACTATGCCGACATCATGAATCATTTCACGGAAGCTCTCGGGCTCTCGCGCTACACACTTTACATGCAGGATTACGGGGGCCCGGTGGGTTTTCGCATGGCGTTGGCTCATCCGGACCGGATCGAGGCTCTTATCGTCCAAGACGCGGTCGCGCACAATGAAGGCTTAGGGGCGAATTGGAAGACGCGGCGGGTCTTCTGGGCGGATCGCGCCGCCAATGAGAGCACGCTGCGCACGAACCTGCTGTCGCCAGTCGCGACGCGCACCCGCCACGTCGGAAACGATCCAAACGTGGAACGCTACAACCCTGACCTCTGGACAGACGAACTCTATTTTCTCAATCAACCCGGCCAAGCCGAGATTCAAAGCGACCTGTTCTACGACTATCGAACCAATGTGGAGTCCTACCCGAAATGGCAAGCATGGATGCACGACAAGCAGCCGCGCCTCCTGGTGCTTTGGGGTAAATATGACCTCTCGTTCGACCTAGGGGAACCGGAGCGCTATCGCAAGGATGTGCCGAACGCCGAAGTTCACGTTCTCGAGGCCGGCCATTTTGCATTGGACACGGCTGCAGATGAGATCGCTGCTCTGGTCCGGGCATTTGTCACTTCTTTACGAGCGGAGCCGCAAGCGCGGCGCGCGAGTTGATGCCGTGATTGAGAATGCAGTCTAGTTAACACCGAGACTTAAGCGCGCGACCATCAACAAAATGTCGAGGACTTCATATGCGATCTGACATCGTTCCGGGAGCGATCTTCCCCGACTACGAGCTTTCCGACCACACCGCGAAACGCCGGAAGCTCTCCGAGCTGCAAGGACAACATCCCACGGTTCTCGTCCTCAGTCGCGGAGGTTTCTGCCCCAAAGACCGCCGACAGGCTGAAGGGCTGGTCCAACTCCACCCTGAACTCGAAGTTGCCTATTGCCGGCTGGTCACGATCAGCACCGACAATATCACCGAGACCAATGAATATCGCAGCGGAATCGGCGCTCACTGGCCTTTCCTTTCCGACGCGGGACGTATTGTGCAAAAGGATCTCGACATCGCCGAATACACCGATCCTGTTCACAATCCCATGATCCCGCACGTGATCGTCCTCGAGCCCGGCCTGGTCATTTATAAGATCTACAACGGTTACTGGTTCCTGGGCCGGCCTACGCTCGAAGAACTCCGCCAGGACCTGCGCGCCGTCACCAGGAAGTGCCGGCCGGATTGGGACATCACCACGCCCGAACTCAAAACCGCGTGGCAGCAGGGCCGCAAAGACCTGTTCTATCCGTATGGCAAAACCTACGTTCAAACTCTGGGGGAACAGGATTAAAAGAGCTTCCTCGAGGCCAAAATTCTCGGGCCAGTTGGAGAATGGGAACGTTCGTACCAGCGCCTTCGGTCAGAACGCCAGGGATAGGAGTGATCAGGCGCCGAGCAGGTTGAGTTGCAGCTTCTCGTATCCGTGCTCGCGCGCCCACAGGTCCAAAGGAATGGTCGCCAGTTCATCTACAACGGGGACCGCCAGGCCCGTTTTGGTCAAGTCGATGCTCTTCAGGTAGGTATGGCACGAGTCGCAGACGTCCACGCGAACGTGCGCGATTTCAGGCGCCGAATAATATGCCATCTGCGGTTCTCTTTCTTCTCCGCACGAGGGACAATAGATTCTTCTAAAAGCCCATTCATGTGCACAGAGCATGCAAATCAGCGACTTTTTTGCGCCGTCGCCTTCTCTCCGCAGCACGCCGACGATGGGCGTACCGCCGCAGAGCGGGCAGGATGAAGGAGTACCATCCGCGACCGTGATTTCGCGGTGATCGGCGAGGTATTCGGCGTACGGTTGAAGAAAGGTCCACGCGAGAAAACGATCCGAGTAGGTTGTTAGGGACGGACCGGCGGACGGGACTGGCTGGGCGTTGTCTGAGCCGCCGTCCAGGTCGAAGTCGCCGTGCCAGAAGTCTTCAAGCGCATGCTGCCATCCGGCCGGGCCCTTCTCGGCCAAACTGGCGGCGGCTCCGGCCAGCGGGGCGGGCGCAATCTGTTCGATGAGCGACAGGAATCCGGGAAACTTTGGCAAGAGAAGGAAAAGATCCAATTCGTCTCGCAGGGGCCGGTCGGACGAAACCTTCGGGGAATCCGTGAGAGCTTCCCGGATCTCCCCGTAAAAGCTTTTCTGCAACGTTGCGACGCGCGCGTAAAAGCGCAGTCCTTCCGCGGAGAATGGGTAAGACGAGGCCAGTTCGTTGGCGCGACGAATGCGGCGATCCCACTTTGCATCCATCATGGTTGCGGTCTGGGTTTCGGCCGGGATCTGCCGGTGACCTCGAAGTACCACGTGCGATGGAACGTCCACGCCCAGGCGCGCGTGACGCAACCGTTGACCATGGACCCAAAGCTCCCCTCTTCTAGGACCGCGCTCATGTACACGTGGATCAGGAACAGTCCAATCGTGACGAGCGCCACGCTCGCGTGGATCAGAACTGCGGCGTAGCGCACGAACCGAAGGCTCCAGGGGAGCGTTTCTGTGTACCACAACGCGACTCCGGAAAGCAGCAACAAGATCACGCTGTAGAAAATTCCCCAGAAGAAAAGCTTTTGTCCGAAGTTGAACCGCCCGACGGGAGGCAGTAGGTCGTCCTCGTTCCGTATGTAATCCGGCATCGCTTTCGCCCAGGCGCGATCGGCATCGTCAATTTCCATGTCGCGGTGCCACTCTTTGAACGTCCAGAAAAGTGACGCCGCAAAAAACAGTCCGAACCAGGGATGCCAGAATCTCGCCGTCGGACCGCCTCCGACAACCGCAGCCAGCCAGTACAGATAGGGCGACCAGAACGCAAGGCCGGTCATCAACAGGTAGATGTAAGTGAGCGCGCCGATCCAGTGATTTCCGCGCTCGGCGAGCGTGTACCGGACGACCGTCTCCTCGTTTGGATCGGCAGCATTGGAGCGCGAAACGGCGTCGGTGGTCATGCGCGCCTCTCATTACTATTATCGCGATCGCTCCGCTCAGCGTCCGGCGGAATTGGTTCCACTTTTTTCGGCCCAAATCGCATGTAATGTCCGACCATACCAACGATACCGGCGACCATGGCCACATTCCCCAGCCACTTCAGCGGGCCTTTCCACAGCCGCACCGACCAGGGGATTTGGGGATCTCTCGGCAACCCACCATACAACTCCGGATTCTTGGCGTCGTGCAGGACGTAGATCACGTGTGTTCCGCCCACCCCGTCCGGATCGTAAACTCCCGCATCCGCAAATCCGGAGTTTTTGCGAAGCTGTTCGGCGCGTGTCTCTGCCAGTTCCTTCATTTCCAACTTCGTCCCAAAATGCAAACAGCCGGTGGGGCACGCCTTGATGCAAGCCGGCTCAAGGCCTACCGACACGCGGTCGTTGCAGAGCGTGCACTTGAAAACTTTGCGCGCGGTCGGACTGAATTTCGGAATGTTGAACGGGCAACCGGTCATGCAATACCCGCAACCGATGCAATTGGCTTCCTGGAAATCGACGATGCCGTTGGCGTACTGGACGATGGCGCCGTCCGCCGGACAGGCCGCGAGGCAGCCGGGATCGGCGCAGTGCATGCACTGATCTTTGCGCATCAGTAGCATCATGTTGCCATCGGCGCGCTCATGTTCATTGAACTTGATCAGGTTCCAGTAATTCCACGCCGTCTCCGGCATGGTCTGGTAGCTGTTATGAAAAGTGGTTTCACTGAACGTGTAACCGTTCCATTCCAGGCAGGCGACTTCGCACGCCTTGCACCCGATGCACGTGGTGGTGTCCACTAGCTTGCAGACGGTGAATTCGCGGTTCAACCCGGCGCCGGGAACGGCGCCGGCGTGGCCCGAAATTCGGACGATTTCTGTTGATGCCTGGCTCATGGTCGCTCCTAAGCCTTCTCGACTTTCACCAAGAAGCCCTTGGATTCAGGGGTGTGCGCATTCGGATCGGTGACCGCGGGCGTGAGCAAATTGGCCGGCGTCCGCGCATTTCTTCCCTCATCCTCGCCAATACCGCGGAAGCCCTGGTGAATCGGCAGCCCGATCTGATAGACCCGCTTGCCGTCGATCATCATCGGTTTCAGCCGGCGAGTGACAAAGGCTTTGGCGGTGTAGGTACCGCGGGCGCTGATCACGTGAATCAGGTCGGTACCACGAATTCCTTTTTCATCCGCCAACTCGACTGGAATTTCCACGAACGGTTCCGGGATCAACTGGACGTTCATCGGATTGTTTTTCGTCCAGTAGTGATATTGTTCGGTCAGCCGGTAGGTGGTGCAGACGATGGTGTATTCTTCCGGCGATCCAAACTTGTCGTACGGCGTCTTGAACTTTTTTACCAGCGGATTATTCGATTGATCGGGGTGCAACGGATTCTTGATCGGGCTTTCGATCGGTTCGTAGTGCTCGGGGAACGGTCCGTCGGCGAGCACGCCGATCGGAGCGAATAATCGCCCGATGCCTTCGGGATTCATGATGAAGGGCCCCATGTGGTCTTTCGGATGAGAATCGGGTTTGAAGTCCGGCACGTCGTTGCCCACCCACTTTCCCGCCGCTTCGTTCCACCAAATCTGCTTGCGATCCGGGTCCCACGGCTTTCCCTCCGCATTGCAGGAAGCGCGATTGTAAAGCACTCGCCGGTTGGCCGGCCAGGACCACGAGTAGTTGGGATAAACGCCCATTCCGGAGGGGTCCTCGGTGCCTCGCCGCTGGATCTGCGGACCGGCTTCGGTCCACATGCCGGAATAAATCCAATTGCCGCACATGGTGGTGCCGTCGTCCTTCAACCAGGCAAACCCGGGCAACTGCTGGCCGGCTTTAATCACCTGTCCGGTCGCGTCGTCTTTCAGGTCGGCCAAAGCTCTACCGTTAAGCTCCATGGCCACCTGGGAAAGTGGCGGATGAGCTGTGTCCGCGTACGCCCAATTCAGATTCAAAATGGGGTCGGGGAATTTCCCGCCTTCCTTCTTATAGAGATCACGAACCCTAAGGAAAATCTGCGCGATGATGTCCTGGTCGAGCCGCGCTTGCCCCGGAGGCGGAACGGCGGCGTATTTCCAGGTCACCCAGCGCGCCGAGTTGGTCATGCTGCCGTCTTTTTCGGCAAAGCCGGCGCAGGGTAAACGGTAAACCGTGGTTTGGATCTTCTTCTGTTCGTCGGTAGTAATTCCCGGCGCTCGCCAGAACTCGCTGGTCTCATCCTGATAGATTTCGCCCACCACGAGCCAGTCGGCCTTTTTCAGCGCGTTGATGTTCTTGTTGGTGTCCGGGCCGATCATTACTCCGTTCATTCCCAACGCCATCATGCCCTTGATCTTGCCGTTGTACATGTCGTCCCAGATGTGAGTCCAGGAGCAATCCTGACCGGGTTTGGGCAAGTAATCGAAGGCGAATCCGTTTTCCTTTGTAGCCGCGTCACCATACAACGACTTGAGCAACGAAACCACGAATTTCGGCGTGTTGGCGTAGTAATTCATCGAATCCCACGGCGAGGGTTTCGACGACGTCGGGGTGGTGCGCTTCAGGTAGGTGGCCAAGTCCGTGTCGTCGGGAATCGGCCCTTTCAGGTATCCGGGGAGTGAGTCGTAGAGCCCGGCCATGTCGGTCGCGCCCTGAATATTCGAATGGCCGCGAAGCGCGTTCACGCCTCCGCCCGCTCTTCCGACGTTGCCGAGCAAAAGTTGAATCATGGCGGCAGTGCGGATGATTTGTGTTCCGAAGGTATGCTGCGTCCATCCCACCGCATAGATGATGGTTGCGACCTTTTTCATGTCGCCATCTTTGCGGATTGAGGTAAATAGATCGACGGCCTTCAGGTACTGATCTTTCGGGATGCCGGTGATCCGTTCGACGGTTTCGGGAGTGTAACGGGAATACTGCTGCTTCAACAATTGGAAGACGCAGCGCGGATGCTGAAGTGTCAGGTCGTAGGCAACATTCGGGGGCAACGCGGGCGGTGGCGCTGGTGCCGCCGGGTGCGCGGGCGCTTGCGGATTCGCTCGGGCAACGGATGCAGGAGTCGCGGCGGCATCGGTTTTGCCGCTGAGGTCTCCGCCCTCTTGATAATTCCAGGTGGTTTTGTCGTAGGCGCTAGTCGCCGCGTTAAATCCGGAGTACAGCCCGTCTTCAGGAAGTTTGAAGCCTTCCTTCACAATGAAGGCGGCGTTGGTGTAGTTGACCAGATACTCTTTGGCGATCCGATGGTTCTCGATGGCGTAGCGAATGAGTCCGCCGAGGAATGCAATGTCGCTGCCGGCGCGAATTTGCACAAAGAGGTCGGCGGTAGCGGAGGTGCGCGTGAATCGCGGGTCAACCGAAATCAGCTTGGCGTTGCGGTTGCGCTTGGCCTCCATCGCCCACTTGAATCCGCAAGGATGGTTTTCGGCCGGGTTTCCACCCATGATCAACATCATGTCGGTGTTCTTGATGTCGATCCAGCCATTGGTCATGGCCCCGCGCCCAAATGTTGGTCCCAAACTTGAGACCGTGGGGCCGTGTCAAACACGGGCCTGGTTTTCTAAATACACCAGGCCCAACCCCCTCATGGCCTTGACGGCCAGATAATTGAACTCATTTGTGTCCGTACAGCCGCCGATGAACGAGATGCCTTCGCACCGATTCACGGTGCGGCCGTTTGCATCTTTCTCTACGAAGGAATTGTCGCGCGTTTTCTTGGTCCACTGCGCAATCTCGTTCAAAGCGTCGTCCCAGGAAATATCCTGCCAGTCGGTTGCGCCGGGGCGCCGGACTTGCGGCTTCGTGAGCCGCCGCGGGTTGAGCATATCTTGTTCGAGCGAAGAGCCCTTCGGGCACAGAGTTCCGCGGTTGGTGGGATGGTCAGGATCGCCTTCGACGTGGATCACCTGGGGCGTGACATTTTTCGCCCGGTCACCGATCGTGTAGATCAGGACCCCACAACCCACCGCGCAATAGGGACAGGTTGAGCGGGTTTCGGCAGCGCGCGCAATCTTCAACTCTTTGAGCTGGGCGTAGGCCGGCTGGAGGTCGAACCCAAAGACGGTGGCGGCGACCCCGCCAGTGGTCGCTGCCTTGAGGAAGTCTCTGCGGGATGGCATTCTCATGCTCCTTAGGTTACGAGTTCATCTGCCTGCGTGGGATCTGACCGGAGTCCAGAAACGGCGAAGCTTGTCGCACAAACGAGTCATGGAAATGAAACAGCGAGCCGTGGCCGGCATTGGGATAAGCCAACAGCATCGCGTTCGGCAGGCGCTGGCGCGGCATGTGGGGATTCCGAACCCGGACCATACTACCAAAACACCATCAGGCAGTGCTGAATTATTTTGGCGAGCGCACTAGAACGCACTCGCTGCCGAAACCTTCCCAAGCCCGAAAGGCCGCGAATATCCCTGGTGGCTTGACCGAGGACTGGTTTAACCAAGGCGCGGGTTAACGACTCGAAGACCCCCGCCATTCTGTGAAACCGAAGACCGCGGGTCCGCAAGTGGCGAATCAACAATTGCCAGGCTGCGACCGCTGACCACATAGTTCACGTCCGTGATCCCCAACACCCTCTGCAACTGGTCGGCTGGCACCTTCATGGGTCCGGCTGAGGGAGCGGTTCCTGGCGCGGGTTGAGGGAACGCGGTCGACATCGCGGTGTGGAACGAAACTTTGCCTTCGATTTTCTGCATGATCTGGTGAATATGTCCGTTTAACACAGTCACGGAACCGAAGCGCTTGACATAAGACAAGGCTTGTTCACTGTCGTCGGTTCCCCAACCCCAATCGGGATAGATGGTCCACAGTGGAATGTGGGCAAAGAGCACGATCGGAGTGCTGGCAGAGCGGCCCTTGAGATCGTCCTCCAGCCACTCCAACTGTTCATGACCGAGCGAGCCCATGCCGCCCGCCTTCAAGTTGGCGACATTCACCAGACCAACGAAATGCACGCCCTTGTGGTCGAAGCTGTACCAGCCAGTGCCCTTGGTGCCTTTCCCGTAGCGCTCGAGATATTGCTCACCGTTGTCACTCAACATGTCGTGTTCACCCGGCACAAAATAGATCTGCTTTGCCGATGCTCCTTTTAAAGCCTGGTCGAGCGTATCGAATTCACTTGGCTTCGAAAGCTGACTCAGATCACCGGTATGAATAATAAAGTCCGGCCTGTGGGGCATCGCGTTGATCTTGTTGATCGAGGTCTCGAGCGTAGCGGTAACATCCGGATTGGCCGGTTTGTTGAATCCGATGTGGCTGTCGCTGATCTGGACGAAGCTGAAGTCCGCGGCAATGCCGGCATCCTTTCCGCGATCTTTGGCGAACGCCCGAGATACAGGGATGCCGCCGTTCATGGTCCAGACCAGGCCCGTACCCGCCCACGCCATGCACTTCAGGAACCCACGACGGTCGACGCCATCGTTATTGAGATCTTGCAACTGCTGATCGATAAGACCTTGCTTGTTGTCCGTCATTTGGCCTCCGTGATTTAGGGTGTTCTGAGGTGATAACTGAGATGAATCAGCTTTTATTCCACGATTGATTCCGCTGGCCCAGTTTCGACTCGGGTGGACTTGTCTAGCCCGGCCCGTTTACACCGCTTAGAAATCCGCCAAGATGCCCCGTCAGCCCCACAATCAATACCGCGAGCGCTTCGATCGGCAGACGGTAGTTTGGCGCGGATCGTTCCGGGAACCGGCGCACTCGCCAGTGGATCCAAAAGACGATCCAGATCAACACACTGGATGTGCATCCCAAGATCAGATGCATCAGCAGGATCCCTTTGAGTTTTTGCCCCTCGAGCGCCCACTGCCAAGCCGCAAGGCCGGACCCGACTACCGGCACGGTCGAAATCGCCGCCAGCAGCAGGTTGAAATACGCTGCGTCACCGAGCGCATGGTTCTTCGTCCACTGCGCCGAGTAGTCGAAGGCCACGGCCGCGATAAAGAGCGCGATTGGGAAATGGATCAGCACGACGTGTTGCGCGTGCTTGGCCAAAAGTATCGTCTTGAGATCGAAAGGATTTACCATGGCTCTGCTCCTCTTGAGAATGAATCAATAGCGGACCACGCCGAGGGTGGGTTGACGAGACCAGCCAAGCCGTCGACCGCGAACCGTTATTGCCCTTGCGTGTGGGAAAAAGGTCGGGAAGATGCCGAGCGATCAACCAGTTTCTCGACCGGCCCACCGCCTTCCACCAGCAAGAGCAGGGCGCTGCCTTTGTCGACCTTTAACACTTTGCTTTTGGAGCTCAACGTAATCTCACCAATCGGCGCGGTGCGCCCGGCATGGAAAACCGTTAGGTCGTCGAACCCGTAGGCACCGCAGGCGTTCACCGAGAACAGCCAAAACGCTTGCGGATGGTCGTTGTCATCGATCGTGCCACGGCATGGAGTTCCCAGATCCTGGCCCCCGTACCCGAGCACGCCCTGGCTGGTGTATTTCCCCACGACCTGTGCCCCCACCATGACGAGCGCATCGCTACCGTAGGAAATCTGGTCGCCTCCGATTTGAATTTGGCTGTCGGTATTCTCGCTTGAGGTCAGCTGAGGTGTGGCGGCAAGTGCCGCATGTTTCGACGCTACTGCGCGCAGGTTGGTTTCGACTGAGACGTTCTGCTTCCCGAGTTCCACTTGATCGAATCGAAACGAGATCTTCGATTCGTCAGATCGATTTCCCGGAACGACGGCTTCGATCACATGCCCTGTTACCTTCGATCCTTTATGCAGGGTTTCTCCCGAACCTACGACCACGTCCTGCATGACCGTGGCCTCGATCGCGTCTCCGCTTCCGCTCTTGTCCGAGCGTAAGCTGGAATTCAAGCGGACCGGAATCATGGTGCCCGCCGGAATCGGTTCTCGAGACCGCGTGTTCTGCTCTTGCGACCCTTGATGGTGCTCGGTCAGATCTTGGCCTGCCCGGGCATGCAGGTACATCGGCAGCATGCACAACGCTAGGCTGAGTATCTTCAAGTTATTTTTCATTGGTTCCTCCTAAATTGCTAGAGAGCGTGTGGTCGTTCCGCACCAGCTCTTCTCGGTGACTCCAGTTCGCTCTGTCGCTCGTTGTGCAGAACAGAAAGCGGTCGGCTTTATTCCACGGCAAATATTTATGCGTTGTGGGGAATAAAACGACCATCCCCTGGTTTACCCTTGTAGGCGTGTCGGAGGAGAGCTTGCCATCGGGATCGTTCGAGGAGCTGGCGATGCCTCTGTTCGAGCGGCTCTTTAATTTTGCCTGCTGGCTGACGCATGACCGGCAAGCGGCCGAGGATCTTGTGCAGGAGACTTACGTCAAGGCTCTGAAGGGGTTTCCCTCGTTCCAGCCGAACACCAATTTTCGCGCCTGGATCTACAAAATCCTGCGGAATACGTTCCTGACCTCCCGCACCGGACTGAAGGCGACCGCGACCGTACCCCTCGATCTCGAAGGCGAAGCGGAGATTCTGCTTACGGTCGAGGAGACGCCCGAGAGCATCCTGCTCGAGCGTTCGGATGGGCAGCTCGTGCAGCAGGCCCTGGAGCAATTGCCGGTTGCCTATCGCGAAGTGCTGTTGCTGTGTGAAGTCGAAGAGATGTCGTATCAGGAAATCTCTGCCACGCTGGCCATCCCGATGGGCACAGTGATGTCGCGTTTATCGCGTGCCAGAAAAGCGCTACGCAGTGGCCTAAGGCCACAGTTTCAAAAGGGATGAACGAGAAGGTTCGCTATGGTTTGTGAGTCTTGGAAGGCAAAACTCGATACCTACCTCGACGGTGAGCTCCCAGAACAGGAGATGCGCAGCTTCGATGACCATGTGCGCGCCTGCCCCGCTTGCTCGTCCGATGCGCTCTCGCGAGTGCAGATGAAGCGCGCGATTCAAGCCGCTGGAAAGCGTTTCGTTCCTAGTGCCGATTTCCGGAGACGGCTGGAACAGAGTCTTACGCCCCAACCTCAGCGAAGTTTCCGTCTGGGATGGATGTTAGCGGCGGCAGCGGGCGTAATTCTGGTGGTCGGGACGTTGGCTTCGACCTATGTGGCATCCCGGTCCGGCAAAGACCAAGCCTCCCGAGATCACGTTTTCAGTGAGATTGCCGACTTGCACGTGGCCACCCTGGCCAGCTCATCGCCAGTCGATGTGATCTCGACCGATCGGCACACGGTGAAGCCCTGGTTCCAGGGAAAGATCCCCTTCGCGTTCAATTTGCCAGAACTCCAGAACTCCGAGTTCTCGCTGCTCGGGGGCCGGATGACCTATCTTGATCAAACCCCGGGTGCCCATCTCATCTACGACGTGCGGAAGCACCATATTTCCGTGTTCGTATTTGAGGAACGGGCATTGTCATTGAAATTGCCAGCCCGATTGGACGAGCCCTCGTCGAAGCCCCTGCCTTTCAACATGGAAACATGGAGCCAGGGCGGCCTTCGCTATTTCGTAATCGGCGACGCCAGCGCTTCCGATATCGCTCGGCTTGCGAAACTGTTTCAAGCTGAGCCCTAGGTTGGACATCGCAATTCTGACCCGTTCCACAGTTTTGCAGGATCCGATCCTCGAAATCCGGGAACCGACCGAAGCCCGTTTACTCCGGCAGCGAAGTTGGTTGAGATCGACCTCTGATCGTCTGGAGAATTCGTGGGCAAGGTTGGATCCGCGCAGCCTGCGGTTAGACGTTTTCTTTCGGTTCAACCTCAGTCTGACGTCGGTGGAACCAGCTCATGTGCGGCAGGTCGCGCTCCACTTTTCGCCGTTTCGCAATCAGTTCCGCGGTGATCGATACGGCAATCTCTTCCGGCGTCATGGCCCCAATATCCAGCCCGACCGGGGCATGGACGCGGTCAAATAAGTGCGCCGGCAGACCCTCCTGCTGCAGCTCCTTGAAAATGGTGATCGTCTTCCGCTTCGACCCAATCATCCCGATGTAGCGCGCCGGAGTCTCGACCGCCCAGCGCAGCATGCGCATATCGTCGCGGTGACCGCGCGTGACGATCACGATGTACGAAGATTCGGTAAGCGTGAGTTGTGCCGCGGCCTTTTCGAAATCTTCGGCGATTACCTGCTGCGCCTCGGGAAAGCGTTCCCGAGTGGCGTAGGCCTCGCGATCATCCACCACGGTGACCTCAAATCCAGCGATGCGGGCGACCTGGTAAAGGCTTGCTGCTACGTGACCTGCGCCGAAAATATAAAGATCCGCTGGAGGCAGAATCGGCTCCACGAAAATCTCGAGCGTTCCGCCGCAGACCAGGCCGGTGTCGTATTTCGGGTCCTGATTCAGATCGAACGTCAGGGTACGCGGCCTTTCCGACTCCATCACTTCGCGCGCCGCCTGCCATACCTCGGCCTCCACGCAGCCGCCGCCGATGGTGCCGACGATCGATCCATCGTCCCGCACCAGCATTTTGGCGGTCTTGAACGAAGGGATCGATCCGCGGACGTTGACAATCGTCGCCACCGCTCCCCGGCGCCCGTCTTTTCGCAAGCGGACGATTTCTTCGTACAGATCCATAGGGTGATTATGGTTGGCAAAGCCAGGAAGGTCAATCGGCGGAATCGGCAATGGTCGAGGTGCGCTTGACTGGACAGCCGGGTGAGCTTTCCCTGCGCAGCTGCGGCCGAGGTGCGGCGGTGGCGGCGCATATCGAAGGCAGTTCGTGCTAGTTTGTAGGGTTCAAATTCTGTTTGTCCGACTCCCGAGGAGCACCCATGAAAGCGGTTCGCATTCATCAGTTCGGTGGGCCAGAAGTTCTGGTCTACGAAGACGTCCCCGATCCGAAGCCGCGCAAAGATCAGGTTCTGATCCGCGTGCGGGCTTGCGCTCTCAACCGTCTCGACATCTGGGTGCGCAAGGGACTGCCGGGCGTGAATCTTCCCCACATCCTCGGCAGCGACATCGCCGGCGAGATTGTTGAGGTGGGCGAGTACGTCACCGACCTCAAGCCCGGTCAGCGCGTGCTGCTCGCGCCCATGCATTTTTGCAATCACTGCGCGAAGTGCGTTGCCGGCCTGCAGAATCAGTGCCGCCAGTTTACCGTGCTTGGCAACGCCGTCGACGGCGGCAACTGTGAACTGATCGCCGTGCCCGCGGTGAATGTCATCCCCATCCCCGATTGGTTGGATTTCAATCAAGCGGCCAGCGTTCCGCTGGTGTTTGTCACCGCCTGGCACATGCTTACCGGGCGCGCTGCGATCCGGCCCGGCCAAACCGTGCTCGTACTGGGCGCAAATTCAGGGGTCGGCGTTGCCGCCATTCAGATCGCGAGGCTGTTCCACGCGCGTGTGATCGCAACCGCCGGCGACGAGCGCAAAATGGAGCGCGCCCGCGAACTGGGCGCCGATTTCGTGATTAACCATTATCAGCAGAAGATTTCGCAGGAAGTGCGCAAGATCACCAATTTCGAAGGTGTCGACATCGTCATCGAGCACGTTGGAAAGGCAACCTGGGAGGAGAGTGTCAAGTCACTGAAGGCGGGAGGCACGCTCGTGACTTGCGGCGCGACGACCGGACCGAAAGTCGAACTCGATCTGCGCTTTCTGTTCTCGCGCCAATTGGCATTGCTCGGATCCTACATGGGCACGATGAGCGAATTGTACGAAGTGCTCGGCCACGTATTCGCCGGACGCCTCAAGCCGGTGATCGACCATCTTTTTCCCTTGCAGGAAATCCGCACCGCCCACGAGTACATGGAGAAGAGCCAAATGTTTGGAAAGATTGTGCTGAACACGTAGAGCTTGAACGGCCGAGCGGACGAAGTCTGAAACCGCTGAAACCGGGTGAAACTGGCGCGGAGCTTAAGATCGGCGTATTGTGGATGTCCTATCGTGGACGTCCCGGGAAGCGAACTCGAGCCGCGACCCGGTCGAAAGAACGTCGGTCGAAAGAACGTCAGCTCGGAAGAACATCGGTCCAAAGAACGGCCATGAACCAGTTCGCTGCCATGCCATTTCCCCGATCGGAGGCGTCTGCGGTTAGAATATAGCCATGCCACAAGAACTCAGTTTCGGCCCGTACGTTGATATCGAAAACGGCAAGAAAGTGGTGAAGGAACTTGTCTACGGAGAGGGCGTGCCCGAAGGCATCGTCATGACCACTCTCGACTCGACCGTCAACTGGATGCGCAAGAATTCGATCTGGCCGATGACGTTTGGCCTGGCTTGCTGCGCGATTGAAATGATGTCGATGGGCGCCTCGCGCTTCGATATCGCGCGCTTCGGCGCCGAAGTGTTTCGCCCGTCGCCGCGGCAGTCGGATTTGATGATTATTGCCGGCCGCGTTTCGAACAAAATGGCCCCCATCATTCGCCTGCTCTGGGAGCAGATGCCGGAACCGAAGTGGGTCATCTCGATGGGAGCGTGCGCGACTTCCGGCGGCGTTTTCAATAATTACGCGATTGTGCAGAGCGTGAATCAGGTGATTCCCGTGGATATCTATGTACCGGGTTGTCCGCCTCGTCCCGAGCAATTGATTTATGCGATCACGTTGCTGCAGGAAAAAATCATGATCGAACGCGGCACTGTGAAAAAAGCGTTGAATCTGGTCCCGAGTGGCGAGTAGCCTTCGCTCGACCCGCGCAGAACGTGTGACCCCAGGGGGTGAAGCCGCACGGCTCTTTCTGCTTGGTGCCGCGGGCGCTCGATCAAGGTCGGATTTCGATGGAAGTTCCATCCGGGACGAGTTCCCAGATTTCATCCATCTCTTGGTTCGTGACCGCTATGCATCCGTCGGTCCAGTCACGCACTCGATGAGTGGCGCCCAGCCATCCGAAGCCGTTGGGTAGGCCGTGAATCACGATGTCGCCCCCGGCTGAGACTCCGCGTTCGGATGCTTTCCGTTGGTCTTGCGGGTTGGGGTAGGAAACGTGAATCGACTTGTAGAAGCGGCTCTTCAGGTTTCGGCGGTCGAGAGTGTAGGGACCCTCGGGAGTCTTGTGATCTCCCTGCTGCTCCTTGGGGCCGACCGGTGCGCCTCCCAGAGCTATTTTGTAGGTGCAGAGAACCTTGCCGCGCAAAAGTAGGGTCATCGTGCGCTCGCTCTTTATTACGATCACTTGATCCGCCTTGGTCGGGCTGGTTTCTGCGACCAGCATCGCGAGGAGCAAAGGCAGGATCATGTCGGAAGTATGGATGTTGTTGGTTTGAAATGCTAGCCTGAAGCAGCGGATGCGCACACGCCTCTACCCTTGCGTTCGACTCCTTGTACTCGGGCTCGGTTCCGCGAACCTCGCTGCGGCTAGTGCCAATCAATGGACTGTCGTCAACCAGCCGGTTCGCCTGGTCAATGGAACGCCGGTGCTGTTTCGCGTCACCACGCCGAAGCCGTTGCACACACTTCGGGGGAACTGGCTGGGACACGAAATCCCGTTCAGCTTTGATGCGAGCAGCCAAAGCTGGTTCGCGCTGGCCGGAGTTAGTCTCGAAACCAAACCGGGAGCGTATCCGCTCGAGCTTCATGGCGAAACTCTTCTCGAACAACCCGGCGTCAGGCAGGCCGGCGAAGCGATCTCATTCGAGAAGAAAGTTCAAGTGGAACGGCAGCGCTATCCGCGCGTTCTGCTGAAGGTCCCCGCCCGCTACACCGCGCCCAGTCCCGAAGACCAGCGCGAGATCGAGCAGGACAAACAGACCAAAGCCGAGGCTTTCAAGACCCTGAGCGCGGATCGCGAATGGACGGGTCCGTTTGCGTCTCCGGTGAATGCCGAGATCTCCGACGTGTTCGGAGTTGAGCGCGTTTTCAACGGCTCGGTCGAGAGTACGCATCAGGGTCTCGATTTCCGCGTGCCCGGTGGAACCTCGGTCGCAGCGGTGAATCGCGGGCGTGTCATTCTGGCGCGGTCGCTGTTCTTTGAAGGCAATTGCGTGGTGATCGACCATGGGCAGGGACTGCTGACGCTTTATCTCCATTTGTCGAAATTCCTGGTCAAGGAAGGCGAAGATGTGAGCAAGGGACAAGCGATTGGACTGAGCGGAGGCACGGGACGCGCCACCGGCCCGCACCTGCATCTGGCGGTGCGCTGGCAAGGCATTTATCTGGACCCGCAGGTACTGCTCAAATTGGCTTTGCCGTGAACGGCCTGCGCCGAGAGCGGAGGCGTATCGCTTGAGTGTCAGCGCATCGGCCGGATTGTTTAATCCGCAGCTGGCAAGAGGTTGCCCACGCCGCTCAGGAGTTTCTCCGCAGCCTCTCCGGGATCTTGAGTGTGAAAGTTCTCGTCCAAAATGAATAGAGACACGGTCGGATCAATTTCCTCGAGCGCCTTGCGGGTGGGTTTGCCATGAACCGATTGCATGCGCGCAGAAACCACCACCAGTTTTGCCTTGGTTGCTTTGAGCAGAATTCTGGCGTCGTCGATGGCCGTTGTGGTTAGGGCGTTGTATCCGGCGCCGCACAGCACCTCGCGCAGGAACGTACACACATCGGTCGACTCGTACACGCACAGCATGCGCGGCCTGGCGTCCCCGGTTTTTCCTCGCGAATAGCGCGACCCTAAATAGGCGGCCGTGATCGCTTCTTCGACCGAATCGTAGAGTTCAAATTGCGAGAGCAGATTGGTCATCTGCAGCGTTTTGCGGATCCTCGGCGGAACTCCGCTGAGTTTCAGGTCTCCACCCTTGGATCGCGCCGCTTGCGTCAGCCGCACCAGCGCTCCCAAACCGCTGCTGTCGACAAAGTCTACCTGGTCCAGTGGGAGCACGACGTCGCCATATTTGACCAGGGAGTCTCCGACAAAAGCGTGCAAATGAAAGACTTCATTGCCGGCCACGATTCGTCCGTGACACTGAATGACCAGGACATCGCCGACCGGGCGGCTCTCCAGACGCAGCTGCATCCGACCTCCTATATTTGAAATCGCGGCTGAAATGCGGCTTGGTCCGTGGTCGCCGGTCGCGACTCCTTGATCTTTGAAAGCCGCACCATAGTACTCCATCTCGCGGGTTCCCGACATTGCGAAACGATTTTCATCGCGGCCGATAGATCACTGGCAGGGCGCAGGCGGCAATCGAAATCTCGGCGGGCGTCTGGCATACAAACTCACCGTCGGCGTAGATGTCGAGCGGAATCTCGGTCTCGGCGACCACGCGTGCTGCCTTCGAGTACTCGACCTTCGAGGAGAGCAGATGCCGGCCGAAGTACACGGTCGGGAACATGCAAAACAGTTGGAACGGATTCATCGTCGAGATCTGGCAGAGATCGAGCTGGCCATCGGTAAAATCCGCTTCCGGGGCGATCCGCATGCCGTCGCCGTAGAACTGCGTGTTGGCGAAGGCGGCGAGCAGGGTGAGTTTCCCGGTCTCGATATGCCGCTTGCCGTTGAACGCACTCAGCCGCATCGAAAAAGCGGGGAGTTTGAACAACATCGGCAGTAGCGCCAGCAGATAGCCGCCGTGTCCGCGCAGCCAGCGCGGCATTTGATTGGCGCGGCGGGCCACGGCCGTGTCCAGACCGCAACCGGCGACCGAGCAGAAATAGTGGGTCTGCTCCGGGCGAGCGGAGGGAACAATCACGCCGAGATCAATTGCCTGGACTGAAAGTTTCCCGGCTTCGAAATCACGCCAGACGCGCAAGGAGTGTTGCGGCGAGCGGAGGCGCAGCGCACGAGCAAAATCATTTCCACTGCCAGAGGGGACAATCAGCACGGGAAGTTGGAGCCGCACGAGCGCCGGCAGATGACGATGAATCGTGCCATCCCCGCCGAAGATCAGGATGGCGTCGGCGTCGCTTGACGACGCGGGCAGGCCTGGCTGCCAATCGGTCGAAGAGTTGGCTTGAAAGGGCCTCAAATCCGCCGGTGAGGTTCCGAATCCAAAGATAACGGCGGCGCGCATAGGCCTCAACTTTCAGCATTCAGCGACGCAGCGAAATGCAGAGTGATTGTTCGCCTCCAGGCAGCTGCCCGGGCTGAAGCTCGGCAGGGCCGGTCGAAGTGCTCGTCCCACACGCATGGTCTGACAGCTATTTCGGCAGGCACTTCTCCATGAAATCCACCAAATCCTTTTTCATTTTGTCGTGTTCGGCGCGGTCGATGTAGACCATGTGTCCCGCGCTGTATGTGGCATAGGAAATATTCTGGCGGAACCGCCCGTCGAGGTCGAGGTGATCCATGGTCCAGTTGGCGGCGGTGAATGGCGTGGCCAGGTCGTAGTAGCCTTCCATGACCAGAACTTTCATATAAGGATTCTTGATCATGGCCGAGCGCAATCCCCCCGCCGTGCTGGGAAAGCCTTCCACGGCGTTGCCCCACTCCCAGGTCTGGAAGCCGGGTTGGTCGTAGGCAAAAACCCGGTAGGGCATGTCGGACTTGTAGTTCAGTTCCGTGCGCAGGTAGTTGTTGAACGCCGAGGTGTAAGGCGGCAGGATGGCGCCGCTCGTCGGATCGTAAAAACGCTCATCGCCGGGACTGGGGCTGGTGAAGCGGCCATCGAGGCGGCCGACCACCAGTTTCTGATCGAGCAGCAACTCTTGGGTGAAAGTTGGAACGTCGATCCGCAGGTTATGCGCTTCGATTACCTCCGGACGCAGCCCGATGTAGCGCGAGAGTTGGTCGACAATCCTGCGGTGTTGCTCTGGGGTCAGCGCATCTCCTTTGCCGAGAGCGAGCGCGTAGTCGTTGTTTGACCAGCGCACGACCTCTTCGCGCGTTTTCGACACATCCTGGGTGAGATCGGCCGCGAGTTTGTGATGGTAGCCGGCAATCATGTTGAAGGTGGGCACCAGCAGCGGGTAAGGCAGGTCGTTCGAGTTGTTCCATTCGAGCGTTTGGAAATCCACGGCCATCGACAGCAGGGTCACGCCGTTGAACGCGATGCCATGATCGTCCAGATATCCGGCGACGCCCGCGGCACGGGTGGTTCCGTAGCTTTCCCCGAGCAGGAACAGCGGAGAACTCCAACGCTCGTAGCGAGAAAGGTAGAGGCGGATGAATTCTCCGAAGGCTTGCACGTCGCCTTTCACACCCAGAAATTTCTTGGTAAGTTCGGCGGTTGCGGCGCGCGAGTAACCGGTGGCCATGGCGTCCACCATGACGATGTCGCTGCGATCGAGCAGCGTATCGGGATTGTCCTCCAGGCGATAGGGAGCTGCCGGCATGAAGCCGTTCGATTCGAGCACCACCCGCTTCGGTCCGAGCGCGCCCATGTGCAGCCACACCGAGGCCGAGCCAGGCCCCCCGTTGAACGAGAAGGTCAGTGGGCGTTTGGCGGGTTCCTGGCCGTCGACCGTGTAGGCCACGAAAAACATTTCGGCTTCTATCTTGCCGTCGCCGCGCTTGATGGGAAGCCTGCCGGTGGTGGCCGTGTAACTGAGAGTCTTGCCGTTCACCGTCGACTGGTGATGTGTGATTACGGGCGGGACTTCGGTTACATCGTAGTGTTCTTCCTTGTCGGTGGCTTCGTTGGCCTCGGTTTTGGTCTCCGCAGGCTTGGTGCTTTCCTCGGACTTATCGGGCGTCGCGGTACTCGCCGGCGTGGTTTGTTTCTTATCCTTCTTGGACGCGCTTTGTTTTGCGCTCTCCTGCGTCGCGTCCTGGGATTGGTTTTGTTGGGCGGCTGCCAATGGACTTGTGAACACGGCCAAAAAAAGAACGATCAGAATTCCCATGCCTGTCTCCGGCGGAAAGAGTTGGACGAGCATTATAACGGTTCCGAACGATTCCGCTTGGGAAAGCCGGAGGTTACTCCGGACGTGCTAGAATCTGTTGCGCTTGAAATGCTCCCGCCGAATCGGTGGCGCAGCAGATCTCTCCCTGGCAATGACGGACTGAAAAGTGGCCCACAACCCCAACACCTCCACCGGCTCGATCACCTACGCTGACGCCGGTGTCAGCATTGACCGCGGCAACCGCACCAAGCAGCGCATCAAGTATCTAGCTCACAAAACTTTCACCAAGGGAGTTCTGAGCGAGATTGGCGGGTTCGGCGGGTTGTTCTCGGTCGATAAGAAATATATCGATCCGGTGCTGGTTTCAAGTGTGGATGGCGTGGGCACCAAGCTCAAAGTGGCCTTCGAAATGAAAGTGCACCACACCGTGGGCGCCGACTTGGTCAATCACTGTGTGAACGACATCGCGGTGCAGGGCGCGGCCCCCATGTTTTTTATGGACTACCTGGCCACCGGCAAGCTGGACCCGGAAGTCGCTGAAAAAGTCATTGGCGGGCTGGCCGAGGCTTGCAAGCACAACGGCTGCGCCTTGATTGGCGGCGAGACCGCCGAAATGCCGGGATTCTATCCCGAAGGCGAGTACGATCTTGCCGGCTTCATCGTCGGAGTCGTCGAACGCGAGCGCATCATCAGCGGCAAAGACGTGCAGGTGGGGGATTGTGTGCTCGGCCTGCCCTCAAATGGCCTGCACACCAACGGATATTCGCTGGCTCGCAAACTGCTTTTTGAAATCGCGGGTTATTCTTTCGAAACTTTCGTGAGTTAGATCAAGAATAAGGTCGGCAACGAACTCATGCGCACCCATCGCAGCTACTGGTCGATCATTCGCAAGATGATTGCGGGCGAGTGCGTGGCGGCGCTCGCGCATATCACCGGCGGCGGCATCGCCGAGAACCTGCCCCGAGTGCTCCCCAAAGGCACGTCGGCGGTGATCGAACTCGGCACCTGGCCGGTATTACCGATCTTTGAACATCTGCAGAAACTCGGAAATGTCGCCGAGGAAGAGATGCTCCGCACCTTCAATATGGGCCTCGGCATGCTGATCGTCGTTCCCGCCAAGAAATTCAAGAAAGCGCAGACGCTGCTCGAGCGGGCGGGAGAGAAATTTTACAGCGTCGGCCGGATCGTCAAAGGCGAGCGCAAGGTGATATTCAGCTAAACGCTCGCTTCCTACATCGGTTTTCGGCAGGGCAGGGTTTCAGCCGTTCCGGTTTGGGCTGAACCGAACTCGGGCTCTGTCCCTTCGAGCGTTCCGCTAGTAGCCGGATGCGACGAGCGCGTCTTCGGCATCCCACACTCCGTCGCGAAAGGTCACGCTTCTTCCCGAGATCGCAGGGATGCGCTCGCCCGGAACAATGATTCCGACCAGGTTCAACGGATCGGCGGCGGCGATGACGACGCGCTCGCCTGGCGCATGCTGGGGCAGCTTGCGCTGAGCGCGCAACGATTCGACCGCGACCGGAAGCGCGAACTGCTCTCCGAGAAACCCATCGACGAATCGGCCTCCCCGGACCTCGCCGCGATCTTCGAGGCGGCGGAAGCCGATCTGCAATTCGCGCCAGCGCGGCAGATTGGTTTCGCGCACCAGCAAGTCGCGGAAGACCACTCCATAGCGGCGTAACAACATCCAGCAGCACGACTCGACGCTCTGGTCGCGATCGGCGCCTTCGGTGTGCAGCAGCGACCAGCGACCGGGCGCGTGGCGCGGCCGGCGGACTTTTCCTATCCCTTTTCCCCCGTTGCTCCCGGACAAATTCTTCGGTGTCACCAAAGCGCGCAAGTTTTCGAATCCGTCGGCGGTCACCAGGCCGGCGGCGACCAGTTCCCACAGTCCGGTTTCGATTTCTGCTTTGAGGCGGCCGGTCGCACGTACCATGTCGGGGAAAAAGATTGCTCCCCGCTGTTTCAAAAGTTCGAGCACTGCCTGCGCCACCGGGCTCAAGAACGAAGTAGCAGAATCGTCGGCTCCGGGATGATGGGGGCGCAACCAGTCGGCGTCTTCGCGGACGAAAAACGCGATCGGCGCGACGCGCGTCGGGATCACCCGGCGGCGGTTCGCGTGGCCATTCTCGCCGGTTCCGGTCGCTTCGAGAGTGGCCGGATGCGGCGACAGGCGGCCCCATCCGACCGCTCCTGCCAAACACAACTGATCGAGGTTTGCGGGATCGTAATCGGAAATTCGGCGGGCGAGAATAAAACGTTCCCAGGCGCTCGCAGGGATTTCAAAACCCTGCAATTGGCGGATCACTTCCAAAGTGCCGTGTTCGCCCCGCACTTGCGTGCCCGGTGCCACATGCTGCCAGCGCAGCAGCCAACTCATGAACTGCGATGCCGTGATCGGGGCGATCTGCTTGCGCAAAGTTGCGACCGTCAAGCGGTGAATGCGAGCCAGCAGCCGACGCTCACACCACTCGGTTTCGGGTTCAGCGTGGGGACTGCCCTGCGGGGCTGTCCGGGCGAGCGTCGGTCGGCGACCTGGAGCAGGTGCATCACCTGACCGAAATTTGCCACGCAGAATCGCGCCGCTCGCCTCGATGCGGAGCAGGGCCTTTTCAATCTGCGTCGCGGCGAGTCCCAGCACTTCGCCAATCTCGGACGCGGTGGTTGGGCCAAGATGCGAGATCCATCCCTGAACCGCCGCCAGCACGGCATCATCAAAGTTCACCGACTCGACGCGGGCGGGGGCGTCCGCGGCCCGGGTGGTGGCAGGGCTCGGGACCGCCGGGACAAACAAGACCCCAGTCGGCTCCCGATGCATTGCGCGGAACCATTCGGCGCGCTCGGCAGCGACCCAATACTGTTTGCCCTCAGCGAGGGCGACGAAGGCCCGATTCTCGTGTCGCAGACGATCAAAGAATGCCGTCCAACCGGCAGCAAGCCGCGAGGGCGTTTCCTGAGAGCTCGGAGTTCGGAGCGGAGGGCTCGCCTCGGGCGCCGGCAGCACCACCAAGCTATGCAGGACATCGTGCAATTCATCGGCGTCGCGAACATCCGGCCAGGCTTCCTGTTGCACCTGCACCAGGGCTGCGGGATCGAGCGCGCCGACTTGTTCGAGCACCGACGCCGGCAAAACTCGCCGCATCTCGACGGCGCGCGCGCGGCGTTCTTCGAGCGGCGCATCGTCCAGGTAAGCGTATGGATTCGCATTGAGAATCTCGTGCGAGAACTGCGAAGGGACCGGAGTGTCCACCGCGAGGCAACGAATCCGCCCCTGTTCGATTCCGCGCAACACTTCGCCCAGGCCCTCGATGTCGAGCGCTTCGGTGAGCACATCCTTCATGACCTCGCGCACCAGCGGGTGGTCGGGAATCTTGATGTCGCCTTCGATGTTTTCCTGGCAAGCGGCCACATCGGGAAAGACCGAGGCCAGCAAATCGTCAGAGCGCATGCGCTGAATCTGCGGCGGCACTTTCTTGCCGCCCTGAAAACGCAGCAGGGCCAAGGCGCGCGTCGCATCCCAGCGCCAGCGGGTTTGAAAGATCGGTGAGGCCAGCGCCGCCTGCTCGAGGATCGGCGGCATGCTTTCCGAACGCAGAAATTGGAAAACATCCGCCAGCGGGAAGCTGTGCTGCTCGGCGAGGGCGATATTTAATCCGTTGTCGGTGGCCGCCGCCTGCAATTCGAAATTGAAGCCACGGCAAAAGCGCTTGCGTAATGCCAGCCCCCAGGCTTTATTGATTCGCCCGCCAAAAGGCGCGTGGATGATCAACTGCATTCCGCCCGCTTCGTCGAAAAATCTCTCGGCGATGATGGTGGTCTGGGTCGGCACGTCGCCCAACACCGTGCGCCCTTCGAGCGTGTACTGAATCAGCTGTTCGGCACCCGATAAATCGAGCCCGCATTCCTCTCGCAACCAAGAGACGGCGTCCGCTACCAGAGGAAGATGGCGCCAGCCTTCGACCGGGACCACGCCCGGCAATCGGTCGCTGATTTCTTTGCGCAATTCGCCCAGTTGCTGCGAAAGTTCGGCGGTGCGCGCAGGAGCTTCTCCGCGCCAGAAGGGCACATTGGGGGGTGAGCCGTGCGCGTCTTCGACGAGCATGCGCGAGGTCCTCGATTCCACACGCCGGATGCGCCACGAGGTATTCCCGAGCAGCATGATGTCGCCCGCCATACTTTCCACGGCAAAATCTTCGTCGACGGTTCCTACGTTCGCGCCATCCGGTTCGGCGACGACCGAGAACAGGGCATTGTCGGGAATCGCGCCGCCACTGGTGATCGCCGCCAGGCGCGCGCCCCGCCGCGCCCGCAGTTTACGGTTGATGCGGTCATGATGCAGGTACGCACCATAACGGCCACGTCCGGAAGCAATTCCTTCCGAAAGCATCGCGAGCACGTCGTCGAAGGTGTCGCGCGCGAGATTGCGATAGGGATACGCTCGCTTGACGAGCGCGAATAATTCATCTTCATCCCATCCCTCGTTCGAGAGAACCCCCGCTGGATCACTCGCTCCGGCACCGCTCGCGGCGCTGCCCGCAGCCGCGCAGCAAGCTACGATCTGTTGCGCGAGCACGTCGAGCGAAGCTTCGGGAAAGATCAGCCGATCGAGTTCGCCGCGGCGAATCGCCCGCACCAGCACGGCGCATTCCGCCAGATCGTCGCGCGTGGTAACAAAGAATCGTCCCTTAGGGACCGCGCCGCGCCAGTGCCCCGAGCGTCCTACCCGCTGCAGAGCCACGGCGATCGAACGCGGCGAACTGATGTGGCACACCAGATCGACCGTTCCTACGTCGATGCCAAGTTCGAGCGATGCGGTCGCCACCAGCACCTTGACCTGGCCTTCCTTGAGCTTGCGCTCAGCCTCCAAACGCAACTTCCTCGAAAGACTCCCGTGATGCGCCGCCACGTTTTCCTTGCCCAAGCGCTCGCCCAGTTGATGGGCAATGCGCTCGGCCAGCCGCCGCGTGTTCACGAAGACCAGCGTCGAGCGGTGCGCGTTTACCAGTTGGACGATGCGCTCGTAAATCTCGTCCCACATCTCGTTGGAGGCGACCGGGCCGAGTTCCGAGGATGGAACCTCGACTCCGAGATCAAGCTTGCGCTTGTGCCCAATATTGACGATGACGGGATCGGGGCGCGGATTTCGAGGATCAGGATGACCGACCGGGTTACGGGCTCGGTTTCCGCTCAGAAAGTGCGCGACTTCTTCAATCGGCTTCTGCGTCGCCGAAAGCCCGATGCGCACCGGCGGACGGTGAGTCAGCGCTTCCAGTCGCTCGAGCGAAAGCGCCAGATGCACCCCGCGTTTGTCGTCGGCCACGGCGTGGATTTCATCGACAATCACGGTTTCGATATCGCGCAGGATGGCCCGGCTCTTTTCTGCCGTCAGCAGAATGTAGAGCGACTCGGGCGTGGTTACCAGAATATGCGGAGGACGCTTCAGCATCATGCGCCGGTCTTTCATCAAGGTGTCGCCGGTGCGCACCGCGGTGCGGATCTCCGGCATCAGCAAGCCGCGCTCGCCCGCCAGCTGCAGAATTTCACCGAGCGGGATTTCGAGATTTTTCTGGATGTCGTTCCCCAAGGCTTTGAGCGGGGACACGTAAAGAACTTCGGTGCGGTCCCGCAGTTCTCCCGCCACGGCCTTAGAGACCAGGCGGTCGATGCAGGCAAGGAAAGCGGCCAACGTCTTTCCCGAGCCGGTTGGAGCCGAAATCAGCGTGGTATGACCGGCGAGGATGTGGGGCCAGCCCTGCTCCTGCGGTTCGGTCGGCGTCGAGAAGCGCGCAGTGAACCACTCCTGAACCAGCGGATGAGCCCAGGCAAGGGATGGAGACACTGCGGACGGCATGGAAAAGATTGTAGCGAGAATCCGGAGTTTCGTAAAATATTCGCCTGCTGCTGATGCCGATGCTTGACGGACTCTAATAGGAAACAACATTCGCCTCGTGTGCGCATTTGGGCGCTCGCGTTTTGCTTTAGCCGTTCCCCGAGGCAGCGTGTAGCCGCAGCGCTAGAGCACCGAGGCGTTGTTCTCGAAATCCCGATCGGTTTGTGAGATTTTCGCATCTGCGGCGCTGGGTGGCGGCGCGATAAAGTAAATAGTGCTTGACAAAAAGACAAGCATACTTTACATTCTGATTTATGAACATCGTACGCACTTCCTGCTTTCGCTTTAAACGGCCGGTCTTCCTTTGGGCGGTTGCCGCTCTTGTCACCGAACTCGCCGTCTCCTGGTTCCCCAATCACGTATTGCACCATCCGGCGCCACGGCTGCTAACTCTGGCTCCGCTCATCCCCTCCATGTTTTTTTGGGTGGCGCTCGTGCACATGATTCAGGAAGTGGACGAGTTGCAGAAGCGAATCTGGTATGAGTCGGTATTTATCGCCTTCATGGCAACCCTGGTTCTCACGTTTGTCTTCGCTACGCTCGAACGGGCGGGAATGCACCGCGTACCGTGGGACGACATCGGAAGCTACATGTTGTTGCTCTGGGGAAGCGCCTATGTCTTTTGCACCGAGAGGTACCGATGAGCACGCAACCGATCGCCGTCAAACAGCAGCAATGCAACGTGATGGGCCTGATTCTTTCCTGGGTGGGATATTTGGCCGGACTGGTTGTCTTCGGGTATGAGCGTCACTGGGTAGCTGGACTTGTTTGGCTGCTCCTGGTTCCATGTGTGAGGTGGATATTATTCCGTTATTTTCCGAGCATCTCGCGCTTCCTTGGATACGGGCGAGTCGATGACAAGCTTCCGGCAACGGTGACCCAAGCGCACGTGGTCGTCACCTTTTATGGTTTTTTCAGTTGTCCGTTCTGTCCGATTGTGTGGCAACGTCTGGAGGCCTTGCAAAAAGAGATGGATTTCACGCTCGAAAAAATTGACGTCACTTTCAAACCGCAAATCCTGATAAGCAAACACATTGCTGCGGTGCCGGTGGTCGAGGTGGGGAAGGATCGAGTGGTCGGCAACGCCACCACCGAGCAGCTGGCCGCACTGATTGGATTTGGACTTACTCGAACGGCTCCTGAGCCGTTCCGGGTGGCCTAGCCGCCATGCAGAACCGCCTCCGAGTTCTTCGCGCAGAGCGTGACTGGTCGCAGGCCGAGCTGGCGGCGCGTCTCCATGTATCGCGCCAGACGGTGAACGCAATCGAAACCGGGAAGTACGACCCCAGCCTGCCGCTCGCCTTCAGTATTGCGCGCCTGTTCGAGCAGCCGATTGAGGCGATTTTTGAATCCGCTTCCGACGAGCACAACGGATGATCGCGCCGGCGCCCGCCGGCCGAATGCTAGAATCTCGGCGATGGCCAAATCCTCTGCTATCGCCCGCGCCCGCAAAATCAAGCTGATCCTTTTTGACGTTGACGGCGTCCTCACCGACGGCAAAATCTGGATTTTCCCCGCGCCCGAGGGCAGCCAGCAATCGGGGGCTCCTAGCACCGGGTTGATCGAGGCCAAGGGCTTTCACGCGCACGACGGCACCGCCATCATGTTGGCCCGGCTCGCCGGTATCAAGACCGGGATCATCACCAAGCGCATCTCTGAAACGGTTGCTCTCCGCGCGCGTGATCTGAAGTTGGACCACGTGTACCAGGGCATCCAGGACAAGGCGTCGGTCGTCGCGCAGATTCTCGAAAACGACGGAATCACCCCGGCCGAAGCCGCTTTTGTGGGCGACGATGTGATCGATCTTCCCGCGATGCGCAAATGCGGACTCGCGATTGCCGTGAAGAATGCGCGGCCCGAGGTCAAAGCCGAAGCTCATTGGACTGCGGCGCACGCCGGGGGAGACGGAGCGGCGCGTGACGCTGTCGAGTACATCCTGAAAGCGCAAGGCAAATGGAAGCGGGTGGTCGAAGACTACATTTCGGAAAGAAGCGAAGTGCGAAACGGCGGGCACCGAAATTGAATCACCCACCGGTTGCTTGCTTGGGGCGTGCTCGGGTTTGCAACCGGTGGGCTTTTGTTCTCCCTACTCACCCTGTTTGTTTTCAGGAGCAATGAGTCTGAAAACCCGACTTCGAACGGAAAGTTTCGGAACCCCTTGATTTTTGCGGTTTCTTTTCTAACTTGTTCCTGGGCAGCAAGTTATCGGGCGTCGGGCGTGTACCCGTGATGGCGTAGGGGGATGGATTTGCCGCCGCCGCGGAGCCCCGTTCGATCGCTTCTTGTCTAATCGGAAATGGCGGTGGTCTTTGACGCCATCAATTCGGTAAAGCGGGGATCTTTGCGCAAGCTGCTGAATTCATTGTCCTTGTAAACGTCTTTGATGTCTTTATAGCCCTCTTCCATGGCCTTCTTCAGATAGTGCAGCGACCGGTCGGGGATGCCATTCCTGGCGAACATTTTGGCGAGGACGTAATCGTAATGGGCCCGGTCCTCTGGAGAAGGAAGCTTCGCTTGCACTCCGGAGTGCGAACTGCGATCGAAGATCTCGGGATCAATCTGAACCGCCTTCGCATAGCACTGAATGGCTTTTTCGAACTGCTTCTTGCCGAAGTATGCCGTCCCGAGATTGCTGTAATAGGACGCAGCCGCATCGTTCAGCGAGATCGCCTTCTCATAGTGCTTGATCGCTCCGCCATAGTTATGCGTTGCGTAATAGGTGACGCCGAGATTGTTGTAGGCGTCGGAATGTTTGGGATCGGCCTTGATGGATCGTTCGAAACTCCTCCTGGCGTCTCGGTAGCGCTGCATCATGAGCTCGCAGATCCCGATTTTATTGAACAGGGGCGCGCCGCTGGTCGCGCTTTTCAGAGCGGAATGGTAGTAGTCCATTGCATCCAGAAAGTTCTTTTCCATGCGCAGTTCGTCCCCCCGTTGTTCGAGTTCCTCGGGAGTTGCCCCGGGGGCGGGTGGATCGGCGCGGTGCAGCGGCGGCGGGCCGACTTCCACTTGTTCAGCATTTTGGGCTTGTACGGGGAGAACCAGAACAGACGAGAACAGAATCGATAGAGCGCCGACACGGATCCAGGAAAACATATGTACCCCCGGGCCGAACATACAAAACTTCACAGTTTCATGGCATTTCAGCGAACATTACCGCATCCCTTGCAAGTATGAGGCCGCGAGCCCAAGATTCGAAACACCGTGACAGCGCGAAAGCGATGCCCTGACACGAAGCCCGAGTTCCAGTCTGGCGGCATTCCGGCCGCCGCTATTGCGGGGGAGGCGCGTTGCCATTCGATGGCGCAGGCGCGTTCTTGTCGTTCGAGCCACCATCGCCCTTGAAAACCCCGACAATCTTGCCGAAGAAGCTCTTCTTTTTCCTGACTTCTTCGTCTGTTTGGACACCGGGGGAGGCCTGCGGGTTCCCGGTGGTCGACGGAGGCACCGCTTTCTCGGTATTTCCTCCAAAGATGCGCGAGAACAATCCCTGCGTGCGGCTCGCCTGATCGCAAGTATCGCGAGGTTCGGTGCCGGCGATGAAGGCAATCGTGTAGTCGTCGGGGCAGGCCGGCGTCGCCAGCCGGTTGGTGATTTTGTCGAGTTGCACATCGACGACGCCGTCGGGCTGGTTGAAGGGCTTCACCTCTGAATATCCGGAAAGCGTAACCGCTTTCTTCATGAACTCGGCCCAAATGGGGGCCGCGGTCTGCGCGCCGCTCAGGCGAATGTCGCTGTAATCGTCGTATCCGACCCAGACAATGCACAGCAGATTGCTGGTGTAGCCGGCGAACCAGCCATCGTGCGAGCTGCCGGTCTTTCCGGCGGCCGGGGCGGTGAATCCGCGAGTGCGTACTCCGGCGGCGGTGCCGAAGTTCATGACCCCTTCGAGCATGTTCGTCATGACGAAGGCGATGCGCGGGTCGAGAACCTGGGTCTTGGTGGCTCCAAAGTTGAGAACGATGTCGCCTTTCGAGTTGCGCACCGAATTTACGAAAACCGGGGACAGCCGCATGCCGCTGTTGGCGAAACTGGTGTAGGCGGACGTCATGTCGACCGGCGTGGCATCGTAGGCGCCAAGCGCCATCGCCGGTGTGGCCTTCACCGAGACGATGCCCGCGGACCTGGCCAGATCGGCCACCTTGTCATAGCCCACTTGTTCTGCCAGTTTGACGGTTGCGTTATTGAGCGAGAGCGCCAGCGCGTAACGGAGCGTCACGTCGCCGTGGTACTCCTCTTTGTAATTGCGCGGCTCATAGATCTGGTCACCGTAGGAAAAGGTTGTAGGCTGATCCGAAACCGTGGACGCCGGAGTGATTACGGCCGTCGATCCGTCAATCGCGGTATTCATGGCGGCCGCGTACACAAACGGCTTGAAGATCGAGCCGGTGGGCCGCTTGGCGAGCGCGTGATTCAGTTGGCTCGCTCCGTAGTTGCGTCCGCCAACCAGCGCCTTGATTTCGCCGGTGTGGGGGTCCATGGCGACCAGCGCCACCTGCGCCTGCGGGCCGGGCGCGACCGTGGTTTCATACTTATTCTTTCCAACCTTGGTCATGTGGGTCCGCATCTTCGTGACCTGGTCGTCGACCAGCTTGATGCCGGTTTCGACCGCTTGCGCAGCCGCCCGCTGCAGCGCAGGATCAAGGGTGGTATAGATGCGATATTCCTGCTCGTTGACCTCGCGCTCGTTCAGCTTATTGACGACGGTGTCGCGCACCATATCCACGAAGTAGGGCGCATCACTGGCCTCCACATTCGGCGGGGCAAGCTTCAGCGGGATTGCCTTGGCTTTATCGGCTTGCTCGCGAGTGATGTCATGAGTTTCGACCATGGCCTCGATGACGGTGTTGCGGCGTTCGAGGGCGCGCTCGGGATGGCGATAGGGTGAGAGATAACTGGGGGCTTGGATCAATCCAGCCAGCAGCGCCGCTTCGGGCAGGGTGACGTCTTTGAGATCCTTGTTGAAATAGGAGCGGGAGCCCTCCGCCAACCCGGAAATGGTGAACGATCCGCGCTGTCCCAGATCGACGCGGTTGGCGTAGAACTCGAAAATTTGCTGCTTCGAAAACTTCTGCTCCAACTCCACCGCGATCAACATTTCGATCGTCTTGCGCTTGAAGGTCTTTTCCGGGGTGAGGAAAAATGCCCGCGAGAGCTGCATGGTAATGGTCGACCCGCCCTGCTGATGGTGCCCATGAATGAGGTCGATCCAGGCGGCTTCAATGAGCCGCAGGAAATTAACACCGTTGTGCTGGAAGAAGCGGCGGTCTTCGATGGCGGTAACCGCTTCCACCATGACCTTGGGAATCTGGTCGTACTTCACCAGTTGCCGCTTGGAGCGTTGCTCGGCATCGAAGAGCGAGGTCAGCATCTGGGGCTCGAGTTCGTAGGCCTCCAGGTCTCCGGCGGAGCGGCTGTTGATGCTCGAAACCGCGCCGTTTGCAACCGTGATGGTGGCTGATTCGGGACTGTGATAAGACTCGGGGCCGGGCACCACCTCGATCGAGCCGCCATGCAGTCGATAGCTGCCGAGCGGAGATTCGCCTTCTTTTTCCGTGTAGCCGGCATGACGCAGTTCCGCGGCAATTTCGGGGAGGGTTACCTTCGATCCGACCCAGACCACCCTGGGGGCGGCGAAAATCTTGGCCGAAGTTGCAAACGCCGGACCGCGGAAGCGCTGCTCGATGATCCGGTCATACTTCACATACCAGTAGGTGAAAAATCCGATCACGATGAGCGATGCGGAGAGAAAGCAGAGCAGCGCAATCCGCACGACGGGATCGCCGGCCAGCCAAGAGCCTTTGCCACGGCCTTTTCCGCTTTGGCCACCACGTCGAGCGGTCGGGATTTTCAGCGTAATGGCCATCGAGACGGCGGTGCGTCAAACCACAAAGCAATTCTCGGTCCGAAAACCGGTTCTTGTTGGAAAGGTGCTCTTGTGACCCATTCTAAACCATCGTCGCGACGGTTCTAAAAGACTTACGCCGTTTCGCCTCGATTTACCAGTCATCGTCATAAACCGCTATTTATCTAGGGGCTAAACAGAAATATCCCGTGGCCGATAGCACATCGTGGCCTTCGGTGCGGGTCATCAGAGGTCACTTCCGGTTGGACTCACCCCGGGCATTTTCAGTTGTCTAAGAGACACAGGAGTCCCCAGGTTGACACGCCTTTTGTTTGCTCTCTTCAACTGATCTCGGAAATTGATCTCCGAGGCCTAGCGAATGCTGCGCTCGGCAGGGAGATCTCCCCCCGCCAAGCCCTCCAATCATTACCTCCAAATGATTACCTCCAATGATTCGAAATGAATCGAAGTCTATTTCCTACCCCGGCATAGAGACCGATCGACGGCGATCAAGAGCGATCGACGGCGGCAGAACAGCCGCGACGAGGACAGGAGACTCCTCTAGCTCGATCGTCAACGCCGTCGATGGATCCGGCAAGATGGGCATTTACTCCTCACCCGGTGGCAAAGCTCGCGGGCGACCTCGGGGCGTGAGTTTCGTGCGGGCGGTGAGACGGGTCACAGCCTTGAGAATCGGCGCGAACCTGCAGTGCCCGCAAAGAAGATCTCGAACCCCTGCGGGCCGACCGGATCACGCAGCCTCGGTAAAAATGTACTCGTGTTGGCCATCACGGATGATCAAAATCCGTTTGCCGGCGCGTTCACCCTCCACGAATTCAAATCCGTCATTTGTGGGATCGACGGTGACGAACGAGATCGTGCCATCGTCGTTCTTTCGCGATGCCACCGCGCTCTTCCACTCGCCGAAATCGAACGTGGTGACTCCGCCCCGGCTCTGCACCTCGAGCTCACCCAGTTCCTTGCTGTGATAGCGCTTTGCCAATTGGCCGACCAGCGTTTGATCGGCCGGGACCACGAGGCGTTCCCGCTCTTTCGCCAGGGCTGCTTTATGGCGGGCGGCCTGGCTGGCGACGTCGCCGGCTGCCTCGAGGTTGCCGTCGAAGACAACTTCGAGTAAACGACGCCGGAATGGACCGAGCAGCATTCCCCCGGTATCCGAATTCGTGAGCAGCACAGCGCCGATGCCGGAGTCGGGCAGAAAGTAAATGTCGGTCTTATAACCCGCCATGCTGCCGCCATGATGCACAACCGGAACGCCATAGGTCCTGTCAACGATCAACCCCATCCCATAACTCTGATCCTCGCCGAGCGCAATCTGCGGCGCCCGGCGCATCAGCAGATTTTCTGACGAAACCAAACGCTTCCCGTTGGGCAGCTTGCCCAAGTCGAGCTCGAGTTGTACATACCGGATCAGATCGCCGGCCGAGGTCCACACGCCACCGGCAGGACGGGCGGGCCAGATCGAGTAATTGAACGCCATGTTGGCCACCGCGGGCTTGCCGTCCACATCGTCGCCGTGCGGGCTGGCATGGTCGCCCGCCAGGGCGCGCGCATAATCGAAGGTCGTCGACTTCATCCCCAGCGGATCGAAAATATCCTGCTGCATCGCCTTGTCATAGGCAGCGCCGAGCTCCAGGTTCGGATACACCAGGTGTGCGCCGATATATCCCGCAGCCGCCGCCATGAGATTGCTGTATTGGAAGACTTCTCCGAACTTGCTCGTGGGTTGCATGGTTCCGAGCAGAGCAAGAGTGGATTCCGGCGTTGCGTTCTTGAACTCGAATAGCCATTCCATATCCTGCCGCGGCAATCCGGTGCAGGCGCAGATTAGATTTTTGACCAGGACTTTTTTCGTGGTGTCGGCATCTCCAAGTTTGAAGCTCGGATAAACCTCGGTCACCGGTTCATCCCAGTTCAACTTTTTCTGGTCGACCAGTTCCGACAGAAGCAGAGTCGTCATTCCTTTGGTGTTGGACGCTGCCATGAATAGCGTGTTTTCATCGACGCGCTCGGGCTTGCCGAGTTCGCGCACGCCAAATCCACCCTCATACACGACTTTGTCGCCGTCAACGAGAGCCATCGAGACGCCGGGGATGCCCAGTTCTTGCATGGAGGTTTCAACGAAAGCCTTGAGCAGCGCAATATGTGCGGCGTCGAGCGGTTGGGCCTTGCGGCCGGCAAAGGACTCGCGCGCGTAGCCCTTCGGACGCAGGCTTTGGATGATCAGCGAGATCGGTGCGCTCCGCTTCTCAAGCGTCGGTTCGCTTGCGTCCAGAATGAGCACGGTCCACGCGCTCGCAGCGCGCGACGCAATCGCCTGTACGACCACCCGCTCGTTCGGAGAAGTCTCGTAGTCAAACACCTGCCGCTCTTCCCAGCCGTTGCGCGCCGGACGCGGCGTGACCAGCTTCAGGGGCCAGGTTTTCGCCGGTCTGTACGCGGCCCATGCGGCATCGACCGCGGCCCGCGCATCGGCCGCCGGAGAGTCGAAGATGACGATGTGCGCGTCCGGCTCGGGAGGCGCAAGTAGGACCAGATCTTTGCCGGTCACAATCGACCATCCGGCAGGAACCGTGAAAGTCGCTCCCCCCGGCGTGACGCGCGGCGTATCCGAGGCGACCTGCTCCGGCGCCGACCTTACGTCTGTCGACTGCGGCGATCCGGCGGGGTTCGAAGCGAGCGCTCGCGGCGCGAAGGCAGCGATTGCCAGGAAAACGGCGAGAACGATCCGATCCATGGACATGGGAGTCCTCTCGTTTGTAAGCGTCTAGGAGAATTTCGGAACCAAGAAATCGGAATCAACCATACAGGCAGCGGGACTGCCTTGTAAAACCCCGGGACCGGTCCCCCTGGGGCCGGTCTACCTGTGGGCGGTCTAACCGGCGCTCGAGAACCGAGCTGAAAGCTGAGCGCTGCCCTTAGAATATGCCCCTATTTTTCGTCGAAGGATGAAACTCAAGGCTGGTCGAGTAGCCGGGCAGGTCGATCGGAACGGTGTATTCGGCCTCGATGGCGAGAGTGCCGGAGGCGTAGCCGCCGACTCGCGAAACGTGCACCTGTTTGGCGGTCAGCTCGATATCGTATTTGCGGGCCTCTTTAATGACGGCTTCGCGAATGTCGTCTTCGGTGCGGGCGCTATAAGTCGCCTGCAGCGCTTCGGACTTGAGTGAATCCTCAAGCTCGTAATTCGAAAAGAATGGTGGAACGATCTTGATGCCCACCAGAATCAGGGCCCCGAAGATGGCCACGCCGAGTACTAATTTCAGAGTTGCCATAACTAGGAATCGCCCATCGCCGGTTGCGAATTTCTAATCGAGAGCTTTCCGGGATGCGCCAAGGGCTGTTTTTCCCAGCTACCAGGCGGTCGAGCGCAATCCCTGGAAATACTCGATTATTGCTGAAATCTTAACGTCCGCCGACTGTCGAGTCGAGCGCTGAACGACTTCAACAGTATCTTCGGTAACTTTCTTGCCCACATTGATTCTAAAAGGGATACCGACCAGGTCGGCATCTTTGAACTTCACCCCCGGCCGTTCGTCGCGGTCGTCGAACAATACATCGAGTCCCGAGCCTTCGAGCCGGCGGGCAATGTCCTCGGAAGCATTGCGGATGGCTTCGTCTTTCGAGTTCGTCGACACCACCACCACCTCAAAGGGCGCAATCGAAGGCGGCAGAGCAAAACCGTTCTCGTCGTTACGTTGCTCAATCGCCGCGGTCAGGATGCGCTCGATGCCAATCCCATAGCTGCCCATGATCGGGGCGACCTCTTTGCCATTGCGGTCGAGCACGCGCGCACCCATCGATTCCGAATACTTGTAGCCGAGCTTGAAGATGTGTCCGATCTCGACCGCGGTATCGATGCGCAGAGGCGCTCCGCAGTTCGGGCAATCCTCGCCCGCAGTCACGCTGCGCAGGTCAACGTAGGCGGTCGGATGAAAGGTCTTGCCGGGCGTCAGGTGCTTGACGTGATAATCCTCCTTGTTCGCGCCGCCGATCAGGTTGGTGCGGCCTTCGAGCGCCTGGTCGACCAACAGGACGGGCTTGGCGGAATCTTGCAGGTCCTGAGCCCAATCGATGCCGAGCGGGCCAAGGTATCCGGCAGGGGAGTGGAACAGCTCCCGGATTTCTTCGTCCTGCATGGGACGCGCCTCTCTGCCTCCGATCGCGGTCGAAAGCTTGGCGTCGTTCATCTGGTGATCGCCGCGCATGAGCAGCACCACCGCCCGCTGCCTTGTCTTGCCGGTCTTCTCATCTTTTTCGGAGCTCATCATCGCGAGCGTCTTGATCTTGTTCTTCGGCGAAACGCCGAGAAAACGCGCCACGTCTTCAATCGTTTTCTGTCCCGGAGTGTGCACTTCGAGCGGTTGCCCGTCGCCCTCGGCCTTCAGGTCTTCGACCGGAGCGAGCTTCGAGGTTGCCTTCTCCATATTCGCCGCGTAGTTGCACTTCTCGCAGCTCACCACCAGATCTTCTCCCGCCGGAGTCCGCACCATGAACTCCTGCGACTTCGATCCGCCCATGGCGCCCGAGTGCGCATCGATCACCATATATTGCAACCCGCAGCGGTCGAAGATGCGGCAATAAGTGTCGTGATGCTTCTGATACGACACATCGAGCCCCGCCGCGTCGATGTCGAACGAGTACGCGTCTTTCATGATGAATTGCCGCACCCGCAGCAACCCCGATTTAGGACGAGGCTCGTCGCGAAATTTGGTCTGGATCTGATACCAGATCTGCGGGAGTTGCTTGTAGCTGCGCAGCTCCTTGCGCGCGATGTCGGTCATGACTTCTTCGTGCGTCATGCCGAGACAAAGGTCGGCGCCCTTGCGATCCTTGAGTCGAAACATGTTCTCGCCCATCACGGTCCAACGTCCGCTCTGCTCCCAGAGATCGCGCGGATGCAGCGCCGGCAGGTAGAACTCCTGTCCGATTTTGTCCATCTCCTGGCGGACGATGCCCATGATCTTCTGGGCAGAGCGATTGCCCAGGAACAGAAACGAGTAGATCCCAGCGCCCAGTTGACGAATGTATCCGGCGCGGACGAGCAGTTTGTGGCTAGCGACCTCGGCATCAGCCGGAGCCTCCCGAAGAGTAGGAATAAAGAGTTGCGACCAGCGGTGCATGGTTATGGTTTCCAATCGGAAGAGAATCTTCGATTGTAAACGACCAGGATTGCAAACGATGCAGTTCGCCACCACAATCCCGTGGGGGCAGGCTCTTTCGATTCACAAATCGCGGCAAGATCGCCGCTGCGTCCTCATTTGCAAATGTTCGCGTCGAAGCCTTATGAATCGGTCGACCAAAAGGTGGGCGCGGGCGCGCCGATCATTGGCGAACCTTCGATCCTTGCCCAATGAATAAGGACGGAAACAGATTCCTGCAGAGTGCACATTCCACCTCATCCTCTCCGCCGCAACTGGTTGATTTCACGCAGGATGGTTGAAATCAGCCAGCCCTGGTTCCGCAACTTTTTTGGGCCATCCGAGTTCAAGTGAGTAGGCGCTTTCAGAGGGAACAAAAAGCTGAAGGACCTCATGCTCTGGCGAATCGCAACGCTCAATCGCAGCGAATCGGCGAGGGCAAAGAAAAAGGGAGGCTCAGTATGAAATACCTGAGATACGTTGTGATGATTGCGTTGCTGGCTATGCCGCTTGCGTATGCGCAGGCTGCGGTCGGAGTCGGAGTGGGCATCGGCGTCGGGGTCGGCCCGGTGGCGGGTGCGCCGGTTTGCGCTTACGGCTATTACCCGGATTCTCCGTATGCTTGCGCACCCTACGGCTACTACGGTTCGACCTGGTTCCTGAACGGAGCCTTTATCGGAGCTGGCCCTTGGTACCACGGCTGGGGACGCCCATATTACCCGGCTCGCGGCTTTGCGGGTCGCGGTTTTGCGGGACATGGCTTTGCGGGACACGGTTTTGCGGGACACGGTCCGGTTGGGCGCGGTGCGGTCGGTGGCTCGCGTGGCGGGTTCCACAGTGGCGGAAGCCGCGGCGGACGTTAACGAGCGGATCGGGTGAACACGCCATCGGGTCACAGAATTTTCAACGGGCCTTCGATGGCCCCTTAACCCGATGACCTAATTGATATAAGTACGAACGGCTGGCAGGACGACTCTTGCCAGCCGTTTCTTCTCGGCAGTAACTGCCAGGCGGAAACTATAATTAGGCTCTTCAGCAGGCCTCATGAAGCATTTCCTGGCTTTGCCCCTGGTCTTCGTTGCAGTCGCTCTGTCGGTGCGCGCTCAGACGTCTCAGACAAAGGATCATCCGCATTAAGCTCGTTCTAGAGGATTTTTCCCGCTTACGGATCGTGATATGATCCTCGGCGTGCTGGGCGGACGCACCAACGAGCAGTGGATCGCGCAATACGGCTCCAGTCATCGGCATCCGGTGAACCGGGTGTGTCATACGCTGGGCATTCCGACGATCCTGCTCTCGGCCCCGCTTTTTCTTGCCAGCATCTTCTTCCACCCCCTGTGGCTGTATGCGCTGGCTCTGTTCTTGATTGGATGGATTTTCCAATTTGTCGGCCACGCGTTCGAGGGCAAGCCGCCCGAGTTCTTTCACGACTGGCGTTTTCTGTTTGTTGGCGTGCGCTGGTGGTGGGCTAAGATCCACGGCAGAGCCTGATCGGTTCCCGGTGATATCGGCGAGGTACGCTCGCGCGCTCGGCTTGCCTGGGCGGACGAATGCGCCCGCTCCTTGGTGAGGAGCGAACGACTATGCTGCCAGGCGCTTCAGGATTTCCTTGCCTAGTTTTTGCGCTTCGCCGAAAAACTTCTGGTATTCGACGAAGATGCGGTTCAGTTCGAGCGACTGGTCGGCGGTGAGCTTGTGGCGCAGCATCATGTCGCGCACATGAACCGGGTTCGGCAGGGTCGCGTCTTCGGTAAGCTCTTCGAGCGCAGTCGTTGGATTGTAGTGGTACATGCAGTTCATTCTAGCGCTGCGGCGCCTGAGGGGGCGGAAGTTTTCAAGATTTTGAGGAAGTCGGAGGAAGTCATGGGATCGCTCGGGCGACAACCGGATGCGAACAATTCGGGCAAGAACAAAAAGGGCGGCCTCAGCCGCCCTACGGATTTCAATCCTCGCGTTTAATTCGGAAGGCGAACGGGCGAGCACGCCCGTCGCTCCACTGATTGGTCGATTCATCGATTCATCGATCCACGATTCGTCGATTCACGATCAGCGACTGGTGACGGTACTACGTGCCTTCCGACCAACTGGCCAGGTATTCTTCCTGCTCTGAGGTCAGGCGGTCGATTTTGATGCCTAGCGATTCGAGCTTCAGCTTGGCCACGCGCTTGTCGAGGTCGACGGGAACGGTGTAGACGTTGTTTTCAAGCGATGCGTGGTTTTTCACCATGTACTCGCAGGAGAGCGCCTGATCGGCAAAACTCATATCCATCACCGACGCCGGATGCCCTTCGGCGGCGGCCAGATTGATGAGGCGGCCTTCGCCGAGCAGGTTGATGCGGCGGCCGTCTTTCATGGTGTACTCGTCGACGAAGCTGCGCGTGGTGCGCTTCGAGGAGGAAAGCTTCTCAAGCGACGGGATGTCAATCTCCACGTTGAAGTGGCCCGAGTTCGAGATGATGGCTCCGTCTTTCATCAGTTCGAAGTGCTGCTTGGCGAGGACGTTCTTGTTGCCGGTGACGGTGCAGAAAACGTCGCCGATTTTGGCGGCTTCTTCCATGCTCATCACGCGGAATCCATCCATCACGGCTTCGAGGGCTTTGGTCGGGTCCACTTCCGTAACGATGACTTCGGCGCCGGCGCCGCGAGCGCGCGAGGCGAGGCCGCGTCCGCACCAGCCATAGCCGGCGACCACGAATTTTGAGCCTGCCAGCAGGAAATTGGTAGCGCGGATGATGCCGTCGACCGTCGATTGCCCGGTGCCGTAGCGATTGTCGAACAGATGCTTGGTGTCGGCATCGTTGACGGCGATGATCGGATAGCGCAGCACGCCTTCCTTGGCCATTGCGCGCAGGCGAATCACGCCGGTGGTGGTTTCCTCGGTGCCGCCGATCACATTCGCCAATTCGGCGGTGCGCTTGGTGTGGAGCACGGAGACCAGGTCTGCGCCATCGTCCATGGTGAAGTGCGGCTTGTGATCGACCGCGGACATGATGTGACTGTAGTAGCTGTCGTTGTCTTCGCCTTTGATGGCGAACACGGGAATGTTGTAGTCGCGCACCAGACTGGCGGCGACGTCGTCCTGCGTCGAGAGCGGGTTCGAAGCGCACAGGGCTGCGTCGGCGCCGCCGTCGCGGAGGGCGATCATCAAATTTGCGGTCTCGGCCGTCACGTGCAGGCAGGCCGAAACGCGGATGCCGCGGAGCGGCTGGTTCTTGATGAACTCCTTGCGGATGATCTGCAGCACCTTCATCGACTGGTTGGCCCACTCGATGCGTTTCTTGCCGAGATCGGCCAGTTCAAATCCCTTAACGTCGCTGGTCACTGATGTCGTTGCCATTTTTCTCCTAATCCCCGGATGATGACGCGAAATGAAGTATTGCTGGTGTCGATTCGTGGTCGGCAGATACGTCCCGGCTCTGCCACGACCCGTTCCCTGGTCGGACTATTTCCTTGCCCCTGCTGTTTCCAGGTTCAAGCCGGCGTCGGCCGCCAGTTTGGCGGCTTTGTCGGTCGCTTCCCAGGTGAAATCGGCGTCGCTGCGGCCGAAATGTCCGTAGGTTGCAGTCTTACGGTAGATTGGACGGCGCAGGTTGAGCGTTTCTATAATCTCGCGCGGCTTGAGCTTGAAGTTTGCCCGCACCAGATCTGGAATCAGCTTCGCATCAATCTTCTCAGTTCCGAAAGTATCCACCAGGACGCTGACGGGTTCAGCAACACCGATCGCGTAGGCCAGTTGCACTTCGCAGCGGTCGGCGAGGCCGGCGGCCACGATGTTCTTCGCGATGTAGCGCGCCATGTAGGCAGCGGAACGATCAACCTTGGTCGGATCCTTGCCGCTGAATGCGCCGCCGCCGTGACGTCCCATGCCGCCGTAGGTGTCCACGATAATCTTCCGTCCGGTGAGACCGGAATCGCCCATGGGGCCGCCGATGACGAAGCGGCCGGTCGGATTAATGTGGTAATGGGTGTCTTCGTCGAGCAGGTTGGCGGGAATCACGGCTTGGATCACATGCCTCAAAATGTCGGCGCGCAGTTCGTCGTTGCCGACATTTTCGGAATGCTGAGTGGAGACAACCACGGCGTCCACGCGCTTTACCCTATGTTGCGCGTCGTATTCGACCGTGACTTGAGATTTTCCGTCGGGCCGCAGGTAGGGGCAGGTGCCATTCTTGCGAACCTCAGCAAGCTTTTGCGTGAGCTTGTGAGCGAGTGAAATCGGAAGGGGCATCAGTTCGGGGGTCTCGTTGCAGGCAAAGCCGAACATCATTCCCTGGTCGCCCGCGCCACCGGTATCGACGCCCATGGCGATATCGCCAGACTGCTTGTTGATGCTCGAAATTACCGCACAGGTGTTCGAGTCGAAGCCGTAGACGGCATTGTCATAGCCGATCGACTGCACCACGCCGCGCACCAAGCTCTGGAAGTCGACGTAGGCTTTGGTGGTGATCTCGCCGGCGATGACGACCAGGCCGGTGCAGGTCAGGGTTTCACAGGCGACGCGGCTATTTGGATCTTCCCGAAGGCAGGCGTCGAGAATGGCATCGGAGATCTGGTCGGCGATCTTGTCGGGGTGTCCCTCGGTTACAGATTCCGAGGTAAAAAGAAAACGATTGGTTCGTGGCAAGCTTGTGTCTCCTCCAAGGTATGTTCGTAACTTCGATGCCTTTTTGTCCGAAAAGGGAGGCTTAGCGAGCCCAATAGGCTCTTTACCAAGTTCGGCTCAGTCTTGGTTCGGCCAAGTGCGTTCTTCAAAACGGTATCAGAGATCGCCTGTGAAGCGCAACGAAATTGGCCGGTGACGAAAGGAGTTGACATTGAGTGGGAGCTAGTTCGCAGCGAACGGTGGAGGCGGGCAGTAAATCGAAGAAAAGAAACAGAAAACTTTAAGGCGTGGAAGGCGGTGGCGAAGCATTCGGGATCACTCCTGTAGGGCCAAAGGTAACGGTTTTGACTTCCCCAAATCTTCCCCCGGTATCGAGTTTTTTCCCATTGAAGCGGAACTCGACGCCGCCGGCGTTGCCGGTCTTAACGATGACCTCTCCTCGGCCGCGAACGAGGCGTTCGGTGCCCGACGGCAGGAGTTCGGACTGGGCAGTTTTGCCGTCGGTGGTGATCGAGACCCAGGATTCTTCGTGAGCCTGGATGACGACGGAAAACTCCTCCGGAGTTCGAGAGCTGGAGGCGGCAGTCGGCGAAACAGCGTTTGGCAAACCCGAACCACTCTCTTCATGGGTTTCGCCCCGATCGGTTTCGCTCGTGGATCCTTGGCCCGTCCCATTGGCCGACGGGGCTGCTGAGAGCGCGGATGGGACGGGTGTTCGGGAGGTGGTGGGCGTCGGAGGAAGCAACTGCCGTGCATGCTCATGCTGGCGGCGGTTCCAGAGGGCGAACGCGAGCGCGATCAGGAGCAGAAATGCGGCGAACAGGCCCCAGGGTATTTGGCGCGCAGGAGCGTCGCCGGCAGCTTCCAGGCGGCTGATGCGTTCTTCATTCTCGCGATTCTCTCGCGCTTCGTCTTCGCGAGGCGGGATTTCGGTCCGAGGCGGAGGCGCGTCGCCAGAAGCCTGCAGGTATTCGGCGACGGTTTGGTCTTCGTCGAGGCCCACGCAGCGGGAGTAGGCGCGGACGAAGCCCTTGTTGAAAATGCCGCCGGGCAACTGGTTGAACTTGTCCTCTTCGAGTGCCTGCAGCATGCGCGTGCCGATCTTGGTGGAGACCGAAATCTGCTCCAGCGTGATCTTGCGCTTCTCGCGTTCCTGTTTCAGTTTCTCGCCGAAGGAAGGCAAACCATTCTCCACTGATGCCGTACGGCGAACGAAATTCTACTCTGTCGAGACCCTAGATCATAGGCCATTCCGGCAGTACGCAGTGGGAACGGCACGAAGTTCGCCCGGTCTGTGAAGCATCCGGCTGCCTCGGTCGAAGCGTGGACTGGTAATTTGCGACCGACCGTCCCGTTCTCCCCGGAAGCCTCACGGCTCGAATTCTCACCAGCGTTCGACATCGAACATACCGAAGGTGGCGGCAATTGTAATACTGCGTTTCGCATGAATAAAGCTGAGAGTGAACGCATTCATGAACTTTGTTCGCGCATCGCGACCGAGCAGGATCGGCAAGAATTTCTGAAGCTCTGCGAAGAGTTGAACCGTATTTTGAGCGCCAAGCATGAGCGGCTCCGGGACGGCAAGACCGGCGGACAAGAGCAAGAGAACGATTAGTTTTCGTCGGCAGGGCGGACTCAGTCGGACGAAGTCCGTTAAGACTGAAAAGGGGAGATCTTTTCCACTCTACCCTTCGATTGTTTTCAAAACTCAGTGCGATCCTAACGGAAATCACAGGTTTGCCGATGTGAACCGAAGCCGCCAGTTGCATCGAACGGGCGTGGACATCTTGGCAAAAGAAAACTCAGCAAAAGAAAATGCAGTCGTCAAAAACTCGCTGGCGAAGCCAACTCCGCGGCGTCCGGGCGACCGCTCCGATGCGGCGGGAAAAGCAGTGAGTAATGTGATTCTGCTGTCGCTTCCCGATGAGGAGTACAACCTGATTCGACCCCACCTCGAGCCAGTGCCCCTGCCGCAGTATCAGATTCTGCACGAGCCCGGGCAGAACATAGAGTTCACCTACTTTCTGAATGAAGGCATGGTGTCTCTGGTGGCTCTCAGCCGGGATGGGAGAAGCGTTGAAGTCGGCATCGTGGGCAAGGAAGGAATGGTAGGAATGCCTCTGACGATCGGCCTGCGGCGAGGGGCCTTTCGGGCGATCATGCAAATACCGGGAAATGGCTTGCGTATACCGTCGGAGGTCTTCAGGGAGATTCTGCTGGACGCGCTGACCCTGCGCTCAGAACTCAGCCGCTTCGCGCTGATGCACGGAATGCAGGTGGCACAGCTGGCCGCTTGCAATCGGCTGCATGACGTCGAGCAGCGGCTGGCGCGCTGGCTGCTGATGTGCCAGGACCGCGTCGATTCGCAGATGCTCCAGTTAACCCACGAATTCCTCGCGCAGATGCTCGGTACGGGACGGCCCAGCATAAGTTTGGCGGTGGGAGTGCTCGAAAATGCCGGGCTGATTGAAAACTTGCGCGGTACGGTGAAGATATTGAAACGCAAGAGCCTCGAAGAGGTTGCTTGTGAGTGTTACGGGGTTATCCAGACTCTAAACGGGGGTCTGGGGTTGAAATAACGCTTCCCACCACCCGTTCCCCCTCCCCAATTCAGGTCGCTAAAATGAAGGTCGCTCGATCGGCGAGGATGCTGGGGAGCCGGCCCCCGATCGTCCGGGGCGGTGACGGGGTGGCGTGACTGGTACTGGTTACCGACGTTCATTGCTCGCGCGGCGCGCCAAAACCTATAATTTCCTGAACCGGTAGTACGTGAACCAGCCACTTGTTCGAGGAATCCATGGCAGAGGCCGCGGGCACATCCCCAATTCGCCTGTCGCATGAGCTGACCATTTTTCACGATGTCGCCAAGGCGCTGACATCCTCGCTCAACCTCGATTCGATTCTGCAAACGATCATGGAAAAAATGGCGGAGTATTTCCGTCCGGACACCTGGTCGCTGCTCATGGTGGATGAGGAAAAAGACGAGCTCTACTTCGCCATCGCCGTAGGATCGGCGGCGGAGGTTTTGTCGAAGGCGCGATTGACGGTGGGGGAGGGTATCGCCGGCTGGGTGGCCAAGCACGGAGAGGCCTTGATTGTGCCCGATGTGCAGAACGATCCGCGCTTTTCGTCACGGCTGGACGAGATGACACGCCTGCGGACGCGCTCGGTGATCTGCGTGCCGTTGCGCTCGAAACACCGCGTGCTCGGCGTGATCCAACTGATCAATGCCAACGTGGAGATGAGCGAACAGGAGATGTTCTTCCTGCAAGCGTTGTGCGACTACGCCGCGATTTCGATCGAGAATGCGAGGTCGGTCGAAAAGATTCAGGAACTGACCATCACCGACGATTGCACCGGGCTGTTCAATGCGCGCCATCTGCACAAAACGCTCGAAACCGAGGTCTACCGGTCGGCTCGCTTTGGCTACCAGTTCAGCGTGATCTTCATCGACCTGGACCACTTCAAGCAGGTCAACGACACGCACGGACATCTGGTTGGAAGCCGGCTGCTGGCCGAAGTCGGATACCTGATCAAAGCCCAGTTGCGGCTGATTGACTTTGCCTTCCGTTATGGCGGAGACGAGTTTGTGATCGTGCTGCCCCAAACCAGCAAAGATCAGGCGGTAGTGGTTGCGAAACGTTTGCAGGATTCGGTGCGGTCGGGGACTTTCTGCAGCGAGCAGGGCTTGAATTTAAGATTGCGCGCCAGTATGGGGCTGGCCACGTTTCCGCACGATGCGCAGACCCCGCACGACATCATCCGCCAAGCGGACGAGATGATGTATGTGGTCAAGAACACGACCCGGGATAACATCGGGATCGCGTCGCGCGGGCTGATGGAGACCTAACAATAACTAAAACTAAACAGGACCAGACCTCAGGTTGGCGAGCTGCGCTCGCACGGCCGAGGGCGACGGTCGTTAAATTTAGTTACTGCTTTTCTCTTTTCTGTAGCTCGAGAGGCGGGTCGGGTTTCGGCTGCGCTTCGGCGGGATCCGGTTTCCAGGTGAAGGCGTTGGCAGGCGCGTTGGGGTTCACGCCGAAGTCCCACACGTAAAGGTTGATTCCTTCTGTTCCGAGCAGCTCAGCGACCGCATATTCGCCCGCCGCGAGCGGGTCGCTCGGTGTGAGCTTGATCCAGCCGCCAGTGATGGTGGTGACGGTGGAGGCGACAAAACGTTCGTCGGTTTTCACTTTTCCGGTGAGCGCGATCTTGAGCGCGCCGGCCACGCGTTTGCTGCCTTTGACGTCGATGCGAATGATCTTAAAACGCTCCGTGGAGGGCGGCGTGGGCGGCTGTCCGGTTGAGGCCTGCACGGTCGCGGGCGCCTCGTCGGCTTCGATGTTGATGTAGAGCGAGGGAACGGCGGTGTGTGACTGAATTTTGGCATGCGCTCCAGGCAGTTCGATGGTTTGCTTGGCGCCCGCCAGCGGATTGATCGCCGCCCGCAGAATATTCGACTTGGTGTTTTTCTCGACGTCGCCCCCGGATTGCTGCAATTCGGTTAATTGCGGCTGATTCTGATAGGTGTCCAGAAGAAAGATGCCACCTTCAACGGGCAGGTGCAGGCGGGGCGCGACCTCGGGCGAACGGGCTTGCGCGGCTTTCCCTTCGGCCTCGAGTTCCTTGTCGAGCGCAGCCGCTTCCGGATCGAGTTGGCTATCCTGGCGACCTTGCTCGAATTTATTGGTTGCGTCCCAGTCGATCAGCGCGTTCGGGACTTCCTCCCACTCGCCCCGCTCGGCGCTGAAATAGCGGACGCGATCGCCGTGAATCTCATACTTGGTGACGGACTGGTAGGAGCCGTCTTTGAGGATCAGGCGGCGGGCCTGGGTGGGGACGGGAGCCTGAGATCGACAGAAGACCGACCCCAGGATCACCGCCGCGAGAACTGCTGCGCGGCCTAAGCCGGTTCTGGTCAAGACTGATTTCATGCTGGGGAACCATTATCGGCCTTTCCGGCCGTGACCGGAAGCTTCGATGCCATGCCGATTCGAGAGTCGCTCGCCCGACCGCCCGGGGACCAGAAATTGAGTTTGAGCATTCGCGCTCGATACCCCGCTCCACTTTGTGTACGCAAAATATTAAGAAATAAGCATTTACCTGAAAATGTAACGAATCCATCCCGCTCGCGGCGGTGTTTCGAAGCGATGCGGAAAGTCTTACGCGTCTTTCCATCCGATCTACAAAGAAACGCATGAAGAAAAACGCGGCGCGCAAGGATAAGGCGAAACGGTCAGAGTTTCCGGAATCCACAGCCTGAAAACCGCGACAAACGAAAGATGGAAGTTTCACTGCGCCCGGAACGGTGTGCGAAAGGAAGCGGGCAGTGGGCTACTTTGGAATTTGAATCAGCGGTTTGCAATTTGCAATCTCTTGAGGCGCATAGTGCGTACAACCCTTGCCACACCATCCTCCGCCGCGCTTCTCGACGTCGCTCTTGCAGGCCTCGAAGGAGTGGTAAGTTCCAATCGCTTGGTTCTTGTCTGTAAGGCCGAACCAAACAGACTTTGGAAACAGCGCCCATACGAGCAGCGCGGCCGCAATCACAGAGATTGAGACCAAGACAAAGATTCTCTTACGATTCATGCTGCTGTTTCCGATCTCCGCTCGTAAGACTCCCCGGGAGTATCGACTCTACGTCAGCGCTCTTCGATACCTCTCAAGTATGCCACGGTCGCCAGCATGATCAAACTTCAAACTAGCCCGTCACCATTGGAAGCGAAGGATCACTTCTTCAATTTGCCGAGCGATCCCACGAATGCAATCTCCTTCACCTATCCTCAGAAGAGGTATTTTTCCGGCTTGTCGATTGGTCGATTGCTAAGTTAGGCAGTTTGTTCAGGTTTGTCGGGCATTCCTTTTTCCCCGAGCCGATTGTCGACCTTATTGGCGATGTAGGTTCCGGGAATTCTGGCACGCCTTCGAGGTTCAGGTGACGAGTGGCGCCACCAGGGCCGATCGAGGTGGAGAAAGCATCCGCGCTCAAGGATGCGATCCGGGATGGCGCCCGCGGAATCTCACCGTTCAAGTCGGAGGATAGGGCACCCTCATATCATCCTCGCATCATCCTCGTAGCATCCGCTCGCGACGGGACTCGAACTGGACGCTGACAAACGGGAGCTCGATGCTTTTTTCACATGCTTTTTCCACATTCCCTTCCCGAAAAACTTCTGGCATAATTGATCGTGCACCCCAACCCGCACAAATTTCCCAACAAAATTAAAGCGAGGAAGCGATGTCGGCCAAGTACATTTTTGTAACTGGCGGTGTGGTGTCTTCATTGGGCAAGGGATTGGCGGCGGCTTCGATTGGATGCCTGCTGGAGAGCCGCGGACTCAAGGTCAACCTGATGAAGTTCGATCCATATTTGAATGTCGATCCGGGTACGATGTCGCCGTTTCAGCATGGCGAAGTTTTTGTGACCGACGACGGCGCTGAGACCGACCTTGACCTCGGGCACTACGAGCGCTTTACGCACGCCAAACTTTCTCGCGACAACAACTGGACGACCGGGCGACTCTACGAGCAGATCATTGCCAAAGAGCGACGCGGCGATTATTTGGGCAAGACCGTGCAAGTGATTCCGCACGTCACCAATGAAATCAAAGCGGCGGCTAAGAAAGTGGCGCAGGATGTCGACGTGGCGCTGGTCGAAATTGGCGGCACGGTGGGCGACATCGAATCGCTGCCGTTCATCGAGGCGATCCGGCAGATGCGGCAGGAACTGGGCCGCGATAACACTTTGTTCGTGCACGTGACGCTGGTGCCGTTTATTGCCGCGGCTCAGGAATTGAAAACCAAGCCGACGCAGCACTCGGTTAAGGAATTGCTCAGCGTCGGGATTCAGCCGGATATTCTTTTGTGCCGCACCGACCGCTTCCTTTCGAAAGAGATCAAGTCGAAGATTGCTTTGTTCTGCAACGTGGAAGAAGAGGCGGTGATCACCGCCAAGGACGTCGCGTCGATTTACGAGGTGCCGGTCGTTTTCGCACACGAAGAAGTGGATACGCTGATCTTGCGCCGTCTGAGGCTGGAGGCGAAAGATCGCGATCTTTCGAAGTGGAACGATCTGGTGCACCGCGTCTACAACCCGAAGGATGTGGTCAGGATTGGCATTGTCGGGAAATATGTGGAGTATGAGGACTCCTACAAGTCTCTGAAAGAGGCGCTGGTGCATGGGGCGCTCGCGCACAACCTGAAACTGGAGTTGAATTGGATTGAGGCCGAGGGTTTGGAGTCCGCCGACAAAGCCGACCAGAGTTTTGAAGCGCAGTTGGAAGAATATGACGGATTGCTTGTGCCGGGCGGATTTGGCAAACGCGGCATCGAAGGCATGTTGCGGGCGATCCAGTATGCGCGCGAGAAGCATGTTCCTTTCTTTGGAATTTGCCTGGGGATGCAGACCGCTTGCATTGAATTTGCGCGTAACGTTTGCGGATTGACCGATGCCAACTCCAGCGAGTTTGATCCGGCTACCCCGCATCGGGTGATCTACAAACTGCGCGAGTTGCGCGGGGTGGAAGAACTGGGCGGCACCATGCGACTGGGGGCATGGCCTTGCAAGATCGAGCCGGGAACGCTCGCTTACAAAGTGTATGGCCAGACCGAGATCAGCGAGCGGCACCGGCATCGTTACGAATTTAACCGCGAATACGAAGAGCCGATGGTGGCTGCCGGGCTGCGCATTTCCGGATCGACTCCGGACGGCACTTACGTGGAGATGGTGGAAATTCCGGGGCATCCCTTTTTCATCGGGTGCCAATTCCATCCGGAATTCAAGTCGAAGCCGCTCGAGCCGCATCCGCTGTTCCGGGCGTTTACCGGCGCCGCCTACGAACACGGACAGAAGAAAAGAGAGCAGAAAGATGTGGCCGAGGTGGAGATGTTTCTGCGGCCCCGCAGGTAGTCTCCACCGAGACGCGGAGATCGGCAGATCCTTCCCCCAGGCTTTGCCAAGGGTCGGGATGACAAATTGGCGAAGGGTGCCGCAATGTCCTCGGCCTTTCGGTGGTGAATGAATTTGAGCTTGTCCTTCCAAATCGATACCGTGCGCGTCGGTTCGGGCGACCTGTTTCTGATTGCCGGGCCGTGTGTGATCGAGAGTGAAGAGCACGCGCTGCGCATGGCGGAGATCATCAAGGGGGTGGCGCGTTCGCTGAATTTCCCGTTCATTTTTAAGGCCTCGTACGACAAGGCGAACCGCACTTCGATCCGGAGCTATCGCGGGCCGGGGATCAATGAAGGCCTGCGCATTCTGAAGAAAGTGAAAGACCAAGTGCACATTCCGGTGCTGACCGATGTGCATCAGGCGGCCGACGTTGCTGCCGTGGCCGAAGTCGTCGACGTGCTGCAGATTCCTGCGTTTCTCTGCCGGCAGACCGATCTGGTGGTGGCGGCGGCGCTCAGTGGTCGTCCAGTGAACATCAAAAAAGGGCAGTTTGTATCGCCTTGGGACATGAAGCACGCCGTCGAAAAGTGCCGCGAGGCGGGCAACGGCCAGGTGTTTGTGACCGAGCGCGGATCGAGTTTCGGCTATAACAATCTGGTTGTGGATATGCGCTCGCTGGCCATCATGCGCAAGTTTGCGCCGGTGGTGTTTGACGCAACGCATTCGGTGCAACTGCCCTCAGCATCGCGCGCCGACGGAGACCAGCCCGCGGTGAGCGGCGGCCAGCCGGAGTTTATCCCGGTGTTGTCGCGGGCGGCGGTGGCGGCGGGTGTGGACGGGGTGTTCATGGAAGTCCACGACAATCCGAAGGAAGCAAAAAGCGACGGCGCGAACGCGCTCGATACCCGCAACCTGCGTGGTTTGCTGAAAGAATTGCAGGCGGTGAAGAAGGCGCTCGGGGCGGCGCATAGCACGCCGTGAGGGGCGTGAGGACCCGGGTCGCCTGCTCAGGGAGTTGATCTCACACCGGTCTGCCTGGTCGGGCGCTGAAGCGCTCGGCTGATCGGCCGCCACCTTCCCCGAGGCTCGGTTATCCCTAGGTTCCCGCTCGTCATCGTCGGGTCCTAGATTTCGGGTCTTTAGTTTAAGGTCTGCGTTTCGGGTCTTGCGTTTGGGGTCTTTAGTTTGGGGTCGTGGGCGACCGAGCGATGATTCCCGAAACTGTCCGAACAAAACCGCCACTCGAACCAACCCATGCGACAACAGCGGTGATGCTCACACCGCCGCGGCTCAATTCCGAATCGGCTGCCCCTACCGCTTTTGATCAAGTGCTCGGGAGAGCCTAACGGGGTTTTTCCCCGCTCGACAGGCGAGGGCGGCTGGTCCTAGGTTTTTCTTGCTCGAATGGCCTCGCGGGATTCCTTGTCGGCGGTTCGGCGCCGCTCGGTTTCTCGCTTGTCCCAGAGCTGCTTGCCTTTGGCGAGAGCTAGTTCTATTTTGATTTTTCCGTTCTTGAAATACATGCGGGTGGGGATCAGGGTTAATCCCTTTTGATTGGTCTTGCCGATGAGCTTCCGGATTTCTTCTCTGTGAACCAGAAGCTTGCGGGTGCGGAGCGCGGCATGATTGGCGTAATTGCCGTGGTCGTAGGGGCCGATGTGGCAGTTCAGGAGCCAGAGTTCGCCGTCCTTGATCAGGCCGTAGGCGTCCTTAAGATTGGTCTTCCCGGTGCGGACGGACTTGACCTCGGTTCCGGCGAGAACTATACCGGCCTCGAATTTTTCGAGCAAGAAATAGTTATGGCTCGCGTTCCTATTTACGGCAGCATCCTTCTCCCCCGAAGCGGTGGGCTGGCGACGAGGGTTTTTCTCACGATTGGGCTGGATCTGGTGGGTCGTCTGCTTGGCCATCGCTGAAAAGACGCTGAAAAGAAACTACCACAGGGCCGAGGCTAGGTCTCAGGCGTCAGGCCTCAAATGTCGGGAAAGGCGGACCGGAGTGGACTTTCGGCGGCTGGGTTTTCGCTGACGGCTAAGACCTCGCGCCGGGCACCTTAAGGGCAGGTACCAATGAGTGTAACCACCTACGTACCAATCACTTCGGGTGCCAGTTGATGCGATGCTATAATCAAAATCCCCGATACTTTTTGCGCGCGACGGCCCTGCGATGTCCGGCCGCGCTGGTGTTTTGTGGGTATTTGAATGGGTCTGTGCCGGATGACTCGCGGTCTCGATACCGTTAATCTCCGGGAATGTCCCGCTGCGGTCGTGGCAAGAAAGACTTTCATGAGGATTGCTTGATGAGACGCCTGATCTTTCCGGCTCTGTTTGTTCTTTTGCTGCTCTGCCTGAGGCTTCCGGTTGTCGGGAAGAGCCACGATTCTGCCAAGAAGCTTTATGAGAAGGGTGTCGACGCCGAGGCGCGGCAGAACTATGAACAAGCCTTCGATTACTTCAAACAAGCCTACAATCTGAAACCGAAAGACCTGAGTTACCGAACAGCTTTTGAGCGAAACCGCTTTCAGGCGGCGGCGTCGCACGTGCACCGCGGGCAAATTCTTTTCGATGCCGGTAAGCTGCAAGAGGCGGCGGTGGAATTCGCGAAGGCACTCGAAATCGATCCTTCTTCGTTCATCGCGCAGCAGGAGTTGAAGCGGACCGAGCAGCTGATCAAGGAAGCGCAGAATCCGCAACCGCAGGCCTCGGTTCCGCCGAGCGCGTTGCGCAGGCGCCTGGAAGCGGCCCAGGGCCCGGTCGAACTGGCTCCCATCTCGAACGTGCCGATCACGCTCAAGGTCACGGAAAAATCCAACGTGATCTACGAGACGGTGGGCAAGCTGGCCGGCATCAATGTGCTTTTCGACCCCGATTACACGCCGCGCCAGGTGCATGTCGAACTGAACAACGTGACCCTGGAACAAGCACTCGAGATTATCTCATTTGAGACCAAAACCTTTTGGCGCCCGGTGACGCCCAACACCATTTTTGTCGCGCAAGACACGCCCGCGAAGCGGAAAGAGCTGGAACAGAACGTCCTCAAAACTTTCTATCTTTCGAACCTTTCCCAGCCTACCGAGTTGCAGGATGTGGTGAACGCGATCCGCGTCATCCTCGAAGTGAGCAAAATCCAGCAGTTGCCCTCGCAGGGAGCGATCGTGGTGCGGGGCACGCCCGATCAGGTGGCGCTGGCGCAGAAACTGGTGGACGACCTGGACAAGGCGAAACCTGAGGTGTTGATCGAAGTGGCTGTCATGCAAGTGAGTCGCGACCGGGCGCACACGCTTGGAATCAACCCTCCCACCAGCCTCACGGTGCAACTGCAGAGTAATATCAGCTCCACTCCGACCACTTCCAGTACCTCGACGACGACTTCTACGTCAACCACGTCGAACGGGATCAGCCTGAATACGCTCGGCAGCCTGAATGCAACCGATTTCCAGGTGACGATTCCATCGGCGACGGCGACGGCGTTGATGAGCGACACCGATACGAAAGTCATTCAGAGTCCGCAAGTCCGTGCCCTGGACGGACAGAAGGCATCGCTCAAGATCGGCGATCGCGTGCCGGTCGCAACCGGATCGTTCCAGCCTGGCATTGGCGGAGTGGGGATCAATCCGCTGGTGAATACGCAGTTTCAGTACCTCGACGTGGGCGTGAACATCGACATCACACCGCGGGTGCACGCGGGACGGGAAATCTCCCTGAAGTTGTCGATGGATGTCTCGGATGTGGATTCTTATGTGAGCATTGGAGGCATCAGCCAGCCGGTGATCGGCCAGCGCAAAATCGAGAACGAAATCCGCCTCAAAGATGGCGAAGTCAGCTTGCTCGGCGGCATGATGGAGGACTCGAGGACAAAGGCTCTGACCGGGATCCCGGGTCTGGCCTCAATCCCGATCCTGAAGTATTTTTTTGCGCAGGATACCTCCGACCACTCCACGAACGAAATCGTATTTGTGTTGATTCCGCACATTATCCGCGGGCTTGACTCTTCGCATAGCGGTGTGGACTTGCTTGATGTGGGTACGTCCAACGGCATTTCATTGAGATTAGCGAGCGACAAGCCAACCGGACCGGTGGGGACGGGCGCACCGGCGTCTCCGGGCACCTCCGTCGCCAACCCGCAGCAGGCGGCGATGGCGTCGGCTCCCCGAGGTCAGCCCCCGCCGAGCTTGAGCCCGCAAAATGCGAGCGCCGGGCCGGGAACTTTCATGTTTGATCCGCCCACTTTGAGCCAGACCAAGGGCTCGACCTTTACCGTCAATGTCATGCTTTCGGGCGGGCAGAACGTGTACTCGGTGCCCGTGCAACTTAACTATGATCCAAGTCAGGTGCAGGTCGTGAATGTTTCAAATGGCGGCTTCCTGTCGCAGGATGGGCAGGCGGTGGCGTTGGTGCATCGCGACGATCCAACGACCGGGACGCTGCAGATCACGGCCACGCGCCCTCCGGGTTCGGGAGGCGTTTCGGGACAGGGCTCGGTGGTGACGCTCACGTTCATGGCGAAAAGCCCGGGACAGTCCGCTCTGACCATCACTCGGGGCGGGGCGCGGGATCCGGCGATGCAGCCGATTGCCATGAGCGGAGCGCAGGCGGCGATTACGATTCAGTAGAGGAAGTTCTCGGTTCCCGGTTCTCAGTTCTCAGTCAAAAGAACCGGATCTGACGGGGAACCGCGAACTGAAAACCGGGAATTGATTTATGACGACGCGTCGCCAACACGGCTTTACGCTGATCGAATTGATCGTTGCCACCATGATCCTGTGCATCCTGGTGGGAATGGCGATTCCAGTGGAAAAAAACGCCATCAAGCGGGAGCAGGAGCGCGAGTTGCGCTACGACCTGTGGATGATGCGCGACGCGATTGATCGCTACAAAGATGCCGCCGATCGCGGGGCATTCCGGACTAAGTTGGGATCCGAGAATTATCCTCCGGATCTGGACACGCTGGTGAAAGGCGAGGACGTGGCCGGCAAGAAACTGAAGTTTCTGCGCAAGATTCCGGTCGATCCCATGACCAAAGGGGAATGGGGAATGCGCTCCATGCAGGACGATAAAGACTCCGATTCCTGGGGTGGGCAAAACATTTTCGACGTGTACACCAAGTCCGACCAGACCGCTTTGGATGGCACGAAATATAAGGACTGGTAGATGAGATTCGGGTCGAAAGCACGCAATTTCAAAGCCAGCAATGCCGCAGTCGCCAAGCTCAGAGTCCGCGATCGGGGTTTCACGCTGATCGAGTTGATCGTGGTGATGTTCGTAATCATGATCATTCTTGCGATTGCGGTGCCAAATTACACGCACAGCGTGCTGCTTGCCAAGGAAGCCAAACTTCATCAGAATCTGGCGACCCTCAATAAAGCCGTCCAGGAATATTCGCTCGACAAGAAACAAGCGCCGCAGTCGCTTTCGGATCTGGTGCCGGGATACATCAAGTTCGTCCCGGAGGACATCACCGGCAAGACCGATACCTGGAAGACGGAGCCGGAAGATTCCGAAGATGCTTATGATCCGACTCAGATCGGCATCAAGAGTGTTCACAGCGGTTCGGATGAGATCTCGACCAAGAGTGATCCTTATTCGAGCTGGACACACTAGGTCGGGGGACGGATCAGAAGATGAGGAAAACAGCGAGCGGGCGCGATCGCGGATTCACCTTGATCGAAATCATGGTGGCGATCAGCGTCATTTTGATCCTGTTGGGAGCGGCCTTGCCCATCTACAGCCATGCCATTACCCGGAAGAAAGAGGAAAATCTGCGCCGCAACCTGGCCACGCTGAACCAACTGATTTTCCAGTACACGCTCGACAAGCAAAAAGCGCCGCAATCGCTCGACGATCTGAAGTCGGCGGGGTACCTGGAGTCGATTCCGGAGGACATTACCGGCCAAGCCGATACTTGGGAGACCGAGCCGGCCGAGGGTGCGATCTGGTCGCTCGATCAAAAGGATGGCGATGGCATCATCGGCGTGCACAGCGGCTCCGATCACCTGGGCAGCGACGGCAAGGCTTACTCGACCTGGTAGCAAGAACTAGGTCTGAAGTAGCAGGTGGCGGGAAAGCCCAGAATCACCCGAATCAACCAGTCCATCGCTTGCCGGTGCTACGCTTTTCCTGACACACCAGTCACCCGACACCTGTCTCCTGCTCCCTTTGGAGGTTCGCTTGGATTTTCTTAACCGGCTGCAGCCCCTGGCGCTGCTTGTGATGCGGGTCGTGCTGGGAGCGATCATGATCGCACATGGCTATTCGAAAGTATGGGGCGGCTTTCATCATCACCTGGAGTTCGTGCGCTCGCTTGGTCTCCCCTCCTGGATGGCCTATCTTTCCTCGGGGACGGAATTTTTCGGCGGAATCGGAATCGTGCTGGGACTGTTTACACGCTTTTTCTCGCTTGCGTTTGCAATCGAGATGGTCGTGGCCATCTGGAAGGTGCACTTCAAGAACGGGCTGACGGGGAGCGGTGGATACGAATTTCCGTTGGCGCTCTCTACGATTGCTTTTGCGCTCGTTTGTTCTGGCGGCGGGCCGTGGGGATTGACGTTGGGCGGAAGGACTGTCGCTTCAGGTAAGGCAAGGAAGGGGTAGCTGGGCCGTCTTACCCGGTCCTTATAGGGAAGTCTCAATAGGGAAGTCCCGATCGGGAAGTCCCAACCGGGAAGTCCAGGCTGACTGCTTCCGGCTGCTCTCAGAACTCCGCCAACTCCTTCATTGCACGAAACAGGTCGCTCGCTTGCGGCAGAATGGCATTCTCGAGAATCGGCTGGTAGGCGACGAATGTGTCTGTCGCCGCGACTCGCTTGACCGGGGCGTCGAGGTGATGGAAGAGCTGATCGGCGATGCGGGCGGCAATTTCGGCGCCGTATCCCCAGCTGAGCGAGTCTTCGTAGGCAATGAGCGCGCGGTTGGTTTTCTTTACCGAAGCGGCGATCGCATCCCAGTCAAACGGATTCAACGAGCGCAGGTCAATCAGTTCCACGCTGACCCGATGCTCACGCTCGAGTTTTTGCGCGGCTTGCAGCGCACGGGGAACCACCGCGCCGTAAGTAATGACGGTAAGGTCGGTTCCGGATTGCACGATCTTCGCTTTGCCGAACGGGACCATGTAGTCGGGCCCGGGATAAGGTGCGCGCCCGTAGGTTTCGCGGTAGAGGCGCTTGTGTTCGAGGAATAGTACGGGGTCGTCGCAGCGGATCGCGGTGCGCAGCAGGCCCGCGGCATCGAGTGCGTTCGAAGGGAAGACCACGCGCATTCCGGGAGTATGGGTGAAGATACTCTCGCCGCATTGCGAGTGGTAAATCGCTCCGCCCGTAAGATAACCGCCAATCGCTACCCGGATCACCATCGGGGCTGAGAACGCGTTGTTCGAGCGCCAGCGAATCGTAGGGAGCTCGTCGCGCAACTGCATCATGGCGGGCCAGATGTAGTCGAAGAACTGGATTTCAACCACCGGCTTCACCCCCCGCGTGGCCATCCCGGTGGCGCGGCCGACGATGCTGGCCTCGGCGATCGGGGAATTGAAAACGCGGTCGGACCCGAATTCGTACTGCAGGCCGGCGGTCAGTTTGAAGACTCCGCCTTTCCCTTTGACCAGCTTCTGTTTGATGTACTCTTCGCGACTGCAGTCGGCAACATCTTCCCCGAAGACGATGATGCGCTCATCGCGCCGCATTTCGTCATGAAGGGTAGCGTTGATCAGGTCCGCCATGGTCTTGTTAGGGGACTTGCTTGGCGCGCCGGACGATTTGGCATCCGCGGCAGTTTCGGGGGGAGCAATCATCGGAACAGTTTCAAAGGCCGCCGAGATGGGATCGAGATTGGGCGAGTACATGTAGGTGTAGATACTTTCCGGCTGCGGCAGCGCGGCAGCGAGAGCGCGATCGGTATCGGCCTGGATCTGATCCTCGACGTCCTTCTCGATCCGGTTGATCCCTTTCTCGTCGAGAATTCCCTCCCGCAGGAGAAACATCTGCAGGCGCGGCACCGGATCGCGCGCGGCATCGGCCCGGCGCTCGGCGTCCGGGCGGTAAAGCCGTTCGTCGTCGGAGAGCGAGTGCGAGTAAGGGCGGATCACGTGAGCGTGGACAAACGCCGGACCGTGGCCTCCGCGGCAATGTGCGGCGGCCCGCTTGAACGCCGCATAGGCAATCACCGGGTCGGTGCCGTCAATCTCCTCGAAATGGAAGTTCGGGAAACCCGAGACCAGGTGCGAAATGTTGCCACCCGCGGTCTGCACTTCGACGGGCACGGAAATGGCGTATTCATTGTCTTGCACGCAAAAGATGACCGGCAGGCGCCGGTTGGAGGCCGTGTTCAGAGCCTCCCAGAATTCACCCTCGCTGGTGGTGCCATCGCCCAGTGAGACGTAGGTGACTTCGTCGCCGTGAAATTGGACGTCCTTGAATTGGCGGTAATCGCCGGTCGCCTTTTCGGCGGCGCGAGGATGCTTGGCGAAATAGCGGCTGGCTTCGGCGCACCCCACGGCTTGCAGGATTTGCGTCCCGGTTGGCGAAGACTGAGTGACGACGTTGAGCCGCTGATACGCCCAGTGCGAGGGCATCTGCCGGCCGCCGGAACTGGGATCGTCGGCGGCGCCCACGCCTTGCAGCAGCATCTCGTAAGGCGTTGCGCCCAAGGTCAGGCAGAGTGCACGGTCTCGATAATAAGGATAAAACCAGTCGTAGCCCGTCTTCAGCGCAAAGGCGCCTCCGACTCCAATCGCTTCGTGACCGGCGCCGGAAATCTGAAAGAAGAGCTTTTGCTGACGCTTGAGCAGGATCTCGCGGTCGTCGATACGCCGCGAGGTGAACATGATGCGATAGGCATCAATCAGTTGCTGACTGGTCAGGCCTTGATAGGTCTTGGACTTTTTGGCAACGTTCGTTTCGTTCAGCTTGGGATCGACCTTGGTCGTAGCCATTGCCGCGTTCTTCACCCCACGGAATTTCCGCCCGGTACATTGTATATGGGTGAGGGCATTTGGGAATAGGTTGGCTGCGAGCTTCGAGTTCCGGGCTTCGAGCAAGCCCCAGCGAGGATTCCACTGCGCGCGGTTCGAAGATCGTAGCTTCGAAGATCGTAGTTTCAAAAAGATCGTAGTTTCAAAAAGATCGTAGTTTCGAAACTCGTGGCTCGAAGCTCGCGGTTCGAGGCTTGCTATATTCTGAACTGTCCGATCTTGAACAGTCATGATTCGTTTTCTGCGCCCGTTCGATCCGCGCTGCATCCGCTTGCTGGTGTTTGATCTTGATGGCACGCTGATCGACTCCCGCCTGGATTTAATCCACTCGGTAAATGCGATGCTGCGGTATGTCGGCCGTCCCGAACTGGACGGCGACCTCATTGCGAGCTACGTGGGAGACGGCGCTCCAGCGCTCGTGCGGCGCGCGCTCGGGGATACAGACGACCAGACGCTGCTAGGCAGGGCGCTGGAGTATTTTCTGGGCTACTACCGCTTGCACAAACTGGATCACACTACGGTCTATGAGGGCATTCCGGAAGTGCTGGCCGGGTTGGCGCATCCTTCGAACCGATTGCATCGGTCGATGGCGGTGCTCTCGAATAAGCCCGTAAATCCTTCGCGCGACATTGTGCGTGCGCTCGGACTGAACGAGTTTTTTCTGCAGGTTTATGGCGGCAACAGCTTTCGAACGAAAAAGCCCGATCCTTTGGGAGTGCGGACCCTGCTTGAGGAGACTGGCGTCGGGGCGTCGGAGACGTTGATCATTGGAGATTCGTCGATCGACATTTTGACGGGGCGCAATGCCGGATTGTGGACTTGCGGGGTGACCTATGGGTTTGCTCCTCGTTCGCTCGAGCAGGTGCGGCCAGATGTGGTGGTCGAGACGCCTCGCGAGTTGGGGGAGTTGCTGGCGTAGGGGCGCGAGGGCTTGCGGGTTGCGGGCAACTGCATCGGCCACATGAACGACGCCTAAAGCCTAGAAAAGTTGTGTTGGCGCTTTGGCTCACCTGTGAACCCACCCCTTTATTCCCAATCCTTACCCGATCCTGCTACCTTCGAGTAACTCTACAACCTGCGGGAGACGCGGCGAGCCGCGTCTCCACGGGAAAACGGGAATGAGCGATCACGCCAACTCCTGGGGCTTCGCCCCTGCTGAACTTCGCAAGCTGCGCGCCTTGAAGACTCCGCATGGGATTCAGCGGGCGCTCGACGACATGCCGTATCACCTGGCGGACAGCGCCTGGTCTCCGCGGCTGGTGCTGCGCGAGAATACTTCGCATTGTTACGAGGGAGCGCTGTTTGCGGCGGCTGCGCTTCGGGTCATCGGATATCCGCCGCTGATCCTCGATCTCGAAGCCGAGCACGATACCGACCACGTGATTGCCGTCTATCGCATCGACGGGCATTGGGGTGCTTTGGCCAAATCGAATTACACCGGCTGCCGCTATCGCGAGCCGGTGTATCGTTCGCTGCGCGAACTGGCGCTCAGTTATTTCGACACTTATTTCAATCTGCGGGGAGAGCGAACGCTGCGGACCTTTTCCCGGCCCGTTGCTATGCGGCGGTTCGATTCTCTGCAATGGATGACGACCGAGCAGCCGGTCTGGTTCGTGGCTGAATATCTGCTGACGATTTCTCACTATCCGCTGATCACGCGCGGCCAGGCCAAGCGGCTGCATCGGCTGGATGGGCGGTCGTTCCGGGCGGGGTGTCTGGAGCGGGCGGAGAAAAAGCGTTAACCGCAAGAGGCGCAATGTGATCCTGGCTTGTTCGGAACTGCTGGTGCGGTTGCTGCGTGCATCTGCCATGCGTGATTGCTTCAGAATCACCTTCGCGGTTGCGCTGCTGGCGGGCTGCGCTTGCGGTCAGGATTCGGCTTCAGCGTCTTCTCCTCCTTCGACTTCGACTGCGCCGGTTTCAAAACCGATCGATCTGAAACCCGATGCGAGCGGCACCGTGCCTGCGGAGCAGATTCGGGAACTGCTGCGGCGTGCCGAAGAGAAAGACCTCGAAAACGCTAAGCGGCAGCGCGATTACACCTACCTCGAACGCGTGGAGCGGCACCGACTCGATGGGCACGGCGGCATCGACAAGACCGAAACCTGGACTTCGGAGGTGCTGGAGATTTATGGCGAGCCGGTCGTGCGGCGGACGTCGAAAGATGACAAGCCGCTGTCGGCCGACGAGGCGAAGAACGAAGACGAGAAGATTCAGAAGATCATCGACAAACGCAAGAATGAATCCGAACAGGAGCGGCGCAAACGGCTGGTGCGCGAAGAGAAGGACCGCGAACAGGATCGCAAGTTTGTCTTGGAGATCGCGGATGCGTTCAACTTCCAACTGATCGGCTCGGACGTGATCGGCGGGCGCGATACCTGGGTGTTTGAGGGCGAACCCCGCCCGGGCTATGAGCCTAAGGACCGCAATGCAAAGATGCTGAGCAAGTTCAAAGGCCGCGTGTGGATCGATCAAGCCGAGGCGCAATGGGTAAAGCTCGATATCACGGCGATGGACACGATATCGGTTGGCTTCGTGCTGGCGCGGATCCACAAGGGCACGCATCTTGTCATTGAGCTGACCCGAGTGAACGACGAAGTTTGGCTGCCCAAGCTCGTCGAGCTCCACTTCGACGCCCGGGTGGCACTGTTTAAGAGCTATGACGACGATGTCGAGCAGACCTACCGCGATTACAAGAAGTTCCGGACGGATACGAAGATCACGGTGGTCGGCGAGCAGCCGTGAAGACCAGGGCAAGTCTGGAGTTGCTGGAATCATGGGGCCGGGGGGGCGCCTGTCCCCAGGCAAGCTTCGACGAAGGCCTGCATTGATTCGGAATTCGCAAGCGAAAAGTTGCGTCCGGAAGCGCAGTTTCCGCCCTGTGCAGTCGGGTTTCGCGTGAGTATTTTCAATGGCTTGCGCACCCGTGCCAGTACTTCCGTACCGTCTCTAGTACCTTGGTTACCCCGACCGGGGTGACCGGTGCCCTACCTGGACGAAGACTACTACCTGTAGGGGTACTACGACACGCATGCTCAATCTGTAGATAAGGGCTGCAAGTCCGCTTTTTCTGAATTCCACAAAAACCCTGCAAAACCCAGCAAAACCGGGAGATTCACGTTGAGAGGCCCTCGCTACCGGTTGAGATATGCTCAGCACACCAAAATACACACGAACGCGCAGGGACACGTTTATGGCCGACTCGCGAGAAGTGATGAACATTCGCCAAGCTTCGCAGTATCTGGGAGTGAGTCCGGACACGCTTTACAAGTACGTGAACGAGCAAAAAATTCCGGCGTTCAAGTTAGGCAATCGCTGGCGCTTCAAGAAAACGAAGCTGGATGAGTGGATGGACGAGAAGTCGATGGAAACGGATCCGCGGGGCAAAAAGAAAATCAAGGCAGCGGTGAAGGCTGCCGGAACTCCGTAAGGGAATTGGTTGGACGAACTTCGGTAAACGAACTTCGTAAACAAGGGCGGGCACATGTTTGGAATGGGATCAAAGACGATAGTGGGTCTGGATGTGGGTTCTTCGAGCATCAAGGCGGTCGAGCTCAGGAAGACACGCACGGGAATCGAAGTGGCACACCTCGGTCTAGAGCCGATCGCACCCGACATTGTGGTCGATTCGATGATCGTGGACTCGGGAACGGTTTCAAGCGCCATCGCCAAACTGTTTACCGATACCCAGATCAAGTCAAAGGCGGTAGCCACGGCGGTGAGCGGACACTCGGTGATCGTGAAGAAAATTTCGCTGCCCTCGATGAGCGATCAGGAACTGGCCGACACCATCCAGAAGGAAGCGGCGCAGCATATCCCGTTCGACCTGGCGGATGTGAACCTCGATTACCAGATTCTTTCCGAGGACGCAGGCAGCCCACAGATGGACGTGCTGCTGGTGGCGGTCAAGAAAGACAAGATTTTGAACTACACCAACGTACTCTCGATGGCGGGCAAGACACCGGCTATTGTGGATATCGATGCCCTGGCTCTGCAGAACTGCTACGAGTACAACTACGAACCTCCGCCGACGCAGGTGGTCGCGCTGCTCAATCTGGGTGCGAGCGTGATGAACATCAACATCGTCAAGGGCACGACGCCGCTATTTCCACGTGACGTTTCGGTGGGCGGCCATCAGTACACCGATTCGCTGCAAAAGGAACTGGATCTCAGCTTCGACGACGCGGAATCGCTCAAGCTGGGCAACAAGGTGGGGACGGTGCATGACGACGCGAAGACGCCGATCCTGCAGCAAGTGACGGAAATCATCGTGCTCGAAATTCAGAAGACATTCGACTTCTTCCGCGCGAGCGCCGCGGGCGAGCACATCGAGAAGATTTATCTGGCCGGCGGTTCGGCCAAGGTTCCAGGCCTGGTCGAAGCGCTGCGCCAGGAGTTCTCGATGCCGGTCGAGTTGTTCAATCCGTTTCAGAGAGTGTTGGCTCCGGCGGACGGCGCCGGGGCGGAACTGGTCGAACAGAACGCCGGCCAGTTGGCAGTTGCCGTGGGTTTGGCCCTGAGGAGCTTTGAAAAGCTATGATCCGAATCAATCTGCTGGGTGCTCCGAAACCGAAAGGCAAGAAAAACGTTGCCGTCAGCATGCCGAGCTTCGAGCTGGGCAATCTGGGCGGCCCGATCGTTCAGGTGGCGGCCGTGCTGCTGATTGCCGGCGCCCTCAATTTCGGGTACTGGTACCAGCTTGACCGGCAAAAGAAATCAATCGAGTTACAAACCCGGGTGGCGGAGCAGAAAAATCGCGAACTGGCGGACATCAAGGCGCGGTACATGGAGCGGCAGAAGCAAGCCGACGCTTACAAGCGCCGAGTGGATGTGATCGATCAGTTGCGCAACAACCAAACCGGGCCGGTCGCCCTGCTGTCCATGATCGGCGACACGGTCAACAGCACCGAAGCGGTGTGGTTGAACAGCCTGCAGGACCAGGGCGCGAACGTGGCGATCGACGGCACGGCGCTGAGCAGCGATGCCGTGGCCAACCTGATTTCCAACCTGCAGAAGACGGGTTTCTTCAAGAACATCGAAATCAAGGAAAGCTTTCAGGACGATGGTGTGAAAGACATGCAGGCGTTTCAGTTCACGCTGACCTGCGAAAAGGCGAAGTCGTAAAGGCGGAACCCACTATGAATCTAGGCGAATTAACAGGGGTGAAGTTGCTGGGAGTGCTGATCCTGGTGGCGGTGCTGGCCACCGGTGGCCTTTACTACACGGTTTTCAAGACGCAGCGCGATCAGAACGATGTGGCGCAGGTCAAACTGCAGGCCAAACTGCGGGAGAACGCGGAACTCGAAGCCTACCGGCCGAAACTGGCCGACATCGAGCGCCAGCTGACCAGCTTGAAGCAGCAGCTCGAAATCGAGCGGCGCATCGTGCCCGACGAAAAAGAAGTGGACAATTTCATGCGTATGGTGAGTGGAGAAGCGCGCAAGTCGGGTGTCGAAATCCGCCGCTACACGGCCCGTCCCTACGTCACCAAAGACTTTTACACGGAAGTGCCGTTCGAAGTGGAGTTGGACGGTCCGTTCTACTCGATGCTTGGGTTTTTCGACCGGCTGGGAAAAGTGGAGCGCATCGTAAACGTATCGAACCTGTTGGTGGCTTCGACGCGTTCTCCGGGGGCGGCGAAGGTGAGGCACAGCTATCAGTATGCGCCCGGGGAGAGTGTGGTGGCGACCTGCCTGACCACCACGTATTTCAGTCATGACCTGGATCCGGCGTCGCCGGCCGCCAGTAAACCGGCACCACCGGTGAAGAAGTAGGAGGGACAGGATGAACAGGAAGGCAGCCATCACGATGACGGCGACAGTTCTGGCTTCGGTATTGGCCGTGGGCTTGGCCTCGGCCCAGAATCCCAGCGTGATTCAGAACACGCGCGACACGATGAACGGAGTGAGCAGCAATGCCACAGCCGGGTCGAACGAGGCTTTGGGGATTCAACAACCAGGTGTTCACCGGGGAACTCCGGGAAGGGTGCACGGCATGCGCCCTCTTGCGAGATCGGGTGGAGTGGTGACGGTTGCGCCGGCGAAACGGGCTCCAGGAGTCCGAACCGAGCGTGTGTTCCAACCGAAGCCGGAGGTCGTGGTTTCGAAAAGCAACACGCCCGCGGTCGGTGGCGAGTACGAGAGCGAGCAGCCGGTGGTTCCGGACACCAAGTTCAACGCCAATGGACGGCGGGACCCCTTCCTTAGTCCGGTGGTGACTCACACGGGCGGTGCGGGCTGCAGCACGGGCAAGAAGTGCCTGGAAATCGGAACCATCAGCTTGCGTGGTGTGGTGCACGGCGAAAGCGGTTTCATCGCCGTGGTCAGCAACAGCCTGAATAAAGCTTATTTTCTACGGGAAAACGACCCGGTGTTTAACGGTTACGTGGTGAAAATAACCGGCGACTCCATCGTTTTTCAGGAAACACTGCAGGACCGGTTGGGCAAGACCTTTACGCGGGAAGTGGTGAAGAAGATTACGGCTCCGGCAGTCTAGGCCTGGAGACAAAAGATTTCGAGGAACGGAGGCGAAAGCGCCTCCAACGGGGAGATAGGAAATGCGAAAGCAACTGCTGGGTCTCTTGGTTCCGCTGCTGGCGATGAGTCTGGTCGCAGGCGCGGCTGACATGACGGGCAAGGAGGTGGCGGCGAGCGCTGCGTTGCAGAGGCTCGAAGTCACGCACAGCCAGGACGGATTGCGGGTCGAGTTCCGGGCCAAGGGCACACTGACGCCCACAATGACAGTGCTCGATTCTCCGGCACGCATCGTCGTCGACTTTCCCAACACCGTAATGGCTACGGCGCAGAACCTGATCAGCGTCGGCCAGGACGGCGTGAAAGAAGTCCGCGTGGGCATGGACAGGCAAACTCCGCCCACCACCCGCGTGGTGGTCGACCTCGCCGCCAGTTGCCTGCATGAAATGGTGGCGCGCCCGGACGGCAGCTTCGTTCTCGAGATCCACGACGCGGTGCTCGCGCATCGCGCACCGACCGGGAAATCTCTCGACGCCAAGCCGGTGGCCGCAAGCTCGGCGCCGAAACTGGTTCCGGCTTCGATTCCGAACGCGGCGACGGCTCCGACCGCGATCGCTCCGGCAACCACCGTCACGCCCGCCCCGGCGTCGGCAGAAAACCTCGGGAAACCGACGGACTTTACCTTTGTCGAACCCAAGTATTCGGTCAAGGACAACAAGACCGCTGAGCCGGCCGCAAAGGCCGAAGACGCGGCCAGCCGCTTCGCCGACAAGACGTCCTCGGAACTGGTCGCAACCAGCGTCAATGCCGCTCCCGGGCAAGCCCCGGGCAGCCAGCCCATCCAGCCGGCGGTGAATCTGGCCGCCGAACAGAAGGAGCAGCTGGCACAGAAGCCAGCGGCGACGACCGGATCGAAGTACACCGGCGAGCCGATCTCGGTCAACCTCAAAGACGTCGATCTGAAAGACTTCTTCCGCCTGATTCACGAGATCAGCGGTTTGAACGTCGTGCTCGATCCCCAGGTCCACGGCACCCTGACGATTGTGCTCGACGATGTGCCGTGGGACCAGGCGCTCGACATCGTCCTCAAGAACAACGATCTGTCGCGTCAGCTGGACGGCAATGTGCTGCGCATCGCAACCATGGAGACGGTGAGGCATGAAGCCGAGAACCGGCGTGCCCAAATTGACGCCGAGGCGCTCGCGGTCGATAAAGTCAGCATCACGCGCTTCTTGAGCTACGCGCATGCCAAGGACGTAATCCTGCCGGTCAAGAAATTCCTGAGCCAGCGGGGCGACGTGGTGGCCGACGAGCGCACCAACTCGCTGATCGTGTCCGACATTCCCGCGGTTCTGCCGCAGATTGACCGAATCATCCAGCAGATGGACCGCAAGACGCAGGAAGTCGAAATTGAAGCCCGCGTGGTGGCGGCTACCCGCAGCTTCGCCCGTGACATCGGCGTGCAACTCGGCCTCGGCTGGGGCAATGGCGCAACTTCGGTCGGCGGCGCGCCCAACGTCGGGCTCGGTACGCCCATTACAAACATCACCAATCCGCTGTACTACAGCTCCGGCGGTGCGATTCCGTTATTTTCGAACCTGGGGGCAACCGGACCGACCAGTGGCTTGCAGCTGATCAATGCCACCAATAACATGCGGATCGACGTCATCCTCACGGCTGCCGAATCGCGCGGCTTGCTGAAGGTTTTGTCACGTCCGCGCGTGGTCACACAGAACAATATTCAGGCGGTGGTGAAACAGGGTGTGAAAGTCCCGATCGTGACCGCAGCCCAGTTGGGCGGTCCGCCGACCACCAGCTACGTAGACGCCTTCCTGAGGCTGACCGTGACTCCGCAGATCACATCGGAAGGGACCATCTTCCTGAATGTGGATGTCGAGAACACGCTGCCCGACTTCAGCGTGCAGGTGCAGGGCAACCCGGAACTGGTTACCCAGCAGGCTACCACCCAGGTGCTGGTGACCGATGGCGGCACGGTGGTGATTGGCGGCGTGATTCAGACCAGCAACTCGCTGAGCATTTCGCAGGTGCCCTTGCTCGGGGATATCCCGTACCTCGGCAACCTGTTCAAGCATCGCACGGTCAGCACGACCACTCAGGAGCTGATTTTCTTCATCACTCCGCGCATTATTCAGACCTAAGTTCGGACAAAAGTGCGGAGTTAGAACAGCAAAGCCGCCCGATTTCCCGGAGAACCTGCCGGGAGTCTGGCGGCTTTTGCTCGTTCAGGCTCAGGGTTCGGCTCTCAAGCATCAGAGAATCAAAGGCGGCTCGAATTTTCTGTAGAGCCGACACCTCAAACCTGAGACCTGCTTCTTGCTACACTCCCTCTATGGATCACGCGGGCCGGCTCAGTCGCCTTCGCTCGGGCCTCGACAAGAACGGGCTCGACCTCCTGCTGGTCACGCATCTTCCGAATATCCGCTATCTCTGTGGCTTTACCGGTGGTGCGGCTGCATTGCTGGTCGCCGAGCGTGGGGCCATCCTTTTTACGGATGGGCGCTACATTGCCCAGGCAAAAGCGGAAGTCCAGGGCGCGAACGACAGTGGTGTGAAGATTGTGATCGCCCGCAAGTCTCCACTGGTGGCGGCTGCGGAGTGGCTGGGCGCGCGGCGCGCACGCACGGCAACCGCACTGGGCATCGAACCGGAGTCGATCACCGCCGGCATGCGCGACCGGGTAGCGGCAGTGCTCCGAGGGCGGGCGAATCTGCGCCTGCGTTCCGCGCCGCCGCTAGTTGAGCGCGCCCGCATGGTGAAGGACTCCGCCGAGCTTTTGCGCATTCGGCGGGCGATTGAACTTGGCGCCGGTCTTTTCCGCATCGCCCTCGACAAGATTCGACCGGGTGTGAGCGAGGTCGAAGTGGCCGCCGCGATGGAATATGAGGCGCGTTCTGCCGGGGCCGAAGGCATGTCCTTTCCGACGATCCTGGCATCCGGAACTCGCTCGGCGATCGTGCATGGCCGGGCGTCGAGCGCACGCATTCCCCGGCGCGGGTTCGTGGTCTGCGATTTTGGTGTTATACTCGCGGGTTATTGTTCGGATCGCACGCGAACCGTGCACGTCGGACGGCCTTCGGGGGAAGCTCGACGGCTGTACGCCTCCGTGCTCGAAGCGCAGCAGGGCGCCATCGCGGCGGTTTGTCCGGGCGTGACTGCCGCGGAACTGGATCGAGCTGCGCGCCGGGTACTGCGCCAGCACAAATTGGGCCGCTACTTCACGCATTCGACCGGGCACGGTTTAGGATTGGAGATACACGAGGCGCCCCGGCTGGCAGCGGGGCAAACCCAGAAACTGGAACCGGGCATGGTCGTGACCATCGAGCCTGGCGCGTATGTTCCCGGGAAGTGGGGTGTGCGGATCGAAGACGTGGTGGTGGTGACGTCTTCGGGCTGCGAAGTGCTGACTCCGACGGAAAAAGAACTGGTTGTCATTTAGCGGCATGTTCGAGCAGTGCCATATCGACGCCCGGCCCCTGAAGGGGCGTCTGATTTCAGAACAATTGTGGTATCGCGAAAGCGATACCTGATACGAATCCGGCCTGATTGAAGTAATGCACGGATACGAAACCAAAGCGGAACCCGCCTTTATCCATGAATCTGAAAGAGCTGAAAGAACTGATCGAGTTCTTAATCGAGAAAGACATCGCCGAATTTGAGTTGGAACGCGGCGATGTCAAGGTGAAGATCAAGCGCGCCGCCGAACCGACGCTCGCCGCGGCGCCCGATTCGCGTTATATCGCGGTTCATCCCGCACCGGTCCTGGTTCCTGCGGTCGTCTCTCCCGCACCGACGCACGTAGATCCGACTGCGAGCGCGGCTGCTGCTGAACCCGCCGAAGCCCTGCACATTGTGAAGTCGCCGATCGTCGGCACCTTTTACGAATCGCCCTCGCCCGGGTCACCGCCTTTTGTCAAAGTCGGCGATGGAGTCGAAGTGGGCCAGGTATTGTGCATTGTTGAAGCAATGAAGCTGATGAACGAAATCGAATGCGACGTGGCGGGGGAGTTGGTCAAGAAACTGGTCGCCAACGGTCAGCCCATCGAGTACGGCCAGGAGCTATTCGCCGTCCGGCCAACAAAATAAGCGCCCAGTTCTCGGCTCGCAGCTCTCAGGGAAATCCAGTGCTGTGCAGTCAAGCTGATTTCCTGAGAGCTGAGAGCTGCAGCTGAGAGCTTTCACACCATGTTCAAGAAAATTCTGGTAGCGAATCGCGGCGAGATTGCGCTGCGCGTCATTTGCGCGTGCAAGGAACTGGGCATCGCCTCGGTGGCGATCTACAGCGAGGCCGACCGCAATTCGCTGCATGTGCGCTTTGCCGACGAAGCGATTTGCATCGGGCCGCCGCAACTGGCGCTCAGTTATCTCAACATTCCCGCGGTGATCAGCGCGGCCGAGATCGCGAACGTGGATGCGATCCATCCGGGATATGGTCTGCTTTCCGAGAATGCCAACTTCGCGGCCGTTTGCGAAGCCTGTCACATCAAATTCATCGGCCCCACGCCCGATGTCATCCGGCTGATGGGGGAAAAAGAAAAAGCTCGCGCTGCTATGAAGCAGCACGGCGTGCCCATCGTTCCCGGCTCGGACGGCGTGGTCGCCTCCGCCGAAGAAGCGAGCGAATGGGCGCGGCAAATCGGTTTTCCGGTCATCGTAAAGGCCACGGCCGGCGGAGGCGGGCGCGGCATGCGCATTGTGCGCAATCAAGACGAATTGCCCGCGCTCTACCGCCAGGCGCAATCGGAAGCCTCGGCCGCCTTCGGTAACGGCGACCTTTACCTGGAACGCTATGTCGAGCGCCCGCGCCACATTGAATTTCAGGTGCTCGGCGACGAGCACGGCAACGTCATCAGTCTGGGCGAACGGGAATGCTCGATTCAGAGGCGTCACCAGAAATTGCTCGAGGAATCGCCCTCGGTGCGGATGACGCCCGAGCTGCGCAAGGAAATCGGAGACATTCTCCGCAAAACTCTCAGCCAGATCGGCTACCACAACGCCGGCACCATCGAATTTCTCATGGACCAGGAGCGGCGGCTTTACTTCATCGAGATGAACACGCGCATTCAGGTGGAGCATCCGGTCACTGAAATGGTGACCGACGTGGACCTGGTCAAGAGCCAGATCATGATCGCCGCGGGCGCAAAGCTGGCCGATGTGTTGCAAGGTCCCATCGTGCATCGCGGACACGCGATTGAGTGCCGCATCAATGCCGAGCATCCGGAGACGTTCAGGCCATCGGCGGGTAAAATCACTGCCTTTAATCCTCCGGGAGGCACGGGCGTGCGCATCGACACTGCCGCTTACTCGGAAGGCACGATTCCTCCTTACTACGATTCGCTGATCGCCAAGCTGATCGTGCGCGGGAAAGACCGCAGCGAAGCCATTTCACGCATGAGCCGTGCTTTGGGAATGTTCATCGTGGAAGGAATTTACACGACGATTCCACTGCACCGGAGAATTTTGGCTGACAAAGAATTTCGCGCCGGGAATTTCGACACCGGGTTTATCGAGAGGTTCCTGGGAAAAAAAGAAGCGTAACTGGGAAGCCCGGCAAGCGTCATCTCAACTGTTGACACCATGTTGCAATTGCCCCGACTTTACCCGATTCTCGATTCTGCATGTTTCCCTGACGCTGGCGGAATGTTTGCCGCCGCCCTCGAACTCGCCTCCGCTGGCTGCACGCTGCTGCAGTACCGCAACAAGCGGGGAAACGCCCGGCACATGCTGGATGAAGCGCGTGAACTCAGGGCGCGGTTGGAGGCGAGGGTCAAGCTCATCATGAACGACCGCGCCGATCTTTGTATTGCCGCCCAGTACGACGGTCTGCACATTGGGCAGGATGACCTGATGGCGGAGTCCGCACGGGGCATGATCGGGCCCGATCGCAGGCTTGGAATCTCAACCCACAATCCGGAACAGATTTCAGACGCGGACCAAACATCCGCCGACTACCTGGCCATCGGTCCCATCTTTGCGACGCGCAGTAAGGCCAATCCCGATCCCGTCCTCGGGCTCGCAGGGGTTCGCCGGGCGAGGGAACTGACGCGCAAGCCGCTGGTGGCGATTGGCGGCATTACCCGCGCTAACGCGCGTTCGGTCATCGATGCCGGGGCTGATGCGGTGTCGGTGATATCCGACTTGTTACTGGATCCACTGAAATCAGCAGAAGAATTTTTTGGGGTTCTGGGGTAAAGTTTCAAAAGCTCTTGCAGCAACGCCGGTGCCAGCTCCCAAAGGGGCGTCCGATTTCGAACCGTTGGCGGCATCGCTCGAGCGACGCCCAGATACGAAGCCTTGTTTTCAGCAGCCTTTTAGGAGGTTCGTGAGCACAAAGGTCCCACCCCCAGTCCCGGTTTCTAGAGTCGCTTCGAACGCAGGCGATTGGGAGCGACACACTCATCAGGACAAAGAGCTAGTCAAAGGTCTCGGGCTGACCAGCGCGACCATGCTGGTGATGGGCTCGATGATCGGCTCGGGCATCTTTATTGTTTCCGCCGAAATTTCTCGCGAAGTTAGTTCGCCGGCGTTGCTGATCGGCGCCTGGCTCATCACCGGTTTCCTCACCATCGTCGGCGCGCTCACTTACGGAGAACTGGCCGCCATGATGCCGCGCGCCGGCGGGCAATATGTTTATTTGCGCGAATCGCTCGGCCCGCTTTGGGGATTTCTTTATGGCTGGACCCTGTTTCTGGTGATTCAGACGGGCACGATCGCCGCTGTGGGCGTGGCTTTCGGCAAATTCCTCGGGATCTTCTGGCCGGCAGTTTCCTCCAGCAATTGGATTGTCCACGTTTGGAAAGTGCCGAAGTTTGCAGTCGGCCCGATGATGCTCGGCGGCATGGAGGTTGGACTGAACACGCAGAACCTGGCCGCCATCCTGGTGGTGATCGCGCTCTCGATCATTAATATTTTTGGCGTGAAGACCGGCGCTTTGATCCAAAATATCTTCACGACGGCGAAAGTTTCGGCCTTGCTCGGCTTGGTCCTGTTCGGAATCTTTCTCGGACGGAACGCGCAGGCAGTGGCGGCGAATTTCGGGGCGAACTTCTGGAATCATTCCGGCCTCGGCACCGTGCACGACGTCGGAGGCGGCGTACTGGTCTCTACCCTCACGGTGCTGGCGATTGCCCAGGTTGGGTCGCTGTTTTCAGCCGATGCTTGGAACAACGTTACCTTTACCGCCGGTGAGGTGAAAAATCCCAGCCGGAATCTCCCGCTCTCGCTGGCGCTCGGTACGGGTGTGGTGATCGCGCTCTATCTTGCGTGCAATTTTATTTATCTAGGCGCGCTTCCGCTGTCGGGCAGTCCCGACGGAACAACTCTGCTCGAGCGCGGCATACAGTACGCGCGCGAGGACCGCGTGGCCACCGCGGTCATGACCCAAATGTTTCACTCGATCGGCGGGTCGCTCATGGCGGTCGCGATCATGATTTCGGGTTTTGGCTGCTGCAATGGCTTGATTCTCTCCGGGGCGCGTGTCTACTACGCGATGGCGAAGGACGGATTGTTCTTTCGCAGCGTTGCCCGGCTGCATCCGGGTTACAAGACTCCCGCCGTTTCTCTCATGGTCCAAATGGTTTGGACGTGCGTTCTCTGCATCTCGGGCAGTTATGGCCAGTTGCTGGACTACATCATTTTTGCCGTGCTGGTGTTTTACGTGCTTACCATCTTCGGACTTTTCGTTTTGCGCCGCACTCATCCCGAAGCGGAACGTCCGTATCGAGCCCTGGGCTACCCGATTTTGCCCGCGATCTATATCGTGATGGCTTTGTTTATCGACGTGGTGCTGTTACGCTACAAGCCGCAATACACTTGGCCGGGACTGTTCATCGTGTTGCTCGGCATCCCGGTTTATTACATCTGGCGGCCGCGAGCTTCATCTTAGGATCCTCAAGGAGAACTGACCCATGGCAAACCTGCTGGCAACCAAGCCGATGGACATGCTGATGTCCGAGGCTGGCGACGAAGGCGGCCACTCGCTGAAACGGGCCTTGGGGCCTGTGAACCTGGTGACGCTTGGCATCGGCGCCATCATCGGTGCAGGCATTTTCGTGCTCACCGGTTCAGCGGCGGCGAAATACGCGGGTCCAGCCATTGTGCTCTCCTTTGTATTGGCGGGCATCGCGTGCGTCTTCGCAGGTCTTTGTTATGCGGAATTCGCCTCCCTCATTCCCATCGCAGGTTCCGCCTACACCTACGGCTATGCCACGCTCGGCGAGATCTTTGCCTGGATCATTGGCTGGGACTTGATCCTGGAGTATGCCTTTGGAGCGGCCACGGTGGCCTCGGGCTGGAGCGGGTATGTGCTCAGCTTCCTGCAGGACTTTGGAATTCGAATTCCGGCGCGGCTCACGGCGGCGCCCAGCGAATTGCTGATTTCCTACAATGGTCACTGGGAACACTACGACCGTGTGAAGGATACCCTGATCGCGCGCGGGATCGACTGGCACACCCTGCCGCAGATGAAGGGTCTGTTCAACCTGGTGGCGTTCTTTGCCATTATTGGGGTGACTACGATTCTGGTGATTGGCATCAAGGAATCGGCCAACTTCAATTCCGGGATCGTGATCGTAAAGGTCTCGATTGTGCTGATGTTCATCGGCATCGCCGGATCGTTCGCGCTCAAGCATAGCAGCCAGGTTTGGGCGAACTGGACGCCGTTCATTCCTCCGAATACTGGAGAGTTTGGAAAATACGGATGGTCAGGGATTGCGCGCGGAGCGAGCGTCATTTTCTTCGCCTATATCGGTTTCGACGCGGTGTCGACCGCCGCCCAGGAATCGAAGAATCCGCAAAAAGATATGCCGGTCGGAATTCTCGGTTCGCTGGCGATTTGTACGGTTCTGTATATCGTGGTGTCGGGCCTGCTCACCGGAATCGTGCCCTATACGTCCCTGAATGTTTCCGATCCGGTCGCGGTGGGAATCGACGCGACCGGCGTGACCTGGGCCAGTTTCCTGGTGAAGGTCGGCGCGATCTTTGGTTTAGCGACCGTGATGCTGGTCATGCTGCTCGGCCAGTCGCGCGTGTTTTACTCGATGTCGCGCGACGGCCTGCTGCCCCAGTGGTGCGGCGCAGTTCACGCTCGCTTCCGTACCCCGTGGATCTCGACCATCTTTGTGGGGACTTGCGTCGCGTTCTTCGCAGCTTTTGTTCCGATTGACATTCTGGGCGAACTGGTCAGCATCGGAACGTTGCTGGCTTTCGTGATTGTATCGGCGGGCACCTGGATTCTCCGCCGTCGCCGCCCCGACCTGCCAAGGCCATTCAAGACGCCGTGGGTTCCGTTCGTGCCGATTATGGGCGTACTGGTCTCGTTCGGATTGATGGCCAGCCTGCCAGCTGCTACCTGGATACGGTTGGTTGTCTGGCTCATCATCGGCATGGTCCTTTACTTCACCTACGGACAAAAGCACAGCAAGGTGCAGGCGGCCTTAGTCGGCCGCAAGACAAAATAAGTTGCGGTCGGTCGAGACGGTCGTAGGCAATGGGCAGCGGTCTACGCCGATAGCGTTCTGCTTGGGTTTCGGGGCGAGGCGTCCGTTGCTCGAGGACCGGCTATTGTTGTTGCAGTTTCCTCACTACCGCCGCGACCATTTGCCGGGGCGCGAAGCGCACCGATTGCGCCACCAACCAATTCTTGAATCCGGAAATCTCGACCGTCTTGCCGGTCATCAACGCGCGATAGCCGTCCTCTGCGACCGCGCGGGCAGTCATGGTCCCGTACCTTGCTAGACGAGTGCCCGCGATGTTCGCTCGGGTCTGGAACTCGGTGGCCGTTGGACCCGGGCACAGGCAGGTAAGGGTAACGCCCGTCCCTTCGAGTTCATTCGCGATGCCTTCGGAGAGGTGCAGAACGTAGGCTTTGGTGGCGTAATACACCGCCATCAACGGCCCCGGCTGAAACGCCGCGGTGGACGCCACGTTCAGAATGTGCCCGCTCCCGCGCTTGATCATGGCCGGGAGATAGAGGCGCGTGAGGTGGGTGAGGGTGGTGACGTTCAACTGAATCTGGTGCAGACATTGTTCGAGATCATTCTCGACAAACAAACCATACTGTCCAAATCCCGCGTTGTTCACGAGCACATCGACCTGAATGTCGGCGCGGGTCGTCTGATCGAGCACATACGCGGACGAGCCGGGTTCGGTCAGATCCGTTGCCAAAATCAGCGAACGAGCGCCGTGGGCCTTCTCGAGTTCGGATGCGAGTTGCCGGAGTTTGTCCGCGGTGCGGGCGACGAGAACGAGGTGGTAGCCTTCGCGCGCGAAGATGTGGGCGAATTCCAATCCGATGCCAAACGATGCGCCGGTGATGAGAGCGGTTTGGCGGTCAGGAATTGGCATGCAAGCACTTAGCGATCCGCACTTGGTAACAAACAAAGGCGGATCCGAAGATCCGCCTTGAGCGCTTCCGGTACCGTTCCGTCTACACGTGGGCGAGCGCGGGTTCCACTTCGTAGATCGAATACCACGAGGTCGCGGTCTTCAGCTTTTCATTGACATTGCTGATATTCTTCACGCCCTCGGTTTCCAGCCACTTACGGAACGCATCCGCGCCCTGTTTCGCGTAGATGGGGACGCCATCTGCCCAGGTGGCGCGCCCGCAGAGGACGCCGTTGTACTTCACGCCGGACTCTCCCGCCAGCTCGAGCGTCTCGCTGAATTCGTTATTGCTGACTCCGGCCGAAAGATAAATGAAGGGCTTGGTCGCGACGCTCGCAGCCTGGTGGAATAGATCGATCGCTTCCTTCTTGGTGTACGCCTTTTGGCCGGTGAACGATTTCGTGCCCTCAACGAATTTCATGTTCACGGGCACCTCGACCTTGAGCACGTCCACCCCGTAGCGCGGTTTGGTGAATTCGCGCATGGCCTCGGTGACGAAGTGCGGTTTCTTCTTGGCGTACTCGAGTCCTTTCTCGTCGGTGCCTTCTTCGTAGCTGACAAACTCAAGGAAGTAGGGGATGTCGTTGGCGCGGCACTCGTCGCCGATGCGCTCGACCCAGGCGTGCTTTTTGTCGTTCACGTCCTTCGGATCGGCCGGAGAGTAGTAGAGCAGAATCTTGACGCAATCGGCGCCCGCTTCCTTCAGCCGCCGTGCCGACCAATGGTCCAGCAGATCGCCGAGCCGCCCGGCGCCGGTCTTGTCGTACCCGGTCTTTTCGTAGGCCAGCAGCAGGCCGGCGTTTTTCGCGCGCTTTTTGGAAGCCGGCAGCCCCCACTCGGGATCGAGCAGGATGGCGCTGGCATGGGGCGTCAGGACTTCGCTCACGAGCGATTTGAATTCTTCCATCATGGCGTCAGAAACCGCCGAACCTTTTTCCTTGGCGAGAGACTTCTGCAGTGAGCCGCGCTGGTCGATGGCGGCAGCGGCGATTACGCCATTCTGGTTCGAGACGGCCTTCATTCCTGCTAGTTTTCCGGCGGTGAGCTTCATAGATCCTCCTATAGATGCGAGCGACAGGACATTCTACCCTAAGGCGTTCGACGGGGAAACATGCGAGTCAATAGGGCCGGTCCTGGGTGCTATAGAGGGTTGCTACAGAGGTTTGCGACCGAGGTGTCTAGGGAGCCCGCCTCGGTCAGGTTGCGCCCGGCCTGGACAGCCGACGGGGGCCGTCCCTACCGAAGCCTGGAGAGCGCGAAGGCGCCCGTTCTCTAGACCAAGCTCACTGGCGCAGAACCAGGCTGCGGAGCAGCGCCTGCTGCTTGGCGATCAGCGACTGGACGCCCTGTCGGGCGAGCGACATCATCTTGGCGAGCTGAGCGTCGTCGAACACCTGGTGTTCGGCGGTGGCCTGCAGTTCGACGATTTTATTGCCCGCGGTCATCACGAAGTTCATGTCTACGTCGGCACGCGAGTCCTCTTCGTAGTTAAGATCGAGAAGAACCTCGCCGTCCACGATGCCCACACTGATCGCCGCCACGAAATCCTTGATGGGCGCGGCGGTCAACGTTCCCGCGTCGACCAGGCGCTGCAGAGCCAATCCGAGCGCCACGAAGGCCCCGGTAATCGAAGCGGTTCGCGTGCCTCCGTCGGCCTGAATTACGTCGCAATCAATCCAGATCGTGCGCTCTCCCAGGTGCTTCAAGTCGGCAACCGCGCGCAGCGAGCGCCCGATGAGGCGCTGAATCTCCTGCGTGCGCCCGCTCTGTTTTCCCTTGGCCGATTCCCGCTGCGTGCGGGTCAGGGTCGCGCGAGGCAGCATCCCGTACTCGCCGGAAATCCATCCCTTGCCTGAGTTGCGCAAGAATGCGGGCACCGATTCCTCAATCGACGCGGTGCAGATGACGCGCGTGTTGCCCATCTGGATCAGCGCCGAGCCCTCGGCGGTCGAGATGAAGTCGGGAATGATGTTGACAGGACGAATTTGCTCGGGACTGCGGTCATCGCTGCGAAAGATCATGAGGTAGAAATTCTAACAGTGCGCAGGCAGCCGGAGTAGTTGGCCTTACGCCATCACTGCTCTGGTCGCGGCTACGGGATCGACTCGGAGCGTGAGTCCATCAACCTGGCGCACGACGATTTGCTCTCCGGCGGGAACGGCGATCGAGGAGACGGCGTCCCAAAGTTCGCCGTGCACGAACGCTTTTCCGGCGGGCGCAAGCGTCGTTTGCGCAATTCCGATTTCGCCGATCAATCCTTGTTCACCGGTGACAATCTTGTTGCGGCGGGCACGTACGGCGATGCTCATCAGAAACGCGGTGATGATTCCGAGCGGGATGCTGACGGCGAGCGCAGTCGCCAGGTGGACGCGCATTTCCGGGATGGGCGCGTCGACCAGAAACAGACCGCCGAGCGTCAATAGCACGATCCCGCCGGTGGTGAGCACGCCGTGGCTGGCGAACTTCGCTTCGGCGGCGAATAGTGCAAAGGCTCCGAGGATCATGGCAATCGCGGCGAAGCGCACCGGCAGCAGGTTCAACGCGAAGGCTGCCAGAAGGATGAAGACCACGCCCACGGTTCCGGGGATGACCGCGCCCGGGTGGTTGAATTCGGCATAGAGCGCCAGTGCGCCGATGGCCAACAGGATGAACGCTACGTTCGGGTCCATGAGGTAGGAGAGGATGCGCTGCTTGAGCGTCATCCGATAGTCGCGCACGGGCTGGTCGGTCAGGCTGAGTGTGACGGCTCGGCCGTCGAAACGCTTGAGGCTCTTGCCGCTCATCTGGTGGAACAGGTCCTGCTCGGTGGGGGCGATGTATTCGATCAACTTTTTGTCGAGCGCTTCCTGGTCGGTGAACGACTTCGACTCGCGCACGGCGCTCTCGGCCAACTCGACGTTGCGGCCGCGTTTGGCAACGACCGAACGCATCAGGGCTGCGGCGTCGTTCTCCATTTTCTGCTTCATGACGTCGTCCATCTTGCCGCCCAGGATGACGGGATGGGCGGCGCCGGTATTGGTTCCCGGGGCCATGGCCGCGACATCGGCCGATTCGAGGATGAAGAAACCGGCGGAGGCGGCGCGGCTGCCGCTGGGGGTCACGTAGATGATGACCGGAATCGGCGAGGCCACGATTTTCTCGATGATTTCGCGCGTTGACTCGACCAGTCCTCCGGGAGTGTTGATCTCGATCAGGACGGCTTGGTATTGATCCTTGTTCGCGGCCGCTACCTCGAGCGCGCGGCCAATGTATTCGGCCGTTACCGGCTGGATGGCGTCGTCGACGGTGATTTTCAAGACGTCGGCGGAGCAAAAGGCGGTGAGCAGAACGACCGGCAGTGCGAGCCAGCCAACGCTATGGCCAATCGGCCATGGCCATGGCCTTGGACGCCAGGAACCGCCCGTCCCCACACGATCTCTGAAAGCTGAGAACTGAGAGCCGGGAGCTATTTTCATGGCTGTGACAGCGGCTGCGCTTTCTCCGCGAGCTTGGCTGCTAGGATGCGCTTCAGATTCTGGCCGGTCGGATTGCCGGGTTCGAGTTGCAGCGCGCGAGTAACGTTTTGGGCGGCTGCTTCGATTCTATTTTCTTCGAGATCGAGCTGCCCAAGAATCACATAGGCCTCGGCGGATTCGCGAATGCGGAGCGCGGCCTCGGCCTGGGCGCGGGCTTCGCGGGCATCGCCGCGAGCGTCGTAATCCTCGGCGAGAGCGGTGAGCGGCGCGGTGCTCGCGGGATCGACCGCGGCCGCGTGACGAAATTCGGCCTCGGCTTCGGCGGTGAATCCATGGGCGAGGAGTTCTTTGCCGAGTTCTACGTGATAGCGCGCGTGGGCGCGGGGATCGGATCGGGCAAAACGTTCTTCCGCCCAGTTCCCCATCTGCATCGTCATCTGGCGTAGGGCGTCTTCTTGGTAGTCGCGCTTGATGCGCTCGAGTGGGATGTTCGAAGTTGCACCGCTCGGAACGATATTGGCGGTGGAGGAGGTGAGGGATTCGAGCAACATTTTCGCCTCGGCGTCGCTAGGACGATGATCGAGGGCGGTGCGCAGTTCGCGGGCTGCGGCGCTGCGGTCGCCAGACTGCGCCAGGGTTACCCCGAGGTTGAAGCGATAGTCAGCATCGCTTGGATCGTTCTGAATCGCTCGCTCGAAATAGTCGGCGGCGGTCTTGGGGCTGTGGCCGCGACGGGCAGCCACCACGCCCAGGTTGTTATAAACCTCGGCCAGAGGGAGGCGCGCGGCAACGAATTCGAAGGCACTTTCGGACTTCGCGAAGTCCCCATGAGCGTAGGCGGCGAGGCCGAGATAGAAATTTGCCTCGCGCGCGACTGCCGAAGAGTGCGGGATTTGGCCGAGAGCGGCGATCGCCGGCTCGTAAGCGCGCTCGGCGTAATAGCTCTTCCCGAGTTCCAGCCAGGCTTGAGCATAGTCCGGGTTCAGGCGAACGGCTTCGCGATAGTGCTGCACTTTTTCTTCAGCCGTGGCGGCCAGCACGCCGCGTATGTAATTTTCGAGGGCGTCCAGGCGGATGGGGGCAACGCTTGCGATGTATTTGTCTTTGGGAACAGCGAAGTCGGCGCGGATCATGCGAAGCAAATCCCACGCCAACGCGGATTGGAGCGTGCCAAGATCGGCCAGGGGCGCGGATTCGGTCGCGGCGGGCAACAGTTTCTGACCGCGCATGTCGAGCAGTTGGGCGGTCGCAGTCAGGCGCGCTCCGTCGTAACGGTAAGAGCCAAGCACGGCGTAATCGACATCCATCTGTTCGGCGAGCCGGTAGAGCGTGGCCCGCGCGGCGTGAACGCCGGAGGGAATTCCCTGGCGGTCGTAGGCCCGCAGTCGCTCCCCACGGCTGGCGAGATAGAGCACCGGAGAATTGAGTTGCTCGCGGAAGGTCTCGGAAAAAGATTCGCCGAGCCATTCGAGACCAGGCGTGGGAGAAGCGTTCGCGAAGGGTATTACGACCATGGTCTTGCCGATCGAAACCGGGCCGGAGGCGGGAGCGTCCTCGGCGCGCAGCGAGGGCGCGAACAGCAGCGAAATCACAGATAGGAAAACAGCGGCGCGTTTCACCACGAGTTGATTATATCGGCACCCGGCGCATCACGAGTGGGATCTGCTGCCGGGAATCGATGGCTCAACTGCTCTATCTGCTTCGGGTTGTCGCTCGGACCCGGGTTGCTGTGACTCCGTCCAGCCCGGCAGTTCATCGCTGCCTGTGATGAGGCGGGCGCCACGCTCGTAGGTGAGATAGGACCATGCCCACTGGATCATCACCATCAGACGGTTGCGGAACCCGATCAGAAACAGGATGTGGATAAACAGCCACGCCAGCCAGGCAAAATAACCGGACAGCTCAAGCTTGCCGATCTGGGCGACGGCGGCGTTGCGGCCGATCGTGGCCAGGTTGCCCTTGTCGTGATAATGAAAATTCCGTCGGGGCTGATTGTTCAGATCGCGGGCGATGTTCTCCCCAACAAAGTTTCCCTGCTGGATGGCGACCTGCGCGACACCGGGCAACAGCCTGCCCGCTTCGTCGTTCAGGGCGGCGAGGTCGCCAATCACCAATACTTCCGGGTGTCCGGCAATGCTGAGGTCGGGCTGAACCAGCACGCGACCTGCGCGATCGACGGGCACTCCCAACTTTTGGCCGAGCGGGGAAGCGGCCACGCCCGCGGCCCATAACACCACGGGAGCGGCAATCCTTTCGTCGCCCACCCAAACCGCGCCCGGTTCAATGCGGCTGACCATGTGGGAGGTGCGAACCTCAACCCCCAATCGTCGCAGCTGCGCTTCGGCCTTGCGCGAAAGTCGCTCGGAATACGACGGCAGCACGCGCGGGCCCCCCTCGATCAGCAGGATCCGGGTTTTCCGCGGGTCAATGTGGCGAAACTCGTGGTTCAGGGCATGGTGCGCGATTTCGGCCAGCGTTCCCGCCAGCTCGACGCCGGTGGGGCCGGCTCCGATCACCACAAACTGCAGCGGAGGTTGGTCTGGGTCGCTCGACCGGTCGGTGTTCTGGCGCTCGTTTTTATGGCGTTCGGCCAATTCGAACGCGAGCAGAACGCGGCGCCGGATTTCGAGTGCGTCTTCAATCATCTTCAGCCCGGGCGCGAACGGCTCCCACTCCTCGTGGCCAAAATAGGCGTGCATCGCTCCGGAGGCAACGATCAGAAAGTCATAATCAAGCGCCTGCTGCTTGGTGATAACTTGCTTATTGTGCAATTTGAAGTCAACCACTTCCTCAAGCAATACTTCAATATTGGAATAATCCTTAAGTATCGAGCGGATGGGCGTGGCAATTTCGCCAGGCGAGAGGCCGGCGGTTGCGACCTGGTAGAGGAGCGGTTGAAAAGTGTGGTGATTCCTACGGTCAAGCACGGTAACCTGAACCGGAAGCCGGGCGATCCGGCGGGCAGCGGTCAGGCCGCCGAAACCAGCTCCGATGATCAGCACTCGGGGTGTCGAACCACTGCTCGGTGAGATCGAGTTCACATGTTCACCATGAGATCCATCACTGCCTCTCCTATAGATTAAGAGTAAGAAGAACCTGTCAAAGTTTCAAGGTTTCAGAGTTTCAAAGACCTTATACACTGCTTCTTCACCGCCCGTTCTAGAAACTGAATGACCCCGGCCGAGCCCAGTTCGTCAGCCCTGCGTTTTCTTCTGCCTTCTGTCCGTGACATCATTTTTATTTTTCTTTTCTGGTCGGTGCTGGCGGGTCCTTTGTCGAATCGGCCGCTGGCGGATGCGGACATCGGATGGCACATTCGAACCGGCGAACAGATTCTTGCGACTCATACGCTTCCCCGCACCGATCCATTTTCTTCGACCATGCAAGGTCAACCGTGGTTCGCGTGGGAATGGTTGTACGACCTGCTGCTCGGGATTTTCCATCAAGCCGCCGGATTGAATGGAGTGGTTTGGCTGTGCGGCCTGGTGGTGGCCGCGACTTTCGCGATGCTGCTGCTTTCCGAACTGCTCGAACGCGGAACCGGCTTGCCTCTGGCGATCCTGCTGATGCTGCTGGCGGAGGCGGCTTCGACCATTCATCTGTACGCCCGCCCGCACATCGTGAGCTGGCTTTTTTCTCTGCTTTGGTTTGTCGTGCTGGAGTATTGGGAAGGATCCGAACGACCCGGGCGTGGAAGCCTGCCACGCTCGATTCCCTGGTTCTTTCCCGCCTCGATGTTGCTGTGGGTGAACCTGCATGGCGGATGGCTCTTCGGCATGGCGCTGCTTGCCATCTACGGCTTCGCCGCATTCCTAGAGAGCTTGCGCGCGCAGGATGCATTCGCCGCGATTCGCTCCGCTCAGCGGGCCCGCGCCATGGCTTGGTCATGGGGGACCTCGGCGCTGGCGACGCTGGTGAATCCGTTTGGTTGGCGGCTGCACGTGCACATCGATCGCTATCTCAGCGATCGTTACTTGATAGACCGGATCGACGAGTTCAAGTCACCGGATTTTCACGGCTGGGCGGAGCGTTGTTTTGCGGTCATCCTGATGCTCTCGCTCCTCGCGTTCTGGCGGAATGGCGGTTCGAGCAATCGTACCAAGCTGCGGATCAGCCACCTGCTGGTGGTGCTGCTGGCGGCGTATGCGGGATTCTATTCGTCGCGTAATCTTCCCATCTCGTCGATGCTACTGGTGCTGATGATCGGGCCGATCTTGTGGGAAAACTTCATTTCGCTCGGGGATAAACCGGGCGCCTGGCAATGGTTACGCAGGCTGGCCGCCCGAATTTCAGCGTTCTCTGGTCGCATGGGCGCGCAGGAAATGCAGCTTCGAGGGCACCTGTGGCCGGTCCTCTCGGTCGGGTTGGCATTGGCGGTTTGCCTTCACGGTGGCCGGCTCGGCTCGCGCCAGCTGATGGATGCCCACTTCGATCCGCAGAGAATGCCGGTCGCGGCGGTGACCTTCCTCGAGAAAGAACTTCATGGCGGGCAAGCGAGCACGGAGCCGGTCTTCTCGACCGACACCTGGGGCGGGTATCTTATCTACCGGATGTATCCCGAGCGGAAGGTTGTGGTCGATGACCGTCACGATCTCTATGGTTCGGACCGGATTCGCCAGTACCTGATCCTGATGCAAGCCGAGCCGGGATGGCAGAGCGCGCTGAGACAGTGGCAGATTCGGACGGCGCTTCTGCCGAGCGGATCGACACTTGCCAACTTACTCCGGGAAGTTCCGCAGGATTGGCGAATCGTGTACGAGGACAAGGTTGCGGTGGTATTTGAGAAGCGCTAGATGCAAGAAACATCAGCCAAGTTACCCCAAATATCCATTACCCAAATATCCATTGTTCCGCACCGTCGGGCTTACGAGATAAACTTGGGCCATGATAAGAGCCGCGTTCGTTCGAACGGCCGTTGCGGTCCTAGCTCTCTCTCTGAACGCACAGAGGGCAACCGATGACACTTTCGAGCTGGCGCTGCCCGACCACCAGGGCCAGCTCATATGGCACGCGGACGGATTCAAGATCATCCAATCGTCCGCCAAATCATCAGGGCGCGAAATAGGAATTCGCGGCAAAGACCAATCGGGTCGTCTCATCTTTCTTGGATTCCTGTTCCTATTTCCCGAGCAGGCGCCTCTCACCAGTGCAAAGTGCCGGGATGGAGTGCTCGAGCCCGCAAAGAAGGATACCCCGACACTCAAGATTCTCGCGACCTCGGAGGAGACCTCACCCGGAGGCCTGCCCGTTTCCGTAGCAACCTATTCGGCACAGGGGCGAGATGGAAAGCCGGTGTATTCTGTGCGCGGTTTTATAGCCACTGGCGACATTTGTGGCGATCTCGAGGTTTACAGCGATTCTCCGATTACTGCAGACGATGCGATCGTGCGGAGGATTTTTGCCAGTTACCGGTTCGATCAGAACTATTCTCCTCAGTTTGACAGTGTGTTGTTTTACGCGCAGACCCTCTACCAGGGACGCATGTACAAGGCTGCGGCCCCCATGTTTGAATCCGCACTGGTGAGACTCAAAGAAAATCCCGACCTTGCCGCAAAAATGATGAGGGATAAGAAAACGGCGACGCGAGTGGTGACCGATCAAGCCGGTATGGCGTATGGGATGTCAGGGGATATCCAAAAGGCCCGCAGCCTGTTCGAAAAGGCAATTGTCGAAGATCCCGACTACCCGATGTATTACTATAACCTTGCGTGCGCGGACGCTGAGGAGAAAAACCTGGCGGGTGCTCGAAACCATTTGCAGCAAGCTTTTGCCCGAAAAGCGAACGTAATATCGGGCGAAGCGATGCCAGACCCGACCCAAGACGACTCGTTCCTGCCTTACCGCGACAATCTGGGGTTCTGGACGTTTTTGGAGACCCTCCGACCGTAGGGTTCGGTTCCTGTCTTCCACCCCAAAGTGCCTTCCACCCCGAATTCCTCCTGACTCTCTGCAACCGGACTGCTTTCGCATCATCTGATGTAGTTGAGTTTGGTAGGCTGCCTCAAAGGTGCTACTTTTGGATGCGCGCTTGAACGCCCATGCATCGGTCTCCGAGAGGTGCGAGCGTATGCGGATGGCCAGAATACGCCGGTCGGTCGAGAGATGTCCGGAGAGCTGCCGATGAAGTCGCAGTGTTTGCCGTTCACGCAGATTCCGCATACTACGCGTCTTTTTCTTGATTATCTTTCTTACGCTCCTTCGGTTCGCGGTTTTTATCCGCGCTCGCCGATTTTTTCCGAGTGGGTGAAGGACGAATCACAGCGTGTCGCCTACGACTCCGCGCGCCGCTCCCGGGTGAGTGGAATTCTCGAGAGGCAAAATCGCGCGTGGGGCGCCTCTGCCAAAACTCTCGCCAATATCGACCGGTTCCGGCATGGAGCGCTGGCGGCGGTTACCGGACAGCAAGTTGGTCTGTTTGGCGGTCCTCTGTTTTCAATTTTCAAGGCGCAGACCGCGGTCAAGCTCGCAGAAGAGGCGACCTCGGCGGGGGTGGATTGCGTTCCGGTTTTCTGGCTGGCGACCGAGGATCACGATCTGGCCGAGGTCAACCACGTTGCGCCCGCTTCTGAGCACGGCCTTCCGGAACTGCTTGCGGTCGAAAGCCACGGCGTCGCGGATGCGCCTGTCGGCGCGGTCCGGTTCGGGCCGGAGATCGTGCCGGTGGTCGAGCGCGCTCTCGGGCTGCTCGGAGAGTCCGAGGTCGCGACCTGGCTGCGGGAGGCGTATCGTCCCGGTGAAAGTCTGGGCAGCGCGTTTGCCTTGCTGTTTGCGCGGTTGTTTGCGGATTGGGGCGTCATCCTGCTCGATCCGGCGGATCAGGACTTTCATGATCTCGCAAAACCCTTGTTCCGCGCCGCGATCGAACGCGCTTCCGAACTCGATGAGGCGCTGCTCGCCCGGGGCAAGGCGCTCGAGGCGGCGGGATATCACCAGCAAGTAAAAGTGACTTCTGCGACCACCCTGCTTTTTGAAGTGAAGGATGGCGCCCGCACGGTCGTGCGGCGGCGAAACAACGGAACCAGCGGCGTCGGCGGTCATGGGAGCGAGTTTGCGGTTGGCGAAGAACGGATCTCGCAGGAAGCAATCCTCGAGCGCATTGAACAGGCTCCGGAGAAGTTCAACCCGAATGTTCTTCTGCGGCCGGTGGTCGAGGACTACCTGCTGCCGACGCTCGTTTACACCGGTGGAGCGGCCGAGGTGGCATACTTTGCGCAGGTGGCCGTGGTCTATGAAAAACTGTTGGGACGAGTTACGCCGATTCTGCCCCGTTTTTCGGCGACTCTGCTCGAACCGAAGCCCGAGCGTATTCTGAAGCGCTACCAGCTGAGCTTGCCCGATTTGTTCCTCGGCCCGGAAAAGGTTCGGGAAGCCATTGCCGCTCGTTCGCTGCCGATGGACCTGCAGACCCGCTTTTCTGAAGCCTATGCGAGTGTTGACCAGTCGATGGCAGCGCTTCGTGAATCGATTGGCAGGCTCGATTCAACCCTCATCGATACCGCCGAAAGCACCCGGACCGGCATGTCGCATCAGATCGATCGCCTGCAGGCGCGCGTGGCGCGGGCCGAACAGCAGAGGAATGAGGTCATCACCCGACACGCGGATGCGCTCAGCCAGGTCCTATTTCCGCATCGGGCGCTGCAGGAGCGGGAGGTCGCGGGCGTGAGTTTTGTGGCGCGGTATGGGCCGGGACTGCTGGCCGATCTCTATCAGAAGATCGATCCCGATTGCCATGATCACCAGGTGATCGAGGTGCAGTAGGCAATTGCCGATTGCGACTTCCTTCCGCCCGCTACGAGTGTCCCGCAAGCCCTCGCAGCACAAATCCATAGATTCTTCGCTTAGGACAAGGTGCCCATTTGTGTCGAAACTTGTTCGATCCACCAACCTGGCACTCCATCAGCTCCCAATCGATTGTCGGTCGGTGAGCGCGATCTGCAATTGTTCGAGCGATTCGACTCGCGGTACTCGCTTGTCGAGGTACGCGCCGGGGACGTCCATTAACACTGCTTGCATGCCTGCGCCGGTCGCGCCGAGGTAGTCCACGGAATAGACGTCGCCAACGTAGAGGCTCTCTGCGGGCTTGGCATTCATGCTCTTCAGGGCATGGCGAAAGATTTCCGGGTGGGGCTTCTCGTATCCGACCAGTCCGGAGTCGGTGATGGTGCGGAAATAGCGGGCGATGCCGCACTCTTGCAGCACGTCTTCGATCTTGCCATCGGCGTTCGAGATTACTGCGATCTCGTATCGCTCGCCGACCTCCTGCAATTGTTGAGCGGTGCCAGGGCGGATCGTGTCCCAGTTGCCGGAATTTCTGATGGCGGCGACGAGTTGGTCGCGAAGTGCGTTGTCCAGAAGACCGA